>JAABUX010000703.1_pt1 | contig 55246 bp, 53 predicted proteins | sample 5561851 | NCBI WGS metagenome assembly JAABUX01 (sample SAMN10711883, study PRJNA513361) | rock metagenome | isolation source: Antarctica rocks | place: Antarctica: Victoria Land, Richard Nunatak red sandstone | collected 2016-01-03
ACGCGCACGCCGTGCCGGGCGCACACGCGCCAGAACGCGGCGGCGTCCGGAGTGCCGACCGGCTTGCCCTCGTACATCACCGTCGTGCACCCGGCGAGCAGCGGCGCGTACACGATGTAGCTATGGCCCACGACCCAGCCGACGTCCGACGCCGTCCACATCACGTCGCCGGGCTGCAGGCCGTAGATCATGTTGATGGAGTGGTGCAGCGCCACCGCATGGCCGCCGGCGTCGCGCACCACGCCCTTCGGCTTGCCGGTGGTGCCGGAAGTGTACAGGACGTACAGCGGGTCGGTCGCGGCGATGCTGACCGGCGCGTGCGGGGTAGCGGCGGCTTCGGCCTCGGCGAAGTCGTGGTCGCGGCCGGGGACGAGGGCCGCCTGCAGCATCGGCCGCTGCAGCACCAGGCAGGCGCGCGGCTGGTGCGGGCTAAGGGCGAACGCTTCCGCGATCATGGGCGCGTAGGGCACGATCCGGCCCGGCTCCAGCCCGCAGGACGCGAACACGACCGCCACCGGCTGCGCGTCGGCGATGCGCTTGGCCAGTTCGGGGCCGGCGAACCCGCCGAACACGACGGAGTGGACCGCGCCCAGCCGCGCGCACGCCAGCATGGCGATGGCGGCCTCGGGGACCATGGGCATGTAGACGATCACCCGGTCGCCGCGCCCGACGCCGAGGGCCGCCAGCGCGCCCGCGACCCGGGCGGTGCGGTCGAGCATCTCGGCGTAGGTCAGCGTGACGACCCGGTCCTCCATCGCGCTGTCCCAGATCAACGCCGGCTGCTCTCCGCGCCCGGCAGCGACATGCCGGTCGAGACAGTTGGCGCAGGTGTTCAGTTCGGCGCCGGGGAACCAGCGGCCGAATGGGCCGGACGCCGGGTCGAACGCGCGGTCCCAGCGCCGGGTCCAGTCGATGCCCTCGGCGGCGCGGGCCCAGGCGGCTTCGGGGTCGGCCATCCACGCGGCGTATGTGGCCGGATAGGCGGAGGCGGCGGCGGGCTGGTCCATGGACGTTGCTTCTCGCTGGCTGCGGGATATTACTGCCAGCATAGTGCGAAGCGTGCGACGAGCGACAGGGCGGCCGGCGTAAAACGGTCAAAGGCTGCGCCACATTTGCCAGGCCCGCGCCAGCGCCGCCACCGTCACCAGGACGAGAATAACCCTCCAGCCCCACTGCCTGATCCACCGGTCAAACGGGCCGGGTTCCATCATGGGCTTTTAGCGAACGGCAGCAGCCCTTCCGCATGCAGGCCATGCCAGGCCAGCACGCTATCCGCCAGGGAACAGCACGAAGGCGGCGGCAACCCCGCCAATCAGCGTTGCCGCCAGGGAAGCCCATCGGCTTTCCAGCCTGCGACTTGGCCGCGATGCCCTTCGCCGTCCGGTGGCCCTTCGAAGCCATCGGCGATGTTGTAGGCGTGCGGGAAACCGGACGCTTGCGCCGCCTGGGCTGCCGCGGTGCTGCGGACGCCGCTGCGGCACAGGAAGTAGACGTGGTGCTCGGGTGCGATCCCCGCCTGGCGCAGCTGGTCCATGAAGGCGCCGTTGACCTGCATGGACGGGAACAGCTGCCACGGGAGCAGAAGCGGCTGCTTGCCGGCCTCGCCCAGGTCCGGCAGCCCGACATAGGTCCATTCGGCATCGGTGCGGACGTCGACCAGTTGCGCGTTCGGCTCGGCCTTCAAAGCCTCCCACACCTGTTTGGGCGCGATGTTTTCGACCATGGTTCCCTCTCGGCTGATTCGCGGCCAAGGTGCCTCAGCGTGTCCCAAAGCACAAACGGGGCGTGCCTGGCCGCCATCGACGGCAAGGAGCGTGCATGATCACCGTCCACCATCTCAACAACTCCCGGTCACAGCGCATTCTTTGGCTGCTGGAGGAGCTTGGGGTCCCTTATGACGTGACGCGTTACCAACGAGACGCAAAATCCATGCTGGCGCCCGCCGCCCTCCGCGCCGTGCATCCGCTCGGCAAATCGCCGGTGATCACCGACGGCGGCCGGACCGTGGCGGAAACCGGCGCCATCGTGGAATATTTGGTCGGACAATACGGCAACGGCCGGCTGGCGCCTCCGCCGGGCAGCGAGGAGCGTTTCCGCTACACCTAGAGGAGCGTTTCCGCTACACCTATTGGCTGCATTTCGCCGAAGGCTCGGCAATGCCGCCGCTGGTCATGACGCTGATCTTCGGCGAGCTGCCGAAAGCGGTGCCGGGCTTGGTGCGGCCAATCGCGCGCATGATCGCCGGTGGCGTGCGCACCCGCTACCTCGCCCCGCAGATTGCGGCGCAACTGGATTTGATGGAAACGGAGCTGGGCCGGGACGCCTGGTTTGCCGGACCGGAATTCACCGCGGCGGACGTGATGATGAGCTTTCCGGTCGAAGCCGCAGTCACCCGCGGCGGCCTGGGCGCGCGGTCCCGATTGCAGAAGTGGCTCGCCGCCATCCATGCGCGCCCGGCGTATCAGGCGGCGCTGACGAAGGGCGGCCCATACGCGTATGCTTAAGCCCGAACCACGTGGAACCAGGGCACGCCAGGCGTAAACCATCGCGGGCCGCCCTTGGGCAGCCCGCGACGCCGTTCAAACGAGCGAGTTTCAGGCAACCTGCAGCTGCACGTCCACGTTGCCGCGGGTCGCGTTCGAGTACGGGCAAACCTGGTGCGCCTTCTCGACCAGGGCCTCGGCCTCGGCGTGGTCCATGCCCGGCAGGGTGATGTTCAGCGCGGCGGTGATGCCGAAGCCGCCCTCCGAACGCGGGCCGATCCCGACCGTCGCGGTCACGGCCGCGTCGTCCGGAACCTTCTTCTTCTCCTGTCCGGCGACGAACTTCATCGCACCCAGGAAGCAGGCGGAGTAGCCGGCCGCGAACAGCTGCTCAGGATTGTTGCCGGAACCGCCAGCGCCGCCCAGCTCCTTCGGCGTGGACAGCTTGACGCTCAGCGCGCCGTCCTTGGTCTTGGCCTCGCCGTCACGGCCGCCACTCGCGGTCGCTTCGGTGGTGTACTTGACATCGACAGACATGGTGTTTCCTTGATTATAGCCGCGCGATGACGGGGCCGGGCGGCCCCGTCACTCCACGCGGTCGTCACGTCAGGCGGGTGTCACTCGGCGGCTTGCGACACTGGCGCTTGCGGCCTCTCGGACGCCGACACCGGGTCGGAGTTCGCGCTGCCGGGCATGCTCCGCGCCACCGCGATCCGAACGCCCTCGCCGTAAGCCGGATCGACCTTGCTGAAATGGGCGATCTGGCGGTCGACGATGAAGTCCGGCACGCCGGCCATCGCCGCGGCGATGTTCGCGTACAGCCGCTTCTGCTGCTCCGCGCCCAGGATGCGCCAAAGTGCGGCGACCTGGCTGTAGTCGTCGTTGCCGTCGCGGTGGTTGTAGCGGGTCGCGTCGCCGTCGATGCGCAGCGGCGGCTCCCCCGCCGACTTCACCTCGACCGGCCCGTTGAACGAGTTCGGCTCGTAGTACGCATCGGTGCCCTTCGGCGAGTCGAAGCGCATCGCCCCGTCCGCATGGTAGGTGTTCACCTGGCTCTTGGGACGGTTGACCGGCAGCGCCTCGTAATGCGTGCCGACCCGGTAGCGGTGCGCATCGGCGTAGGAGAAGATGCGGGCCTGCAGCATCTTGTCGGGCGAGAAGCCGATGCCCGGCACGACGTTGGACGGCGAGAACGAGGACTGCTCGATCTCGGCGAAGTAGTGCTCCGGATTGCGGTTCAGGTGCGCGATGCCGACCTCGATCAGCGGGTACTCGCTGTGCGGCCACACCTTGGTCAGGTCGAACGGGTTGTAGCTGGTCTTCTCCGCGTCGGCCTCCGGCATGATCTGCACGCACATGCGCCACTTCGGGCCGTCGCCATGCTCGATCGACTCGTACAGGTCGCGCTGGGCGCTTTCCCGGTCGTTGGCGATGACGGCGTTGCCCTCCTCGTTCGACCAGTGCTTGTGGCCCTGCATCGACTTGAAGTGGAACTTTACCCAGTAGCGCTCGCCGGCGTCGTTCCAGAAGCTGAAGGTGTGGCTGCCGTAGCCGTTGATGAACCGGTAGCCCTGCGGCAGGCCGCGGTCGCTGAACAGGATCGTGACCTGGTGCAGGCTTTCCGGGCTCAGCGACCAGAAATCCCACATTGCGGTGGCGGAACGCATGTTGGTCTTGGGGTGGCGCTTCTGGGTGCGGATGAAGTCCGGGAATTTGACCGGGTCGCGCACGAAGAACACGGGCGTGTTGTTGCCCACCATGTCCCAGTTGCCGTCCTCGGTGTAGAACTTCATCGAGAAGCCGCGCACGTCGCGCTCGGCATCCGCCGCGCCGCGCTCGCCGGCGACGGTCGAGAAGCGCATCAGCAGGTCCGTCTTCTTGCCGACCTCGCTGAGCAGCTTGGCGTTGGTATACTTGCTAATGTCGTTGGTGACGGTGAAGGTGCCGAACGCGCCGGACCCCTTGGCGTGCACGACCCGCTCCGGGATGCGCTCGCGGTTTTGGTGGGCCAGCTTCTCGAGCAGCTGATAGTCCTGCAGCAACACGGGGCCGCGTGGCCCGGCGGTGATGCTGTTCTGGTTGTCGGGGATCGGAGCCCCCGCGGTGGTCGTCAAGATCGGGCGATTGCTGTCCGACACTATGCATGCCTCCCTAGGTTGCAGATTCGCCGTCATTAGAAGCAAAAGCACGAGAGGGCAAATCGATTGTCCCTTCCTTCTCGTTCGGCTTAACCTATCATGGCGCTATGGTATCCACGCTAGCCGGCCTCTCCCTCCGCGATCTCGAATATGCCCTGGCGGTAGACGGACGAGCAACATTTCGGCCGTGCGGCGGCGCGCTGCGCGGTCAGTCAGCCAGCCCTGAGCGAGCAAATCCGCAAGCTGGAGGGGTTATTGGGAACCAAGCTGTTCGAGCGGGGACGGCCCGCTATCCGGACCACCGCGCGTGGCCGGGCGCTGCTGGACCAGGCCGAGCGGGTGCTCGCGGAAGCGCACGGCCTGCTCGACATGGCCCGGAACGTGTCGGAGCCGCAGACCGGACCGCTGCATCTCGGCGCCATCCAGACGCTCGGCCCGTACTACCTGCCGTTCCTGCTGCGGCAGTCCCGCGCCAGCTTTCCGGAACTGGCGTTGCGGCTGACGGAAGGCCAAACGGACGGGCTGCTGAACGCCCTCCGCAACGGCGAACTCGACGCGGCCCTGGTCGCCATCCCGATCGACATGGACGGCCTCGCCATCGAGGCGGTGTTCTTCGAGCCGTTCCACCTGGTGTGCCCGATCGGCCACCGCTTGTCCGCGTTGCCGCGGCTGCGCGTGCGCGACCTCGCAGGCGACGACCTGATATTGCTGGAGGAGGGCCACTGCCTGCGCGACCAGGCGCTCTCGCTATGCCAATCGGCCCCGCAGGCGCGGCTGGCAACCAGCGTCGAAACGTTGTGGCACATGATCGCGGCCGGCGAAGGCTACTCGCTCCTGCCGGCGCTGAGCACCGCGAACCGGGCGACCATGGCGGACCTGATCATCTGCCGTCCCCTTCCCGATCCGGCGGCTGGCCGGACCATCGCCCTGATTTGGCGCCGGACCGACCCGCGCGGCGCCGAGTTCCGGCAGTTGGCGGGCATGATGCAGCGGGACCGGCCGGAGCAGGTGCAGGAAGCGCCGGCCTGATGCGCCCGCTAGATCGTGGTTGGCCCTAGTTCATGTGCAACATGGCTCCCGGACGGCTACGGAGCCGGAACGTCATGATGGCCGCCCCGGTGCTTGCCAGCAGCAGCGCCTCCAGCCAATTCAGCCTGCTGGCAGTGCCGACGCTGGTCAGCCAAGCGAACGCCGCCGGCACCGCCAGCAACGCCACCCGGCCGCGGTGTCCGGCCCGGATTGCCAGGACCGCGAGCGGGATGAATGCCACGATCGCGCCGATCGCGAGCGCCGGAACCAGTTCGCTCGCCGCATTCGCCAACCGCCAAAGGGTGATGTCGGTGAGCAGAGCCGCGTTGGCGACCACCATCCGTGCCTGGGCGAGGACATCGTCGACACCCCCGACATACACGACGACGCCCACCAGCGCGCCAAACAACCAGATGAGGGCGACAGGGTTGGACCGCATCGTGTTCTCCACTCGGCAAGACGCCTACGCCGCTGGATAGCGCACGACTCGCGATTTGAACAGCTTAGGCGGTTGTGCCGCAGCGCGGTCGCGTATGCCTGGCCGATGTTCCACACCCTCGCCCGCTGTCACGTGAACGCAACAGCATGCAATATCGGTGTCAAGGATCTTACAATATACCAAACAACGACTCAATCGGCAGCCAACACTTGACGAACTGACACTCAATTTGAAAGTTACAGTTTTATTACACTGTGACTTATTTGCAAGAATCTGCCCGTTTTTCTTCTAAACATAAAATATGCACTATGCCCTCCCGGAACGCGCCTCTAGAGGTCCCCGCACGGGTCGCCCAATGGAGCGGTCCTGGCAGGCGGCTGGGATGCAGCCGCAACAAGGCGAGGTCATGATGAACATACTACGCGGGGCATTGTTGCTGACGACAGCCCTGGCCGGCGCGGCCATCGCCCGGCCGGCGTTGGCGCAAGACGCCGGCAACCGGATGGACGCGATCCAGGCGCAGATCACCCAACTCCAGCAGGAGCTCAGGCGGATGCGCGGCGAACTCTCGGCGCGTGACAGCCAGGTGCGCGCAGCGCAGAACGATGCGGCACGGGCGCGGGCGCAAGCCGATCGGGCCGTGACGCAGAGCCAAACTCAAGGCGGCGGGCAAGGCCACGCGATCCAAACCCAAGCTCCCGGCCAAGCCGGAACTCCGGGCATGCCGGCCCAAGTGCAGGCGTATCCCGGCAGCACGCCGGGCGGCACCTCTCCCGGCCCGCAAACGGCCAGTTCGGCGTCAGGCCAGAGCGCCGGCACCACCGGCCCCGGCGGCTCGTTCCGCCTCGGCGGAGTGACCGTCACCTTGGGCGGGTTCCTCGCGGCGGAAGGCGTCTACCGCACCCGGAACATCACGGCCGACATCGGTTCCAGCTTCGGCGCCATTCCGACGGCGAACAGCGCGAACTACCATACCGGCGAGTTCCGCGGCAGCGCCCGCCAGAGCCGTATCTCCCTGCTGGCCGAAGGGCAGATCTCGCCCAACCAGAAGGTGGCCGGGTACTTCGAGACGGATTTCCTGGGTGTCGGCACGACGTCCAACTCGTTCGAGAGCAACAGCTACGTCCCGCGCCTGCGGCAAGCCTACCTCACGTATGACAACGATTCGTTTGGCGGGCACGTCCTGCTCGGCCAATCCTGGAGCCTGCTCACCCTGAACCGGATCGGCATCACGCCACGGCAGGAGAACATTCCGCTCACGATCGACGCGCAGTACGTGCCGGGCTTCAATTGGAAGCGCCAATGGCAGCTTCGCGTGGACAAGGACTTTCTCGACCACCGTGTTTGGCTGGGCGTTTCGTTCGAAGAGCCGCAAACGAACTACTACACCGGGCCAAACGGCTTGGGCGTGGCTGCTGGCACCGCGGCGATCACCAATCTGGGCGGTTCCCTGCTGAACGGCACCAACTCCTACTCGAACGACATCGCGCCGGACCTCGTCGTGAAGGCCGCGTTCGATCCGGGGTGGGGTCACTACGAGCTGTTCGGCCTGGGCAAGCTGCTGCATGACCGCGTCAGCTTCACGGGCGACGGGCGCAACAACACGACGGTCGCCGGCGGCGTCGGCGGCGGCGCCATCCTGCCGGTGGTTCCCAAGAAACTGGACTTCCAGCTCAGCGGCATGGCGGGGTACGGCATCGGAACCTATGGCTCGGGCCAGTTGCCGGACGCAATCGTTTCCTCCACCGGCTCCCCGAAGCCGCTGCCGGAATACACCATTCTTGCCGGTTTGGTGGCTCATCCAACCCCGGTCCTCGACATCTACAGCTATGTCGGCACGGAGCAAATCTCGCGCACGTCGTTCAATCTAGGCACCCGGAGTTTCGGTTACGGCAACCCGCTCTATGGCGACGGCGGCTGCAACTCCGAACTGTCGACCCTCGCCTGCGTCGCCAACACATCCGGCATCACGCAAGGCACTATCGGCGGATGGTGGCGCTTCCTGAAAGGCGGCTACGGCACGGTTCAGGCGGGCGCGCAGTATTCCTACACGCGCCGGGATATCTTTCCAGGTGCCGGCGCTACGGCCAACACACGCGTCTCGACATCGACCGACGACAACATGGTGCTGTTCAGCTTCCGCTATCTGCCATTCCAGTAAGCCTCATCCGCTCAGCCGAGTTCGGACCGGAAGCGTGGCGTCGCAACCGGGAGCCATCGAAACGCTCGCTCGGCGGCAGGTCCGAGCCGGTGGATGCCGGCTATTCGAAATGCGCCCTGGACCGCGGCGAACGCGTCGCCGCCCGTTCGGAGCGGCTTTGAATGCTCGCAAGCGGGGCCTGGCACTGCCGCGGCCATCGCGTACAGGTGCCAGGCCCACTGCGTGACGGGACAGGAGGAACGATCCAGGACAAGGCAAGGTGATGAAAATTCCCCGGTAGCCTTTGTCGAACATCTATAAACTCGCTCATGAGGCCGCCCAACTTGGCGTCTTCTCGACAACAATGACCTGGGAAACGTCGCATGATCACAAATCCGGAACTAGACGACCGGCTGCTAAGCGTGGCCGAGCGTGACATGGTGGCGCAGACTCGGCCGCCCATCCTGGCGGAAATGTCGCGCGAGGACTTGCAGGCGCTCGGCAAGCGGCTCCGCGTCGCGCGTGACCGATACCGCCGCATCGCCAGCCGGCAGCAGCGCGAAATGCGCGGCAAGGCGGAACCGCGCGGCGCCATGCCGGCGCGTGACAACGCCGGGTCGGTCGGCAAGGTCGAGGCGCTGGTCGAAGCGTTGAAACGCATCACCCAGGCGCTCCGCCGCCTGAATGCTCCCACTCAAGCGCAGATCGCCCGCAAGGCGCTGGACGCGAAGCAGGCAACGCCGGCGGCCCGCCATCCGAGCGGCGGACGTACGGCCTCGAAGGGCATGGCGGCGAAGCCGAGCGCCCAAGCCACGGCACGCGTCGACCCTCGCGAGATCGGCCGTGTGTCGAAGGCCACGAAAGTCGCGCAAGCGCGGCGTGACGGATAACGCGCCTCGCCGCATTGCTGGAGGAATCAGGCTGCAACGCCGGCCGCGTCGGCAGTGGCGAAAGGGGTTTCGCTCGATCGGCCGTGGATCCCGGGTCTCGGCGCAACATCGTCGAACGGGTGCAGCGGCCGGGTGGCCCGGCGCAACGCGAGGCGGCGCATGTTGCCGCAGGCCGCACCCGGCGTGTCGGCGGCAATGATGCGAGCGGCATGCGGACCATAGCTCATGCGAAAGTGCGAGGGCGACTTCACGAACACCATCCCAGCGTCCCGCAGGTCCAAGCCGACGGAGGTGTAGATCCCGGTGTCCCACTCGAACGTCGGCCGCGAGCGGAGCGCCAGGCGCAGGCTGCCGATCGCCAGCACCGCAGTCGGTCCCATTTGAGCGGTGCCGCCCTCGGCACCGGGGTCGTGCATCGCGAACGTGCCATCGGTCAGTGTCCGCACGGTGCCGGTCACCCGCACGGGGATGCCGTCGGACGTCCTGGTATGGCCGACCCGCAAGGTCACGGTGGCGCCGATCCCGGCCGTATCGGCGCCATAGACCGCTGCAGGATCCACCAGCGTCAGATAGGTCAGCCGTGGCGCAAGGTCCGCCCCGGCGGCGAGCAGCGCCCGCAACACGCCGGCGTTGTCCGCCGCCGCGCCGCTGCTCGGCGCATCGCCGCCATCACCCACCACCGTGAGCCCGGACGCCGCCAGGCCGGTCCGGATGGCATCGTCCAACGGCATTAGATCCGGCTCGAACGCATCGCGCGCGGCCCAGGCGAGTTCGGCCAGGTGACGGGCCACGTTTTCCGCTGCGGCCGGGGTCGCGGCGCAAGCCAGGGCGGCAAAGCCCAGTCCCGGCACATCCAGCCAGGGTTGCACCGGGAACAGCGAGGCGTGCAGCACGGCGCCCTCGGCCTCGTGCCGCCGCGCTTGCGCAAGAAGGTCCCGCAATGCGCCACTGTCGCTCCGGGCGGCGACCGGGCTCACCAGCATCGGGCACTTCGCCAGCGCCATCGCCGGGCGGCTCCCGGTCCGCACCATGTCCAGCAGCAGGCGGGCAACGCGCTGCCCGGTCTCGAACATGTCGGTGTGCGGATAGTTGCGGTAACCGATCAGCACCGTATCCGGTTGCAGCATCGCCGCCGTGATGTGGCCGTGCAAATCCAGCGACACGCCGACCGGGGTGCCCGGCGGGAGCACGGCGCGCAACCGGGCGATGATCTCGCTTTCGGCGTCCGGCTCGTCCTCCACGACCATGGCGCCGTGCAGCGCCAGCAACAGCCCGTCCACCGGCCCCGCCTGCATCAGCCGGTCCGCCATCTCGTCCAACAGGCAGCCGAAGTCGGATCGCAGCACGGGACCGCTCGACCCGGCGTGCGCTGCCAGCAACGGCACCGGTTCCACCCCGGCCGAGCGCAGCACGTCCAGGAAGCCCGGAACTTCCACCCGTGCCGAGCCGAAACCGGTCAGCATCGCCTCCCCGCGGTGGAGGTACATCGCACGGAAGGTTTCGACCGTGGCGCGCACGGGAGCGAAGGTGTTGGTTTCCTGCATCAATGACCCGATCGCGATCCGCATCGTGCGTCAGGCCTCCGCCAATGATTGCGCGCCGTCTGCCATCCTGGGCCGGTCGCTGCCGCATTGAGCCAATTGCCCGCCTCCGTTGACGATGCGAAACATGACGGGACGAGCGAGAGGTCGTCAAGAAATGTTTCGTTCAAGAACATAAATAGGGCCTCGCGCTCCGGAGGCATGGGGCTGGCTGGTGCGCGCATACGCTGATAATCTTGCTCGATTGGGGAGAACGCCGTGAGTTCCAGCCATGACGCGCTCGTCGCCGACCAGTACGCGCCGCAGGCCGATGCCTATGTCGCCAGCGCTGTCCACGCCAGCGGCGCCGATCTCGACCAGATCGCCGCCTTGGCCATCCCGGGCGGCCGAGCGCTGGATCTTGGTTGCGGCGGCGGCCACGTCAGCTATCGGCTGGCCCGCGCTGGCATGGCCGTCACCGCCTACGACCTGACGCCCGCCATGCTCGCAGCCGTCGAGCGCACCGCCACCGCGCAGGGCCTGGACGGGATCACGACGCAGCAGGGCACGGCCGAGCACATGCCCTTCGCCGACGCCTCGTTCGACCTGGTGGCGTCACGCTTCAGCGCCCATCACTGGCGCGACGCCGAAGCCGGGCTGCGCGAGGCGCGCCGGGTGCTGCGGCCCGGCGGCGTCGCCGTGTTCGCCGATAGCGTCTCGCCGGGCCGCGCGGCCCTGGACACTTTCCTGCAAGCGGTCGAGCTGCTCCGCGACCCGTCCCACGCGCGCGACTACACCGCCGCCGAGTGGGCAGGCATGCTCACCCGCACCGGCTTCGCCCTGACCGCCGTCACGCCGCACCGGCTGCGGCTGGAGTTCATCTCCTGGACGCAGCGCATGGCGACGCCGCCGCTGCTGGCCGACGCGATCCGCGCGCTGCAGACCAAGGCGTGCGACGAGGTCCGGCAGCATTTCGCAATCGAGGCCGACGGCAGCTTCCTGCTCGACACGCTGGTTATGGCAGCCCAGTAGGCAGCCCAGTAGCCGTCAGGGCCGCGCGGCGCCAGCAGCCTTGACCGGCACCTGCACCGTCACGGGTGGCGCGTGCTCGAAGGTGAGCGTCAAGGGAAAGCTGGCGCCCTGCTTGAGCGGCTGCTTGAGGCCCATCAGCATCAGGTGCATGCCGCCCGGCGACAGCGCGACCGGCTTGCCGGGCTCAAGCGCCAGCCCCTCCACCGGACGCATCCGCATCACGCCGTGATCCTCGCTGCTTTGGTGCAGTTCGGCCATGTCGGCCGCCGGCGTGCTGGCGCCGGTGAGCCGGTCACCCTGGCCGTGCGCGGTGAGCGTAAGGTAAGCGGCACCGGTCGTGCCACCTCCGGCGGTGGCACGGGCCCAGGGCTGGTCCACGGTCGGGGTCGCCTGGGCCGCGGCGGCGGCGGCGGTCAGCAGCAAGGCCGCGAGAGCCAAGGAAATACGGTGCAAGGTCGGTTCCCTATCGTTGGGCGGCTGTATCGATCTCGGTGGCATGCGGCAGGCTCATCTGGCTGCCGGCCCGGGTGCAACTGAGCCCAGCCGCCACGTTGGCCCGGTGCAACGCCGCTCCCACGTCCCCCCCGCGATCCAGCGCCGCGGCGAACACCCCGGCGAAGCAATCCCCCGCGCCGGTCGTGTCCACCACCGCGGCCGGACGGGCTGGCAGCCGATGGCCACCCGGCTCGGCCTCGACGCCTTCCCCGCCCAAAGTTCGCACCACCCCGATCCCGAGCGCCGCGTGCAGCCCGGACGCCGTCGGCGCGCAGCCTTGCGAGCGTGCCAGCCACGCAGCCTCACCCTCGTTCACGATCAGCCAGTCGAGCAGGTCCAACCCGTCCAGCGCCGCGGCGGGCGCCAGGTTCAGCACGATCCGCGCGCCGGCCGCTCGTGCCCGGCGGATCAGCAAGGCCGTCTCCACCGCATCGACCTCCATCTGCAGCAGCACGGTGGTCGCAGGTCCAAGGGCCGCATCCTCGATTTGGCTGGCGCAAGCGAGGGCGTTGGCCCCCGTGCCTACCGCGATCTGGTTGCGTCCGGCCGGGTCCACGCAGATCGCCGCGGTGCCGGTCGCGACATCCGTGCGCATCACGCGCGACAGGTCCACGCCGGATGCGGCCAGCAAGGTGAGCGCGGTGTCGGCAGCGGCGTCGCGCCCGGCCGCCCCGGCCATCGCCACGGCAGCGCCGTCGCGGGCGGCGGCGACCGCCTGGTTGGCGCCTTTGCCACCGGGCTGCAGCTGAACCGCCGGGCCGATCACCGTCTCGCCGGGGGCAGGCAGCGCCGGCAGGGCGAAGGTCAGGTCGAGGTTGATGCTGCCAAAGACGATCAGCACGGATGGCTCCGAGGTTCGGGCGAGGGCACCGATATGCCTTCCCTGCGTTGGTAGCACATGCCGCAGGAGATGAACGATGGCCCAACAGATACCGCTGAACCGGTCCGATATCGCCGGCGAGGCGCAGGACGACGGCACGACCGAAATTGCCCCCGACCTCGCCTACAAACGCCTCGCCATCGTCAACGTCGCCTATTTCGGCACGCCGGGCGAGCGGCACTGGGTCTTGATCGACGCCGGCATCCCCGGCATGGCCGGCCGGATCAGGAAGGCCGCGGCCGAGCGGTTCGGCGCCGACGTGCCTCCCGCCGCGATCGTGCTCACCCATGGGCACTTCGACCATGTCGGCGTGCTGGAGGATTTGGCCCGCGGGTGGGACGTGCCGGTGTACGCCCATCCGCTGGAATTCCCCTACCTCGACGGCCGTTCGTCCTATCCTCCGCCCGACCCGGGCGTCGGTGGCGGACTCCTGGCGCTGCTGTCGCCGCTGTTCCCGCGCAGCCCCGTGGACGTGAAAGAGCGGTTGCGGCCCTTGCCCGAGGACGGCAGCGTGCCGGAGATGCCGGGCTGGCGGTGGGTGCACACGCCGGGACATTCGGTCGGCCAGGTGTCGCTGTGGCGCGCGGCCGACCGCTCGCTGATCGCCGGCGACGCCTTCGTCACCACGGCGCAGGAATCGGCCTACGCCGCCGCTGTGCAGGAGCCGGAGCTGCACGGGCCACCGAAATACTTCACCCACGACTGGCAGGCCGCCCGCGAGTCCGTCGCACGGCTCGCCCCGCTGGAACCGGAACTGGTGATCACGGGCCACGGCAGGGCTATGCGAGGCCCGGCGATGCGGGAAGCGTTGCAGACGCTCGCGCGGGATTTCGACCGGCTCGCCGTCCCCGAGCACGGCCGCTACGTCGAAGCGCCCCAGCGTGCGGAGGACGGCACCGCCTACCGCTAGGGCCGCGCGAGCATTTCCGAAAGCTCGGTCCACTCCCGCTTGGACAGGCCGCTGCCCGGTTGGTCCACCGGGTCGCCGGCCAACATGCGACGCACGACCTGGAGCATCTTGGCGGACAGCGTGACGGCACCTAAGCGGTAATCCTCGAACGCGGCAAAGGTGGCGGGGACCCAGGCGCGCACGGTTTCCATCATCGGGGCGGCGTAGGCGCGGATCTCATACTGGGCGTGGCTGTCCGCGCGGAGGCTGAGAAAGCTTAGCAGGTTGTGCAGGTCGGTCTTCCAGTACCATTGCGTGTAGGTATTCAAGGTCAGGTTCATCCGCGCCAACTCGCGCGCGAGACCTTGGCGCGCCGGGTCGCGGGGCGCGCCGTCGGCGTCCTCGTTCAGCATATGGGCGTAGTCGTCGTAGGACCGGGCAGCGTCGGTGCGGAGCAGGTCGAGCACCTCCGCCGCCTCTGCCCCTTCCAGCACCGCGCCGCGGCCCTGGCGGTTGACGGCGGACTGCGCGGCGAGGTGCTCGGGCGCGGGAATGTAGAATTCCCGGTCCATGACGGAGTAGCGGGCGGAATACTCGTTGACGTTGGCGGTCCGGTGGCGAATCCATTGCCGCGCCACGAAGATCGGCAGCTTCACGTGATACTTGATCTCGCACATCTCGAACGGCGTGGAATGCCGATGGCGCATCAGGTAGCGGATCAGCCCGGCATCCTCGCTGACCCGGCGCGTGCCCCGTCCGTAGGACACCCGGGCCGCCTGCACCACCGCGGCGTCGTCGCCCATGTAGTCCACGACGCGGACGAAGCCGTGGTCCAGCACGGGCATGGCCTGGTACAGCAGCGCCTCCAGCGCCGGCACGGTCGCGCGGCGGGTCGATGCGGCGATAGCACGAAGCGACTCGATATCGGCGGATTGCTCGGGCGTGAGGTGCATGGGTCGACCCCCTACCATTTGCCGGCGCACTCGCCTATATAGGATGGGCTGGCTTAGCCAGAGATGGCGATGAACGGTGAGTGGAATAAACGTTGTGGACCCGGGGGCGGTACCCGGCGCCTCCACCAACCACCCGGCGGGCGGTTGGATGAGGGGGCGAAATAGGCTCGACACGCGTGGTAAAGACTTGCTTTTTGCTCGGCATGGTTCCGCCGATATCGGGCCATATAACAAGTGCCAATGACAATCATGAGGCATTCGCTGTCGCAGCGTAAGCTGCGATAAGCGCGGTTCGAGGGGGCACCGGGCAACAGAAGCTCCCTCACTTCGCAGTTTGTTAAGCGCATTTTTAAGTCAGGCCGGGCCCTGCGCTCGATCTAACGCGGCAGCTTCTCGCCAGGCGTGTGCTCAACACCGACGTTGTCGCGGCGCACGGCGTCCCACACTGTTTCGATGCGATCGGCTTCCACGTGAGATCCGCGAAATCCCGGCCACGCAGTAGCAGCATCACTCCCGAGCGGCCTCCAGACCCTGCATCAACGCCGCGACTTCCTGCCCCTCCGGCGCCGCTGCCAGCCCGGCGATCGTGCCCAGGCGGTCCGCCTCGCTGCGGTGCTGGATCATCTTCCACGCGGCGTCCACCCGGTCCACCCGCATCCGCAGGCCCACGATGCCCCGCAGCATTCCGGCCATGTAATCGGCCGGCGCATCCGCCACCGCCCAGGGCTGCGCGCGATTGCCCTCATTGTGGTCGGTCAGGGCGTCGAGTTGCGCGTGCAGCCACGCCTCGTCCTCCACCGGTTCCAGCACGCCGTGCAGATGGACAGCGATGTAGTTCCAGGTCGGCACGAAGCGCCCGTGCTCCTGCTTGGACGGATAGAAGGAAGGCGACACGTAAGCATGCGGCCCCTGAAAGATCGCCACCGTCGGCCCAGATAATCGTCCATGCGGATTCGGCCGCGCCACATGCATCGCCAAAATCCACGCATCCCCGTCCTCGACCAGGTGGACCGGCAAATGCGTCACCTGAAGGCCGTCCGGACCCGGCGTCACGAGTGTCGCGAGCTGGATGTCGCGCACGGCTTGCGCCAGCACGGCCCGGCGGTCCTCTTGAAATTGCCTGGGTATGTACATCGGCATGGCACATACTTACGCGTGCCGGTAAGCGAGTTCCAGCCTTTGCCTCTCCTGCCGTATCGAGGTATTTAGCAGCATGGAAGACGAGACGACCGACCGCCCCGAAAGCCTGCTCCCGTACGACGAGTGGGCGGAGGAAGCCCTGCGCAGCGTGGCCATCCGCGCGCTGGCCACCGCCGCGGTGGAAGGCATGCCCGGCGAACACCATTTCTTTGTCAGCTTTCGCACCGACTCCCCCGGCGTCGCCATCCCGACCCGGTTGCTCGCGCAATACCCGGAGGAGATGACGATCGTCCTGCAGCACCAATACTGGGATTTGAAGGTTGATGAGAACGCCGGGCAATTCAGCGTCGGGCTGTCGTTCGGCGGGGTGCCGAGCGTGCTGGTCATCCCCTTCGGCGCGCTGACCGCGTTCGCCGACCCGCACGTGCAGTTCGGCTTGCGCTTCCGGGCAGCCCCCGCCGAGGCCGTGGAGCCCGAACCGGACGACAGTTCCGCCATCGAGCCGCCGCCTCCCGTGGACGAAGCGCCGGCCGAACCCGCCACCGAAGCGCCGCAGGTCGTCAGCCTGGACGCCTTCCGCCGCCGCAAGGATTGACCGCCATGAACATCGCCACGCCGCCCGCCCAAGCCCGGCCGGCCGGCTTCCTCTACTCGCCCATGTATCCGCTGGCGCCCGGCGACACGCCCTGGCGCAAGCTGGACATCGCCGGCGTCTTCACCAGCACGTGCGACGGCCAGACCGTGCTCCGCATCAAGCCGGAAGCGCTGAGCGAGCTGGCGTTCCAGGCGTTCCACGACGTGTCGCACCTGCTGCGGCCGGGGCATCTGGCCCAGCTGCGCCGCATCCTGGACGATCCCGAAGCGTCGGCGAACGACCGGTTCGTGGCGCTGGACCTGCTCAAGAATGCCAACATCGCGGCCGGCGGCGTGCTGCCGATGTGCCAGGACACCGGCACCGCCATCGTGTTCGGCAAGAAGGGCCAGCGCGTCTGGGTCGAGGGCGACGAGGAGGAGGCGCTGTCCTGGGGCGTGCACCGCACCTACACCGAGACCAACCTGCGCTACAGCCAGATGGCGCCGCTGAGCATGTTCGACGAGGTCAACACCGGCAACAACCTGCCGGTCCAGTTCGACATCGCAGCTTCCCCCGGTGAGCACCACGCCGACGAGTTCAACCTGATGTTCGTCGCCAAGGGCGGCGGCAGCGCCAACAAGACGTTCTTGTTCCAGGAGACCCGCGCGATCCTGTCGCCGGCCAAGCTGGTCGACTACCTCGGCACCAAAATCCGCACCCTCGGCACCTCCGCCTGCCCGCCCTACCACCTCGCCATCGTCATCGGCGGCACCAGCGCCGAGATGACCCTGAAGACCGTCAAGCTCGCCTCGACAAGGTGGCTGGACGGGCTGCCGACCGAGGGCAGCAAGGCCGGGCACGCATTCCGCGACCTGGAGATGGAGCGGCGCGTGCTGGAATTGACGCGCAACATCGGCATCGGCGCGCAGTTCGGCGGCAAGTATTTCTGCCACGACGTGCGCGTGGTGCGCCTGCCCCGGCACGGCGCCAGCCTACCCGTCGGCATCGGCGTGTCGTGCAGCGCCGACCGGCAAATCCTGGCCAAGGTGACGCCCGAGGGCGTGTTCCTGGAGCAGCTGGAAGCCGACCCGTCGCGTTACCTGCCGGAAGCGACCGACGACATCCTCGGCGGCGATGTGGTCCGCATCGACCTGAACCGCCCCATGATCGACATCCGGCGGGAGTTGTCGCGCCATCCCGTGAAAACCCGCCTGTCGCTGACCGGCACGGTGGTGGTGGCGCGCGACATCGCCCACGCCAAGCTGCAGGCCCGGCTGGACCAGGGGCTCGGCCTGCCGGACTACATCAAGGACCATCCGGTGTACTACGCCGGTCCCGCCAAGACGCCGACGGGCATGGCCACCGGCAGCTTCGGCCCGACCACCGCCGGGCGGATGGACAGCTACGTGGCGGCGTTCCAAGCCGCGGGCGGCAGCCTGGTGATGCTCGCGAAGGGCAACCGGTCCCGCGCCGTGCGCGACGCCTGCCGCGCGCATGGCGGATTCTACCTCGGCAGCGTCGGCGGCCCGGCGGCCCGGCTGGCGCAGGACTGCATCCGCCATGTCGAGGTGCTGGAATACCCCGAACTCGGCATGGAAGCGGTCTGGCGGATCGAAGTGGAGGACTTTCCCGCCTTCATCGTCATCGACGACAAGGGCCACGACTTCTACGACGAGATGGAGCCGGCGATCAGCGAGCGCTGACTGCCCTGGCGTGCCGCCCGCCCTATACGCGCGCAACCGCCAACCCTCGGGATTGCATATGCGCTTCACCGTCGATCGCCTGGACCACGTCGTGCTGAACTGCAAGGACGTCGAGATCGCGTCATCCTGGTATCAGCGCGTGCTCGGCATGGAGGCGGAGGAGTTCGGCGAGGGCCGCCGCACCGCGCTGAAATTCGGCGGCCAGAAGATCAACCTGCGCCCGGCCGATGCCGATAGCCGGTCCTGGCCGACCGGCGTCAACGGCGCGCCCGGCGGCGGCGACCTGTGCTTCATCACTGCGGTCGGCCCGGACGACGTGCTGGACCACCTGAACGCGTGCGGCATCCCCGTCGTCAGCGGCCCGGTCAGCCGCGTCGGCGCGCTCGGGCCGATGGAGTCGGTGTACTGCCGCGATCCCGACGGCAACCTGGTCGAGATCGCGTCCTACCTGCCGGCCTGACGCGCTGGATCCGTTCGACTTCGACCTTCCGGCCGGGCGCATCGCGCATCACCCGGCATGCCCGCGCGAGTCCGCCCGATTGCTCACGGTCGGCGTCGACCTCTGTGATCACATCGTGGCCGACCTTCCGGGCCTGCTGGCGGCTGGCGACCTGCTGGTGGCCAACGACACTCGCGTCATCCCCGCCCAGCTCACGGCCTGGCGGGGCGCCGCGCGCATCGGCTTGACCTTGGACCAACCACGTCCCGACGGCACTTGGCACGCACTCGCCCGCAACGCCCGGCGGCTGCGACCGGGCGACGCATTGACCCTGGACCGTTCCTCCATGACGGCCGAAGTTACCCATATCGAGGGTGACGGCGGCGTCTGCCTGCGCTTCGACCGGGCCGGCGAGGCATTTTCCACGGCCCTGCAGGAGGCCGGCGCCCTGGCCCTGCCGCCCTACATCGACCGCCCCGCTGGCCCGACCGAGGCCGACGCCGCCGATTACCAGACCGTGTTCGCCCGGCAGCCCGGCGCCGTCGCCGCGCCTACCGCCGGGTTGCACTTCACCCCCGCCCTGCTGGCCGCGCTGGACGCTGCCGGGATTGCCCGCACCACCGTCACGCTGCACGTCGGCGCAGGCACTTTCCTGCCGATGCGGGACGGCCCGGACGCGCACCGCATGCACGCGGAGCGCGGCGAGATCACCCCGGAGGCCGCCACCGCCATCAACGCGGCGAGCCGGGTGGTGGCGGTCGGCACTACGACCTTGCGGCTGCTGGAAAGTGCGGCGGCGAACGACGGCTCGGTGGCCCCGTTCGCCGGCGACACCGCGCTGTTCATCCGCCCCGGCTTCCGCTTCCGCGTGGTGCGCCGCCTGTTGACCAACTTCCACCTGCCGCGCTCCACCCTGTTCATGCTGGTCTGCGCCTTTGCCGGCCCTGCGCGGATGCGCGCCGCCTACGCCCACGCCATCGCCCGCGAGTATCGTTTCTACTCCTACGGCGACGCCTGCCTGATCGACCCGGCGTGAGTTTCGGCTGGACCGCCACCGCGGCCGACGGCCCAGCCCGCGCAGGTGTCTTGTACACCGCCCACGGTCCCGTGCAGACGCCGGTGTTCATGCCGGTCGGCACCGCCGGCACGGTGAAGGCCATGACCGCGGACGCGGTTCGCTCGACCGGGGCTGCCCTGGTGCTGGGCAACACCTATCATCTCATGCTGCGGCCCGGCGCGGCGCGGGTCGCGGCACTCGGCGGGCTGCACCGGTTCATGGACTGGCCCGGCCCGATCCTGACCGATTCCGGCGGGTTCCAGGTGATGTCGCTCGCCGGGCTGCGCCGCATGGACGAGGACGGCGTGACGTTCCGCTCCCATCTGGACGGCGCCGCGCACCGGCTGACGCCCGAAAGCTCCACCGCGATCCAGGACCAGCTCGACGCCACCATCACCATGGCGTTCGACGAGTGCACGCCGTTCCCCGCCACCGAGGACGAGGTGCGCCGGTCGATGGAGCTGTCGATGCGCTGGGCCGCCCGGTCCCGCGCCGCATTCCGCCCCCGCCCCGGCTACGGCCAGTTCGGCATCGTGCAGGGCGGCGTGTATCCCGAGCACCGCGTCGCCTCCGTCGCCGCCCTGCGCGCGATTGGGTTCGAGGGCTACGCGGTGGGCGGACTCGCCGTTGGCGAGGGGCAGGCGGCGATGTTCGAGGTGTTGGACAGTATGGTGCCGCTGCTGCCAACTGACCGTCCGCGCTACCTGATGGGCGTCGGCACGCCGGACGACCTGGTTGGCGCGGTGCTGCGCGGCATCGACATGTTCGACTGCGTGATGCCCACACGCGCGGGACGCACGGCACGGGCGTACACGTCCCGGGGCGTGCTGAACCTCCGCAACGCCCGACACGCGGAAGATGGCGGGGCGCTCGATCCGGGCTGCCCCTGCCCGGCCTGCATGCGCCACTCCCGCGCGTATCTACACCATCTGTTCCGGGCGTCGGAAATTCTCGGGCCGATGCTGCTGACCTGGCACAACCTGACCTACTACCAGTCGCTCATGGCCGGCCTGAGCGCGGCCATCATCGAGGGCCGCGTCGAGGCGCAAGCCGCATCCGTCCGGGACGGCTGGAGCTAGGCAGGCTCGGTCGCGAAGGTCACCAGCACCGTGCCCTCCTCGACCATTTCGCCGACGGCGTGCGGCACCGTGGCGACCGTGCCGTCCAGCGGGGCGGACAAGGTCAGCTCCATCTTCATCGCTTCGAGCACGACCAGCGTGTCGCCCTTGTGCACCGCGTCACCGGGTTGCACGAGGACCCGGGCGACCCGGGCGGGGATGGGCGCGGACAGGCGGTCGTCCCCGGCGGCGGCCAGGCTTGGTGGGGCGAGCGGGTCGATCAGGCGCAGCACGAGCGTCTGCCCATGGTCGATCACCACGAGCGCGCCGTCGCTGCGAACGACACGCAACCGGCGCAACGCGCCGTCGAGACGCAGCGCCATGCCGTCGCCGTCTTCGGCCGCGACGGCGGTAAGCCGCTTGCCGTCCAGGTCGAGCGCGACGGTGCCATCCAGCAACGGCGTCACGTCGACTTTGACGACAGCGTCGCCGTGCGCGAACTGCAAGCCGCACTGCCCGGCGCCGTTCACGCGCCACCCATCCGCCTGCATCCAGGGCGACCATGGGTCCAGGGCCGCCGCGGCGGCGCGCGTGTCGGCCAGCCATGCCAACGACGCGGCGGCGATCGCGGCGGCACCGGCCGCCCCGGCTGCTGGCTGCGACAACGCCGGGTTGCGGCCGAGGAACCCGGTGTCGAACTCGCCCGCCGCGAACTCGGGATCGGCGGTGATCGCGCGCAGCAGGCCGAGGTTGGTCTGCACCCCGGCCACCTCGTACTCCGCCAACGCCGCCCGCAGCCGGCGCACCGCTTCCGGGCGGTCCGGACCGTGCACGATCAGCTTGGCGATCATCGGATCGTAGTACGGCGTGATCGCGTCGCCCTGTCGCACCCCGGTGTCGACCCGCACCGACGCCGTCCCGGCCGGCTGGCGCAGATGCGTGAGCATGCCGATGGACGGCAGGAAGTCGCGCGCCGGATCCTCGGCGTACACCCGCACCTCGATCGCATGGCCGCCGATGGACAGCGCATCCTGGCCAAGCGGCAACGCTTCCCCGGCCGCGACCCGCAATTGCCACTCCACCAGATCCTGCCCGGTGATCATCTCCGTCACCGGGTGCTCCACCTGCAGGCGGGTGTTCATCTCCATGAAGTGGAACTCGCCGTCCTGGGCGATGAACTCGACCGTCCCCGCGCCGACATAGCCGACGGCACGGGCGGCGGCGCAGGCGGCCTCGCCCATCGCGGCCCGGCGGACCGCGTCCATGCCTGGCGCAGGCGCTTCCTCGACCACCTTCTGGTGCCGCCGCTGGATGGAGCAGTCGCGCTCGAACAGGGAGACGACCTGGCCGTGAGTGTCGGCGAACACCTGGATTTCGATGTGGCGCGGGTGCGTCAGGTAGCGCTCGATCAGCACGCGGTCGTCGCCGAACGCGGCCAGCGCCTCGCGTTTTGCGCCCTCGACCGCCTCCTGCAGGCCGCCGGGCGCGTCGACCACGCGCATGCCTTTGCCGCCGCCGCCGGCCGACGCCTTGATCAGCACGGGGTAGCCGATGCGCCCGGCCTCCTGCGCCAGCAACGGCATGTCCTGCGCCGCGCCGTGATACCCCGGCACCAGCGGCACGCCCAACCGCTCCATCAGCGCCTTCGCTGCGGATTTCGACCCCATGGCCCGGATCGCGCTCGCGGGCGGGCCGACGAACACGATGCCCGCCGCCGCGCACGCCTCGGCGAAGTCGGCGTTCTCCGACAGGAAGCCGTAGCCCGGGTGGATCGCCTGTGCGCCCGACCGCCGGGCGGCGTCGACGATGCGGGCGCCCATCAGGTAGCTGTCGCGGGCCGGCGCGGCGCCGATCGGCCAAGCCTCGTCCGCCAGGCTCATGTGCCGCGCGGTGGCGTCCGCGTCGGAGAACACCGCGACGGTCGCGATGCCCAGCCGGCGCGCGGTGGCGATGATGCGGCAGGCGATCTCGCCGCGGTTGGCGATCAGCAGCTTGGTGAACATCGCCTACATCCGGAACAGGCCGAAGCGCGTCGGCTCGATCGGCGCATTCAGGCTCGCGGATAAGGACAAGCCGAGGACGCGCCGCGTGTCCGCCGGGTCGATGACGCCGTCGTCCCACAGCCGGGCGCTGGCGTAGTACGGCTGGCCCTGGGTCTCGTACTGGTCGCGGATGGGCGCGCGGAACGCCGCTTCCTCCTCGGCGGACCAAGCCTGGCCACGCGCCTCCATGTTGTCGCGCCGCACCTGCGCCAGCACGGACGCCGCCTGCTCGCCGCCCATGACGCTGATGCGCGCGTTCGGCCACATCCACATGAAGCGCGGGCTGTAGGCGCGTCCGCACATGCCGTAGTTGCCGGCGCCGAAGCTGCCGCCGATTACCACCGTCAGCTTCGGCACCGCCGCCGTCGCGACCGCCGTGACCATCTTGGCGCCGTCCTTGGCGATGCCGCCCGCCTCGTATTTCCGGCCCACCATAAACCCAGTGATGTTCTGCAGGAACACCAGCGGGATGCCGCGCTGGGCGCACAACTCGATGAAATGGGCGCCCTTCTGCGCGCTCTCGCTGAACAGGATGCCGTTGTTGGCGACGATGCCGACCGGGATGCCCCAGATATGCGCGAACCCCGTCACCAGCGTCGCGCCGTACAGCCGCTTGAACTCGTCCAGCTCGCTGCCGTCGACCACGCGCGCGATGATCTCGCGGACGTCGAACGGATGCCGCCGGTCGGCCTGGACGATGCCGCCGATCTCGGCCGGGTCGAACCGCGGGGCGGCCGGCGCGCGCAGGGCCAGTTGCGGGCGCTTGACGGTGTTGAGGCTGCCGACGATGCGCCGGGCGATGCCCAGGGCGTGCGCGTCGCTTTCCGCCATGTGGTCGGTGACGCCCGAGACCCGGCTGTGCAAGTCCGCCCCGCCCAGCTCCTCGGCGGTCACGACCTCCCCGGTCGCCGCCTTCACCAGCGGCGGGCCGCCGAGGAAGATGGTGCCCTGGTTGCGGACGATCACGCTCTCGTCCGACATCGCCGGCACGTAGGCACCGCCTGCGGTGCACGACCCCATCACGACGGCGACCTGGGCGATGCCCTGCGCGGACATGCGGGCCTGGTTGAAGAAGATGCGGCCGAAATGGTCGCGGTCGGGAAACACCTCGTCCTGGTTCGGCAGGTTCGCGCCGCCGGAATCGACCAAATAGACGCAGGGCAGCCGGTTCTGCTGGGCGATCTCCTGCGCCCGCAGGTGCTTCTTCACCGTCAGCGGGAAATAGGTGCCGCCTTTCACCGTCGCGTCGTTGGCGACGACCATGCACTCGCGCCCGGCGACCCGGCCGACCCCGGTGATGATCCCGGCCGACGGGACCTCGCCGCCGTACATGCCGTGCGCCGCCAGTTGCCCCACCTCCAGGAACGGCGACAGCGGGTCGAGCAGCGCATCGACCCGGTCCCGCGGCAGCAGCTTGCCCCGCGACAGATGCCGCGCCCGAGCCGTCTCGCCGCCGCCCGCCTGGACGCCGGCGGCGACGGTGCGGAGGTCGGCGACCAGGGCCGCCATCGCCGCGGCGTTGGCGCGGAACGCCGGGCTGCGCGGATCGATGACGGTCTCGATGATGGGCATGTCAGGCGGTTTCGCTGAACAGCTCGCGCCCGATCAGCATCCGGCGGATTTCGCTGGTGCCGGCGCCGATCTCGTACAGCTTGGCGTCCCGCAGCAGCCGTCCCGTGGGGTAGTCGTTGATGTAGCCGTTGCCGCCCAAGCACTGGATCGCCTCCAGCGCCATCCAGGTCGCCTTCTCGGCAGCGTACAGGATCGCCCCGGCCGCATCCTTGCGCGTCGTCCGGCCGCGGTCGCAGGCCTGCGCCACGGCGTAAACATAGGCCCGGCACGCGCTCATGGTCGTGTACATGTCGGCCAGCTTGCCCTGCATCAGCTGGAACTCGCCGATCGCCTGGCCGAACTGCTTGCGTTCGTGGACGTAGGGCAAAACTTCGTCGAGGCACGCCTGCATGATCCCCAGCGGACCCGCCGCCAGCACCGCGCGCTCGTAGTCCAGCCCGCTCATCAGCACGTTCACGCCGCGGCCGAGTTCGCCGAGCACGTTCTCCGCCGGCACCTCGCAGTCCTCGAACACCAGCTCGCACGTGTTCGACCCGCGCATGCCCAATTTGTCGAGTTTTTGCGCGGTCGAGAACCCGGCGAACCCGCGCTCGACCAGGAACGCGGTGATCCCGCGCGGGCCGGCCGCCGGGTCGGTCTTGGCGTACACCACCAGCACGTCTGCGTTCGGCCCGTTGGTGATCCACATCTTGCTGCCGTTCAGCACGTAACGGTCGCCGCGACGCTCCGCCCGCATCCGCATGCCGACCACGTCCGACCCGGCCCCTGTCTCCGACATCGCCAGCGCGCCGACATGCGCGCCCGAGATCAGCGCCGGCAGATACCGCGCCTTCTGGTCCGCATTGCCGTTCCGCGCGATCTGGTTGACGCACAGATTGCTGTGCGCGCCGTAGGACAACCCGACGGAGGCCGACGCCCGGCTGATCTCCTCCATCGCGACCACGTGCTCAAGGTAGCCCATGCCGGTGCCGCCATCCGCCTCCGGCACCGTGATGCCGAGTACGCCCAAATCGCCGAACTTGCGCCAGAGGTCGGCGGGGAAGTCGTTGCTGCGGTCGATGTCGGCCGCCCGTGGCGCGATCTCGTCGGCGGCGAACGCCTCCACTTGGCCGCGCAGCATGGCGACGGTGTCGCCCAGGTCGAAATCGAGAGACTGCCAGCGGTTGCTCATGCGCGATCCCTAGAAGCTGTGCCAACGGCCATACGTTAGCTTCCGGTTCGCCACAAGGCGAATGCAGCTTCCGGTTCGCCACAAGGCGAATGCCTGCGCCTGGCGCGGTGGCAGCGGAGCAGCCCGGCCCCACATCACGGCCATGGACCGAACATTCCCCGCCACCCGCGCCGCCGGGCTGGCCTGCCTTGCCGATTTCACGCCCCGCATGGGCCGCGCCTACGCCGCCGGGCGCAACACCGACCACGGGCCGGACGTGGACACCGCGACCTCCGCCCTGTCGCCTTACCTGCGCCGTCGCATGGTGCTGGAGTCGGAGGCGGTCGAGGCGGCCCTCGCGGCGCATGGGGCGACGGGCGCCGACAAATACGTCCAGGAAGTGTTCTGGCGCAGCTACTTCAAGGGCCATCTCGAAACCCGCCCGGCGCTGTGGACGGACTACCAGCGGCTGGTCGTGCAGGGGCAAAATCGCCTCGCCACGGAAGCGGGGCTGCGCCGGGTGTTCCATGACGCCGTCGCCGGGCACACCGGGATCGACGGCTTCGACGACTGGGCGCGTGAGCTGGCCGAGACCAATTGGCTGCACAACCACGCTCGCATGTGGTTCGCCTCGATCTGGATCTTCACGCTCCGGCTGCCCTGGGCGCTGGGGGCCGATTTCTTTCTCCGCCATTTGATCGACGGCGACCCGGCGAGCAACACGCTGTCCTGGCGCTGGGTCGCCGGGCTGCACACGCGCGGCAAGGCCTACGCCGCCCGGGCCGAGAACATCCACCGCTACACCGATGGCCGCTATGCCCCGGCCGGCCTGGACGAGGACCCGGTGGCCCTGGAGGAGCCGGAGCCTGCCGCCGCCATCCCCCTGCCGCCCGCTGACCCGACGCCGCAGGGCGACGTGGCGTTGCTGCTGCACCTTGAGGATTTGCATCCCGAAAGCCTGCCGCTTGCAGCCGCCCGGGTGGTGCGGGTTGGCGGATTGCTGGCCCATCCCGAGGGAGCGGTGGAGCGTGTTCGCCAGTTTAACCGGGATGCGATGGCAGACGCCTTGGCGCGGGCCGCGGCGCATTTTGGCTGTTCGGCCGGACTGGCCGAGGAGGGCTGGGCTGGTGATCTCCCTGTCGTGACGCCTTGGGCGCCGGTTGGTCCGTCCGCCACGGCGCTGCCGCCTTGCGTGCGAATTCGGCGCGAGTGGGACAATCTGGCCTGGCCACGGACGACACGTGGATTTTTCCAGGTGAAGGCGGTGATTCCTCGCATTTTGGAAGTAGCGGGTTTGGTGGAGCCGTAAAGGGTGGTTGTTTGTACCTGTTCAACAAAGCATGCCTAATATCTTTGTGCATGCTAACCGATCATTCCGCTACAATTTGAATGTTTTCATTGCAACTCACACCATTCCGCTTGATTACCGACTTCCTGAGTGCCTGGATTGAAGTTTTCGGGCGATTTTGACTTCATGAATACCCAAGCAATAGCTAAGTAGCTTGCTCACTATTCTGTGAAATTAAGAGTTCTGTCCTAATATACTGGTTAGCGCGATGCTCGTAAGGACAGAATCGGTCGGTTTCCCGGAATTCCATCGTCTTAGAATTGACCCTGCATCAGAGTGCGGTCATCAGCGTCGGCATGAGCGAAACACAGAGCCAATCAGACACACTTAGCGTTAGCGTTTCCGAAGATTATTATCAGGGAGATGCAAACTTCAGTATTTCTGTCGATGGCGTTGCAATAGGCGGCGTACAAACTGCAACGGCATCGCATTCACAAGGCGCATCGCAAGACATTTCTGTTTCAGGTAATTTCGGCACCGGTCCACATACAGTTGCCGTGACATTCCTGAACGACTATTATGGCGGCGATCCGAGCGCTGATCGGAACCTGTATGTAAATTCCATAACCCTTGACGGTCAAACATCACCGATTGGAGCCGATTTGTTTGCAATCGGCAATACCGCTTCTGCGACGTTCGGGACAACGACACCCATTCAGGCCGCGGCACCTGCTCAACCCGCGACATCCACTCAAGCTGCGGCCCCGCAACCTTCTACGGCCGTCACTGCGCCACCCTCCTCAAGCCACCTGTCCATGCTTGGCGTGAACATCTCGGGCGCCGAATACAGCGCTCCCGGCGGCACCCTCGGCTATGACTACACCTACCCATCCCATTCCGAGATCGACTACTACGCGTCACACGGCCTCAACGTGATCCGCATGCCGATCTCGTTGGAGCGGTTGCAGCCAACTCCCTATGGGCCGCTCGACTCGCAGCAGACGGCGCAGATGGACGACGTGATCAGCTACGCAGCCCAACGCGGCGTGACTGTCGACATCGATCCACACAACTACGGCTGTGCTTACGGCAATATGGTCGGCGGCACGACCGACTCGACAAACCAGTTCGCCGACTTCTGGAGCAAGATGGCCAGTCACTTCGACTCCCATCCGAACGTCATGTTTGGGCTGATGAACGAACCGCACGACCAGACGCCACAGCAATGGGCCGGCGCCGCACAGGCCGCCGTCAACGCCATCCGCGCCACCGGAGCGAGCCAGGAAATCCTGACCCCCGGCACGGATTGGACAGGCGCGCAGTCCTGGGTCGACTCCGGCAACGCCTCGATCGTCGCCGCGAACGTCAACGATCCCGGCCACAACATGGCGTTCGAGGTGCATCTGTATTTCGACGACTACAACAAGGGCGTCAGCACCCAGGTCGATTCTCCAACCATCGGCCCGGACCGGATGGACGCGATCACCCAATGGGCGCAAAGTACTGGCAACCGCCTGTTCCTCGGCGAACTCGGCGCCGCACAAGATCAGGCAAGCCTGACCGCCCTGGGCAATACGCTGAACTTCCTCGATCAGCATGCCAACGTTTGGCAGGGCGCCACCGCCTTCACCGGTGGCGCCTGGTCGGGCGGCTATATGTTCTCGGTCGAACCCGTCAACGGCGTGGACAAGCCACAATTGGCGCTTCTGGCTACCCACGCACCAGGCGCCGGGTAAATCAGGCAGCTTGCTCTCAGGCGTCCGTTAAAAGCTTCTCCACCACGGCGATCACTTCGCGCGCGGAGTAGGGCTTGCGCACGAACACGTCACGCGGGCCGAGGTTGCCTACCTTGCCGAGCGCCTCGGGCCGCCCCGTGACGTAAATAACCGGAATCCCTGGTTGCAAGCGTCGTAGCAGGCGGGCTAGCGCTAGTCCGTCGAGCTCACCGGGCATATGGATATCGGTAAGCAGGAGGTCGAACAGTTTTCCGGCATTGACGAGAACAGCGGCTTCATCCGCCGTTCCGGCCTCGACGACCTCATGGCCGCTGTCGGCCAGCACCTCCGCCAGGATCAACCGAATCAAAAACTCGTCTTCGGCAAGAAGAATGCGTGCCACCCAGCCTTACTTTCAACGCCCCGAAGCGCTACCACCTGTGTCATATCGCAGCCCGGTCTTACTAACAGCGCCGCAAGCGCCGAGTTGCGGCGGTTGCGCAGGGGTGACTGCGGGACGGAAGCCTGAGGCATGACTGGGGGCGGGATGGCCGAAGATCTACACCAGCACGACAGCGGCAACGTCCTGCCGCGGAAGGGCGAAGCGCACCCGAGCGACGTGTTCCGGGTCGCCGTCCAGATGACCCGGATGGCCATGGTTCTCAGCGACCCCAATCAGGACGACAACCCGGTCGTGTTCTGCAACGCGGCCTTTTGCGAGCAGACCGGGTACGCCGAAAGCGAGGTCATCGGCCGCAACTGCCGTTTCATGCAAGGCCCTGCGACGGACTCGGCGACTGTCAAGCGTATCTCCGAAGGATTGGGCAAACGCGAGATCGTCTCCGAGGACATCTACAATTACCGCCGTGACGGCCGGGGTTTCTGGAACGCCCTTTACGTCAGTCCGATCTTTGATCGGGAAGGCAAGTTGCTGTACTACTTCGGCAGCCAGGTGGACGTGACCCGGCGCAAGGAGGCCGCCCTCCAGCAGCAACAGCGGCTCGATACGGTCGGCGTCATGGCGTCCGGGGTCGCCCACGCCTTCAACAACCTGATGACGATCGTGGTGGCGAGCATCGACCAGGCCGCCGCGCAGGCCAGCAGCGAGAGCCAGCGTTCGCAGCTGGCGCGGGCCGACGAGGCCGCCCGGGATGCTGGCCGCCTGACGCAGCAGATGCTGTCGTTCGCGCGCCGGCAGTTTCTCGAGGAACAAACCGTGGACCTGAACGGCCTCGTCGGCGACCTCGATAAGCTGGTGAGCCGGATGGTGGGCGACCGGATCAAGGTTGGGTTCGACCTCGCCGCCCATCCGATCCCTGCGCATCTCGACGCCGGCCAGCTTGAATTGGCCTTGGTCGCCCTGGTCCACAACGCGGCTGACGCGATGCCGCACGGGGGACACATCGCCATCACGACGCGGGAATACCGGTCCTGGGATGCGTCGGAAGGCCAGACCGGGCGGAACTGGGTGGAGCTGGTCGTCGCCGATGAAGGCGTCGGCATGCCGGCGGAGGTGGCGCAGCGGGCGACCGAACCGTTCTACACGACGAAGGGCCACGGCACCGGCCTTGGGCTATCGATGGTTCAAGGCTTCGTGGAACAGTCCCGCGGGCGGCTGCGCATCGAGACCGGGGCGGGCCAGGGCACGACGGTGCGGTTGATGTTCCCGAAATACGCGGAGTAGCCGGAGGTTCGTTGGCGGAGGGGATGCGATCCTCAACAATGAAGTAGTCGTCGTTGGGCGTCGCCTTGCCACGCTGTTTCGGTGCTCAGTTCGCATGCCGCCGGTCCGACCCGGCCTACTTCACCCCGAGTAGCGCGTCGCGCAGCGACTCCGACGGAGGGTGGGGACCGATAAACCCTTTGAGCAAGCGCCCTGACAGATCCGCATTGGCGAAATCGCCGATCTGGCGGTCATTCGCCAGGACGCGCACGCGGTTGGGCGTGTAGATGTAGGTCGACGTGTCGCCGATTTTTACGGCAGGCGAGGCCGTGATCAGGCGCTCGAAATCAGGCACGTCGGCCGGGTCGCATTCCCCCTTGCCGCAGTTGAGCTGCTCGCCCTTGCGAAATTCCGCCTCGACCTGCGCCTTGCTCGCATCGTGCAGGAAATGCAGCACGATGACCTTGGCGCCTGGTTCGGCCTGGATGGTTTCAGCGTCGTGGCTTGGTTGCGGCACATATAATGCCGCGACATAGATGCTGACCTGGAAGATGGTCAGTGTCCGCAGCCCGGCGCCGTTCAACCGCAATGTTTGTCCGTTCACATTGTAGGTTTCCGGCACGACAACGCCGGAAACAGTCGCCGCGTGTCCAGAATTCATCGAAAGGGCAAACAGGAGGACAGCAGCGGAACAGAAACGGCGCATGCCCCGATCGTAGCTGGGATTGGCGCTGCGGCAAGGCCCTGGGACGTACATTGATTTGCGGGGATTTGCGGGGATTTGCGGGGAAGCGACGAAGGCGGCGTCATGGCAGGTCCACCTGCGCCGCCTTCGTCCAGCTTGCGCGCGAGTTGCTAACCCTTTGGCAATTTCGCTGTTCCAAGCTGTTGGAGTAGGTAAGGACGACGTCGTGATTCACCCCATTGCCTGGACCCGGCGCATGAGCCTGCGCAGCCGGATCCTGCTTGTTGCGGCGGCGCCTTTAATTGCCATGCTTCTGGTATCCAGCCTTACCCTGACCGCGCGTTGGCTTCACGAGGGCGACATGGCGCAGGTGGTCAAGCTCTCCACGTTAGTGACCAGTGTCGGCGGCCTCATCCAGGAATTGCAGAAGGAGCGTGGGGCAACCAGCGTGTTCCTGAGCAGCCACGGCAGCCAATTCCGCCCGGAGGTGGCGACACAGCGCCGAGATACCGCCGCGGCAATGCCGCCGTTCCTGACTGCGGTTCACCTCTTGAGCGCTGCGGACCCAGCAGTCGCGGCCAAGCTCGCGATCGCACAGGATGCACTCGGGAAGATGTCGGACGTTCGGGCAGCGGCTGACACACTGACCCTGCCGGTGACGGAGAGTTTCACCTACTACACTGATTTCATTCGGACCCTGCTCGATGCGGTGTCCGAGGCCGGTATCGCAGCGCAGGATCCTGCAGCTATTCGCAGCTTCCTCGCGCTCTCCAATTTCATGCAGGCCAAGGAGCGTGCCGGGCAGGAACGAGCGGTGGGTGCACAGGGCTTCGCAGCCGGCCGTTTCTCTCCCGAGCTTTACCGTCGGTTCCTTTACCTGCGCATGGAGCAGGACACATTTCTGCAGACGTTCAAGTCGTATGCCACAAAGGCCGAGGATGCAGTCTATCGGCGCATCATAACCGGGCCATCGGTGTCAGCGGTGTATGGGCTGCGCGCTGTTGCCGATGCAGGCGGTTTGCAAGGCGACCTGAACGGCGTTGACGGAGTTGCCTGGTTCAGGACGGCCACCGCCCGCATCGATCTTATGCGCGCCGTCGAAATCGCGTTTGCGGAACGTATGCTGCTCAGTGCCGCAAAGAACAGCGAGGCTGCCAAGACTGGGTTTTGGGTTCTGCTGAGCGCCGCAGTCGGCATGACCGTGCTGGTCAGCGCGATCGCCATGATCACAGTCCGCAGCCTGGCTCGTCCTTTGCTGACGCTGACCGTCGCCATGACGGCCTTGGCAGGGGGCGACACCACCGTGGATGTTCCTGCTAGCGACCGTGCCGACCAAGTCGGCGCGATGGCGCGGGCCTTGGCCCTGCTGCGTGACAACCGGGTGCTCGCCGACCGGCTACAGGCGGAAAAATGCGAGGAGCAAGCGATGCGGGAGCGTCGTCACACCGAAGTGGAAACCCACGTTGTCGCCTTCGGCGTGGCGGTTGCCGACGCATTGCACCGGCTGGACGCTGCTGGGGATGCCATGCTCGGCACCTCCGGCCGGCTCTCAGGCACAGCCTCCGAAGCAGCGGGGCGCTCGGCGGCCGCCGCCGTCGCTGTCAGCCAGACCGCGTTCAACGCGGGCGCTGTCGCAGCGGCGGTGCAGCAGCTCTCAAGTTCCGCTCAGGAGATAGGCCATCAAGCTTCCACGGCAGCGGAAAAGGTGTTCAACGCCACCGGCCAGGCGCGGCAGATGGAAACGATAGTTGACGGCTTTTTCGCCGCGGCAGAACAGGTCGGCAGCGTGGTGGCGGTGGTGCGGGCAATGGCAGAGCAAACCAACCTGCTCGCGCTGAACGCGACTATCGAGGCGGCGCGTGCGGGTCATGCCGGCAAGAGCTTCGCCGTAGTCGCTTCCGAGGTGAAAGCATTGGCGACCCGAACCAATCAGGCGACCGACACGATTGCCGGCCAGGTCGCCACGATGCAGGAAGTGGCCAGGAAAGGCATCGCTGCTACAAAGGCCATCGCCGGCAGCGTCGCAAGTGTCGGCGCTGCTGCCGTCGCCGTTGCCGCGGGGGTGGAAGCGCAGGCAACCGCTACGAACGAGATCACCCGTCGCGCTCATGAAATTGCCGACGGCACCGTGGCATTGCAGGACAGCATCTCGAATGCCAGCGCCGCCGCTGCCACTGCCGGCGATGAGGCTGGCGAGGTGCGCCAGGCTGCCAAGGCGTTAGGCGAGCAGGTCGGAATCCTGCGGAATCAGGTCGAGACCTTCGTGTGCAACATTCGAGCTGCCGCATAGGGTGGCAACGGCCAGGAGGGCTTAAGGGAACTCTCGCACGACCGTTCAGGAGCCTATAGGACGAGAGCTTGTTTGACGACAGGAGGAACGAGGGTTTGTGGTCAGTCCTAAGACATGCGGCGTGCCTGTTGACCATCGTGACAGTCGCTTGCACAGGCGGGCCGACATCCGCAGCGGTTCAAACGACAACCCGAAATGACCTTGCCGAACTGTCCTATAGAAGCGTTCTGGTGGCAGGCGACGGAAGCTTGCCGGTGTTCGACAATGCGACGAAGGCAATGCGCGACCGCCTGCTCGCACACCGGGGAACCATCGGGCAAATCCAGCGCCTGAGTGCGACACCCAGCGTCATCGCCCAGAAGCGGGTGCGCGAGGCAACCCTGGGTTCGGTCGAAAATGCCATTGCGGAACTGCATCCTGATCGCGGACAGAGCTGTCTCGTCTATGCCACCTCGCACGGGGCGCCCGAGCGGGGCCTGTACTTGGCGTCATCCAACGACTTCCTGACACCCGTGGGTTTGGATCGCGCCCTGGTTCGCGGATGCGGCGATGCCCCAACGATCGTCATCGTGTCGGGATGCTTCTCCGGCAACTTTGCAAAGCCGCCGATGAATCGCGTGAACCGGATCGTCCTGACAGCTGCCCGTCCGGATCGTGCGTCTTTCGGCTGCGGCGCCGGTCGTGAGTACACCGTCTACGACGCCTGCCTGCTGACTGCGTTGGACGACGACGCTACCTGGCGGGAGGTTTACCGCTCGATCCAGGCCTGCGTGACGCGGGCGGAAAACGGCTTCGGCTTTCCACCGTCCGAGCCGCAGGCGTATTTCGGACCAGCCGTGGCGGACCTTTCGACCGGGTTGTCACGCTCGCAACCGCAACCGATCGGCAGAACCATCGATGAGGGCGCTCGTGTCCGGTGACGTGCGTTCGACAAAGGCTTCAGAGCAACGTCATCTGTGAGGCCCCGCAAGCGCTTTCCATTTGCCGCGGGACTGCGAAGCCTGCCGAGTCCAACTCGCCACGCAACGCTAAACCCAATTGGCGGGCTGTCTTGTCGAATCGGAGCCGAAGCAGCTCCGCGTAGGCGCCAACGCCCGAGAAACGCTGGCCAAAGGCCGAGTCGTTCAATGCGCCTGCCCGGGTTTCCCGGATCAAATGGAGCACGCGCCGGGCACGATCGGGATAGTGCAGGCTCAACCAGTCCTCGAACATCTGCGCAAGCTCCAGTGGCAGCCGAAGCAGTCCGTAGCCGGCATGGGTGGCTCCGGCGTTGGCAGCAGCACGGAGGATGGCTTCCAGTTCGCTGTCGTTGAGGCCCGGTATCATCGGGGCGGCCAATACGGCGACCGGCACGCCGCCACGCGACAACTCGCCGATGGCGGCTATGCGCCGTCCCGGCGCCGCCGCCCGCGGCTCCATCCGACGAGCCAGGGCCGGGTCGAGCGTCGTGACGGAGATGTAAACCTGCAGCAGGTTCCGCCGGGCCATGGATTGCAGGATGTCCAAGTCCCGAAGCACGCTGGCCGACTTGGTGACGATGATGGCCGGGTGGTTGAACCGATCGAGCACCTCCAGCACCGAACGCGTAAGCTTGAGCGTGCGATCGATGGGCTGATAGGGATCGGTGTTGGCCCCCAGCACGATCGGCTTCGCAACGTATTTCTGCCGACGAAGCTCGCGCTCAAGCATTTGAGCCGCCTCCGGCTTATACAGAAGCTTGGTCTCGAAATCCAAACCGGGGGAATAGCCGAGATACGCATGTGTAGGGCGTGCGTAGCAATACACGCAGCCATGCTCGCACCCACGGTAAACGTTCACCGACCGGTCGAAGCCAAGATCGGGACTGCTGTTGTAGCTGATCACGCTTCGGGTCGCGTCGCGGATGAATTCGGTTTGCAGCGCCGGCAAATCGAGCAGGGCGGAAGGCAGGGTTCCCCAACCATCGTCGAACGCCGAGGTCGACGTGTCCTCGAAACGATTGGGAGGGTTGGTGACGGCCCCGCGCCCTCGGCGAGCGATCATCGGGTCATCCCCCGACGCGTCCATCGACACGATCGGCCGCGTTATCCGGCCGGACCTGCCACTCGAGGTAACGGCTTGAGCCTGGACACCCATGATTGCCTCCGCGCTTCATCGACCGAATATTGCCGCCAGCAGCACCTGACCTTGATCCGACACCCGGCAAGTGTCAAGAACAAACAAAGAACATCAAACGATCGAATTGAATGTGATCCCAGCAGCAGGCACCATTGCCGCCATGCCTGATTTTTCGATGGAGGCCGCGCATGGCGGCCGGGTGGCCGGGGTCGATGAGGCCGGGCGCGGTCCGCTCGCCGGTCCCGTCGTCGCTGCGGCCGTGGTGTTTCGCGACGGGGTGAGCGCTGCCCTCGCCGCCATGCTGGACGACTCCAAGGCGTTGAGCCCGGCCGAACGGTTGGAAGCGTACGCGGCCCTGCTCGCATCCGGCCAGGCCGAGATCGGCGTGGGAGCCGCATCGGTCGATGACATCTCGCGCCTCAACATCCTTCGCGCGACCCTGTTGGCGATGCGCCGCGCGGTCGGCCGCCTGGCCATCGCGCCGGACCTGGCGCTAGTCGACGGCAACCAGCCGCCTGCCCTTCCCTGCCACATCCGTTGCGTGGTCCGCGGCGACGCGTCGTGCCTGTCGATTGCAGCCGCTTCCATCGTCGCCAAGGTCGTGCGGGACCGGGCGATGGCGCGCCTCGCCCAGCGTTTCCCGCAGTATGGGTGGGACACCAACGCCGGCTACGGCACCCGAGCCCATCGCGACGCCATCGCCCGGCACGGCGCGACGCCGCACCACCGTCCCACCTTCGGCGCCGTCCGCCTGCATCTGGCGCGGATGCGGCTCCCGTCGGCTGCTGATTGACCCGGCGTCGGTCCGTTCGCCAGATTGCCCCGACCCGAAGGAGATCAGCTTGGAAGTCGTCCGCGAACTGCCGCTGGACCAGGTTCTGCTGGGTGACTGCGTGCGCCTGATGAGCATGCTGCCCCCCGCCTCGGTCCATTGCGTGTTCGCGGACCCGCCATACAATCTGCAGCTGCGCGGCGAGCTGCGGCGGCCCGACGACAGCCTCGTGGACGGGGTCGACGACGATTGGGACCGCTTCACCGACTTCGCCGCCTACGACGCGTTCACCCGCGCGTGGCTGCTCGAATGCCGCCGGCTGCTGCGGAAAGACGGCACGATCTGGGTGATCGGCGCCTACCACAATATCTTCCGCATCGGCGCCGTCATGCAGGATCTCGGGTTCTGGATCCTGAACGACGTCGTTTGGCGCAAGACCAATCCCATGCCGAATTTTCGCGGCCGGCGCTTCACCAACGCTCACGAAACGCTGATTTGGGCCGCGCGCGAGCGGGACAGCCGCTACAAGTTCAACTACCAGGCCATGAAGGCGCTGAACGACGACCTCCAAATGCGCAGCGACTGGCACCTCCCGCTGTGCACCGGACCCGAGCGCCTGCGCAACGAGCACGGCCTGAAGCTGCACCCCACCCAGAAGCCCGAGGCGCTGCTGCACCGGGTGCTGCTGTCAAGCACGGCGCCGGGCGACGTCGTGCTTGATCCGTTCCTGGGCACGGGGACGACCGCCGCCGTCGCCAAGCGGTTGCACCGCCACTTCATCGGCATCGAGCGCCACCCGGCCTACGCCGAGGCCGCCATCGGCCGGGTGCGGGCGGAAAAGCGCGCCTCGACCGACGGCGCGTCGGCCAGCCCCACCAAGCGCGAGGCCAAGCGCGTGCCGTTCGGCAGTTTGGTCGAGAATGGGCTGATCCCGCCCGGCACTGAACTCACCGATCGCCTGCGCCGGGTTTGCGCGACGGTGACGGCGGACGGCACGCTGGTGTGCGGCGACGTGCGCGGGTCCATCCACCGGGTCGGGGCGTCCGTGCAGAACGCGCCGAGCTGCAACGGATGGATGTTCTGGCATGTCGAGCGGAATGGGACGCTGATCCCAATCGACCATTTCAGGCCGGGTTGACGACCCCCGACCGCAGCAGCAGCACGATCGCCAGGGCGTAGGTCCCGGCTCCGAGAAGGAACGGCGCGCCGGCAAACATCAGGCCGTTGCTGGTGAAATGGTTGAACAGCGTCGCTGCCACCACTGGGGAAACGATGGCGGTCAGCCCTTCGACCGACGAGAGTCCGCCCTGCAGCTCCCCCTGCCGCTCCGGTCCGGCACGGGCCGATATCAGCGACCGCATCGCCGGTGTCGCGATGGCGCCGCATGCTTGCACCACCACGGCCACATAGATGACCCAGCCGGCGCCGGCCACGCCGAACAGCACGTAGGCCACCGCCGCCAACACGAACCCGCACGCCGCCGCACGCCGTTCCCCTAAGCGGCGGATGACGCTGCGGACCAGCAATCCCTGCACCAGCGCCTGTGTCACGCCCATGGCTGCGAGCGCGTAGCCGTTCTCGCGTGGCCCCCATCCGAAGCGCAATCCGGTGGACAGCACGAAGCTGCTCTGCAGCGCGCCCAACCCGAACCACATCAGGCACCAGGCGGCGGCCAGCTTGGCGACGACCGGATCGGCCGCGAGGGTGTGCAGAGACCCGATCGGATTGGCCCGCGCCCAACGGAACGCGCGCTGCCGCTCCTTGGCCAGGCTTTCGGGGAGGATCAGCGCGCCATAGGCGGCGTTGCACAGCGCCAGGCCCGCCGCAACCAGGAACGGCAGCCGCAGGTCGATCGCGCCGAGCACCCCGCCCAGCGCCGGGCCGAACACGAAGCCGGCGCCGAACGCCGCGCCGACCAGCCCGAAGCGCTGCGCCCGGCGCTCCGGCGGCGTCACGTCGGCGATGTAGGCGTTGGCGGCGGACACGTTGGCCGACGTCGCTCCGGCAACGAGCCGGCCCAGGAACAGCCACGTCAGCGACGGCGCGAACGCCAGCAGCATGTAGTTCGCCGATACTCCGACCAGCGAGAGAATGATCACCGGACGCCGCCCGAACCGGTCGGACAGGCCGCCCAGCACGGGTGCTGCGATGAACTGGGCGGCGGCGAAGGTCGCGATCAGCGCACCCACCCACGACGCGGCTCCGCTGGCGCCCATCCCCGACAGCTTGCGCACCAGCTCGGGCACGATCGGCACCACGAGCCCGAATCCCAACGCGTCCAGACCTAGGGTCGCCAGGATGAACGCGACGGAAGCGGTCTGCTTGCGCATGGCCCTGGCTGCCGAAGACCGGCTAGCGAACCTCGACGGAAACGAGATCCCTTACGCTGCGCGCCGAGTGGGCGTCGCCTGGCACCACCAAATGCAGCGCCGGGAGCGGTTTGCCGTCCTGCTCGTAGGCGACCACGACCTGCTTGTTCTCAAGCCGTGGGTCCAGCTCGCCGATCGCCAAGGCGACGGCGTACCCGTCCTGGCCTCGCGCCAGGAGGACGTGCTGAAGGTGACTGCCTTTTCCAGCGTCATCCATCGGGGCCGCGGCATTGAGCAGGGTCCACAGCAACGCCCCGGTGTAGCTGGCTTTCTGCTCGCCCCCGGAGGTGACGTGGGCAACCTCGACGGTGATGGGCGGCAGCGCCTTCAGCTCATCCAACGCTAGGGTGCGAGGGTGTGCCACCCGGCCGGACAAGGCGAGCTCGACCGGACTCGGCGTGGTTTGCGCGAAAGCGGACGTCACCGGCGTCAACGAGCCCAGCGCCAGCAAGACGGCCAGCCCAGCGCCGCGATTCCACCCTGCCGGCGTCCATCGCATGCGCTAGGTCGCGACCATGACGTCGGACGCCTTGATCACCGCCGTCGCTTCGTCGCCGACCTTCAAGCCGAGGTCGTCGATGGCCTCGTTGGTGATCGACGAATGGATCGTGACCCCGTTGCCGATGTCGATATGGACGTGGCCCGTGGTCTGGCCCTTGGCGACCGAGGTGACCTTGCCCTTGATCTGGTTGCGCGCGCTCAGCTTCATCATTCATGGGTATCCTGCTTGAAGATATCCAAACTAGTGCGGAAAGCCCGCGCACGCCATCCTCGCGCCTGCATTTCACGCTGGCGCATAGGTTATATTTCGTTGAATATCGCGAATCCTGAAGGTGGAGATGCTCCCGTGCCGCCAGCACGCCTCCACGCGCTGACCTGCCCGAACGAAAGGCCTGCGATGCTTCGACGACGTTTCACCGTGATGCTCACCGCTGCCGCCGTGGCCGGGGACGCTTGGTTCCGCGTGGCACGAGCGCAACAGGCGCCGCTGACGGTGTTCGCCGCCGCCAGCCTCACGGACGTGTTGCAGGCCATCGGCAAGCTCTGGGCCGCCAGCGGACAACCGGCGCCGCGGTTCTCATTCGCGAGCAGCTCGACGTTGGCCCGACAAATCGAGGCCGGCGCGCCCGCCAACCTGTTCGCCTCCGCCGACGAGCAGTGGGCCGACTGGCTGCAGCAGCGCGACCTCCTCGTCCCGGAGACCCGGCGCAGCTTGCTGACCAACAGCCTCGTGCTCATCGTGCCGAAGGACCAGGCGCGAACGGTGCAGGTCGGGCCCGGTCTCGACCTCGGCGCGCTGCTCGGGCCCCACGGACGGCTCGCCACCGGCGATCCTGCCAACGTGCCGGCGGGCATCTACGCCGAGGCAACGCTCAAGTCGCTCGGCGTGTGGGACCAGGTCCAACCCAGGCTCGCGCGCGCCGACAGCGTGCGGGCGGCGCTGCTGCTGGTCGAGCGCGGCGAGGCGCCCGCCGGCATCGTGTACGCGACCGACGCCGCCGCGAGCCCGGGCGTCGCGGTTGCCGGCACGTTCCCGCCCGACAGCCATCCGCCGGTGACCTATCCGTTTGCCGTCGTCCGCGCCTACGACACCCCGGCCGCCCGTGCGTTCCTGGATTTCCTCGCCGGACCACAGGCGCGAGGCATCTTCACCCGGGCCGGCTTCGGTCTGCAGCAGGGCTGACTGTCAAGCAGCGGCCTCGGCGGCGATCCGCACGCATTTGCGCATCACGGTGGGGATCGCCTCCTCTCCCAGTGCCGCCACCGGGCGCAGGAAGCCTTCCGCCACGATGGCCGGCACGGCCGCCATGTACACGTCGATCGCCAGCTCGAAATGCGTGAACCCGTGCAGGGCTCGCCCGGCAAGGCGCCAGTCGGCCGGCATAGGCGCCTGGCCGACAGCTTCTTCGGCCGTCCAAGGCTCGCCGCGCCAGGGCGACCCAGGCAATTCCGTCATGCCACCCAACAGGCCCCGCGGCGGGCGGCGGCGCAGCAGCACCTGCCCGGCGGCGTCGGTCAGCCAGAAATGCGCGCCGTATTGCTGCGGCCGGACCTTCTTCGGCGCTTTCACCGGCAGCGACCCGGCGATGCCGGCGCGGCGCCCGGCGCAGTCGGCCATCAGCGGGCAGATCGCGCAGGCGGGCGCGGAAGGCGTGCAGATCGTGGCGCCCAGGTCGAACAGCGCCTGCGCGAAATCGGACGGGCGGCCCTGCGCGGCCGGATCGGCGCCGAGCTGTGCCGCGGCGGCCGAGATGGCTGGCCTGGCGCCCGGCAGCGGCGTGCCGATCGCGCACAGCCGTGCCATGACCCGCTCCACGTTGCCGTCGACCGGCACCACCGGCACGCCGAACGCGATCGCGGCAACCGCGGCCGCCGTGTAGGGACCGATGCCGGGCAGCGCGCGCAAACCGTCCAAGGTCGCAGGAAAGCCGCCCAGTTCGGCCACGCGCTTGGCGCAGGCGTGCAGGTTGCGGGCGCGGGCGTAGTAGCCGAGGCCCGCCCAGGCCGCCATGACCGCGCCTTCCTCCGCTGCGGCCAGGTGGCCTATGGTCGGGAAACGCTGCAGGAAGCGCTCGAAATACGGGATGACCGCCACCACTGTCGTCTGCTGCAGCATGATTTCGCTGAGCCAGACACGGTACGGGTCCGGCGCTTCGCCGGGCAGGCAGCGCCACGGCATTTGCCTGCGGTGACGGTCATACCAATATAACAGCGCGGAAGCCGAAGGGAGCACGGACACGGGTATGGCGACCGAGAGCGATCCCGGCAAGCGGCACGTGTACGGCCCGCGCGAGATCGGCGCCCTGGTGCCCGCCCTCACCCGCCCGGCATTCCGCAAGCGCGCGCCCGCCAGCGCGCAGGTGCTCGCCGACTGGGACGCGATCGTCGGGCCGTCGCTTGCGCGGACGACGACGCCGCGGCGGCTGTCGGGCAACATGCTGACCTTGGCCTGCGCCGGGCCGGTGGCGATGGAGTTGCAGCATATGTCGGGCGAGTTGATGGCGCGGATCAACGCCCATCTCGGCCGCGTGGTGGTGGAGCGGTTGCGCTTCGTGCAGGACGTGCCGTCGGCAGCCCCCGACTCGGCAGCCTCCGACTCGGCAGCGCCCGAACTGCCCCGTTCGCCGATCGAGTTGCCCGGCGTGCCGGACGGCCCGGTGCGCGATGCGTTGCAGGCCCTTGGACAAGCCGTGCAGCGCGCGCGACGGTAGTGCGACCGACTCGACCCACAGCAGTAATGAGGCTTCCATGCACCTGACCCGACGCACCCTGATCGCCGCCGGCGCGACCCTGCTGGCAGCGCCCGGCTTGGCCGAAGGCAGCGATCCCCGCATGGCCGACCGCGCGCTGGGCCGCGCCGACGCGCCCGTGACGGTGCAGGAATACTTCTCCCTTACCTGCACGCACTGCGCCGCGTTCGCCCGGGACGTGTTCCCGCAGGTCCGCACGCAGCTGATCGACACCGGCAAGATCCGCTATATCTACCGCGATTTCCCGCTGGACCAGGTGGCGCTGACCGCCGCCATGGTCGCCCGTGCCCTGCCGCCCGAGCGCTACGAGCCGTTCGTGAATGCCTTGCTTGCCAGCCAGGACCGCTGGGCCTTCGTCCGCAACGCCAACCCGGCGGACGAGCTCGCCAAGCGCGCCGCGCTCGCCGGAATGCCCCGGAGCATATTCGACGCCACCGTCGCCGACGACGCCCTCAAGAACGCCATCCTGGCCGAACAGAGCGCCGGCGAAGCGCGCTACAAGGTCGATAGCACGCCGACCTTCGTGTTCAACGAGAAGCCCCACTCGGGCGAATTGAGCTTTGAGACATTCGCCCGCATGGCCGCATCGGCGGGGTAGGCGTTGCCGGTCGCCTTAGTCCGGCTGCGGATCGCTGGCTTCAAAAGCTTCGCCGAGCCGGCGGTCATCGAGATCTTGCCGGGGCTGACGGGAATCGTCGGGCCGAATGGTTGCGGCAAGTCCAACGTGGTGGAAGCGCTGCGCTGGGCGATGGGCGAAAGCAGCGCGCGGACCCTGCGCGGCGGCGAGATGGACGACGTGATCTTCGCCGGCACCAGCCACCGCCCTAGCCGCAACCTGGCCGAGGTGACGCTGTCCCTGGAGGACGCGGCCGGGTTGGCGCCGCCGCCGTATCACGAGCAGGCCGACTTGCAGATCAGCCGCAGGATCGAGCGCGGGGTGGGCAGCGTTTTCCGGATCAACGGCCGCGAGATGCGGGCGCGGGACGTGCAAACCCTGTTCGCCGACCTGGCAAGCGGCGCGCGGTCGTCCGGCCTGGTCAGCCAGGGCCGGGTCGCGAGTATCGTGAATGCTGGCCCGGATGAGCGGCGCGCGGTGCTGGAGGAGGCCGCCGGGATCACCGGGCTGCACGCGCGGCGTCATGAAGCCGAGATCAAGCTGCGCGGGGCCGAGGCGAACCTGGAGCGGTCGGAAGACTTGCGCGGGCAGCTGGAAACGCAATTGGCCGCGCTGCAGCTTCAGGCCCGGCAGGCAAACCGGCATCGCACCCTGTCGGGCGCGGTGCGGTTGGCCGAGGCGGAATTGCTGGCCGTGCAGCGCGCCCAGGCAGCGGCAACCCGGGCGGCTGCAACGGAGGCGCTGCACGACGCCCGGGTTGCCGTTTCGGCGGCAACGGCCGAGGCAACCGCGACGACGGCACGGGCCACAGCCGCGCAAGCCGCAGTGCCGCCGCTGCGCAATGCCGCGTCGGAAACCCGGACGGCGCTGGAGCGCCACCGTCTGGCTCGGGAACAGGTCGAGGCGGAAGCGGGCCGTGCGCGCCACGCCGTGGCGGCGGCCGACCGCCGGCGCAAGCAGGTCGCGCGCGATCTCGGCCACGCCGAGCAGGCCAGCCAGGCTGCCGCCGCCGCCGCGGCGCGCCTTGCCTTGGAAGCCGACACCCTGATCGCCGCCGAAGCCCACGATCCCAGACGGCTCCAGGCAGCGCAGGAAGCGGAGGTTGCGGCAGTCGAGGCAGCCGGCCTGGCGGAAGCCGCGGCCAACGCCGCAACGGAACACGCGGCGGAGCTGACCGCGATTGGCCAGGCTCTCGGGCAACACCTCACGCAAGCCGAGTCCCGCGCCGGGCGGCTCTCGCAACAGCTGCGCCAGTTGCAGCGCGAGCGCGAGCGGGCCGCACACGCCGTCGTCGACCCGGCGCGGCTTCGGTCGGCGGCCATCGAACAGGCAGACGCGGCGGCGGCGTTGGCCGAGTCACGGACGGCGTTGGAGCACGCCGAACAGGCCCGTCTCGGGGCCCAGGCAACACTGGCCGGCGCACGCGAGCAGGACGGCCGGCACCGCGCGGCCCAGGCGAAGCTTGCGGCCGAAACCCAGGCGCTTGGAGAAATCCTGGCCGTCAGGGATGGCGAACGGTGGCCGCCAATGGTGGACAGCCTGGATGTCCCGGCCGGTCTGGAAACCGCCCTCGGCGCTGCCCTGGGCGAGGAATTGGCGGCGGCGGCGAACCCAGACGCTCCCCGGCACTGGCGCGATTTGCCGGCGTTGACCCCAGCTTCCCTGCCGGCGGGCTGCACGGCGTTGGCAAGCCTCATCCACGTTCCGCCGGCGCTGGTTCGCACCCTGTCCGGCATCGGGCTGGTGGATGGCGCGGCGGACGGCGACGCAGCCCAACCTGCGCTGCAGCCGGGGCAGCTGCTGGTGTCGCGCGATGGCGGCGTCTGGCGCTGGGATGGCTACACGATCCGGCCCGGGACGCCCAGCGCCGCCGCCGTTCGGCTGACGCAGCGCAACCGGCTCAGGAAACTGCATGCCCAGCTTGCCATCGCCGCCGCGGAGGCAGACGCCGCCCATGCCGCCTGGACTGCGGCCGATGCCGCCGATCGGCGCACGCTGGCCGGCGAACAAGCGGCACGTTCGGTGCAGCGCGACGCCGAACAGCGGCATGAGCGCGTGCGGAACGAGGCCATCCGACTGGCGGCGCAGGCTGGCGCCGCGTCGGCACGCATCACCGCGCTGGACCAGCAAATCGAACGCTTGGCTCCCGAAATCGCCGAAGCCGCTGCCTTCCTCACGGCGGCTGAAGCCGAGCGCGCAGCGTTGCCCGACCTGGCGGCGCTGCGCCAAGCCGTCGAAGGTGCCCGAATTGCCCTCGCCGCCGCCCGGCAACGCGAGGCCGCGATCCGGTCGGAAGCGCAAGGGCTCGTTCGTGACGCGGCGGCGCGGGCGGCGCGGCAACACGCCATCGCCGCCGAGCGCGCGGACTGGGCGATCCGCGCCGCCGACGCCGCGGGGCGCCTCGCGGACCTGAAGGCCCGGACACGAGATGCGAAGGCGGAGCACGCAGCCCTGCAAACCGCTCCCGCCGATCTCGCAGCCCGGGCGAATGCTGCGGCCGAAGCGCTGGCGACGGCGGAGGCGACCCATTGCCGCGCTGCCCGGACATTGGACGAGGCCGTCGCCACCGCGACCGGAGCCGATGGGGGCGCCCGCGCCTGTGACCAGGTGCTGTCCACCGCTCGCGAGCACTGCGTCCGCGCCGAAGCTGCCCACGTGCAGGCCGAGCACGCCTGGGACACGGTCGCCGAGCGCATCCTGGACCGGCTCGGCGCCGACCCAGCGCTGCCCGCCGTCGATCCGGCTTCCGACAGCGAGGACCGCGCGCGACGCCGGCTCGAACGGCTGCAGCGCGAGCGGGAGGACATGGGCCCGGTGAACCTGCGTGCGGAGATCGAAACCGGCGAGATCCAGGCCCGGATCGACGCCATCCTGCGGGAGCGGGAGGAACTCCGCACCGCCATCGCCAAGCTGCGCGGCTCCATCGGCCACCAGAACCGCGAAGGCCGCGAGCGCCTGACGACGGTGTTCACGCAGGTGGACCGGCACTTCCAGGCGCTGTTCACCCGCATGTTCGGCGGCGGCCGGGGGCATCTCGCGCTGGTCGGCTCCGACGACCCGCTGCAGGCCGGGCTCGAAGTCTACGTGCAACCCCCCGGCAAGAAGCTGGCGACGCTATCCCTGCTCTCCGGCGGCGAGCAGGCGTTGACCGCCCTGTCGCTGATCTTCGCCGTGTTCCGCTGCAACCCGGCGCCGGTCTGCGTGCTGGACGAGGTCGACGCCCCGCTCGACGACGCCAATGTGGAGCGGTTCTGCACCCTGCTGGCCGACATGGTGGCGGAGACCGGCACCCGCTTCCTGGTCGTCACCCATCATCCGCTGACGATGGCGCGGATGGACCGGCTGTACGGGGTGACCATGCAGGAGCGCGGCGTGTCGCGGCTGTTGTCGGTCGACCTGCAGCGCGGCGTGGCGATGGTGGAGCGGTCGGTGGCGGCTGATTAGGCTCGTGCCCGGCCGCTCGCCCGCCGGCGCAGCGCACGGAGCAGCCGTCGCCAGCCGGCGCTCTGCTGCTGCCACCAGTTCCCGGTCGCCAAGGCCTCCTCGCCCGACGGGTCGCCGGTGCGGACGTAGGCGCGGCCGAAATCGGCGGTGCCGAACGCGATGTCCCATACCGGCAGGATAGCCCCGTAGTTGCAACTTTGCTGCCCGGCCGCGAGCACGCCGTGATGCGCCCGGTGGAAGCGCGGCGAGATCAGCAGCCGCTCTCCCACCGGCCCGAACGACAGGCGCGCATTGGCGTGGCTGAGGCTTTCCAGGAAGCGCAGCAGCAGGACCAGCAACGGGAACTGCAGCGGCGGGATGCCGATCAGCAGCCCGATCGCCATGAACCAACTGAACGAAATGACCTCGTCGATCACGTGGTTGCGGTCGTCGGACCAGAACGTCATCTGCCGCTGGGCGTGGTGCAGCGAGTGCAGCGCCCACCACCAGCCGAAGCCGTGCGACAGCCGGTGCCGCCAATAATCGGCGCAGTCCAGGATCAGCACGTAGCAGCCGAACGTCAGCACGGGGTGGCCGAACAGCGCCGGGACCAGCCGTTCCAGGGTCGGCGGCACCCAGCCATGGTCGGTGAGCCAGCCGTTCATGCCGACCTGCAATTGGTAGAACAGCACGAACGTCACCAGCGGCAGCACGCCGATCCGGCTGACGAGGGTGTAGAGCACGTCGACCCAGATGGCGCGGTTGTCCTCCCACCGCTCCACCGGGCGCCACCGCTCCAACGGCAGGCAGATCGCGAAGGTCAGCGCCACCTGCGCCACGCCATAGACCGCGAACAGCGCCCAGTTGTAGCCGACATCCTCCCACTGCATCAGGTCCAGTTGGTACAGCATCGGCAGCACCGCGTGTTCCTGCAGCCAGCCGGCGGCCGTGTCGAACGGATCGATCATCGTGCGCTGACAACCCGCTGCGCAGGGTTGGGATGGCTGTTCAGCCAGATACCATGGGGCGAGCGGCCGACGTCGATGGTGGTGAACTGTCCGCTCGCGGGATCGAGCACGGCGACGGAGTGGGCGAAGCGGCGCGTGACCCAGATCTTGCCGTCCGGCGCAAAATCGAGGTCGTCCGGCCCGCCCGGCAGCTTGATCGTGCGCTGCACCATCAGCGTCTGCCGGTCGACGACCGAAATGCTGCCATCGACCCGGTTGCAGACGTATATCGTCGCTCCGTCCGGCGAGACGAACAGGTTATGCGCGCCCTTCCCCGTGACGATCCGGCGCTCCACCCGGCCATCGGAGGGATCGACCACGGCGACGGAGTCGGTCCCCATGTCGCCGACCAGCAGCTTGCCGTCGAGCCATAGGACGCCGGCAGGCGTGGCGCCGACCTTGACGGTCCAGGCCGGCGTGCCGGAGCGGACATCGATCGCGATCAGCCCGTTGGACCCCTGCAGGCTGACATAGACCGTGGCGGAATCGGGCGCGTAGTTGATGTGGCTGGGCATGGACGACGCCGGGATCCGGTGCACCAGGCGGAACGTCCGGGCGTCGTAGATGTCGATCTGGTTCCGCGCCAATGCCGCCACCGTGAGCCAGCGTGCATCCGGGCTGAATACGAGCTGGTACGGGTCGCTCATGGTGATGTTCTTCTGCTCGGCGCCAGTCGCTGGGTCGAGGAAGAACAGCGAGTTGCTGGCGGTGTCGCCGACCAGCAGCGAGGCGCCATCGGGAGTGAGCGCCATGTGATGCGGCTCCCGCAGCATCGGCAGCCGCCGGACCTCCGCGTGGGTGTCGAGGTCGACCAGGCTCATCGACGCGTCGCCGGAGTTGGCGACCATCGCGACACCCTTGGCCTGTCCTGGGCCAGGGGTCAGAAGCAGCAGGGCTGCAGCCAGAACTGCGAACTTTGTCATGACGTTTCCATCGGTTCCGCCGCTCTGCTACCACGGCTAGGCGCGGCCTTCACGTATGTTTCAATCCGTTGCGCGTTCGTGTGGCAGGCACGGCACAGCTGGGCAGAAAGCAAGCAGTTCTGCCCCGGATCCCACGGCGTTTCTCGCGCAGTCGTGATGGCACATTTTCTGCATGTTTAGGGCGTGTGCGATCGGCGAGCTTCAACCGGCGCGACAGGGGAGCACTGATCATAATGGCATCCGTCCGAAACTGGCTGCTTGGGGCTGGTCTCGCCGTCATGGCGCTCGTCGCCATCGCAGGCCTCGCACCGGCAGCCCAGGCGCAAGGGGAAACGATCAAGATCGGCATCCTGCATTCGCTATCGGGCACGATGGCCATCAGCGAGACGACGCTGAAGGACGTCATGCTGATGCTGATCGACGAGCAGAACAAAAAGGGCGGCGTGCTCGGCCACAAACTCGAAGCCGTCGTCGTCGACCCGGCGTCCAACTGGCCGCTGTTCGCCGAGAAAGCGCGCGAGCTGATCACGGTGCAGCACGTCGCCGCCGTGTTCGGCTGCTGGACCAGCGTGTCGCGCAAATCCGTGCTGCCGGTGTTCGAGGAAACCAACAACATCCTGTTCTACCCCGTCCAGTATGAAGGCGAGGAAAGCAGCAAGAACGTGTTCTACACCGGCGCCGCGCCGAACCAGCAGGCGATCCCGGCGGTCGACTACCTCATGAGCGAGGAACGCGTGCAGCGCTGGGTGCTGGCAGGCACCGACTACGTGTATCCGCGCACGACCAACAAGATCCTGGAAGCCTACCTGAAAACCAAGGGCGTCAAGGACGAGGACATCCTGATCAACTACACGCCGTTCGGGCATTCCGATTGGCAGAATATCGTGGCGTCGATCAAGAAGTTCGGCTCGGCCGGCAAGAAGACAGCGGTGGTGTCGACCATCAACGGCGACGCCAACGTGCCGTTCTACAAGGAATTGGCGAACCAGGGCATCAAGGCGACCGACATCCCCGTGGTCGCGTTCAGCGTCGGCGAGGAGGAGGTCGCGGGCATCGACACGACGCCGCTGGTGGGCCACCTCGCCGCCTGGAACTACTTCATGAGCGTCGACAACCCCGACAACAAGGCGTTCATCGCCCGCTGGCAGGCGTTCACCAAGAACTCGAAGCGCGTCGCCAACGACCCGATGGAGGCGCACTACATCGGCTTCAACATGTGGGTGAAGGGCGTCGAAAAGGCGGGCTCGTTCGAGCCGGCAAAGGTGATCCCGGCGATGATCGGCGTGGCCGCGCCGAACCTGTCGGGCGGAGTCGCGACGATGATGCCGAACCATCACATCACCAAGCCCGTGCTGATCGGCGAGATCGAGGCGGACGGGCAGTTCAACATCGTCAGCCAGACGCCGGGCACGATCGTGGCACAGGAGTGGTCGCCGTACCTGGAAGGTTCGCGCGACCTGATCGCGGATTGGCGGTCGCCGATGCTGTGCGGGAATTTCAACGTGAAGACCGGCAAGTGCGGCGGAAGCGGCGGCAAGAGCTGAGGCCGTCCTCACCCCGGCCCTTTCCCGCAGCAAGGCGAGGGAGGCAAGGCAGCATGCGGCGTATCGTGCTCCTGACCGCGATGCTGCTGCTTTCCTGGGGCGCGCGCGCCGACACCGCTGATTACGCGGCCCTCGCGTCCAGCAGCTTCGACGATGTGCGTCGGGGCATCGAACAAGTGGCTGTGTCCGGCGACCCGAGGGCGGCCGACGTCTTGGGCGCGCTGCAAGCCGGTCGCTTGTTCGCCGGGCCGGACCGGGCGCTGTTCATCAAGACCGATGCAGGCTTTGTCGAGGCGGCGACCGGCAAGGCCGCCGACGCGCCGGGCCTCAAGCCGATCCGGGTCAACAACGCGATCCGCCGGGCGGTGGACGCTGCGATGGGCGGGCTGGAACTGTTCGCGCCCGATCCGGGCAAGCGCCAAGCCGCGGCCGAGGCCGTGTTCAAGTCCCGCGACCCGGCCGCCTTGCCCGCACTCGACCGGGCCATCGCGCAGGAAAAGGCGCCCGGCGTACTCACCACCCTGCAGCAGGCCCGCGCCGCGGCCATCCTGTCGGCCGACACCGCCGCCGAACCCGACCGGCTCGCTGCCGTGCGCACGCTCGGCGCTCGCGGCGGCATGGACGCGCGCGCGATGCTCGCCTCCCTGGCCGGGCAACCATTGTCGGTCACGACCGCCGCCGCCGCGCAGGTCGCCGTCATCGACCGGGCGCAGCAGTTCTGGAACGTGGCACAGGGCATGTTCTACGGCCTCAGCCTGGGCTCGGTGCTGTTGCTGGCGGCAACCGGACTCGCGATCACCTTCGGGGTGATGGGTGTCATCAACATGGCGCACGGCGAGATGGTCATGCTGGGCGCCTACACGACGTTCATGGTGCAGGAAGTCATCCGGCAGCACGCGCCGGGCTTGTTCGGGGCCAGCCTGTTCATCGCCATCCCGCTCGCCTTCCTGGTTTCGGGGGTCGTCGGCGTCGCGATCGAGCGGCTGCTGATCCGCTTCCTGTACGGCCGACCGTTGGAAACCTTGCTCGCGACCTGGGGCCTGTCCTTGATGCTGCAGCAGGCCGTGCGCTCGATCTTCGGCGCGTCCAACCGCGAGGTCGGCACGCCGGCTTGGATGAGCGGGGCCGAACAGTGGGGCGGCGTCACGATCACCTACAACCGGCTGTACATCATCATCTTCTCGGTCGCCGTGCTGGCCGCGCTGATGGCGGTGCTGCGCTTCACCTCGCTCGGCCTGCGGATGCGCGCGGTGACGCAAAACCGGCGCATGGCGGCAGCGATGGGCATCCGCACGCCCTGGATCGACGCGCTGACCTTCGGCCTCGGCTCGGGCGTCGCGGGAATGGCGGGCGTGGCGCTGAGCCAGATCGACAACGTCAGCCCGAATTTGGGCCAGGGCATCATCATCGACAGCTTCCTGGTGGTGGTGTTCGGCGGCGTCGGCAATCTTTGGGGCACGGCGCTGGCCGCGTTGGTGCTGGGCACCGTCAACAAGTTTCTTGAACCGCTCGCCGGCGCCGTGCTCGGCAAGATCGTGGTGCTGGTGCTGGTGATCGTGTTCATCCAGCGCCGGCCGCGCGGCATGTTCCCGCTCAAGGGCCGGGCGGCGGAGGCGTGAGGATGTCCGTCGTCACCATGGCGCTGGTGATGGTCGTGGCGCTGCTGCTCGCGGCCCTGAACCTCGCCCCCGACCCGGCAAGCGCCTTCCATGTGCCGACCTATTTCGTGTCCTTGGTCGGCAAATATCTCTGCTACGCCATCCTGGCGCTCGCGGTCGACCTCGTGTGGGGCTTCGTCGGCATCCTGACCCTCGGCCACGCGGCGTTCTTCGCCCTGGGCGGCTACGCGATGGGCATGTACCTGATGCGCCAGATCGGCGCGCGCGGGGTGTACGCCAATCCGACCCTGCCGGATTTCATGGTGTTCCTGAACTGGCACGAACTGCCCTGGTTTTGGCTCGGCATGAACTGGTTCCCGGTGGCGATGCTGATGGCGGTCTTGGCGCCGGGTTTGCTCGCGATGGTGTTTGGCTACTTCGCCTTCCGCAGCCGGGTGACGGGCGTGTACCTGTCGATCATCACGCAGGCGCTCACCTACGCGCTGCTGCTGGCGTTTTTCCGCAACGACATGGGGTTCGGCGGCAACAACGGGCTGACCGACTTCAAGGAAATCCTCGGCTTCTCCCTGCAGGCGGACGCGACCCGCGCCGGGCTGCTGGTCGCGACGGCGCTGGCGCTGTGCCTGCTGTACCTGCTCGCCCGGCTCGTGACGTTGTCGCGCTTCGGCAAGGTGCTGATCGCCGTGCGCGACACCGAAAGCCGCACACGTTTCCTGGGCTACCGGCCGGAACGCTACAAGTTGGCGGTGTTCGTGCTGTCGGCGGTCATGGCGGGCATCGGCGGGGCGTTGTACGTGCCGCAAGTCGGCATCATCAACCCCGGCGAGTTCGCGCCCGCCAACTCGATCGAGGCGGTGATCTGGGTTGCGGTCGGCGGCCGTGGCACGCTGTCCGGCGCGGTCTTGGGCGCGGTCCTGGTCAATTTCGGCAAAACGTACCTGACTGGGCGGTTCCCTGAACTGTGGCTGTTCGCCCTCGGCGCATTGTTCATCGGCGTCACGCTGTTCCTGCCGCGCGGCATCCTGGGGCTGCTGCCGATCCGCACGGCATGGCCGCTGCCAAAGCTCCCACCCACGCCGGCCGAGTCCGCCGCGAAGGAGGCGGTGTCATGACCGCGATCGGCCCGGTGTCGGACAGCCTGCTGTACCTGAACGGCGTGAGCGTCAGCTTCGATGGGTTCCGCGCGCTCAACTCGCTGTCGTTGCATCTGTCCCCCGGCGAGATGCGCGCCGTGATCGGACCGAACGGGGCTGGCAAGACTACCATGATGGACGTCATCACCGGCAAGACCCGGCCCGACGAAGGCCAGGTCGTGTTCTCCGCCGACACCGACCTGACGCGCCTGGACGAGCCCGCCATCGCCGCCCTGGGCATCGGCCGCAAGTTCCAGAAGCCCACCGTGTTCGAGCCGCACACCGTGTGGGACAACCTGTTGCTGGCCCTGGCCGGAGACCGCGGCCCCCGCTTCACCCTATGGGCACGCGAGACCGCCGACGAGCGCCGCCGCATCGACGGCATCCTGGCCACCATCCGGCTGACGGAGCACCGGTTCCGGCGCGCCGGCGACCTTAGCCACGGGCAGAAGCAGTGGCTGGAAATCGGCATGCTGCTCGCGCAGGAGCCGAAGCTGCTGCTGGTCGACGAGCCGGTCGCCGGCATGACCGACGCCGAAACCGAGCAAACCGCCGGGCTGCTGCGCGACATCAACCGCACCCGCAGCGTGGTGGTGGTGGAGCACGACATGGCGTTCGTTCGCGCGCTTGGCGTGAAGGTGACGGTGCTGCATGAGGGATCGGTGCTGTCCGAAGGCAGCATCGACCATGTGAGCGACGATCCCCGGGTGGTCGAGGTGTACCTTGGCCGCTAGCGCGCAGAGCGACATTTGTCACAGACATTTATCGCAGTCGAGGGCATCATCCGCCTGCAACGGCAATCGAAGCCGTGTCCAGGAGGACAGGATCATGCCCGCATTGCTTGGGTTGGCCGCCGCCATGGCCATCCTCGTATTGTTCGGAGCCAAGCTGCTGCTGGTCGCCGGATTGGTGGTCTCTTGCGCCACATTCGCCTTCCCGCTCGGGCTGATTGCCCTGGTCGCGATCGGTGTCGGCCTGAACTGGTTCAGCCAGCACCACCCCGGTCATTGGGGGAAGCCGGAGTAATGCTGAGCGTCCAAAGTGTCGACTTGCACTATGGCGCCGCGATCGCCCTGCGCCAGGTTTCGATCGAGGCGGTGCCCGGCGCCGTCACATGCCTGCTCGGCCGCAACGGCGTCGGCAAGACCAGCTTGCTGCGGGCGATCACCGGGGCGCACCCGGTCAGCGCCGGGCGGATCCGGTGGGAGGGCGCCGACATCACGCGCCTGCCGATGTTCGAGCGGGCGCGGCGCGGCATCGCCTGGGTGCCGCAGGGGCGGGACGTGTTCCCGATGCTGACGGTGCGGGAGAACCTGGAGACGGGGTTTGCCGTGCTGCCCCGCCGGCAGCGCCGGGTGCCGGACGAAATGTTCGAGCTGTTTCCGATCCTCAAAACGATGCTGCGACGGCGAGGCGGGGATTTGTCCGGCGGCCAGCAGCAGCAATTGGCCATCGCCCGCGCACTCGTGATGAAGCCGCGCCTGCTGGTGCTAGACGAGCCGACCGAGGGCATCCAGCCGAGCATCATCAAGGACATCGGCCGGGTGATCGCGCTGCTGCGGCAGCGCGGCGAGATGGCGATCCTGCTGGTGGAGCAGTACTACGACTTCGCCCGCGAGCTGGCGCAGAGCATCGCCGTGATGGACCGCGGCGACATCGTGCTGAGCGGCCCGGCGGGCACGCTGGACGAGTCCGACGTTCGACGCCGCCTATCCGTCTGAGAGTTTGCAACGAGCCCGCGGCGCGTTGCGCGTGGCGGTGCGCCTGCGCGACGGCGTGACGGCGCTGGACCGGCTGCGGCAGGAGGGCTGCCTGAAGGCGCGCTTCCCCCGGCCCCAGCGCGGCGGCTGGATGGAGATCGTGACGTTGAACAGCTCCGGCGGGGTCGCGGGCGGGGACGTGCTGGCGAGCGCGGTCGAAGCCGGCCCTGACACGCACGCGACCGTGTGCGGCCAGGCGGCGGAGCGCTTCTACCGGGCATTGCCGGGCGCCACGGCCCGGGTCGAGACACGCATCGCGGTGGCGGAGGGTGCCGCGGTGGAGTGGCTGCCGCAGGAGACGATCCTGTTCGATGGCAGCGCCCTGGACCGGCGTCTGTCGATCGAGTTGACGGAGGGCGCGTGGTTCCTCGGCGTGGAGACGCTGGTGTTCGGCCGCCGGTCGATGGGCGAGACGCTCCGGGCGGCGCGGCTGCGGGACGTGATCCACGTCGAGCGCGCGGGCCGGGTGGCGCTGCACGACGCGATCCGGCTGGACGGCGATGTGCAGGCGATGCTGGACCGCCCGGCGATCGGCGACGGCGCGCGGGCGGCCGCAACCCTGATCTACGCGGCCCCGGACGCCGCGGACCGGCTGGATGCGCTGCGGGCGGCCCTCCTTCCTCTCCTGCCGGCGGGAGAGGATGGCCGCTTCGTTGAATCCGGCGCATCCACCTGGAACGATCTGCTCGTCGCCCGTATCGTCGCGTCCGACGGGGCCTGCGCCCGCGCTGCGATCGTGGCAGGGTTGGCCGTATTGCGGGACGGCCGCCCCCTGCCCCGCGTCTGGAGCTGCTGAATGAACCTGACCCCGCGCGAGAAAGACAAGCTGCTCATCGCCATGGCCGCCGAGATCGCCCGCAAGCGCCTGGCGCGCGGCGTCAAGCTGAACCACCCGGAAGCCATCGCGCTCATTTGCGATTTCGTGGTCGAAGGCGCTCGCGACGGCCGCTCGGTCGCCGACCTGATGGAGCACGGCGCGCACGTCCTCACCCGCGACCAGGTGATGCCCGGCATCGCCGAAATGATCGCCGACGTGCAGGTGGAAGCGACCTTCCCCGACGGCACCAAGCTGGTCACGGTGCACGAGCCGATCCGATGATCCCGGGCGAGACGATCACGCCCGACGCCGACATCGAGCTGAACGCCGGCCTGCCCAACACTACGCTGACGGTCGCCAACACCGGCGACCGCCCGATCCAGGTCGGCAGCCACTACCACTTCGCCGAAGCCAATCCGGCGCTGCAATTCGACCGCGCCGCCGCGCGCGGCCAGCGGCTCGACGTCGCCGCCGGCACCGCCATCCGGTTCGAGCCGGGGCAGACGCGCGATGTCACGCTCATCCCGTTCCGGGGCGCCCGGACCGTGCACGGCTTCCGCGGCGACATCATGGGACCGCTATGACCCGCATCACCCGCCGCGCCTACGCCGACATGTACGGCCCCACCACCGGCGACCGCGTCCGCCTGGC
>JAABUX010000704.1_pt1 | contig 55228 bp, 49 predicted proteins | sample 5561851 | NCBI WGS metagenome assembly JAABUX01 (sample SAMN10711883, study PRJNA513361) | rock metagenome | isolation source: Antarctica rocks | place: Antarctica: Victoria Land, Richard Nunatak red sandstone | collected 2016-01-03
TGAGAATGCGCCGTGCGTCGGGATCGACGATCCCGTTCAGGTCCACGTCCTGCATCATGTCTGCCCTCTGCTCCCCTCGGTCGTCTTCGTGACTTCAGTATACGCCCCGACTTTTCAGCAAGATACGCCGGAGCGCCATAGGTGCTCCGGCTCTTGTCGCTTTGTTTGGCTGGGAGACAGGGATTCGAACCCCGGTTGACTGATCCAGAGTCAGCTGTCCTACCGCTAGACGATCTCCCATCGTCATCCTTGGATACTATACCGTAGTCCACGGGCGTTAAGCAAGACGAGCAGAACGACCGGCAGGGTTCGTGAAAAGTCAGGACGAGGGGAGGAAAGACGAGCGGCCTGGGAGCGCGGGCCTCTGGCCCGACCCCGCGTCCCGTCAGGGACGGACGGGCAGCGCCGTGAGCGCCCGCGCTCCCCTGACGACTTTTCACGAGCCCTGGAACGACCGGCAGGGCAATCGCAAACTCGAGAGTGATGAGGATATGTTGAGATACTACGACCAGTGCAAGGAGGAATGCGACGGTCGAGAGGGATGAGCGAAGTATCGTTGCGCAGTTCGAGGACCTGCCTGACCCACGGGCAACGCTTGGGGTACGGCACAGTCTGGAGGCGATCCTGACGATTGCGCTGTGTGGGGTGCTCTGCGGGGCAGATACCTGGGTGGATATCGAGGGGTTTAGGACGGCGAAAGCGGACTGGTTCGCCACATTTCTGGATCTGCCGCACGGGATCCCGTCACATGACACGTTCGGGCGTTTGTTCTGCGCCCTGGACCCAGAGCAGTTCGAGCGGTGCTTTCGGGCGTGGACACAAGGCATTGTCGGCGCCCTCGGAGCGCAGATGATCGCCCTTGGTGGGCAGGCGCTGCGCCGCGCCCATGACGCGGGTAATCGGCCGTTGCAGGTGGTGAGTGCGTGGGCAAGCGAGGCCCGCTTGGTCCTGGCACAGCGGGCGGTGCCGGATAAATCTAATGAACTGAGCGCGTTGCCAGAGGTTCTCGCGATGCTGGCTGTGGAGGGCTGTATCGTCACCATTGACGCGACGGGCGCCCACGCTGATATCGCCGACCTCATCACGGCCAAAGGAGCCGACTATATGCTTGCACTCAAGGGCAATCAGGGGCGCATGGAGGAGGATGTCCAGGCCCTTTTCTCCGACGCGGAGGGCAGCGCCTATGCCGGGATCGCCCACATCTACGATCGGGATGTCAACGGGGGACATGGGCGCGTCGAGATTCGGGAGACGTGGGCTATCACCGACCCATCTTGCCTACGTTGATCCCGCAGGCGCCTGGCCCGAGCTACACAGCCTCGTGCTCGTCCGTGCCGAGCGCCGCCTGGGCGAGAAAATCAGCGTCGAACGCCGCTACTATCTCTCTAGTCTCGCCCGGCCAGCCGCAGATATTGGTACCGCCGTCCATGCACACTGGGGCATCGAGAACAGCGTCCACTGGGTGCTCGACCTCGCGTTTCGCCAGGACGAAGGCCGCGCGCGCATCCGGTATGCCGCGCGTAACCTCACCACCCTGCATCATCTCGCTCTCAATCTGCTCCGTCAGGAAAAAACCTCACATGTCGGTCTCTAGGCCAAACGACACAAAGCCGGCTGGGATCATGCCTATTTGCTCAAGGTGCTCCGCATCATGTAGTTTGCAATTGCCCTATCGTCGCGACAGCGTAACAGAGTTGCCCCGAACGATTACGGCACGAACCGCATTTGTCCCGTATCCTTTCAACGTATAGAGGACCCGACATCGGCATGATGATTCCAGTCAAGGCGCACCTGCGGCTCTATTATCTCTATTCCGCCCTCGTCGGGACGTGGTTTTCCAACGGCATCGGCCTCTTCTTCAACATCAGGTACTTGAGCATCGCCCAGCTCGGCCTCATGGATGCCGCGGTCTTCGCCCTGGGTCAAAAGTACACCGGCCTTGACACCGCCGGCCTGGTGGCCGACCGGCTGGGCCGGCGGCGCGTGGTGATGCTCGGCGTCGTCCTGGCCAACACCACCTTCACCCTCCGGAAGATTGAGCCTATTTACCATAGAGAAAGCGACCAAAATGCATGGACACAGAAGTCATTCCACAACAGCCCGTGTCCCTTTGGCGCAATCGTGACTATCTTTTGCTTTGGCTCGGCGAGGCCGTCTCTTCGCTCGGCACGAGCTGCACGCAGTTCGCGTTTCCGCTGCTCATTGTGGGACTGACGCGTTCGATCGCTGCTGCCGCGCTAGTGTACAGCCTAGGACAGCTACCCTACGTCCTCCTGAGCCTACCCGCTGGGGCGCTGGTGGATCGCTGGCCGCGTAAACGCGTGATGTTTCTCTGTACGGCCTTCTTGATGGTGTGCGTGGCGAGCGTTCCCGGGGCGCTGTTCCTGACAAGCGGACCATTGCGGTTGCTCCTCCTCTACGCCATAGCCTTTGGCCTGGGAGCCATATCGCTTTTCTACGAGCTGGCCAAATTTGCAGCCCTGTCATGGATCGTGCCAAAGAGCCAGCTCACTACAGCAATAGCACAGAACGAGTTGATCGTTGGCTCTTCCGCACTGCTCGGACCCGCGTTGGGCAGCCTGCTCTTTAGCATCACACGGCTGCTCCCGTTCGTCACCGACGCGATTTCCTCTCTGATCTTGCTCAGCTCGTTGCTCTCCATACGCTCACCTATGCAAGACGAACGGAGGACGGAGCGTCACCACCTGCTGGGAGAAGTGCGCGAGGGAGTCACCTGGCTGTGGTCGCAGACGGTCATACGCTCGATCTTCCTGATTTCCAGCTATATCAACTTAACCATAACAGCCAGCGTGCTTATCGTCCTGGACATTGTGCAGCAGCACCATATCTCGACCGTGCTCTACGGCCTGATCGTCGCGGCTGGCGGCGTTGGGAACCTGCTTGGCGCGGTGCTCTGCCCTCCGTTACAGCGGCGCATACGCTTTGGCAGGGCGCTGAGCTGTGCCCTGATCGTGTTCGCGGTGCTCTGGCCTCTCTATGGCTTCATCACGACGCCGCTGCTGTTGGGAGCCGTCTTCGCGGGCATCGCTCTCTCCGATTCGATTCGTGCTATCCTCATGGACAGTTATCGGTACGCTGTCGTACCAGACGCCCTGCAAGGCCGCGTCAATGGCGTCTCTCGCGTGATCTTGTACAGTGTCCTCACCATCGGCTCGTTCACACTTGGGCTGAGCCTGGAGCATCTCGGCGTTTTGCCTACCGTGGGCATCATGTGGAGTGGCCTGCTTCTGATAACCGGATTTCTGTTTCTGAATCGGCACATGCGGCAAGCGACATTACCATAAGCGTAAATCCCACCATGCCGCCGCTGATACTGAGATGCGAGTGTCCTTTAATGGCTCTCATGCCCGACGTGCGCTCAAGACGCAGGTCATCCCGTACGCGATTATTCCATTCGTCAATCCGCCCCTGCTATGGCAGAAAGCACGGGATGCGGATCTGTCAATAGGCAGCATCCTGTCATTCGTGAAGGACGTATCGATATGGTGAAGAAGCCGGCAAACCGACATGGCGTCAAGGGCGAGGCCGCGACGGGCGCGGGGACGGCTGCCAGCGCGACCGCGGGCGGACGGGCGCGCGTAAGCGCTCACGCCCTCGATATCGTGCTCAAGCTCGAAGCCGAGGGCCTCGCCGCCGCACTGCCCGCCTACCTTGGCCTCTCCTTCGCCCCCATCGTGCGCCCCCTGCCCACCGAACTGCCCCAACTCGCGCTCCACACCGAGCGCCTGGACTCCCTTTTCGAGCTGGCTGACGGCGCGCTCCTGCACCTGGAGTACCAATCCGAGCACCGTGCCGAGACCCTCGACCGCTGCTACGACTACGATACGGCCCTCACGCGCGTCTACCGCCGCCCTATCGAGACCATCGTTTTCTACGGTCCGGGCGTAACTAAGGCCGACGCTTCCCTGGACTACCGCGTGATCCAGTATCGGATTCACGTCTTCTATATTGGTGAGCGCGACGGCGCGGAGACGCTGCGCAGGTTGCGAGAGATGGCGGCGGCAGGACATGGACTGGGCGACACGGAGCGACTGGACCTGGCGTTTCTGCCGTTGATGAGACACACAGAGGAGCCGGAAGAGGTAGTGCGGGTCGGTCTTCAGATCGCCAAGACGCTGCCGTCGGAGGAGCAGACGCGGACGACGGGCGTACTGATGGCCTTGGCGTATCATTACTTAGGAGAAGGGGTCTTCGACGGATTGATGGAGGAGCTAAAGACGATGAGTTCATGGGTAGAGATGCTGGACAAGAACCTAGAGCAAGGACGTCAGGAAGGGCGTCAGGAAGGGCGTCAGGAAGGAGTGGAGCAGGCGCGGCGCGCGGATGTCATGAAGATAGTGCATTCCCGCTTCGGGACTCCGGCCCCTGCTTTTAAGCGCCGGCTGGAACGGACTGACGCCGCGGCCCTCGATCGCCTGTTCGACGCCGCCCTCACGACGCCCAATCTCGAGTCGCTCGACGCCCTGCTTCCCACGGCAGGAAATGAAGCCGAGGGCTAAGCATTTCTCGCCTAACGGCGCGCCCGGGGCATTCCATACTAGGCGCTCACGCCACTACGTCGAACACCTGTTGCACGTCGTGGGCAACAGCGTCTATTTTTCTCAGTGTCCATCGCGAGAACGTCTTACTCTGCTAATAACGGACTGGCCGGCAGGTGTGGCACGTGATTGCAAGATACATACTTGGGCTAGGAGTTCATTCGGTGTGGCGTCGGCACGACTGTCACAATCATGAGAGGCTCCCGCTGCTAGATAAAATGCCGTCCTACGGATACAAGCCGCGCAGACGGTGCGCCTCGGCGATGCGCTCGACGGCGATCGTCATGGCCGCCGCGCGCAGCGTCGAGGAGTCCGTCTTACAACGCGCCAGCACCCCGTTGGCAGCGCGCCCCAGCACGACCTCCATGCGCTCCACCACCTGCGCCGCCGTCCAGAAGTTCTCCTGGATGTCCTGCACCCACTCGAAATAGGAAGCGACGACGGAGCCCGCGCCAGCCAGCAGATCGGGCACGACGTGTACGCCGCGCGCGGTCAACGCCGCCGCCGCGGCATAGCTGAGCGATCCCGCGCCCGTCTCTACGACCACGCCCGCGCGGATGGCCGCCGTACGGGCCGTGGTCACGGTATGGTCGCCACTGCAAAGAACGAGGATGTCGCAGTCCGCGCCGACCACGTCGTCGCGCGCCACGTCGCGCGCGCCGGTAAAGCCGAAGATGCGGCCTTGCTCGGCACGGTGGCGGCGCAGCTTATCGACGTCGAGGCCGGCGTCGGAGAACACGCCTTCATCGCCGTCGGCGACCGCCACGATCGTCGCGCCCGCGTCGCGCAGCGCGCTAGCCACGGTCGCGCCCATGAAGCCGCAGCCGACCACGGCGACGCACGTCCCGGTCGCCTTCACGCCCGTGTGGGCGCTCAGGGCGTCTATCACGAAGACCGCGCCGCGGCCCACGGCCTCGGCACGCCCTTCCGACCCACCGATAGAAATAGGCTTACCGGTCACGACGGCGGGCACGGAGTAGCCCGCCCCGGCGCTGTAGGTGTCCATGATCCAGGCCATCTCGCGCTCGCCCGTGTTCACGTCGGGTGCGGCGATGTCGCTCTCGGGACCGAGGAAAGCCACGATCTCGCTGGCGTAGCGGCGAGTCAGCCGCTCGATCTCACCAACGGAGAGTGCGCGGGGCGCGACGCGCACGCCGCCGTTGGCGCCGCCGAAGGGGATGTCGAGCAAGGCGGCCTTCCAGCTCATGACCATGGCGAACGCCTGCGACTTCTCAGCCGTGAGCGTGGGATCGAAACGCACACCGCCGAGCACGGGCCCGCGCGCGATGGAGTGATGCACCCTGAAGCCGTCGAACACCTCGATCTCGCCGCTGTCGCGCTTGATCGGAACGGTGACCGCGATAAGGCGTTTGGGGCGGCTCAAGACCTGCCGCGCCCCACGGTCGAGGTTCAGGTGAGGCGCCACGTCGTCGAAATAGGCCAGTTCGGTCGCCAACAGCGACCCGTCGTCGTCGTCGTGCCTCACGGTCAATGCATCCGTCGCGCCCACCGCATCTGTCGCCGTCATGCTGAATCCTCCCCCACCTTACAGCGCCGTGAGATATGTCTCACCATCCCCTAGTATCGCACCGACTATCGTATCACAACCCCAGCCTGCTTCAGTTCCTGGTCAGGCACGGCGCAATTTGTCCCCCCGCGCGCCTTTCTCCGTATGTACTAGTGTTAGATGATCGTGCAGGAGAGCGAGGCACGAGAATGGAGATCCGCCCATGTTGACAGGAGTAGGCGGGGTCATGCACAACGTCGCAACCCTGTCGCGCGGACGATGCGTCGACGCGGACGCCAGCGTGCTCGACGACGCGATCCTCGTCGAGGCCGCACAGCGCCAGGCGTCCGCATTTGCCCCCCTTTACGATCGCTACCGGGATCGCATCTATGCCTATCTACGCCTGCGCACGCTCCAGGCGGAAGACGCGGCCGATCTTACCCAGCAAGTCTTTCTCCAGGCGTTCGGCGCCCTCGCCCAGTATCGACCCCAACGCGGGACGTTCGCCGCGTGGTTGTTCCGTATCGCGCGCAATGTCGCGACCGACGAGGCACGCCGCCGCCGGGTCGCCATCGCCTGGGATCTCGTGCCCGAGGCGCTGCAGCCGCGCGCGGACGACGACCCGGAAGCTGCGATCCTCCATGCCGAAGCGCTCGCGCACCTGCGCGTCGTCCTCGCCGCCTGTCCGCCCTCGACGCGCGACCTGCTCGCCCTGCGTTTTACCGCCGGGTTGACCAGTGCGGAGATCGCGGTTGTCGTCGGCAAAAGCGAGGCAGCCGTCAAGAAGCAGTTGACCCGCATCGTTCAGACAGTGAAGGAGCAATACCATGGGCACGCTTGGTGAGCGCTACGGAGATATTTTGCCGCACGCGCGCGATGCCGCCGCGCTGCGCGTCGTCAGCGACCTCGAAACGATCTACATGCACGATTCATCCCCGCCAGCGGACCTCGGCGCGGCCCTGGATCGCACTATCTACGCACACATGGCGCGGGCGGAACGGGCGCCTTCCCCTTTGAGTCGTACGCGGGCCACGACCTGGATACGCCAGCCAATCGGGATTCTCGCGGCTCTCGTCGCCGTGCTCGCGACCGTCGGAGGCGTCTATGCGGCCGTAACGACCTTGGGCGATCAAACGCTCCTTGCTAACAACGGCACGCGGCAGATCGCGGTAGCCGACCTCGGCCGGTCTCTGAACCTGTCGCGGCGTGCCTGTGGGTTCACGGTCACGCTTAACCGCGTCTACGCCGATGTCCAGCGCATCGTGATCGCCTATACCGTGGTGGGGCCGGTCGGCCGCACGTTCCATATCGGGACCTCCGCTAGCATGGGAGCGGTCGAACCCACGCTCACCACGGCGTACGGGGAGCAATTCGAGTCAGGCGGGGTTGAGGTCATGGGAACCGTTCCAGAGGTCGCCATGGGTCACGACACGGGACACTTTCTCTCCTATGGTGCTCGCGCTATTTGGGTTCAGGGCGTCCGACGCCCGTACCATCCCGGACTCGGCCCGCTAGCGCTGAAGCTCTCCATCCCCGCCGTCCAACTAGAGGAATACGGCCGTGGCCCCTGGCCCTCGGCGCCAGCGTGTGAGGCACACGATGCCACGACGGGAGATCAAAAGACGGGCACGCGCTATCGTGGGGTCGAGGCGAAGGGGCCATTTATCTTCGCCATGACGGCGCCCGTCGCGCCGACACGCACGATCGCTGTACGGGAGGTGAGGCGGGTTGGCGCGACGACCATCACGCTCACGGGCGTCGAGGCAACGCCCAGCAACCTGCGGGTGTTCTTGCACGTGAGCGGTGGAGTCGCCTCCGCTAGGGTCACGGACGACGTACTGTTTCCAGGCGTCTTGACTCTCTCCGATAAGTCGACGGGTGGATGCCCTCCGCTGAACGCGGTCGTCGACGGGGGACGCCCCGCGTGCCAGGGAGCACTCGTCCCCGCCGATCACATATTCAACCCCCATCTGGCGTCCAATTCGTACACGCTCGACATCCCCGTCGCGGCGTACGGCGAGCGCGGCCCGGCAACCCTCATGGTCTACACGCGCCTCGTCAAGGTACACGAGAAGCGAACGCGGACCTCCAATGGCTACACCGAGAGTTATAGGCCGCGCTACGTCGATCCTCTTACCTTTCACATCACACTCGGCAGCCCGAGGAGCGCCGTAGTGGCGGCGCCCGTTGTTACCCCGATCGTTGCATACGACGCGCGAACGCCGCCAACCGTGAGGCCGAGGGCGTCCGTAAGCGGTTGCCCTCCTAGGGCGACGATAGTGAGCGGGCTGTCGACGATGGCGACGTGCCAACCATGAGGCAGGCCCTATCTATCACCGTCATAGCTGCATCCTTCTGTTGCGTGTCCTTAAACAGACTCGCGAACGGACGTCTTCATCCCACCCTCGTCGCTCACCTGCAAGCAGAGTTGACCAACAAACCTTTCCAGCAATAAGTCCCGCTCGGACAAGGGCAACGGAGTGAATGGCCGCGCCGCACTACACGGCCTGCCCGCATCATCACGCATCTATTATGTTACGGAGCCGCTGTCTTGGTCTCCTCGTCGGCCAGGATCTGGTTGCAGAGAGCGATACATTCGTTGCAGATGATGACCCGGAGCGGCGGCGGGCCACTAATCATACGATGGACTTCCTGGTTCTTCTTGCCGCAGAAGGAGCAGGTATGCTCCAGCGTCTGCTCACTCGTCTCGGCGGTCTGTTTTGTGTTCGTCGCCATCACGATGTTCTCCTCTTCTCCTAATGCGCGCAGGCTCCCTCGCAGCGTCCCGCGCGCTTTGTGTAGTCGCGTCTTGACTGCCCCTTGCTCAATGCCAAGCGTGGCCGCCGTCTCCTTGTACGACAGACCCGACAGGTAGAACAGATTTACCGCTGCCTGTTGGCCCCGCGGCAAAGCGGCCACGGCGTGGCGAACATTGCTGGAAAGGTCGGCCTCCGTGACCTGCGTCTCGGGGTCGTCGCTGGACGCGGCCTCGGGAGTGAGATGACCGGCGTGCGCGCCGACCAGTACGCTGGCACGCTCGTGAGACTCGCCAGCCTTGCTCAAGGCGTCCCACGACCAGGCATCACGAGTGCGGGCGCGCATCCACATGCGGCAGACGTTGAGCCCGATCCCGACGAGCCAGGGACCAAAGCGGTCAGCACGATCCAGGCGGTCGAGGTTGAGCAGCGCCTTGAGGCTGGCCTCTTGCGCGGCGTCCTCGGCCAGCATAGGGTCGCCGAGCGTACGCCGGCAAAGCGCGAGGAGGATAGGACGGTAACGGACGAGCAGCACGGCGAATGCATCTACATCGCCGCCCCGCGCGGACAGCACCAGGACCGCGTCGTCTTCGTCCCGCACCATGGCGCTCTCCTTGCGCGTTTCACCCTCTCCCTTTGTAGTTGCACGAACGGGCGACATTGTTACCCGGAAAAAAGTTCAAGGATCGGTTTGGATGCAACAACCAGACGTTGGCGAAAGGATTGCCGCTCGAACTAGAGGAGTACAGCGTCCTTGTGACGGCTTACGGCAGGACAGGACGTCCGCTCCCACGGCCTCTCATTACAGCGCCTGAGTGCGCTCTTGCAGGCCGTCGGGTTCGCCCTCGGGGGAGGTTCCGGTGGCCAGCACGTCGCCGACCTTGGGATCGCTTATCCTGCTGGACGTTCTCGCGTCCTCTTCAGCGCTCGGCGTCTCGCCGGCAACGCCGCCGGTATAGCCTACCAGCTCCGTTGGATCGTCTTCCGGCCTCAGCGGCTCCTGGCCGCTCGTGTCGCCGCTGACGCGTGAGGCGCGCAGGCCGTCCACACGGTCGTGAGAGGTCGCCAGATCGTCGCGGTCGCTCATCGTCATGTCCCTTTCGGCGCTTGCCGCGGCAAGCAGACTGTTCTCCAATTTTGTCGATGCCGTCGCGGCGCCTCCGTACGGCGACGCACGCTTTGCGTGGTCAGGAGGCTGAGTCTGCACGATCCTGCATCCCTGGCCTTATGGATCGTATTGGACAGGTCCACGATATACGCCCACTGGTAGTGCGATAACCCCTCGTGCTGGGGGGCGTCGAGATCGCGCACGACCGCGGTCTCGACGGCCACTCCGACGCCGACATGCTCTTACAGGCTCAACAATCCATTTCTCGCAATCGGTATGCCATACTACAAGAAAGGTCGCGGATGCTCCCGGCGAACACGGAGGCGTCCATCCAGCTTTTAGAAAGAGCTTTTCATGAGAGAGCAACACGGCTGCCCGGACGAGCGAGTGCGCCTGTGAACGACATGCGCGCGAGCGCGGTCGCCGGGGCGGTGGACGGCGCGGCTGGTACTGTGGCGATGAGCGTGCTGATGTTAGGCGCGCGCCAGGTTGGCCTTGTCGAACGCCTGCCGCCGGAGCGCATCACGGCAGCGACCCTCGACGCCCTCGGTCTGCCCCACTCACGCGGGACGCGGAACGCGCTGGCCCCGCTTCTGCATCTCGGTTTCGGCGTCGTAGCGGGGGTGCTGTTCGGCCTGCTGCGTCGCGTCCTGCGCCTGCCTCTCTCATCAGTCCTACAAGGCACGGCCTATGGCTGTCTCGTCTGGCTCGTTAGCTACATGGGCTGGGTACCTATGCTCGGGCTCATGCCGCCTGCCTCACGCGACCAGCCGCGTCGGACCATCGTCATGGTGGGCGCACACCTGCTGTACGGGGCGGTGCTCGGCGCGTTCGCGGGGCGTCGCACCTAGCCCTCGCGCTCCCCTTTATCCGCATCCGCAAGAAAACACGCCCGTCCCGTTTCGTCGCGCGGCCCCATCATCAAATGCACTCGTCCTATGCCCCTGCCAGTGGAGTCCTGCTCCCTGACGCCATGATAGCCGCCGCTTCAGCGCCGCGACGCCATAGCCGTGATGCTCCTATAAGGCGACGTACGCTTCATGCCAGCGGGAGCCGCCCTCCATCTATCCTGTATCCTTAGCCTTATGGATCTACGCATCGGACAGGGCTACGATATACACCCATTCGCGCTGGGACGGCGCCTCGTGCTGGGGGGCGTCGAGATCGCGCACGACCGCGGTCTCGACGGCCACTCCGACGCCGACGTGCTCGTGCACGCTGTCGCCGACGCCGTGCTCGGAGCGGCGGGGCTGGGCGACATCGGGGTCCACTTCCCGCCCTCGGACGAGCACTGGCGCGGCGCGTCGAGCCTCGCTCTGTTGGAGCGCGTGGCGGGGTTCGCGCGTGAGGCCGGCTGGAGCGTGGTCAACGTCGACGCTACGGTCATCGCGGAGAGACCGCGCCTCCTGCCCCACGTTCCCGCTATGAAGACGCGCATCGCCTCCGCCCTCGCTATCGACGCGGGCGCGGTCGGCGTGAAAGCGACGACGAACGAGCAACTCGGCGCGCTGGGGCGCGAAGAAGGCATCGCCGCGCTGGCCGTGGCGCTGTTGCGACGCGAATGAGCGCCGCCGCGACGCCATGTGTGTATTGAAAAAACAACAAGGGACCGAATAGACGTGCCGCTACGCATTTATGATACGCTTACCGCGACGAAAAAGACCTTCGAGCCGCTAGGGTCGCCGGTCAAGGTCTACTTCTGCGGCCTGACGCCGAAGAACTACATCCACCTCGGGCACGCCAAGCTGGTCGTCAGCGCCGATATGATGCGCCGCTACCTGCGCCACAAGGGCTACGACGTGCTCTACGTGCAGAACTTCACGGACATCGACGATAAGACCATCGCCAAGGCGCACGAAGAAGGCGTGACGGTCGAAGAGATCGCGCGCAAATACACCGACGCCTACTTCGAGGGCATGGACGCGCTCAACTGCTTGCGCGCCGCCCGCTATCCCATGGCCACCGCCGCCATCCCCGGCATCATTAAGGTGGTCGAGGGGCTGATCGCCAAGGGCTATGGCTACGCCGTCGAGGGCAACGTCTACTACCGCGTCGATAGATTCGCGGACTACGGCAGGCTCTCCAAGCGCGGCGCGGGCGACAACCGCGCCGGGGCCGGCCTGCGCGCGCGCGGCAAAGACATCGTGGCCGATGTGCTCGAAGACGAGGAAGCCGGCGTCCCCGTCCAGGACGACGCGCCGGCCACGACAACGGGCCTGGACGAGACGGAGCAGGCCATCGTGACGCTGGGCGACGACGCGGCCGACGCCGTGGACGAGGCCGTGGCCGCGACGCAGAAAGAGCATCCGCGCGACTTCGCGCTCTGGAAAGCCTCGAAGCCGGGCGAGCCAGCCTGGGACAGCCCGTGGGGACCGGGTCGCCCGGCCTGGCACATCGAGTGCTCGACCATGATCTTCGAGGAGTTGGGCCAGCGCATCGACATCCACGGCGGCGGCCAGGACCTGATCTTCCCCCACCACGAGAACGAGATCGCGCAGAGCGAGGCCTTCTCCGGCGAGGCGCCCTTCGCCAACTTCTGGACGCACATCGCGCCGCTCAACGTGGTGACGCCGGACGGTGAGAATCAGAAGATGGCGCACTCGCTGGGCAACTTCATGACCGTGCGCTTCTTGCTGCAGTTCTTCGAGCCAGCCGTGATTCGGCTTTATCTGCTCTCGCAGCACTACCGTTCGCCTATTACCTTCGACCTCTCCACGCTGGCCGACGTGCGCTCGGCCTGGGAGCGTCTGCGTGCGGTCTACGCCAATATGGCCTTGCTGCGGGCATGGGCGCCCTACCGCGAGACCCCGGAGGCCGAGCCGGTCGATATCGAGTTAAACAAGTCCGGGCGGCGGCTGCGCGCCGTGGTCCCCGCCGCGCGCATCGCTTTCACCGCCGGCATGGACGACGACTTCAACACCGCTCAAGCTGTCGCCGCGCTCTACGACGTGGCGCGCGAACTCAACCGCTTTAAGGACACCCTTGTCTCGCCCGACGCTATGACGCCCTCGGCGCGCGGCGTGGTCGAGATAGCCTTTCGCTTCGTGGAGGAGATCATGGACGTCCTTGGACTGCCTGCGCCCGACTCAAGCACGGGGGCGGACGCGGAGACGACCACGCGCGTGGAGGCGCTGCTGGCCGAGCGCGAGCGTCTGCGCGAGGCGCGCGACTTCAGCGGCGCCGACGGCGTGCGCGACGCCCTGGCCGCGCTCGGCGTGGTGGTGGAAGACCACCCCCAGGGCAAGGTCTGGCGCAAGCTGGCCGAGCGCGGCGCGGTCATCTTCGACATGGACGGCCTGCTCGTCGACACGGAGCCGCTGGCCTTCGGGGCCACTAGCCGCATCTTGCACGAGCGCTACAACGTCACGCTGCCGCACGAGGTCATGGTCTCGCTGGTGGGTCACCGCGCCGACGAGTGCTGGGCGCGTCTGCGCGAACTCTATGGCGTGCGTGAGACGGACGCGGAACTCGACGCGCTGCAAGAAAAGTATTACGGGCCGTTGCTGCGCGACCAGTCCTCGGCCATGCCGGGCGCGCGGGCGCTGGTGATGGCCTTGCACGCGCTGGACATCCCCTTGGCCATCGCCTCGTCCAGCCCGCTCTGGCAGATCGAGACGGTGATCGAGCGTATGGACCTCGGTCAGGCCATTCGCACCTACGCCTCGGGCCACGAGGTGGCGCGCGGCAAGCCCGCGCCCGACGTCTACCTGCTGGCGGCTAAGCGGCTCGGCGTCGATCCGCGCTACTGCGTGGCCCTGGAAGACTCGGGTCCAGGGACAGCTGCGGCGGCAAACGCGGGCATGGCGGCCGTCTCCGTGCCCACACCCGACACAGCTAGCCACGACTTCACACCGGCTACGCTCATCTTGCCCACGCTCAGCGGCGCGGCGACCACCATCGCCGCGCTGGTGCGCACCGCCGTCGCCGCGGCGGCCGCGTCGTAGACGCTGGGAACGGCGTGGACGAACCGGCGAAGGCTGTCCGGGAGACGGGAGACCGGATGCTGGACCTCCTGCGCTGCCCCGCCTGCATGTCGCGCCTCACTCATGAAGCAGGCTCTGGAGAGCCGCGCCTGCACTGCACGGGCTGCGGGCGCGACTACGCGTTTCTGGAGCGCCACCCTGGCGCCGCGCTGCCGCGCCTGCGCCGCGACGACGACCGCGCCACGCTCTCGCAGGACATCGTGGTGTATCGTAGCGACCCCGAGTCGACGCGACGCGACCGCCGGCGCACGGTGCGCCTGGCCGAGGAGCGCGAGGGGTTCCTGGCGGACCTCGACATCGCTTTAGAGAAGGGCCGGGATGCGTCGCCCTGGTTGCTCGACCGCTTCGTCTCCGCCCTGCCCCTGCCCGTAGAGCAATCCCTGGTGCTTGAGGCGCGCTGCGGCGAGGGCGCCGTCGCCCTGGCCCTGGCCGATCGTGGGCTGATGGTTTTGGGCGTGGACGACAGGCTGCCGCCCTTGGAGCGGGCGGTCGCGGCGGCGAGGACGAGAAAGGGCTCCGTCACGTTCGTCGAGGCCGCCGTGCTCGAAGCGCCGTTCGCGGCGCGCGGTTTCGACGGCGTGTGGTGCGACGGTCTGTTCGCCGCGCTGCGCCCGGACCGGCAAGATGTCTTTTTCCGGCAGGTCAACCGTATCTTGAAAACGGGCGGCGTTCTGTTCCTAACGGTCCCACGCACCGCGCCCGGCGTCGCGGCCGGGCGATTCGCCTTCTCGCGTTGGGCTCTGGGGCGCCCCGTGGTCCCCGGCGAGAACGTGACGCGCGCGCCTGATGGCGCGGGTGTGTACCATGTGGGGACGACGCGCGCAACGTTGCACCAGCGCCTGACGCGCCATGGGTTTCGCGCGCTGTGGCTGCGCCAGACGGAGCACGATTTACTGGTATTGGCGCGCAAGGAAGAGGATCAAAGAGAGAGGACGATGGACGACCATGGCGACGTTCGAGCCTAACGTGTACGGGCGGCGTCCCGTGCTTGAAGCGATCCGCGCGGGACACGCCGCGCGCGTCTTTATCGCCCGTGAGACACGGGCCGCGCCCGTGCTGCGCGAGATCGACGACGCCGCGCGCGAGGCCAACGTGCCGGTCACGACGATCGCCCGCGCGGAGATGGATCGCGTCCTGGCCAACCGCAACCATCAGGGCGTGGCGGCGGACTACCACGAGCATGACTACGCCACGCTGGACGACATTCTCGCGGTGGCCAACCAGTCGTCCGATCCAGGACTCGTGCTCATGCTCGACGGCGTGCAAGATCCCGGCAACGTGGGCTCACTGCTACGCTCGGCCGAGGGCGCGGGCGTGCATGGGGTTATATTGCCCAAGCACCGTGCGGCGGGCGTCACCCCCGCCGTGGTGCGCGCCTCGGCGGGCGCAGCGGAGCACTTGGCCATCGCCCAGGAGACGAACCTGACGCGCACCTTGCAGTGGTTTAAAAAAGACGCTGGTTACTGGGTCGTCGGCCTCGACGAGGATGGCGACACGCCCTACGACCGTATCGACGCGGCGCGCCCTTTAGTCGTGGTGGTGGGCGGCGAGGGCAAAGGGATCACGCGTCTGGTGCGCGAAGCCTGCGATCTGACCGTGCGCCTACCCATGCGTGGGAAGGTCGGGTCGCTCAACGCCGCCGTTGCTGGCGCTGTCTTGCTCTACGACATCCGCCGCCAGCGCGACGCCCAATAAGAGACCCTACCACCACGCGCCGCTCTTATACGCCGGACAGGGTCTCTTAGGGTTTAGCGGCGGCCAGAGGCGAGGCGGCGAAGACCGCGCTCGCGCGCACGATGCGGCGGTCGGCGACGGACAGATAGGCGTTGGCGAAGGCCAGTCTCCCGCCTACGCGCTGCACGTCGACGCGCGCCTCGACCCAGTCTCCGAGTGCAGCGGAGCCCGCGAAATCGACCGAGAGGTTGGCTGTGGTCAAGGCCACGGTCGGCGTCGCTCCCGGCGTTTTCTCTACGCCGACGTACGACGCATTGTAGCCCAGCGCGATGTCGGCCATGGTGACGAGCAAGCCGCCATGCGCCGTCCCCCGCGTATTGGTATGCAGCTCCGTGATGCGCAGGCCGATGACCACGCCATCGCCCTCTTCATGCTGGTAGAACGGTCCCACGGCGTCGAGGAAAGGACTCGTGCGGAAAAGCGGGGTGAAGCCGGCGGGAATAGAGGCCATCGTCTTCTCCTATTGTTGTAGATCTGTTTCAGACGGCGCTCATCGTATCCAACGGAGCCGAGACGCCGCGAAGGGCTTGGCGAACGATGTCCCAACCGCGGGCGCCCCAGGTCGCTCGAGGTCACGGTCGCCGGGCCTGTCTTACTCTACAACGTTCGTCGCGGGCGCGATGGGTAGGCGAGCGAGGCTAAAACCGGTCGCGCAAGGAGAGGCCGCTTCTCCAGCCGGAGCGCAGCACGCGGTAGCCAAAATACGTGGCGATCGCATCGCCGACTAAGAAGACGCTGGTCATCGAGGTCACGCCGTCCTGGAAAGACAAGGGCGTCGCCCTATCACCCGTAAGGGAATGAAGAAAGAGGCTCACTGCCACGGTGCAGGGCAGTAAAAAGACGCCGCCGACGGTAAATATGGCGACCCTGACGAGAGCTTCTCGCCGGGCGTCTTGCGACAACTGTTTGAGGCCGAGATAGGCGAACGCGATGACCGCCACGGAAGACAAAATCAGGAAGGCGGCGAGGACGTTCAAGGGGTCGACCGCACCACGCCGGTAGGCGTTAGGGAAAAGGGAGGAACGGCGCGAGAGCACGAGCACGGCGAGAACGGCGACATCGGTGGCCGCTATCGAGGCAACAGCGTACAGCAGACGGTTCGCATTACGAATGTGGAAGGGCTGCATAGGGGACGGCATCTCCTTCGACGGTCAGACGTCAGAGTATCGATTGACTGTCACTTCCACCAGTGTATGGCGCCGTGACGAGCTATGGGGAACACAAGATTGACCGTGGTCACTGTACAATAGCGACAGACGCCGAACGACGTTTCGGCAGCTGCTAAACCTTGGCGCGGCCGATCTTGAGGATGGAGCCGGCGGCGCCGATGCTCAAGATGCTCCCGGTGGAGCCGATGCTCAAGATGCTTCCCGCGGAACCGATGCTGAGCAGGGAGCCCACGGAGCCGATGCTGAGAAAACCGCCTACGGAGCCGATGCTCAAGATGCTCGCCACGCTCAAGATGCTTCCGACGCTCAACACGCTGGCGCCGCTGGCCTTGCTGCCCCACGACCACCCGCGCGTGAATGGCGCCGCCGATTGTCCGTCTTTCACCATGACGACATCCTCCTGTTCGAGAGACGGTAAAGGCGCCGCATGTCCTCGCCGCCCCTAGCCCTAGCCTGCTCTAGGATAACCCGCTTAGACTTATGATGACGCCGTATCATGACGGCTGCCGTACAATAGGCGTCAGATGCCGCACGATGTTTTGGAGAAAGAGACGACGATGACCCACGACGAAGCGCTCGCCCTGCTGCATGAGTATGTGAAAAGCCCTTCGCTCGTCGGGCACTGCCTGAGCGTCGAGGCGGCCATGCGCGCCTACGCGCCGCGCTACGACGGCGACCCAGAGCAGTGGGGGTTAGCCGGTCTCCTGCACGATTTCGACTGGGAGATACACCCCGACATGGAGCGGCACCCCGCGGCGGGCGCGCCCATCCTGGAGGAGCACGGCGTAGGGGCCGAGGTGATCCACGCCATCCAGGGCCACGCCACGTATCTCGGCGTCCCGCGCGACCACCCGATGGATAAGGCGTTGTTCGCCTGCGACGAGTTGTGCGGCCTCATCACCGCCGTGACCTACGTCAAGCCGTCGCGCAACGTGGCCGATGTAGACGTCGCCTCCGTGCGCAAAAAGATGAAGGACAAATCGTTCGCTCGCAACGTCAACCGGCAAGACATCGTCGACGGGGCCAACGAAATGGGCGTCGATCTCGACGCGCATGTTCTCGTCGTCCTCACTGCCCTGCAAGCCAACGCCGCCGTCCTCGGCCTCGACGGCCCGAAAGAAAGCTAAAGCATTTATTAGGAGGCAATGTGCTTGAGTGGCGTAGGCTGCCTCTAAATAAACCTTGCATACTGTTCGTAGCAGGAGGAGAGTGTTATATGACGAAAATAGGGGTGAGGCGTCGAGACGACGCGACACTTCATCAGATACATAGTCTTGCTGAGCGGCTTAGAACTGCGAGAACGGCTCACGAACGCTACGAGATCAGCAAAATGATCGTTGCAAGATCGCGCTTGTCGGCCCGTCGTGCCGCGAGCTCACTGGACAGGCCGCTATTATACTGGCGCCGCGCCGACGACATGCGTCGCGGCCACGGGGCTCGGCATGGTTGAGACATCGCCGCGTGCTGTGAGATCGACATAGAGCGTCGTGGTCGCCGCCGCGGCGAGGGGTTGGACGACCAAGGCGACGACGGCGGAGAGCATCGCTTGCAGGAGCGGTGTGGAGAGTCCGAGCGGATGCGCCAGCAACGGGGCGAGGACGGCGGGCGGCAGCCCGATAAGCACGAGCGTCAGCACGACGACGACGACAAACAGGTTGGACGCGCGTCGCCACTGTCCTTTAATCACGTGTCGGCTGCGCTTACTCGCCGCTCCACCGCTGCTGCCCTCCAACATCACCGTTTGTGGAATAAGCGCCCAGGCCACGAGAAAGTAGATAAAGAGCACGAGCCCGATCACCGTGGGGCAGAGCAAGAACAGCACGATAAAGCGCGCGCCCGCCCAGAGAAACGCGACGATCAGGGCGCCGAGCCTTACTTGAACGGCACGGTAGGCCGCCGCGATCGAGACGGTGCGCCCTTCCCTCAGCCCCCCGACGACCACGGCGAGGGCCGCCGTCGTCAACGTGCCTACAAACAACGAGAGCACGAAGCCGGCGACCGCGCGCGCGCCGATGCCCGCGAAAGCCGCGAAGTGCTCCGTGGTGAGCGGATGCGTGAGCCCGATGGTCGATCCTTGCGTAGAGGGTAGGTTCAAGAAAACGGAGACGGAAAACGGTGGTATACGCGGCGCGGTGAGGTTCAGCACGAGCGACACTATCTGTAGCGGAATATCGAGCAACGCGACGACGCCGATAAATAAGAGGGCGTGGGCGCGATACAGGCGCAACGTCTCCTTGAGCAACGCGCCCGCGCTCGACGACCGTTGAACGGACATACGTACTGCACTCCTTCATTGTCAAAACATCGCTGAGTTGGGCGAGTACAACAGCAGTGAAGACGTTGATTCCGGCGACGATAAGGTGGAGGGCGCACCTGTCCGTTGTTCATGCATCAATGGGCTCAGAGCGTCCCACCAAAGCATAAGCAAGTTATGGACCCCGGCGCTGTATAGTTACGACGTGCGCGCTATTGGGAAAAGAGCCAGCGTCCGCACCATTCGAGCGGTCTGACGCTGGAGAAGGGGCGGCAGGGCGCCCCTTTACGCGTGCGCGACCGGCACAGACGCTTTCTCCACGCGGACAGGGGCGCCGTTGAGCACGGCGTTGCCGGAGATGTGGTCGAACAAGGCAGTGGAGTTCAAGATGTTGGCGTTGACGCCCGCGTGTTCCGCCGCGACGCCGAGGCGGGCGCCGCGCCGGTTGTGGCCCCAGCCATGCGGGATGCTGACCACGCCGGGCGCGATCGCGGCGGTGATCTCGGCGGGCAGACAGACTTCTCCCGCGTCGGAGGCGACGGTGGCCAGGGCGCCGTCGCTCAGGCCGCACCGCTCGGCGTCTACCGGGTTGATCAACAGCGTACACACGTCCTTGCCTTTAACCAGCGAGGGCAGGTTGTGCATCCACGAGTTGTTGGAGCGCAGCCCGCGCCGACCGATCAGGAGCAGCGTGTCAGGGTCGCTACGGCGCCACAGCCCCGCGCGCAACCGCTCCACGTCTCCCACGATCAAGGGTGGAGCGAGCTCGATCTTGCCCGAGGGCGTGCGCAGCACCTCCGGGATGCGGCTGGCCAGCGGCCCCAGGTCCATGCCGTGGGGCTGGGCGGCGACGCGCTCCAGCGTCAGGCCGTCAGGGACGACGCCGAAGCCGTCGCCGTAGGGGCCCGTGCGCAAGGCGAGGTCGAGCAGGCGGTCGGGGCCGCGCTGGTCGCCGAGAGCGACGCGTACGGTCGCGGGATCGCGACCGTACACGGGCGACCCAACCGTCTTGATGGCGCGGGCGATGGTCCCGTCGAGCGTCATATCGTCGAGCACGTCGGTGGGCGTAGCGGTCCCGGCGCCGGCGACGATGCCGGTCAGGGTGAGCATGATCTCCCAGTCGTCCTGCCCCCCATCCGTCCTCTCGAACACGGGAGGCGAGTAGTGGGCGATGTTGCGCACGCTCATCTGATAGAAGGTCAGGTCGTAGTGGGCGTGCTCCAGCGGCGAGAGGCCCGGCAAGATGACGTTGGCGTGGCGCGTAGTCTCGTTCATGTAGATGTCCACGGAGACCATGAAGTCGAGGTTCTCCATGGCGCGCTCCAGCTTGGAACTGTCCGGCGTGGAGATGACGGGGTTGCCGGCCATGGTGATGAGGGCGCGGACCTGCCCCTCGCCCGGCGTCGCCATCTCCTCGGACAGGCAGACCGTGGGCAGTTCGCCGAAGGTCTCGGGCAGGCCGCGCACGCGGCTGTGCCAACGCCCCTGCATGAAGCCGCGTCCACGACCCGGCTCACCCTGCGTGTTGGGCGCCCCGGCGGCGGGTCTGGTGAAGAGCACGCCGCCCTCGCGGTCGAGGTTGCCAGTGAGGTAGTTGAGCACGTCGACCAGCCAACTGGACAGCGTGCCGAACTCTTGCGTACAGGTGCCGATGCGGCCGTAGACCGCCGCGGTCGGGGCGGCGGCAAGTTCGTGAGCAAGACGGCGGATAATCTCGGGCGCGATGCCGCAGACGGGGGCGACGGCCTCGGGCGTAAAGGGCCGCGTCAGGTCTACCAGCGTCTCCATCCCGGCGGCGTGCGCGGCCAGACGACCGGGCGCGCAAAGGTTCTCGGCGATCAAGACGTGGGCCATGGCGAAGAGCAGGTAGGCGTCGCCGCCTGGACGGATAAAGTAGTGCTCGTCGGCCTTCTCCGCCGTCAACGTGCGTAGGGGATCGATCACGACGAGTTTGCCGCCGCGTTCGCGCAATTTCTTGAGGCGCCCGCGCATATCCGGAGCGGTCATCAGCGACCCATTAGAGACGAGGGGGTTGGCCCCCAGCACCAGCAGGTAGTCGGTCCGATCGATGTCGGGCACGGGGAGGCTGAGGCGGTCGCCGAACATCATGGCGATGGCGATCTGCTTGGGCTGCTGGTCCACGGTGCTCGCGGAGTAGACGTTCTGACTTTTAAGGGACTTCAAGAAGCCGGGCAGGTAGGTGGTCATGGACAGGTTGTGGACGTTGGGGTTGCCGAGGTAGACGGCCACGGCGTTGCGCCCGTTCCGCTCGATCACCCCCATAAGGCCGGCTTCGACAGCGGCGAAGGCTTCAGGCCAACTGACTTCGCGCCACGCGTCGCCCTCACGGATCATAGGCTGGCGCAAGCGGTCGGGGTCGGCGTCGAGTTCGCGCAGGCCGTTGGCCTTGGGACAGAGGTAGCCGTGGCTGAACACGTCTGCCTCGTCGCCGCGCACGGAGACGACCTCACGGCCCCGCGTTTCAATGCTCAAGCCGCAGGTGGCCTCGCAAAGGGGGCAGGTCGCGTAATGGGTCGTCGTCGTCTCGCTCGTCTCCATCGTCATAGCGGCGTCCTCATGGCTAGTCATTGTCTACGCGCCGCCCGCCCCGTCTTCCTATGAGGGAGTGAACAGCGAGGGGCCGGCGGTGGTCAGCGCGGCCAGCACGGCCTCCGCCGCCTCGTTAGCTAAAGCATACAACTCGTCGTCGGTACGGTCCTGGATCGGATGCGGGACGAAGACGGCGGCAGGGTCGACGCCGAGGGCGCTGGCCTGCGCCCGCGCGGCCCCGACGAACTCCGTGGAGGCGATAAAGACTCCCGGAAGGCCGTAGCCCTCCAGGGTGGTGATGTCATGCACACTGCACGACGTACACGAGCCTCAATCGGCTAGTGCTTCGACTACGGCCCCGCAGGTCGCGCGGATGTCGTGGGCCATCTGGGAGGGCAGCGGCTTGGCGAAGGTCCGCTTACGGTAGCGCATCGTGGCCACGCCGCGCGCGGTGAAGATCTGCTCCAGGCGATCGAGGAACACGTCGCCGCGCGCCTTGGAGATGTCGAGCAGCGCGACCGTCACGCCCTCCAGCGTGCCGGTGCGGAGGGCGCGTTCGCGGTGGGTAGGGACGCGCTCGGCGGTGGGGTCGAGTAAAACCCGCTTCTCGGGCGCGACGAACGTGGTCATACGGTGATCTCCTTCGTGGTCGGGCGGCTGCCTCCGTCGCCGGAGACCCAACCGCCGATAATCGCTGAGAACAGGCCGGCCCCGCCGCCCGCGTAGACGAGCAGCAGGCCGTCGGGCATAAACTTGGGCAGCGTGCTTTCGGCGAAGGTCGAGGGCATGCCCTCGGCACAGCCATCGGCCCCGCGCACGAGGTCGGCGCCGGGGCGCTCGGTCAAGGCCAGTATCTCCCGGCGCGTGCGGGCCTTGTCCCAGCCCCCCTCGCGGAAGACGCGCGCGTGCTCGGGCGAGACGACCACCAGCGCGTCGAAGGCCAGGGCCAGCTTGGGGTGCGCCACGGAGAGCAGCGCCGCGGCGAACGAGCGCGCCAGCGACTCGGGCGTGCGCGAGAGCTGGTCCATCATCGTGCGCGGCCCCTCGCCCGCGAACAGCGTCACGGCGGAGACGCCCGGCGCGACGCCGCGCTCGACGGAGAGCGGCTCCCAGGGCGACCCTTCCTCGTCCTCGGCGAAGCAGAAGGTGTACTTGCCCGGAGACCCTAACGTGGCGCGATCGACCCCGCCCGGCCTACCTCCGCCCACGTTCCTGACCACTAGCTGGAGGGCGCGGCCGATCACAGCGTTAGCGCGATTGCCCTGCCCCAGGGCGTTGCCGCCCGCGTTCATGCCGATAGAGCGCCTGATGGGGCCGTTGACCACGACGACGGGACCAGAGGCATAGGTCGTGGCCAGCAGCCCATGCATGTTGAAAGAATCGGTGCAGGCCGCTTCCACCGCCGCGAGCACGACCGGCAGTTCTGACGGCCGGCAGCCAGCCATGACCGCGTTGACGGCCACTTTCTCCACGCTGCACGGCGCCAGGTCGGGCGGCACGACGGCCACGATCTCGGACGGCGGGCGGCGCGTGCCGCTCAGCAGACGCAACACGCGCTCGGGCGTCGGCGGGACGACGGGCAGGCCATCGGTCCAGCCGCGTGCGTAGCAGGCCTCGATCTCGTCCTCGTCCAGCCCTAACTCGACGCGGCCGGCCTGGAGCAACGAGCCATAGCGCGCCTCCAGACGCTCCGCCGCGCCCGGTTCGGCGTTGAGCGCGCCACAGCCCGGTCGGAAGCGCGGTAGGTCCGCGCCGAGGTCGGCGACGGAGGTCAGGGCCTGCCACTCGGCGCGGTTCCAGCCGACGACGCGCCCTGTCTCCCGCCCGTCTACGATATGCATCAACGTGGGCACGGTCTCCAGATCGAGACGATACGAGACCTCCAGAGAGCGATCGTCGCGCGGCTCTAGTCCGGCGGGGAAGGTGGGGTCATCCTGTGTGTAGATCGTCAGCGTCGTGCCCTGAGCGCGCAGTTGCTCCAGCACGAGGACGACGGCGCGGCAGGTCGCGCAGTCCTCTTTGACGACGACGACGAACCCATCGGGGACGAGACCAGGCGACAAAGTCATAGCCTATTCCACTTTCGCTGTTCCCGGTTGACTTGCCCGAGGAGGTTCATGTGACGTCCCCAGCGGTATCGAGGCAAGCTGCCATGTCCCCAACGCTCCTGTCAAAGCGCGCTCCGTTCAGCGCGGGGGCGCCCGCGAGCCCGCGGACGCCTGGAGCGGCGGCGCTACTCGCGGTTGGCCGCGTTACGCGCCGCGAGTTGCTTGGAGAGCGTCCCGACGACGAGTCGCCCCTCGTTCCGCGTCCCTTTGCCGAGCGGATGATTGAACGCCTTCATGAAGTAGGCGTCGAGGCGGCGTTGCGCGTCGTCTTCGGTCGCGTTCTTATCCGTGAACTGCGCCAGGGAGATAGCCAGCTTCTTGAGCTTAGCCAGCATATCGGGATCGATGCGATCGTAGTCGGGGAGGTCGTCTTCCTCCTCCTCCTTCTCTTCGTCGTCGTCCTCTTCTTCCTCAGGGGCGACCTTGATCGTAGGGACAGGAGACCGTTCGTCGCCCGCCGATCCTATCATGCGCGGAGCAGGAGACGGCGTTTCCTCTTCCTCCTCCGGCTCGTCTCCGTCGTCCTGCACCCGGCGCACTGGCGGCGTGGGTGGGGCGGAGCCAGGAGGGATCAGCGACGAGGCCGGACGCAAAAACGTGAGCGGGTCGATGGGAGGCTCATCACGCGACGCGGGAGCGCCGAAAGGATCGTACGGCGCGGCGAGAATGGATGAACCGGCCGCCGGGGCCGGGGCGGGAGCTGGTGTTGGGGCGGGACGCGGCGCGGTATAAGGGCGCGGCGCCTCGCGGACCGCGGGCCGCTCCTCAAGCTCATCGCCACGTGGGTACGGAACGTCCAACTCTTCTTGTACGGCGAAGCCCTGTCCTGTTAACTCGCGCAACGCGCGCGCCTTGGCCCGAATCTCGGCCAGCGTGGTGAGAAAAGGCCGCCACGAGGCGGGAGCGGACTGAGGCGAGGCCTCGCCCACGGCGGACGCGGTGAAGTTCGCGGTGCGCGCGGAGACGCACACGACAGCGGTGTGCTCGTTGGCCGCGCTGGGCGCCTGCACGACCTCCACCTCGAGGGCGACCAATCCTTCGTCGCGCGCCATACCTAAGAGCTCTTCCAGCGGTCCCATATCTCCTTGCGCGGGTTCCGACATCCTCCCGCCTCCTTCTACCGCAATATGCCCGATTCCGTGTTGTCGCACCCAGCAACGACGCCTGCCGAACGTGGCGCGAAAAAGAGGCGTTTATGCAAAAGTATGGTACCGCACCGTGGCCCATGTTTGCCATGGGATGGTAGGAATGGAGCGTGCTATGCTAGGGCAAAGGGACAGGGTAACGAGAAGGAATATCCATGGCAGCGCTAGAGAAGCGAACACTGCTCGTGCAGGACGACCGCAACTATCTGCGCTGGCGCTACGTCGTGGTGCTCCTTATCGCGGCGATCGCCGCGATCTATTTATCGGGATGGCTCTACGGCGCGCTGCGCACGATCGGACGCATCCTCGCGCTCTACTTTACGGCCTGGCTGATCCAGTTTTTCCTGACCCCGCCCGTCGACGCCTTGACGAAGCGGCGCGTGCCGCGCGCGCTTGCCGTTACGACCGTCTACCTCGCCTTCATCGTCCTGGTCGGCGTGGCCCTGGTCCCTATCACGATCAACCTGTTTAACCAGGGGAGGAACCTCATCGCGACCCTGGGCCAGGAACAGACCTACGACTTCATCCGGCATACCGCCACCAACATCGAGGCGTTTCTGGTCGCCCACGGCGTGCATAAACGCGATATCGCCGCGTTTACGGATAGCTACAGCCTCAATCTTAAACACGGCGCCTTTAGCGCCGGACAAGGCATCAACACCTTTATCACTACACACTTCAACGCCTCGACCCTCAGCAATAACGTGCCGGTGTTTCTGGGTTTCTTGAACACGCTCAGCAACCTCTTACTCAACGTCGTGCTCGTGCTGATCCTTTCCTTCTACATGACCCTCGACGGGCATAAACTGGTGCGGGGCGCTCTCAATTACTTCCCGCCGACCGTACACGAGGTGATGGAAGAGGTCCAGAGCATCATCAACCGCAAGTTCGGCGGCTACCTGCGCGGCCAGTTGATCCTCGCCGTCAGCTACGGTTTGCTGACCTACTTCATCGCTCTGGGCTTCGGCCTGCAATCATACTCGGTCTTTATCGCCGTGTTCGCCGGTCTGGCCATGCTCGTCCCGTTTGTCGGCACCTTCGCCGCGATCGTCCCTCCTATCATCGGTTTCTTGCTCGTGCATGCCTCGACCTTCTCACCGGGATACTTCGTGCTGTTGTTGCTGTTCTTGTTCGGTTCGCAACAGATCGTCTTGAACGTGCTGGCGCCGCGCGTCCTGGGCCAGTCCGTGGGCATGCATCCACTGCTCGTCGTGCTCGGACTGCTGCTCGGCGCGCAGTTCGCCGGGATCTGGGGAGCGTTGTTCGGCGTGCCCGTCTTCGGCGTCATCATCGATACGATCGACCTGGCGTACCGCCGCGCCATGCATGGTCGCTTTGGCTTCCATCCCTCGGACGGCTTGCTTAGCGACCTGCCCACGGAGTCTGTAGAAGCGCAAGAGCTTCCTCAGACCAACGTTCCTCCGCCGCGGGCCACACCGTCTTACCCGCTGACCCCACGCGGTCCGCTGCCGTCCCCCTCGACGACGCAGGCCAGATCGAGCCTCCACGAGCAGCCGGACAAAGGCGAGGTCGGGCCATAGGGGCTGACGCCTCGACGGCCCGCCTTGGCTCTCGCATGGGCTACTCCTGAACGGTCATCTCATCCACCACGTCGACCACTCCAGACACGCGGCCCGCGACCTCCTCGGCTAGATCGGAGTCGTCCAGCGTCTTGACGAGACCGCTGAGGTGGACCACGCCCTCCTTGGTCTGGACGTGCAGGGCTAAATCAGATGTCGCCGCGTCGGTGCGCAGCAGATGGACGACGCGGCGCGTCGTCTCCTCGTCGCTCGGTGTTCCCGCACGATCTTCCTCGCTGTCGCTCGTCGCGGCAAAGCCCTGCGCCACGGAAACACCGTCTCTCCCACCTGGGACGAGGGGAGGGTCGGTCGGAGCCATGTACGTCTCGGCATCGTCGGCGGAAACCATGGGATCGTCGCTCGATCCCGCGTCTTCATCGCGGTCTTCCAGACCGAGGACGGCCATATCTTCTTCGTCGATGCCCCGGCGCGAGGGGGATAACGGATCGTCGTGGTTCATCAAGCACTCCTTTTCTATGGCCTATGGGAGGCGCGCCTCCCATAGGCCGCGCGGTTCGCTGCCACGTGAGCAGGACTCGTTCCACCCACGCGGCGGTACACTAAAGGCACAAAGGAGGGATCGCCTATGCCGAACCGTCTACTACTTGCCCTAGCCGATCAGCAAGGGCTCGCGCACTTCTCCATGGAAAGCGCGGCGCTGCGTCCTCTCGTGCTGCGTTTTGTCGCGGGCGACGGCCTCGACGACGCCGTGGAGGCGACGCGCGCGCTCAACGCCCGCGGCCTGGCGGTCGCGCTCGACCACCTCGGCGAGAACACGAGCAACCGCGACGACGCCCTCACCGCCGTCGCCTCCTACGGCGCGGCCATCGACGGCGTCGTGGCCCACGGTCTCAAGGCCAACATCTCCGTGAAGCTCACGGCCATGGGCCTGGACATCGCAGACGGCGTCGCGGTAGAGAATCTCTGCCGCGTGCTCGATCGGGCCCGCGCGCACGACATCTTCGTGCGCGTCGACATGGAAGCATCGTCCTACACGGCCCGCACCCTGGAGGTGATCGAGCACGCGCGCGCCGCCGGGTTCACCAACACCGGGCCGGTCATCCAGGCATACCTCTACCGTAGCGAGGGCGACGTGGAGAAATTAATCGCGGACGGGGTGCGCGTACGCCTCTGCAAGGGGGCCTACAACGAGGCGGCCAATCTGGCCTTCCGGCGCAAGCGCGACACCGACCGCAACTACGTGCGCCTCATGGAGAAGCTGCTGCTCCACGGCCGCTACCCCGGCGTGGCCACGCACGACGAGGAGATCATATCTCACGCGCGCACTTTCACGCAGCTTCACGACATCGGCCCCGAACGCTTCGAGTTCCAGATGCTCTACGGCGTGCGCCGCGACCTCCAGGAAAGGCTCGTCGCCGACGGCTACACCGTGCGCGTCTACCTGCCCTACGGAGCGCAGTGGTACCCCTACCTCGTACGCCGCATGGCCGAACGGCCCGCCAACCTCTCCTTCGTCGCCTCTAGTCTGCTGCGCGCGTAGCGCGCCGCGTCAGGCGCCGCGATAGGGCGGCAGCGCGTGGACGTCGCCCGACGGGATGTCGATATGGATGAGGTCGTCTTCCAGATCGGCGTAGTAGTTGCCGGGCACGAGCACGTCGTGGCTGAACAAGACGCCCTGTCGCACCACCAGACCGGTGATCCTGTTGTTCACGTCGTCCATCAACACAGCGTCGAGGTCGCCGACGTGCGTGTGTGGGTCGCGGTCCCAGACGCGCGTGTCGTGGCCGACGTGGCGCTCCGCAGGAGTGCGGTTCTCGATCTCGTCGTGCGCGGCGGCGTAGTTGCCGCCCAGGGCTGCGCTGACTTGCGTGGCGATCCCCTCGGCCTCGACGCCCGCTGGTTGCGAGGTCGCGGGGTCCGCGCCCTCCGTCGTGGTGTAGGGCGGCTGCGCGAGAAACTCCTCTTCGGTCAAGCTCACGCGCGTCTCCGCCTCGTCGGCGCCGGTCACCGCGTCGATGGTCACGCGCAGATCGCGCGGACGGTCCCAGCCTCCTGGCTTGAGCAGGTCGCCCGACTCCAGCAGACGCCGCCGCACCGTGATGGCCGTGACCACCGCCGACGTCGTGTCCACGATCACGCGGTAGAGCGATCCCACGTCGCGCCCGTCCGTCGTCACGACCGAAACCCCAAATCTCAGCGGTTGCTCCACGCCCTCACCTCTCACCTCGACACTATACGCCTCATCCGTAGCTATCCCGCGTGCAGTATACCGTTGGGGCCTAGCGTGGGGACGGGGAGCGAGACGACCACGAGCATCGATGAAAAGTCGGGCCGGGAGCCTTCCCCTTTCAGCATCTCGCTCACGATCCATAGACGCCAGGACGTCGTCGGGCTTCGAGAGGACGACGACGATTGGTAAATTCTCACGGCGCGGGGGAGAGCGGCGCCGCGGTCCGCTGCGCTTAAGTGGAGGGAAGAAAGGTCAGGGCGCTACGCGGGAAGCAGGCGGCCCAGCGCATCTAGAAGGTCGTCGATATCGAACGGCTTAGCCAGGCACACGCAGCCGCGCTGCTCCAGTTCTTGCCGATGCGCTTCGAGGTCCATGACGTCGCCCGAGAGGACGATGGCGGGGGTAGCGGCAAACGTGGGATCGCCCCAGACGTGAGCGAGGATGTCCCAACCCGACGTAGGGTGCTCGAGCCGCACGTCGACGATGATGCAGTCGGGCCGCAGGGCGCACAACCGATCGAACGCCGTCCGTCCATCTTTCATCTTCAGCACCTCATACCCCTCGTCGAGGAGCAACGCTTGAAGGAAGTCCAGAAACGTTGCGTCGTCGTCGATGATGGCAATGCAGGCGCACATTGAGGAAGCCTTTACGACTACGTGCTGGGCAGCTCCGCCACGTCGACCTGCCTTCATAGGCCGGACGATGCTCGGAAAGCAGGCGCCCTACTTACGTCCTTAAAAAGAGTACGGCGTCGGGGCGGAGCGTACCTCAATGCACTCCATGTTACCATCTACCCTGACCGCCTGTTGACGGCGTCGCGTGGATGGGTGCGCGGGGGATATGGCCACAGCACGACGAGCGGCCCCACGGCCACGAGGATGTTGCGGGTCCAGCGCTCCGGCGATGAGCCGCTCGTATCGACGCGGAGGGCCACGGCGCCCGCCGCCAGCAACACGGCGCTGAGGGACAGCGCGAAGACTCGTGGAGATGCGCCCAATCGCCTTGTCAGCCCTCGTATCGTCCATAGGTTGACCAACCCTAAGAGGAGGCCCATGGTGAGCAAGGCGCCGTACAGAATATCGAGCTTCAAGCGCGGATAAGACGGCAGCAGCGGCCAGAGTGAGAAGAGGTTTCCCGGAACCTCGATCCCGATGTGCAGGGCCGCCAGCCAGTAGCAGGCTACGACGCCCAAGACCGCCGCGCTCAAGGCGCTCCCGCGATCGCGACGTCGGACCGCCGCGTATAGCGCCGCCGCCCAGAGGAGCGTCAGCGGCAGGCCCACGGTCGCCTGGTGCAACCACACCTCCTTGAGCGCGACGTGCGCGACGCCCCACACGAGGCCCCACACTGACGTAACGACGAAGGAACGCGGCAACGGCGGGTAGATACGGCGACAGGACGTCGACCACAGGGAGTGCATCATAACGTCCTCAAGCATACCGCGGAACGTTTAGTTCTACGTTGGATGGTCTGGCCCGTCGTTCCCATCATCCCGAGAGCAGCGCGTATCAGGCGTGCGGCCCTATCATGATGGCCAATGCCCTAACCACGTGATGCCCAGAAGCCGATTTGCCCACCCGAGCGTCCGACAAAGACGGGCGAGACGCCCGTGTCGTGCTGCCTGGACAGGGACGTGCAAGCAGTCGCCCGCGCAGGCCGTCTATACACGGCGCTTTTTTTCTCGCGATGCAAGCGTACGTGGGAGAGAATGAAGCGTGGTGGTAGAATTGGAAGACGATAAACTTCTTTATGATGCAAGGATGACTGCTGCCATGGCCTGGTTGAGCAAGCTGTTCGGCGACTCCAACGAGAAAGAGTTGCGTCGCCTTCAGCCTACTATCGAGACGATCAACGATCTGGAAGACACGTTCGAGGCGCTCTCGGACGACGAACTACGCGATAAGACGACAGAGTTCCGCGGCCGTTTCCTCGCTGGCGAGACGCTCGACGAGTTGCTGCCCGAAGCCTTCGCCGCCGTGCGCGAGGCCTCTAAGCGCACGCTCGGCCTGCGCCACTTCGACGTACAGTTGATGGGCGGCCTGGCTATGCACCAGGGCAAGATCGCCGAGATGAAGACGGGTGAGGGCAAGACTCTTGCGGCGACGCTCTCGGCCTACCTCAACGCCTTGCCGGGACGCGGCGTCCACCTCGTCACCGTCAACGACTATCTGGCCAAGCGCGACGCCGGCTGGAACGGCCGCATCTTCGCCGCCCTCGGCATCACCACCGCGACTATCGTCGGCGGCGACGTGGTCGGGGGCGCCTCATTCTTGTACGATGACTCGTACGTCGACGACAAGGCCAACGACGAGCGCCTCGAGCATCTGCGCGCGGTCGACAGGCACGCGGCTTACTCCGCCGACATCACCTACGGCACCAACAACGAGTTCGGGTTCGACTACCTGCGCGACAACCTGGCCAGCGATCTGGCTCTCTGCGTGCAGAAGCCCCTCAACTACGCCATCATCGACGAAGCAGACAACATCTTAATCGATGAGGCGCGCACGCCGCTCATCATCTCTGGTCCCGCCGAGGAACAACCGGAGATGTACTACCGCTTCGCTAAAGCGGTGCGCGTATTGAAGGAAGAGGACGACGACTTCTCCATCGACGAGAAGGCGCGCGCGGTCTCGCTGACCGATGGGGGCATCCATAAGATGGAGAGGCTGCTCGGCGTCGACAACCTCTACGCCGAGGGCAATTTCATGTTCGCCCACCACCTGGAGCAGGCGGTCAAGGCCATGGTGATCTTTAAGCGCGACCGCGACTATATCGTCGAAGATGGTCAGGTCATCATCATCGACGAGTTCACCGGACGCAAGATGGTGGGCCGCCGCTTTAGCGAAGGTCTGCATCAGGCGCTGGAAGCCAAAGAGAACGTCAAGATCGAGCGCGAGAATATTACGCAGGCCACGATCACTTTCCAGAACTACTTCCGCCTCTATAGAAAGCTCTCCGGCATGACCGGTACGGCGGAGACCGAGGCCGAGGAGATGCACAAGATCTACAACCTCGACGTAATGGTGATACCGACCAACCAACCGATGGTGCGCGAGGACGAGGCGGACCTCGTCTATATGACCGAGGAAGCCAAGTTTCGCGCCGTGCTCGAGGAGGTCAAGGAACTGCACGAGTACGGCCAGCCGGTGCTGGTGGGCACCGTCTCGATCGAGAAAAGCGAGTTGCTGCACAACATGTTGACGCGCGCGGGCGTGCCGCATGAGGTGCTCAACGCTAAGAACAACGAGAAAGAAGCCTCCATCATCGCCGGCGCCGGCCAGCTTGGCGCCGTGACCATCTCGACCAACATGGCCGGGCGCGGCACGGACATCAAGCTGGGCGAGGGCGTGCTCGATCTAGGCGGTCTGCGTGTGCTGGGCACCGAGCGCCACGAGTCGCGCCGCATCGACAACCAGTTGCGGGGTCGATCCGGCCGCCAGGGCGACGCAGGGTCGTCACGCTTCTACGTCTCGTTCGAGGACGACCTGATGCGCCGCGTCGGCTCCGATCGCGCCAAGGGCCTGCTCGACCGCCTCGGCGTGGGCGAGGACGAGGTCATCGAGAGCCGCATGGTCTCGCGCCAGATCGAGGGCGCGCAGACCAAGGTAGAGGGCTGGAACTTCGACGTGCGCAAGCACGTGGTCGAGTACGACGACGTGATCAACCAGCAGCGCACGGTGATCTACAAGGACCGCCGCCGCGTGCTGGAAGGCGAAGACGTGCAGGACCTCATCATAGACATGGTCGACGAAGAGGTCGCCGCGCTCTGCAACCAGTTCTTGACTGGCGACTACGTCGAAGGATGGGATCTCGATGGGCTCGTCCATGCCGTGGCCGCGGTCTTTCCCCTCGAAGACGTCGATATCGAGGCGCTAGCCTCCCTCCCACGGCAGGACGTGATCGATTCGGTCGTGGGCGAGGCGCACGACGCCTACGAAGCGCGCGAAGAGGAGTTTGGTCTCTCACCCCTTGGGACGCCGGTCATGCGCGACGTGGAGCGGCAGGTTATGTTGATGGTCATCGACAACGCCTGGGTCCACCACATCGACGCTCTAGACGAACTGCGCGAAGGCGCGTGGCTCTCGGCCATGGCCCAACGCGACCCGCTCGTCGAGTTCAAGCAGCGCGCCTTCGATATGTTCCAGCAGCTTCAGGCCACCATCCAGCACGACATCGTGCGCGCGATGTACGGCGTGCAGATCCAGCAGCCTCCGCCGCCCGAAGCAGCGCCGGCGCCGCGCAACATCACACCGCCGTCCACGCCGACCCCAATCGCCGCCCCGCCCGCCGTCGAGCACCTCGTGGCCACAGGACCGGCCACCCTCCCGGCGCCGACGCAGGACGCGACGCAGGAAAGCCATGCGCTGGGCGACCGTGAGGCGGTTGGAGCGGCGGCGGCGACGGGCGTGGCCGTGGTGGATAGTCCGCCGGCCATGCGTCCGGCGTCCGCGGGGTCGCCCCTGGCAAAGGTGAACAACGAGGGGCCGCTCAAGAGCCGCGGCGCGACGCCGGCCCCCGGACCGGCCAAGCTGCCCGGACGCAACGATCCCTGCTACTGCGGCAGCGGCATCAAGTACAAGAAGTGCCACGGCAAGTAGCAAACGAGACCCAACCTTGAAGGACGCCTGAATCTGGGCGACCCAGACAAGACGAATGAGGATGCGCGGGCCGCGACGCCCGTGCATCTTTCTTTCGCCACAACCTTTTTGATTATGAGGAGAACGTATGGACGATACACAGACCACGCTCGGTCGCTTGCACACGCAAGTGGAACAGTTGCAGGTGCGACTTTGACGCGCCCGCGAAAAAGCTTGCGATAGCCGACCTGGAAAAACAGACTGCTGCCCCGGACCTCTGGGACGATCCCCTTCATGCCTCCGGCCTGATGCAGAAACTGACCGTGCTGCGCGAGGCCGTGTCCGCACCCGACGGTCTGATGGCCCGCATCGGCGACGCCTCAGACCTCTACGATCTGGCCCTGGCCGAAGACGACGCCGGGGTGCTCGCGGATGTCGTGGCCGAGACGGAGCGCCTGACGCGCGAGGCCGACGCCCTGGAGTTGGAGGCGATGCTGAGCGGTCCCTACGACGATCATGGAGCCGTGATCGCGCTGCACGCCCGCGAAGGCGGGACCGACGCCCAGGACTGGACGGAGATGATGCTGCGCATGTATCTGCGCTGGGCGGAGAGGCGCGGCTACAAGACGGAGGTGCTCGACTCGACGCCGGGCGAAGAAGCCGGCCTTAAGAGCGTGACGGTGGAGATCAGCGGGCGCAACGCGTACGGCTATCTGCGCAGCGAACGCGGCCAGCACCGCCTCGTGCGCCTCTCGCCCTTCGACTCGGCGCACCGGCGGCAGACGAGCTTCACCCTCGTCGAGGCGCTGCCCGCTATCGAGACGAACGCGCCGGAGGTCGCCATCGACCCCAAGGATCTCGAGATCGACACGTATCGCTCGGGCGGCGCGGGCGGCCAGAACGTCAACAAAGTCAGCACAGCGGTGCGCATGACGCACCTGCCCACCGGCATCGTCGTGACCTGCCAGAACGAGCGGTCGCAGCTCCAGAACCGCGAGACCGCCCTGCGCATCTTGCAGGCGCGTCTGCTCGAGCGTGAGGAAGAGGCGCGCGAACGCGCGCAGGCCGCTCTCAAGGGCGAACACGTCAACGCGGGCTGGGGCAGTCAGATCCGCAACTACGTGCTGCACCCCTACTCCCTGGTCAAAGATCTGCGCAGCGGCTACGAGACCGGCAACACCACGGGCGTACTCGACGGGGACCTCGACCCCTTCATGGAAGCCTTCCTGCGCCAGCCCACGCCTGTCGAGGCGTAATACGGCGCGAGGAGGAAGCAGGATGGCCTTACCACGTAAAGGAACACGCAAGATCGTGCTCGACGGCGTGCGCTACAACTGGACGGTGCGCGACGACCATCGTCCCGGTAATCCGCGTGATTACGATCTGCGGCTCTACGTCGAACGGAGTGAACGTCCCACCGGCCTGCTGCTCGCATCCTTCGACGCTCCGAACGCATACTGGGTATGGGGTTTTGAGGACCGCACCTATTCGATAACGTCGGCTATCGTGCGACAGGTTGTCAGGTATGCCCTCTCTCGTGGCTGGGAGCCGGAGTCGGCGCAGGGTGCGTTTACTATCGAGCACGCCGAGCATTTATTCGTGGACGCAGTGCAAAGCGCCAGCGTCTTTTCCAAGATTCAGCCTATCGCCATCATGGACGTCGTGGAACAACACCGGCGCTGTACAGGAGAGAATTCCCCTTTTTCGCTATGCTGAACTCCCTGACGCCCTACCAGTGTCGTACAGGGGCGTCAGAAGCCCAACGCCGCAGCGGCCTAGCCGTCGCAAGTGAACGCCTGTTGACCGCTCTATCACGGGAGAACGACGTTTGATGAGTGAAGAAGACCTGATCGCGCGGACGCCTGAGCCAGCGACGATCGCCAGTCTCACAGCGGAGTTGCGTGAGCTTGGGGTAGAGCCGGGCATGACGGTGTTGGTGCATTCGTCGTTGCGTGCATTAGGCTGGGTCAGCGGCGGGCCGGTCGCCGTGGTGCAGGCGCTGATGGACGCCGTGACGCCTGCCGGAACGCTGGTCATGCCCGCCCATAGCGCCAACCTCTCCGACCCAGCCGGTTGGGTTAATCCGCCCGTCCCACTGTCCTGGGTCGCCGTCATCCGCGCGACCATGCCAGCCTACGATCCGCGCACGACGCCGACCTATTCCATAGGGCGCATCGCGGAGAGCTTTCGCACGTGGCCCGATGTGGTGCGCAGCGCCCACCCGCTGTCGTCATTTGCCGCGTGGGGCAAAGGCGCCCCGGCTATCGTCGAAGGGCATACGCTGGCCGATTCGCTGGGCGAGACCTCGCCCCTGGCGCGCCTCTACGACCGCGACGCCGCCGTGCTGCTGTTGGGCGTCGGCCACGGCGTCAATACGTCCTTCCATCTGGCCGAGTACCGCGCGGGCCACGCCGCGCTAGGGATGCAAAGCGCGCCAGTGCGCGACGAGCAGGGCCAACGCGTCTGGACCACGTTTGAGGATATAGTGCTGGACGACGATCCGTTCGCTTTATTGGGCGTGGAGTTCGAGCGCGCTCAGCCTACCGGGGTGCGACTCGGACGAGTCGGGCTGGCCGATGCGCGGCTCTTCTCACAGCGCGCGGCTGTGGACTACGCCGTTCTCTGGCTGCGCCGACGCCGTGCGGTGTCGGCGCTCGACCTAACATGACGAAGTCGCCTCTCCGGCTACAGGTGAGGCTACGAGACCGGCAACACCACGGGCGTGCTCGATGGCGACCTCGACCCCTTCATGGAAGCCTTTCTGCGCCAACCCACGTCGGCCTAGGAGAACATGCGATGGCTGCGTCCGCAACCCCGCCGCCCGCGATCATCACGTCCGCCGCGTCGCTTTTGTCGACGGCCTGGCGCTGCCCTATCGTTCTTGAGGGCGTCGTCGATCTGGGTGGATACAGCCTCTCACACGTCTACCGTTGCCGCGTTCATGGGGGAACGGATGACACACCTAAGACGGTCGTCCTCAAGTGCCCATCCGACGACGCAGCCTACGATCCCGACACGCGGGGCTTGCAGGCGCGGCAAGAGCGCATCCTTCCACGTGCTTACGAGACGCTGGGTGAAGAGGTGCAGCCCGAGTTGCACCAGGTGCAGATCGAGATCGCTTCTCCGATCCGCCGGACACTGGTTGACGTGCGCAAGGAGGTCGCGCGTGAGCGACGCGGCGTTATCGCGGCGGCTGAGGCGGTAGGTTCGCGCATCGCTGCCGCTGGCACGCACCCTTTCTCTCTCCCTCACGCGCAACCTATCAGCACCAAGGAACGTTACAAGGGGATCGCCGACAAGTACAGATACATGGCGAACGAGTTGGTCATCTTCGGCTGCCACGTGCACGTGGGCCTGGACGACCACGACGCGCTGATCCCGGTGCTTAACCGCGTGCGCCTCTGGCTGGCCCCACTGCTGGCCCTGTCAGCGAATTCTCCCTTTTGGTGCGGCGAGGATACGGGCTACGCAAGCTATCGCACGCAGATGTGGGGGCGCTGGCCCCTAGCCGGCCCTCCTGGATATTTTGCGTCGCGTGCGGAGTACGACGACCTCGTGAAGACGCTCGTAGCCGTCGGCGGCATCGACGCCGCCGCGAACATCTACTGGGACGCGCGCCTGCCGGAGAAAACGAGAACGGTAGAGGTGCGCGTCGCCGATGTCTGTATGACGGTCGACGAGGCCGTGATGATCGCGGTCCTGACGCGCGCCCTCGTGCAGACGTGCTATAACGCGGTTCTGCGTGGCGAGGAAGTCGCGCCAGTCCGGGCCGAGGTGTTGCGCCACGCGCAGTGGTGCGCCGCGCGCGATGGACTCGACGGGAACCTCGTCGATCTGACGGCAGGCCGCCTGGTCAAGGCTGGAGCAATGATCGAGACGCTGCTTACCTATGTACGGCCGGCCCTTGAGGAGCACGGCGATTGGGACGAGGTGGCGGCGCTCGTGGACATGACGCGCCAGCGAGGCAGCGGAGCCGCGCGCCAGCGCGCGGCCTACACACGCGCTGGCCGCCTGGAGGACGTGGGCGACCTCATTGTCGCCGAGACGGGGCGAGAGACGTCGTGGCGTCCTATGCACGTCGCCCGTCATTCTCCGTGGCCTCACAGGTCTGGCGACATAGCGGAGAGCCTCGATCCTATATGAGCAGCCACGGTTCTCTAGCGTCATGGGCGCAACATACTTAGACTGGGAGGAGTAGTCCGCCGGATCGCGGCGGCCATCCACCCCAGAAGCCAGGACTATATATCTTATGACAAACCGACCTCTTATAGGATCGAGGGGCCGTTCGCTCCTCGCGATGACGGCGCTCGGCACGACGCTCGGCGCCGGCTTTGTCGCCGGGCGCGCCTCTACCGGCGCGGCGGGCGCGGTCACGACGGTCTCGGCTTCTCCCGCCATCGTCGTGCCCGACGAACTGCAGCGCGCCGACCTCGTACAGCCCTTCGACGACTTTTTCCAGGCCTACCACCTGCTGACGACGAACTCGTACTACGCCCCGATCACGGATCACGCCACCCTGGTCTACGCGGCCATCAACGGCATGTTGAGCACGGGCACGGGCGATTCGCATACCCTGTACATCTCGCCCACGGAGAACACGGCCTTGCAAGCGGAGCAGAGCGGGTCCTTCGAGGGCATCGGCGCGTACGTAGCGACGACGGGACGCGGCATCACCATCATCCCCTTGCCCGGCTCTCCCGCTACGAAGGCTGGCCTGCGCTCGGGCGATCTGATCGTGCGCATCAACGGGCAGGACGCCGCCGCCCTGACCGAGTCCCAGTCGTCTTCTCTTCTACGCGGACCCGCTGGCACGCGCGTGACCCTGGGTGTCGAGCGCACGGGCGTACACGGCGTCTTCACCGTCGTGGTGACGCGCGCGCGCATCACCGTTCCGAACGTCACGGCGAAGATGATCGGGAACAGCGCTTATCTGCGGATCGGCCAGTTCACCTTGACCACGGGGGCCGACGTCACAAAGGCCCTCTCCGGCCTACTCGCGCACCACCCGCGCGGTCTGGTGCTCGACCTGCGCGATAACCCTGGCGGCTACGTCGATCAGGCCGTCGTCGTCAACAGCGATTTCCTTCCCGCGGGCCAGACCGTCTTACTCGAGGAGAACAGCGCGCACCAACTCGACGCGCCGCTCATCTCCAGCGGACCGGGCGCGCTGGGCGCGACGACGACGAGTGCGTCCACCTTGCCCATGACTGTCTTGGTGAACGATGGCACGGCGTCGGCGGCGGAGATCACCGCCGGCGCGATGCAGGACAACGCGCGCGCCACGGTGATCGGCATCACTACCTACGGTAAAGGCTCGGTGCAAGAGGAGCATGACTTCGCCGACAACTCATCCGTACGCATCACCACGCGGCTCTGGCTGACCCCGCATAAGCGGCTCATCCAGAACCACGGCATCACGCCGGACATCACGATCGACTCTCCCGTCAGCGACGGCTCCGCGCGCGACGCGCAGTTGGCGCGTGCGCTGCGCCGGCTGCGCACGGGAGGGTAGACCCGAGAGGCTCGTGTATACTGAACCTTATCGTGAACATGGACGCCGCGCGTCCATTCGAACAGCGCCTCGTCGAGGGATACATGACTGATGAGTAAGGGGAGCCCGCTAACGCTCTCACGGCTCGTGCTCGGCCTTGCCGTAGGAGCAGCCGCCTCCCTCCTCTATAGCAGGAGGGGAGACCTACGCGCTATGCTACAGCCAAGCCCAGAGCGGCCCGCGCTGCCGACGGACACGGCGGTGGTTGTGTCCGCTGGGACGGGCCAGACGGCCGTCCAAGTACGAGAAGTGGAGAGCACCGCCATGCAGACAACGTCTGGCCCATCCGGCGTCATCACGCGTATACAGCAGTCGCTCGCCTCGGCGCGCGCTCAACTCGACACTGCGATCGCCGAAGGGCAGGTCGCGGCGGATAGGCGACGCACCGAGCTTGAAGACCGCTTTGCCACGGCGAAAAAAAACCCCGTCAGCGCGCGCGAGGCCTTTCGTTAACGTCCCCGGCAGCCCTAAAACATAGCGCCGGCAAGGGCGTAGGGCGTCCGGCCCTCCTGGACAGTGGTTTCTCTCCGTTCAGCCAGAACGTGGAGGGCGTACCGCGCTCCGTGAGGCCCTTGTCCCACGGCTCACTGCTCTCCACCTATAGCGGACGAGCACGGGCTCTAGGCTCTTATCTAGAAGCGTCGATCGCCGGGGGAAACGAGGCGCGTTCAACAGTTTACGTCGTTGAGAGTGAGGAAGGCAGGCAGGGTGACCACGGACGAGATCCGCCAGTTGTTTATCGACTTCTTCGTGCAGCGTGGCCACGCCCTGTTGCCCAACACATCGCTGATCCCGGACGACGACACCGTCCTCTTCACCATCGCCGGGGTGCAGCAGGTACAGCCCTTTTTTATGGGCATGGCGGAGCCTCCAGCACGGCGTCTGGTCAACGTGCAGCGCTGCCTGCGCACGGTGGACATCGAAGAAGTCGGCGACGACAGCCACCTCACGCTCTTTGAGATGCTCGGCAATTGGTCGATCGGCGACTACTTTAAGCAAGACGCCGTCCGGTGGTCGTGGGATCTCTGCCGCCAGGCCGGCTTTCCTCTCGAGCGCGTCTGGATCACCGTCTATCGCAGCGACGATGGCGCGGTGCAAGACGACGAGACGTACGCGCTCTGGCGCGAAGTTGGCGTGCCGGCGGAGCGCCTCACCTACCTGGGCGAGAAAGACAACTGGTGGGCTCCTGGGCCGGTCGGTCCCTGCGGGCCGGACACGGAGATCTTCTACGACCGCGGTGAGGAGTACGGCTGCGGCAAAGACGACTGCCGCCCTGGCTGCGACTGCGACCGCTTTCTCGAGTTTTGGAACAACGTCTTCACACAGTATTACCGTGACGCGGACGGGACGCTCACGGCGCTGGAGAACAAGAACGTCGATACGGGGGCGGGCCTGGAGCGTTGGGCCATGCTGCTGCAAGGCAAACGCTCGGTCTTCGAGACCGACGCCTTCTGGCCGCTGATCGGGAAGGTCGAAGAGGCCACGGGCGCGCGCTTCGGCGGCGATGCGGGAGCCGACCGTTCGCTGCGCATCATCGCCGACCATGGCCGCGCCATGACGATCCTCATCTACGACGGCGTTACGCCGAGCCCCAAGGGCCGCGGCTCCGTGCTGCGCACCCTGTTGCGTCGCGCCGTGCTGCACGGCAGGCTGCTGGGCCTGACCAAGCCTTTTCTGGCCGACCTCGTCGTCCCGACTGTGGCCGCGATGATGAGCGTCGCCTACACCGATCTATCGGACCGCGCGGCCTACATCGCGCAGGTCGCCGATGTCGAGGAGCGCCAGTTCCTGCGCACGATCGAGGCGGGCTACGCTCTGGCCGAGGAGTTGATCGAGCGCGCGCTGGCGGCGGGCCAGACCTCCGTGGACGGCGCGGCGGCCTACAACCTGTTGCAGATGCGCGGGTTCCCTCTGGAGATCGTGCAGGAGATGGCCGCGGGGCGCGGCTTGTCCGTGGACTTAGAGGCGTTCGATCGAAACAAGGTAGTGCATCGCGGCGAGTCACGCAGCGCCAAGTTCGGCGACGACAAAGAAAAAGTCGGCCAGCTCAACAAAGCCTATGGGGAGATCGCCGAGCGCCTGGGCCGCGCGCCGGAGTTCTTAGGCTACGATCTCTTCGCTGCCGAAGGCCGCGTCGTCGGCATCATCGACGATGCCGCGGCCTCCACGACGGCCGAGGCTCAGCCCGGTGACGCCGTGTACGTCGTGCTCGACCACACGCCGTTCTACGCCGAGTCCGGCGGCCAAGCGGGCGACCAGGGGACGCTCGCCATCGGCGACACCATCGTGACGATCACGGACACGCAGCGGCCCAAGGGCACGACGCTGATCGTCCACCGTGGTTTGGTGGAAGGCGGTCTCCTGCGCCTGGGCGACGAGGTGGAAGCGAAGGTGGACGTGCATCTGCGCGAGGGCGCGGAGCGCCACCACTCGGCCACGCACCTGCTGCACCACGCGCTTAAAGAGGTGCTCGGCGACGACGTACATCAAGAAGGATCCGTGGTGGGGCCGAACCGGTTGACCTTCGACTTCAACCTGCCGCGCGCCATGACGCCGGAAGAGGTCTTGCGCGTCGAGCACGAGGTCAACCGCGCCATCCGTGCCGACGTACCGGTCATGACTGCCGTGATGCCCTATGTCGAGGCGTTGCAAAGCGGGGCCATGGCTCTGTTTAGTGAGAAATATGGCGACACCGTGCGCGTGGTCACGATGGCGGACTCGCGCGAACTATGCGGCGGCACGCACGTGGAGCGCACGGGCCAACTAGGCGTGCTCTTCGTGGCCTCGGAGAGCGGCGTGAGTTCCGGCGTGCGGCGCATTGAGGCCGTGGCCGGCGAACCAGCCCTGCGCCTGGCGCAGCGCCAGCGCGAGGACCTGCGCCAGGCCGCGCGCGACCTAGAGACCCAGCCGGGCCAGGTTCCGGCGCGCGTCGCCGCTCTGCGCGAACGCGAACGCGGCCTGGAGCGCCAGCTCGACCTCGTGCAACAAGAGCTGGCCGATCTCAAGACCCAGATCGCGCTGGGCGCCGCGGGCTCGGGCGAGGGCGCCGCCGAGGAAGGCGACGGTTTTCGCTTTATGGTGACGCGCGTCGAGGCTGCCTCGTCGGACGAGTTGGAACGCCAGAGCGATGCTTTCAAGAGCCGCCTCGCGCCCTCATGCGCCGTGGTGCTGGGCGCCGTGGTGGATGGGCGCGCCCTGTTCACAGCCGCGACGACGCGCGACGTGGCCGATCGCGGCACGCGGGCTGGCGACATCGTCAAGGCGATGAACGCGGCGACCGGCGCCAAGGGGGGCGGCGGTCCGACCTGGGCCAAGGCCAGCGCGGCCGATCCCACCGCTCTCGACGCCGGGCTCGCGGCGGCGCGCGCCTTCCTGCATGGGCAGGCGGGGAAAACGAGCTAGCATCTGTAGACAGCGGCCCTGTACAGTACAGGGGAAGACGATTCCGGACTTGGAACGGAGCGCCCACGACGATTCGACTACTTAGTAAGGGTGCATCCTGGTGAAAAACCTACGTCAAGTGCTGCGCCTTCCGGGCAAGATGCCCACGCCTTTTCGACGCGAGGAGCCCGCGATCGCGCGCGCCTACTACTCCGTGCTCGACGTCGGGACCGAAGTAGCCAAAGCACTCGTCTTCGTCGTCGACGGCGGTCGCTGTGAGATCCTTGGCGTGGGCAAACAGCGGCAGGGTCGCCTGGATATGCAGGACGGGCTAGTCACCGACATTGAGGCCGTGGTGGAAAACTGTCACTACGCCCTGCAGCAGGCTGAAGATATGGCTGGCGTGGGCGGACGCGACACTATCGTGGGCATGGCGGGGGAACTGACCAAGGGCGTGGCCACGACGACGACGATCAAGAGGGCGAAGCCCGACGAGCGGCTGAGCCTCGCCGAGATTCGCATGGCCCTGGAGCAGGCGCAGCGCCAGGCCATGAGCGAGGTCAGCGCACAGATCGCTCTCGAGACGGGCATACAGGATATCGAGGTGCGCCTGGTCAATTCGGCGGTCGTGTCGGTGCGGATCGACGGGCACAACGTCAGCAATCCACTCGGGTTTCAGGGCAGCATGTTGACGGTGACCGTTTTCAACGCCTTCGCGCCGCTCGTGCATGTCGGGGCCATGCGTACGATCGTGGAGTCGCTCTCCCTCGATCTCCTCGCCATCGTGGCCGAACCCTATGCCGTGGCCTCCGCCATCACCAACCGGCCCGCGCTCGACTACGGCGGCGTGGTCATCGACGTGGGCGGGGGCACGACCGACGTCGCGCTGCTGCGCGATGGGGGCATCGAGGGCTCCAGCGCCTTCACGCTGGGCGGACGCGCCTTCACCAAGCGCCTGGCCGCCCGCCGCTCGATCTCGTTCGACGCGGCGGAAGACCTGAAGCTCCGCTATGCCCACGACGAGGTCTCGCCGCAAGAGCAGCAATCCGTCTCGGCGGCGCTGTCGCACGACGTCCAAACGTGGATCGACGGCGTGCATCTCGTGCTTGAAGAGATGGTCGGCGATCATCAGCTGCCGCCCTACGTGTACCTCTGCGGGGGCAGTTCGGCTCTACCCGACCTCCATGAAGCGTTGCGTACATTCGATTGGGTGCGCCTGTTGCCCATGTCGCGTCCTGCTGAGATCACGGTGCTGACGCCGCGCGACATCGACTCGATCGTGGACATGACGGGCGTCTTGGAAGGGCCTCAAGACGTCACGCCGCTCGGGCTGGCCTATCAGGTGCTCGCGCTCGAACGCGACACGGGATTGATGACGGAAGCACTCCACGAGACCGTTCAGCAGATGGGTTTGTGAGGAGACGGCTGGTGTCGAGAACGTCAAGTTTGATCCGCTTTCCGAGAGGAGGTGTGGAGTGAGCTCTGTCTCCGTCATACGTGTCGATCCAGACGACGAATTGCCGGCTATCTTAGAACGCCTCCCCCGCGACCTGCCCTGCATCCTCGTGCTGCCGGCTCAGGCGCGCGCGCTCAGTTCGACCGTCGGAGCCAAGCTGTTGGCACGGCGCGCGGAGCGTCAGGGAACGCAGCTCGCTCTCGTCAGCGACGATATATCGGTAGCGGCGCATGCCCGCGCGGCTGGGCTGCGCGTCGCGGCCACTCTCGCGGACGCGCGCCTCTTGCTCGATCTACCACCCGGCGACGAAGACGACCCGTTCGCCCGCGCCTCCGCCGCCTTGCCCGCCTTCGACGACCCGGCTGCTCCCGACGGCAAGACGTCCTCGACGCCCGCCGGCGCCGCGCCTGAGCGCCACAGGGCAGGCGACAAAGCGGAGCGGACGTCGCGTCCGTCCTGGACGTTCGATACGTCCTCCGACCAGAGCGAGGCGACGGGCGCTGGATGGCACGACGAGAAGACGATTTTCTACGTCGCCGGGGAGCACGACGTCGAGGCCGCCGCGGCTGAAAACCGCGACGACGACGTGATCGACGGTGAGTGGGACGATCTCGACCGCGACGTTGATGAGCCCGCCGAGGTCAAAGGGCGCGCGTCCGGCGCGCGCTCCTGGGCGGCCGCGGGAGCTAGCCGGAGCGCCCGTCGCCTCGCTCCACCGGCGACGATCCCCTCCAGATCACCAAAGTCGCCTTTCTGGGTGCATCTGCGTCACCGTCTAGAGCACGGCGGGGCCAGAGGCCTGCTTATACCGCTCCTCTTGATCGTCGTCGCCATCCTCATTCTCTTCTGGCTGCTCAGCGCCCTTTTCAGCGCCCTGACCACGCCCTCGGCCACGGTGGTCGTACGCCTACGACCCGCGCTCGTATCGGGCTACTACAGCAACGTCAACGCCATCTACCACTTGCCTGCCTCGAAAAAGGGCCTGCTTAATTATGTCGAGATGTATCGGATGACGCCGCAAGGAGAAAGCGCGACGGTCACCGTACCGGTGCGCGGGACGGAGCTCGTGCCGGCCAGCTACGCGCGCGGCGAGATCCAACTGGCCAACCTGCTCGTCGCCTCGCCGGTCGTCGTGCCTAAGGGAACGGTGTTCACGACCAACCTCGGCGAGATCGGCTTCGCCACGCTGAGCGCGGTCACCGTCCCTGTCGCGCGGCAGAGCTTCGACAACACGCGCCACGGCACGGTGACGGCGCCGGTGCAGGCCACGCTTAAAGGGGCGAACGGCAACGCGGCGGCGCAGGCCGTCATCAACGTGCCCTCGCAGTTCACGGGCTCTCTGATCGTCACCAACACGGTCCCCATCTCCGGGGGCACGGACCGGCGGCAGAGCGTCGTTACGTCGGAGGATCAGGCTGCCGCGGCGTCCACTTTACTCGCGCAGCTTACTAAAAAGGCGCGTTCCGACATCGCCGCGCACCTTGGGCCGGGGGCCGACGTCCATGTGCTCTACGTGGCCCAGTCGCCTGTCGCGTCAGGGCTGCACCTCTCTCCGGCCACGGACGTCCCGCGTACGGCGACCCTGACGCTCTCCATCGTCATGCACGCCGTCTACGTGCATAAGCAGGACTTGAGGGCCGTGGCGCTGCAATCGCTGCAACCAGCCATCGCTCTCAAGCCGAACTACCCGCTGATTCCCTCGTCAGTGAACTGGACCGACACGTGGCGCTCGAACAACGAGACGATCAACGGGCTCGACCTGGCCGTGACCGGCGAAACGACTCCGCCGGTCGATCCGGGCGTCATCCTCAAAGCCATCGCCGGCCTATCGGCGGATGGGGCGCGCGCCTACCTGCACGAAAATGCCGACATCGCGTCGTCCAGCATCTCGATCTCACCAGGCTGGACCTCGACGATGCCGACCGATATGTCGCGCATCAACCTCCAGGTACAGAAGCCGTAGCCATCCTCAGCACAACCACGCTCGCGACGAGGGGCTGTTCTACGCCGTGAGCGTCCCGCAAGCGTAAACACCTGTCATCGGCCGCATCATAAGGTAGCCGCGAGAGCCTGAGCACCCTGCTTTTCTAAGCCCCTACGGAACGTTCACCGCGGTCGTCAGCGATCGGCGTAGGAGCACGACAAGGACGCGGCCAAGCGCCGCGATCTATATCCCGCCCTCCAGCGCCTCGTTCAACCAGGAATCACGCTTTCTCGTTCCCTATCTGGACAGGAAGCAAGAGTTCACCTCGGCCAAGGCCAGGGATATGTTGGGCTGGCGCGCCCAGCCGATCGCCGATACGATCGTCGACGGCGCCGAGAACTTGTTTCACGAAGGGCTTGTGCGACGTCGCTAGGCGCGACAGCAGCTCCACCCCCTCATTTCCTCTCGGCGCTCCGTCGCAACGACCGAGGGAGGGGGAGGAGCCCGTCAGTCGTCGTCGCGCGAACCTTCGAGGATCCAGCGGTCGAGTTGCAGGCGCTCGTCCTGCGTCAGAGAGAGTTGGCCACGTTCGCAAAGCACGATGAGGTTGTCGTGGAAGGCTTCGGCCATACGGTCCGCCGCGCCCGTATCGGTCCCCCGCACGAGGTTGTAGCCCGAGTAGGCCACGCCCTTCAAGATGAACGAGATGTCCTGGCGCGAGACCGGCGTTCCCGCTGCCTTGCAGGCGTCGCGCACCGCGCGCGAGGTCTGCGTCATCGTGTAGCCATGAATGGCCACCTCCGCCGCGATGGCGCGAAACACGGCGCCGAACTGATCGGGCGTCAGCAAAGGGACATCCGTGATCTCGTGGATGCGCCGCGCCACCGCGTTCATCTCTTCGTCGCCCACGTCGATGCGGCGGGCCGGCTGGCGTTCGAGCGGCTCGGCGTGGCGTGCCCGATCGTAGAAATAGCCGGGCACGGCCCAGGAAACCTGGAAAGGCCGTTCGGGCAGACTGTCTACGAACGCCTTGAACCCTCCCGTCCCGTCCCACTGCGTGCTCGTGAGCAACGGGCCGAAAACATCCATCAAGTGTTGTGCGACGGTCGCGCTGACTACGGGGTAGGGCGAGGCATCCACGAGCGCTCTGATCTCGTTGAGCGCCCTGACGCGCAGCGCCGCCCGATCCGGCTCGCTGCGCTTGGGTTCGGCGAAGCTGGGACGAGAGGCCCATGACGGTGTGGGAGGCAGGGCCGGTGCATAGTCCCCGTTGCGCTCGTCCGGGCGCACCTGCAAGCCCTGCTCTACGAACATCTCCTCGGTCAAGATGACGTCGCTAGCCGCGCGATACGCGGCGGCGGTCAGCCCGGCGGACAAGATCATGGTGCGGCGGTCATAGGTGCGCAGGCGCAGCAAGACCGGGGTGAAGTCGGAGTCGCCCGAGAACAGCACGAACTCGTCGAAATGCGTGGGGTGTTCGAGCGCGTCGAGCACGTCCATGACCATCTGGATGTCCGCGCCGTTCTTGCCGGCGGCGGTGAGCGAGGGGCAATCGACGACCTGGAAGCCCGCGCGCACGAAGTACGGGCGGTAGCGCCCGAACATGGCCGGGTTCAGGTAGCAGCGGCGCAACAGGATCGCGCGGTCGTAGGGCGCGGCGCCGTCGCGCGGCGCGGGGTGCGTCTCCAGCCAAGAGATCCAATCCGTGGGGTTGCTCGCGAACGCCTCGGCCGCGCTGGGGTCTTGCTTCTGCAAACCGCCGTAGATATTGTCGAAATCGACGAAGAGCGCCGTACGTCGCCGTATCCCAGTGGTTATTTGGGCAGCTCCCGCGGCGGCGCTCACGGCGCCGTCCGCGGCCGATTCGTTCTCCAACTCCATACGGCCTCCTTACCCTTAATGCGACTTAGTATATACCACGGCCTCTCGCATAGGACGCGGTCTAGGCCGCGAAGACAAAAAGAGCGCCGTTGTCCCTAAAATCTCCAGCGCTCCTGACAGGGTGCTGTCAGAAGACCGTGTCATGATAGGGTCAAGCCGGTACGAGAAGGCCGGCTCCGGCGGTCTCCAGAGCAGGAGACGCCTCTGTGCAGAACGAAAGGACAAGATCGATGCTGCAAGGACTCCAGTTCATTATGGCCCACGTGTCCGACCTCCCGGCCGCCCGCGCGTTTTATACCGAGAAACTCGGTCTCGAGGTTGAGACGGAGAATCCCGCTTTCATCCAGTTCAAGCCCGCGGCGAACGGCGGCGCGGCGTATGCGTTGGGCCTGCCGGAAGACGGCCACGACGGCGTCGAACTCTGGTGGTTCGTCGCCGACGCCGATGCCGCCCATGCCGACTTCGTCGCGCGGGGCGTAGAGATCGTCTCTCCGCCGGCCGACGAGCCGTTCGGCCGCACCATCGCCGTCAAGGACCCGGCGGGCCAGACCCTCTACCTGCTGCAACCGCACGGATAAGGATCGGCGGACCCGGCGACGCCTCGCTCCTCTCTAATAGAGAGGAGCGAGGCGTCGCCGACAAAGTCTCGGCGCGGGCGTCCCTAAGCTGTCCTAGAGACAGGGATGAGAAAACAGATGAATCTGGGCAGGCCGCTGCCATGCACTCGGACCGCGACAGTATCGCGTCGCCTCTTAAGAGTCTACGCTATTAGCAGGTTTTTAGACTAAACGGAATCAGGGCGCGGCGTGCCCTAACTCCATCAGGCATCTTCTCTACCGCGACGGTTTCCAGCAGCGCCGGGGCGGCTGGATCGGCGTAGAGGGCGGCTGGCGCCGCGACCTCGTCCGCCCGCGGTCGCATAGGTCGGGCGGTGACGCTCACGTTCCTCAATGGGCCAAGCGACCATCAACGCGACCAGAATGAGGAAAGGGTTTCAAGGATAGCGTGTGCCGAGCGGTTGGACCAACTCCAACTCGTTGCCGTCGGGATCACGGAAGAAAGCGATGCGCACCGACGGTGCTTCCTCGGGGAAATCCTTGGGCGATACATGGAACAGGACGCCGCGGGCGGACAGCTCCGCGTAGGCGGCGTCCACATCCACGACCTCCAGCGCGAGGTGCGCCCAGCCACGGCTTTCTTCACCCGTCATTGCTGTCCTAGTAGTGTTCTCGACAATCTCGATCGCGGTGCTGCCGGCATCGACGAACACGATGTTGCGGCCAGGGAACGCGCCGCTGAGGGCGAAGCCCAAGACATCGGTATAGAAAGAGCGGATGCGTGCGAGGTTGGCCGTGTATAGGGCGACGTGATGCGTGTGCGCAACGCGCATGGGCGGAACCTCCTTATGTGCAGAATGTGCAGAACTTCAAACTGATGACTCAAAGGTTTTGGGCAGGTCGAGCGACACGACCAACAAGGTAATAGCGCTCCGCCACATACGTCTACGCTGCCGCCAAGGTATACGGGGGGCGCGTGGTTCCTTCATTGTTCTACCACGATGGCTTTTGGCAGCGCGGGGATGGTGGGGTCGGCGTAGAGGGCGGCCAGCGCCGCGACCTCGTCGCGCACCGCGGGCGACGAAAGCACCCGCGCGCTCTTCACGTCAGGGGCGATGAGGGTCGCTCGCCGCCCTGAAGGCAGCGACGGTAAGAAGGAGGGCCGTTCTGAATGTTAGAGCGCGTCGATATCGGCGACGGTCGTGGCGCGCGCGTACAACTCGTCTAGCGCGGCGGACGTGGCTGTGGCGATGCGCTGCTCCAACACAGCGGGCACGGCTCCAAAGCGCGCCCGCACCAGAACGCGCAGCCCCATCCTGTAGCCTTCTAGCGCTCCCTCAGCCTTGCCTTCCGCCTTGCCGTCAGCCTGACCGCGACGGAGCGCGTCTTCGATCATCTCATTCACCGCGTAAGCCATCGTCAATACCTCCAACAACTCCCGTATCTGCGTCTCATCCATGGCTAACTGCGCGAGCACCGTCAGCGCTTCCACTACTAGCGTCCGCTCTTCCCGCGGCAGGGCGCCTGCCACGGTCTTGAGCGTTGCCGCCGCCGCCTTGTCCGCTAGCGGTCGCCGCTGATGCATCAACGGCAGCAGCGCCAGGGTTAAGCGATCTTTGTCGTCGAGCGCCTCGCCGCGCTCCACCTTCGCCGCCAACTGCTCCAACTGCCCTGTCCCGTCTTCCTCGCTCAACAGAATGTGGTCCGCCGTCAGCGTCACCGACCCCATCACGTGCGACGTCTCCATCCGTCCCACCTGCGCTCCCCACACCACCACGGTGTGTACTGGGGTCAGATCGTGTGCCTGGTGCAGCGCTGTGCTGTACGCCGTAAAGCGCGCGAGGTCGCCTTTCTCGCGCTTGGTTTGGAACTCCAGGTGCAAGAGAGAGCCATCGGCGAGGAGAAAGACGTAGTCGGCCTCACGCATCCGCGCGGTGAGCAGAGGCAGGGCGGTAGGCAACGGGCCGACGATAGGCGGGAGGTCGAGCCCGAAGCGGTTGAGGACCGTTCCCTTAAAGACGGCGGCGAGTCGCTTGAGCACGATGTCGTTGCGCTCCCGCGCGATGTCGAACCCGGCCACGCTGCCTTCTCCCTACCATACCATTGGCGTCTGGTTCAAGCATACGGGATTCCTCCATTATCGTGATGGAGGACACGTGGAAACGCATCCCAAAAGTAGAGCTAGGAGCGCGTGGACAATGCTCAGACCGTCTCCCAACCTTTCGTGGAACCTGCACGTCCAGGCGGGCTTTTCACGGCGCGACGGGCTCACGCGCAACGGGGATGGTGGGGTCGGCGTAGAGGGCGGCCAGCGCCGCGACCTCGTCGCGCACGCGGTCGCGCACCGCGGGCGGCGAGAGCACCCGCGCGCGCGCACCCCAACTAAGCACCTAGGGCAAGATATCTTGTACGTCGCGCGGCCCGAACGTCATGACCACGCCGTCGGGGCGCTCGATCTCCTCCACGAACGTGGGCGGCCTGTTCTCGCGCGCCCAGCGCACGACCGACGGCGCCAACTTCACCGCGATGATGGCCGTGCCTGGCCGCATCTCCGGCAAGCGGCGCACGCTAAACCCCGGCCGCCGTGTAAAGCGTTCGCCCGTCGGCTCGATCTCCTCGACGCGGTCGAGCCGGAAAGAGCGCATGGCGCGGCGCGTGCGGCAGTAGGCGGCGACGAGCCAGCGCCCGGCGACGAAGACGAGGCCGTGCGGCTCGACATCGCGCCTGCCCGGGTCGCCGTGGCGGGCGTGATAGGTCAAGGTGAGGACGTCGCCCTTTTCGATAGCGCGGCGGATCGTCGTGAGGTAGCCGTCGAGCACGGGAGAGAGCGTCGCCGGGCCGCCGATAAAGCGCAGGGAGTCGTGCAGCGTCTCGACGGTCTGGCGCGTGACCTCGGGCAGCAGCTTCTCGACCTTGGCCCGCGCCGTTTCCACTGCGACGCGGTAGGGGGCGTCGACCTGAGCGGCGACGAACGAGGCGCCGAGCAGCAGGGCGCTGGCCTCGTCGGGCGTCAGCATTACGGGCGGGAGAAAGTAGCCGTCCTGGAGCATATAGCCCTGGCCAGGCGTGGCTACGACGGGGACGCCGGCCTCGCACAGGGCCAGCACGTCGCGGTACATCGTGCGCACGCTGACCTCGAAGTGCGCCGCCAAGTCCTCGGCGCGCGTGTAGCGACGCGCCCGCAGATGCAGCACGATCGCCAAGAGCCTATCGGTGCGGTTCATGTCTTTGAGGGGGTGGACTAGTCCAGATATTCCTTGAGTTTGCGCGACCGCGACGGATGCCGCAGACGACGCAGCGCCTTGGCTTCGATCTGACGGATGCGTTCGCGCGTCACCTTGGGCTCGAGTTCCCGTCCGACTTCCTCAAGGGTGCGGCTGCGCCCGTCGTCGAGGCCGAAGCGCAGTTGAAGCACACGCCGTTCGCGCTCGTTCAGTGTTCCCAGCACGTGCTCGACCTGCTCTTTGAGCATCTGATGCATGGCCGAGTCTTGAGGCGTAGAGGCAGCGTCATCCGGCAAGAAGTCGCCGAGATGGCTGTCTTCTTCTTCGCCGACCGGCGTCTCCAAGGAGATCGGCTCTTGCGCGAGCTTCATGATCTCGCGCACGCGCTCCGGAGCTAGTTCCATGCGCTTGCCCAATTCCTCGAAGGTTGGCTCACGGCCGAGTTCTTGCAGCAGGTTACGCGACTCGCGGTTAAGACGGTTGATCGTCTCGACCATATGCACGGGGATGCGGATCGTGCGCGCCTGATCGGCGATGGCGCGGGTGATGGCCTGGCGGATCCACCACGTCGCATAGGTCGAGAACTTGAAACCACGCCGATGGTCGAACTTCTCGACCGCGCGGATAAGGCCGATATTGCCTTCTTGCACGAGGTCGAGCAGCGACATACCACGGCCAGCGTATTTCTTGGCCACGGCGACGACGAGGCGCAGATTTGCCTCGGTCAAGCGACGGCGGCCGTCGAAGCCGCGCTCGATACGCGCGTGGTCGTAGACCCAGGAATCGATGATCCGCGCTGCCTGGTCGAAAGGAATCTCGACAGCGGTCGAGAGCCGGACGATCAACTTCTCGCGCGTCATGTCCGGTTGGTCGTGTTCGTTCCAGAGCTGCTGTGCTTCCTGCTCGCCGAGGTACGCCAGGCGCACCAACTCGCCAACCGGTGGGGCAAAAGCCACGCACTCCCCGGCAAGCCGCACGCTGAGCTGGAGGCCCTGCCCCTGATTGTCCTCGTCTACCGTCAAGAGCACGAAGGAATCGTCTTTCGGCCTCGCGATCCCGTCGGGCGCCTCCTCGACCGGGCTGTCGTCTCCACGCTGATCTAGCCGCTCACCCTGCTGCTCGTCGATCTCCACCAGCGCGACGATGCGATCGAGCACGCGGTCGGCTGTCTCGACCTCTAAACCGCCGTACGCGGCGAGCGTTTTAACGGCGTCGTATGTTTTCGCGTCGCCTGTCGCCAGCAAGCGCAACAGTTCAGCGATAGCGTCTTTCGGGTTGCGCTCGTACAAGTGGCTCGTATCGCATAGCACGGTGCAAAGATCGAGGATCGAGCGGTCGCCTTGTTGCGCGCGCGCAGCGACCGTGCGCACGATCTCAAACAGGCGCTCCTCGGGCAAGTCGACCAAGCGCGCCCAATGCGCGAACGACAGCGACCGCGACAGCCGCCCGACCTGGTTCTCTGACTCGCTGTTCAGCTTCATCAGCCGCGCCATCTTGATATGTGTGGCCAGGTAGCGCGCGGCCTTCTTGATCTCTTCGTCGCCTTCTTGCATCGCCTGGGCGAAATAGCGTTCTTCATCACCCTTGAGCAGACGAATGCGGCCTATCTCCCGTAGGTACAGACGGATAGGATCGTCGATGACGAGACCAAGGTCGACCTCGACGATCTCCTCGGCCTCGTTCGTCGTAGGCGTCGATGCACGTGCGTCACGAGTTCTAGGCATCGTCATTTCTCTAGCCCCCATCCCGTACGGAATACCCGCGGCGCCGCGCACTCGTCTGTTTTGAAGGGGCTGCACCATCGTCTAGATGATAGGAGGAAGTAGAGGTATACACGTCGGGCGACTCCTTATAACCTTGCCGGGGAATGGGCAGCGTCGTGACGGTAGGGGACGGGCGACTCTCAACACGGCGAGAGTACACGTCGACGAAGAAATACCTCCTCCTCCTACGACGATGTCGTAGTACGGTCGGACTATTTAGAGAGATGATGGCTTGCGTCTATGCGGCGCGCGACTCCCTCATTCATAAAACTAGTATACCCACCCGCCGACCTTCTAGGTTTGTCCTTTTTAGGACTTGTGTCCATACATCCACCTGGACACGCTCCACGACTATCAACGAACGCGATCGCCTTTTTTTAACGCCGCCTGAGCGGCGGCGAGCCGCGCGACGGGCACGCGGAACGGCGAACACGAGACGTAGGTGAGGCCCAACTCTTCGCAGAACTCGACGGAGTTCGGTTCGCCTCCGTGCTCGCCGCGGATAGGCATATAAGCATTGGTAGAGAGCGCGGCTTCCAGGCGATCGCGACAAACGACAGCGCGGCGGCCGGCAATTGCCGGCCGCCGCGTCAAAACAATATGCTCCGTCTAGTGGATGATCGATCGTTTTGCCACGGGCGCCGCTCGTGGTCGTAGGCCACGCCATTAGGAGCGCTTCACTCCGAGGGTGATCGTGCCGACGTAGCCGCCGGCGGCGGTGTGTCTCATGGTGAGGGTCGATTGCGCGCCGCCGGCGGCGTAGATGCCGTCGGCTCCGTTACGCGTGTCACGGTCGGGACGCGCCTTGTAGACGCCCGTCTGGAAGACCTTGTCTGTCAGGCTGTCCGCGAAAAAGAGCTGGCCGGTGTGGACGACCTTGCCTCCTACATGGACTTTGACGTGGATGTGGACGGTGCGCCCCGTGTACCAACCGGGGTAAATCGTGTCGAACCCACAAAGTCCTTGAGCGTCGGTTAATTGGATGCCGCGCAGGAACGTGCGCTTATCCGTCGGACTCGAGGAGCCGCCTTCCGGCCCACCGTTCCCGCTTCCCGGAGGCGGTCCTCCGTTGCTGGCGCTGCTCGCGGAGCCGAACCCAGCGTAGACGCCGGCGGCGTCGCAGTGCCAGATGTCGACCGCCGCGCCTTTGATTGGCGCGCAGGTCGCGGCATCGACCACGGCCAGTCGCAGCGCCAGCGGCACACCGTGCTTCCGCTCGACGATGTTCTTGCGGACTTTCTCGTTGGCGATATAGTAAGGGCCTTCGGTTTGTTCAGGCGTGAGCACGCAGATCGTCGCGTTCGCGAACGCCGCGTTCGTGGCGCGCTTTAAGGGTGCCTGGCCGAGCCAGACGGCAGCGGCGCGGCTGCTCCAGGCCGCCGTACCAAGTGAGGCGAGTCCTAGGCTGCCGAGCCTCATCAGCGCGCGCCGACTGATCGGCCCATTGGAGCCAAAGAGTCCGGCGCGGCGGCTAAGGACGGACATGGCCAGTCCGGTGGCGCTCACCAGGACGAGACTTGATTGTCGCGGGGTTAGACGCTTCATGTCTATGCTCCTTGCCAACACGGCGGGAGCCGGCGCTGGCCTATGATCTTCGAGAAGAAAACCGACGCTTTCGTAGAGGCGTCGCCTGGGATTGCGTAGCTTGCCGGCGACGAACCTAACGTCCTTGGGTAAAGATAAGCTTTCGTTCTATACACTCTACTTTAGCGGTGGTTTGCGCCTGAGGCGCCGTCCCGCTCGACGACGACGGGCGCCTCGTGTATGTGATAGTGGACGCTTCGTCCCTGGCATGCGATGAGGGACGAAGCCGAGCACGGAAGTTTAGCCCAGGACGGTGATCGTTCCGGTCATGTACCCCTGCTGCTTCATGGAATAACCATCGCACGGGAAGACGCACTTCCAGGTGTATGTGCCCGTATGGGTGAAGGTGAGAGTGACTGTCTTCGTGGAAAAAGTTCCCGTCCGCGAGGCGCCCTTGAAGATGTCGTTGACGCCCAGCTTCGGCACGGTGAAGGAGTGTTGCGCCGTATCGTAGTTCTGGAACGTAATGGTCACCTTCTGGCCAGCGCGAACTTTTAAGAGTGGTTTGCTGAAGGCGTCATACATTTTGCCGTCGGACGCCATCTTGGAACTGGCTTTAATCGTATCTTGCTGAAAAGTCGGGGCGTATACTGAAGTCACGAAGACGACCGAGGGGAGCAGAGGGCAGACATGATGCAGGACGTGGACCTGAACGGGATCGTCGATCCCGACGCACGGCGCATTCT
>JAABUX010000705.1_pt1 | contig 55192 bp, 47 predicted proteins | sample 5561851 | NCBI WGS metagenome assembly JAABUX01 (sample SAMN10711883, study PRJNA513361) | rock metagenome | isolation source: Antarctica rocks | place: Antarctica: Victoria Land, Richard Nunatak red sandstone | collected 2016-01-03
CGCAGAGCAGGCCGAGCTTCAAGGCCAGCTGGGGCTCGCCGGCGCCCAGCTCACCGAGCTGCGCGCCGAGCACGAGACACTGAGCGCCGCACGCCAGGCGCTCAGCACCGAGGGCGAGCAGCTCGCCGGCGCGCTCGCGGCCTCCGGGCAGGAGCTCGAGGCCGCGCGCGCCAGGGCCCTCGAGGCCCAGCGCGAGCGTGAAGGGGCAAGCGCGCTCGCAGCCGGGCTTCAGAGCGAGCGCGAGCAGCTCGCCCGGCGCCTGACCGGGGCCGTCGCCCAGTTGGGCGCCCTCGATGCCGCGCGCGTGGCAGCCGAGGCCGGCGCCCGGTCACTCGAGGAGGAGCTCGCAGCGGCCCAGGCAGAGCGCGAGTCGATCCTCGCCGCCGCCGAGCAGACTGAAAGGAAGGCCGCTGCCCAGGCCCAGGCCGCCGCCGGCGCCGAGCAGCGCGCCGGGCAGTCAGAACGCCAGGCAGCCAGCGCCGAGGAGCGCATTCAGGCACTCGACGCACAGGCCCTAGAGGCTCGCCAGCGCATCGGCGCCCTGGAGCGCGAGGCCAGCGACTTTGCCAGCGCGGCCTCAGAGCTAGAGGCCCAGCTAGAAGCGCGCTCCGCAGAGCAGGCCGAGCTTCAAGGCCAGCTGGGGCTCGCCGGCGCCCAGCTCACCGAGCTGCGCGCCGAGCACGAGACACTGAGCGCCGCACGCCAGGCGCTCAGCACCGAGGGCGAGCAGCTCGCCCGGCGCCTGACCGGGGCCGTCGCCCAGTTGGGCGCCCTCGATGCCGCGCGCGTGGCAGCCGAGGCCGGCGCCCGGTCACTCGAGGAGGAGCTCGCAGCGGCCCAGGCAGAGCGCGAGTCGATCCTCGCCGCCGCCGAGCAGACTGAAAGGAAGGCCGCTGCCCAGGCCCAGGCCGCCGCCGGCGCCGAGCAGCGCGCCGGGCAGGCAGAGCGCCAGCTACACGAGCGCACCGCAGAGCACGCCAAGCTCGAGCATGACTTGGCCGCAGAGCTCGAACGCGAGCAGCAGGCGCGCGCCGGGGATCGGGAAGACATGCGCTCAGAGCTGGAAGACGTGCGGCTGGAGCTCGCCCAGGCTATGGCGCAGGCGCGGGACATGACCCGCAACTACGACGAAGAGGCTGCCGCTCGCCTACAGGAGCAGGCGCGCGCGGACCGGCTCGAATCCGAGCAGCAGCTGAGGGCACGAGCGGACGAGCTCGCATCACGACTCGTGGATGCGAAGACGAAAGCCGAGCGCGCCGACATCGAGGCCGAGGCCCAGGCCCAGGCCGACGCCCAGGCCCAGGCCGACGCCCAGGCCCAGGCCGACGCCCAGGCCCAAGCCGACGCCCAGGCCCAAGCCGACGCCCAGGCTCAGGCCGACGTCCAGGCCCAGGCCCAAGCCGCCGCCCAAGCCCAAGCCAAGGCTGAAATCTACGCGGCGCAGGCGCAGGCGCGTGCAGCAGAGCTTGCCGGCGAGCACGAACGCCAACAGGCTGAGCGCGCGGCCTCTCGCGCGGCCACCCGGGAGGCCCGGCCCAGCCTCATACGTTGGCGCCCGCAGGCCGAGTCCAGATCGGCGGAAAACAGGCGTCCGCAGCCGCCAGGTCCCCTGCAGCCAAACCTAAGGGCGGCGGAGCCGCCCTTATCTACACAGGTGCATCAGCCGGTTGCGCAGGGACGCCCAGGCGGCGTTCGTGATGGTCAGGCGGCGCTGGTGCAAGCTCGTCCGTCCCGGGCCGTGGCCCAGAAGCCGCGCAGGCGTCCGGCACGCCGTCGCAGCGAATCACCGTGGCTACCGTCAGAAACGGTGCTCGGGATCTGCCTGCTCACGCTCGGCGTTGTCCTCAGCGTGCTGATCCTGACTGGCGTGGTAAATCTTGGAGTGGCACCGTAGCGCCGGGTGCCGAGCGCGAGGGCAATGGCGTGCGGATCGCAGTCGCCGAGGACCGCGGCGGGACGGCGAGCAAGTTCTCGACATCGAACAGCGTGGCGGCGACCTTTCCGCCGAGCTGCGGATCGAGGACGAGAACCTGATGGGCGCTTCGCAGGGCGGGGCCGAGCTCGTTCAAGGACTGCTCGGTGCTCGAGAGCGCGGACCACGCCTGGATATCACTCGGGTTGCGCCCAATCGCTTCGAGCAGGTCGGCACGAGCCTGTACGAGCCCTCCGCGGTGGATCGCTATCACCGCCTCCGCCCGCGGGCCGGCGTCGGACAATGGATCAAGGCGGCTTGCGAGCTCGGCTTCGCTCTGGGCGTGCGCGAGCCGGGCCGAAGACGAGCCCGCGGCGACTACCGCGGAGCTGGCTTTGCTCGCCGCCAAGTTGGGCAGCACCACGGAGAGGGTGAAGCTGCACAGCACGAAAGTCAGCGCGCCCAGCGAGAGCGCGCGCACCCCGGTCCCGGGACCCCACCCGGTGCCGTCGTGAACGGGCCTGGAAGCTGCCCCCAGTGGCGAGCGCTCTGAAGCACGACGTCCCCGCGCTCCTGCCAGTACGCCGAGGAAGACGAGCGCCGGCAAAGTCACACCCGGAATGTCCCAGTCCCAGTCGTAGAAGCAGTGGACGGCATAGGCCACCGCGCCCGCCAGCAAGGCCGTCGCCAACATGCGCTCGCCCCCCGCAGCTCGGCGCCTGACGGTGCCGACGCCGGTGCCGAGCAGCAGGGCGAAGCCGCCGATTGCGAGCAGCGCGCCGACGATTCCCGTCTCGGCCAGGAACTGCAACGGGACGCTGTGAGGCTGATTAACGCGGGGCCCGTCGTGGAGGTAGAGCGGCTGCACGACGCGAAACGAGCCGGCACCCCAACCGCCGGCGGGCCGATCGCTGAACGCGCCGGCGGCCTCCTTCCACCAGACCCAACGGTGCCCGGAATCGGCCGATATGAGCCGATTCGGATCGTCGACGCTCGTTCCGCTCGTGGCGGTGAAATTGCTCCAGGCGTGCGAGACCGTACCGTCCAGGCCGCGAGCTGAGAAGGCAACGGCAAGGACGCCGGCAACCAGCGCTACACCCACGAGCGCCAGCAACCCATGCCCGATCCTCTGCGTGCGTTCAGGACCGACTTCGATGCGTCGCTCGAGTCGGAGTAGCTTCCAGCCACCGAGCGCCAGTACTACGACCGATCCGAACAGGACCGCCGCAAGCTCACCGCCGGCGATTTCGCGCTGGCCGAGCGCCACGTTGGCGGCAGTCAGCGGATGGCTGAAGAGCCCGAAGATGAGCGGTGCGGCAGTGCATACCAGCACCACGATCAGCCACATCAGCGAACGCAGCCGCGCTCCGCTCAATGCCACGCCGACCGCCAGCCCGACTACCAGGGCGAGCACGCCGCCACGTGAATAGGTGAACCCGATCGCGAGCACCATCAGCTCGACTGCCAGCAGCGCGCCGAGCCGCGAGCGCGCGCCGCGCGAGACGTCTACGGCGAGCGCGAGAGCGCTCGGCACCCCCATCGCGAGGAACAGCGCAAGCGCGTTCCAGTACCCGAACGGTTCCTGCAGGCGCGGTACCTGGCCTGTCTGGTTGAGGTCGAACAGGCCGGTCACGTGCAGGCCGGGCGCGAGCTCCTGTCCCAATGCATAAATCGTGACCGCCATTGCGAGCACCAGAAAGCCCTTCGAGATCAAGGTCACTGCCAGTCGATGGGAAGCGCCGAGGGCGATTGCCAAGCAGAGCACGATCACGTAGGTGAGTACGCGGTTGAGCTCGATCCAAGTCTGGTCGGGCGCGACGCTCCAGAGCAGCGTGACACCGCTCCAGAGCGCGAATGACGCCAGCAGCCCCACGCCGGTGAGCGCAGGCGCCGGCGCTGAGAAGCGGAGCGTTCCGCTCCACAACAGGCCCGCTCCGGCGATCGCGGCCAGCGCGGCGATCGCGACCTGGAGGCGAAGCTCAGCCGGCGATCCGGCGGCGCCGTGAGCGAACGCCGCGTACAGCAGCGCCGCTAAAAGCGCACCGGCGAGCGCCACCGGTGTCGAGATCACGGCCCTGATGCGTGTCCGAAGCGCTTGCGCGGACCCTCCTGACGGGCCGCCGCTGCCACGATGAGGGTAGCCCAAGGGCAGTGTCGACATGAGCGGCGAAGCTAGCACGACGTCTCATGCTCGCTTCCAATCAGGTTTCCAGATGGGCCCGATTGGTAGCCGAGGAGCGCTAAAATTGAGCGTGGATCAGGGTTCCGGATCCGGTGGCGGACGGCAGGCGGCCTACGAGCTTGCTGCTCAACCTCTTCTGTCCGGGCCATCCGCAACGATTCGCTGACCCGCTCAATCAGTCCGGAGGCGGGAGGACAGCGCAACCGAGCGGAAAACTAAAGGAGCAGTCGGCATGGAGCACACCCCGCAGACCGCATTGATCCCCTACGCGAACGAGTTCGCGGGACCTCCCGACGCTAACCAGCTCGCGGAGCCTTCCCAGCCGCACCAAGATGGGAGGCTCTCGGTTCGCCGGTGGTTCACCACGCCCGGGGAGCATCCCTTCGAGACGATCCAGTGGGAAGTGCGGGACGCGCGTATCGGCCATGCGGACAAGATCTCCTTCGAGCAGCGCGATGTCGAGTTTCCTCGGAGCTGGTCCCAGAACGCGACCAACATCGTCGCGCAGAAGTACTTCCGCGGGCAGCTCGGCGCTCCCCACAGAGAGCGCTCGGTCAAGCAGATGATCGGTCGCGTAGCCGGCACGATCGCGCATTGGGGGCGCGAACGCTGCTATTTCGCGAGCGAAGAGGACGCCGGCGCGTTCGAAGCCGAGCTGATCCACATCCTGCTCCACCAGATGGCAGCATTCAATTCTCCCGTGTGGTTCAACGTGGGCTTCGAGGAGACACCACAGTGCTCAGCATGCTTCATTCTCAGCGTCGAGGACAACATGGAGTCGATCCTCGACTGGAACACCAAGGAAGGCAACATCTTCCGGGGCGGCTCGGGCGCTGGCATCAACCTCTCGAAGATGCGAGGGTCGATGGAGTCGTTGTCAAAGGGTGGCACCGCGTCCGGCCCCGTGAGCTTCATGCGCGGCGCCGATGCCTGGGCAGGGACGATCAAGTCCGGCGGCAAGACGCGCCGAGCGGCCAAGATGGTCGTGCTCGATATCGATCACCCCGACATACGCGACTTCATCTGGTGCAAGGCCAAAGAGGAGGACAAGGCCGCAGCCCTGCGCAACGCCGGCTTCGACATGTCGATCGACGGCGACGGCTTTCACTCGATCCAGTACCAGAACGCGAACAACTCGGTTCGCGTTAGCGACGAGTTCATGCGCGCGGTCGAGAACGATGAGGACTGGCATCTGACCGCGCGCACGACGGGCAAGCCGATCGGCGAGGCGATACCAGCTCGCGAGCTGATGAAGGAGATCGCCGAGGCGGCCTGGCGCTGCGCGGACCCGGGCCTCCAGTACGACACGACCATCAACGAGTGGCATACCTGCCCGGTTTCGGGACGAATCACGGCGTCTAATCCGTGTTCGGAATATATGCACGTCGATGACTCCGCGTGCAACCTCGCGTCGCTCAACCTGATGAAGTTTCGCCGGCCCGACGGGACGCTGGACGTCGAATGCTTCGAGCACGCGGTGGACATCGTGTTCCTCGCGCAGGAGATCATCGTCTCGCCGTCGAGCTATCCGACCGAGAAGATCGGCGAGAATGCGCGAGCGTTCCGCCAGCTCGGGCTTGGCTACACCAACCTTGGCGCCTACTTGATGGCCGACGGCGTGCCGTACGACTCCGACGCCGGGCGCGGGACGGCAGCGGCGATCACGGGTTTGATGACCGGGTGTGGTTATCTCGGCTCGGCCCGCATCGCCGCGGCGATGGGGCCGTACGACGGCTACGCCGAGAACCGCGACGCGCACAACTCCGTGATGCGTATGCATCGCGACGCATCCCACGCGATCCCGGACTCGACATGCGCCGACACCGCATTGCTGGCCGCAGCCCGGTCGACTTGGGACGCGGCGGTCGTGGCGGGGGAGGTCCACGGGTATCGCAATGCGCAGGCCACGGTGCTCGCTCCCACCGGGACCATAAGCTTCTTGCTCGACGCGGACACGACCGGCGTCGAACCGGACTTCTCGCTCGTGAAGTTCAAGGAGCTGGTCGGCGGCGGACAGATGACAATCGTCAACCGCACGGTGCCGCTCGCGCTGCAAACCCTCGGCTACGCCGACGAGCAGATCGAGCAGATCGTCGCCTACGTCAACGAGCGCGGCACGATCATCGGCGCACCCGGACTCGCGGATGAGCACCTGCCGGTGTTCGACGTCGCTGTGGGCGAGCGAGCGATCTCTCACATGGGCCACATCAAGATGATGGGTGCGGTGCAACCGTTTATCAGCGGGGCCCTGAGCAAGACTGTGAACCTCCCGCAGACCGCCACGGTCGAGGACATCGCCGAGGCGTACATCCAGGCCTGGCACCTGGGCATCAAGGCGCTCGCGATCTACCGCGACGGCTCAAAGACCGCTCAGGCGCTGCGCACCGACGCCCAGCAGGGTGCGTCAGCCTCGGCCGCCACCACGGCAGACATCGAGAACGCGGTGGCGCAGGCGCTAGCGCAGGCGCCGCCCAAGCGCAAGCGGATGCCACGCGAGCGTCAGTCGCTCACGCACAAGTTCTCGATCGGTGGCCACGAGGGCTACATCACGGCTGGTATGTACGAGGACGGGTCCATCGGCGAGATCTTCCTCACCGACATCGGCAAGGAAGGCTCGACGCTACGCGGAATGATGAACTCGTTCGCGACCGCGATCTCGATTTCACTGCAGTACGGCGTGCCGCTCGAGACGCTTGTGCGCAAGTTCAGCTATATGCGCTTCGAGCCTGAGGGGATGACGTCCAACCCAGAGATCCCGTTTGCCAAGTCGATGCCCGATTACATCATGCGCTGGCTTGCATCGCGCTTCCTGGATACCGACCTGCAAGAGGAGCTCGGCATCCTCACGCCTGCGGTACGGGCGCGCAAGACAGCCCAGGACGTCGCGAGCTCTCAGGCGGGAGATACAGCCGGACCGCCCGGCGATGCGAGCATCTCCGGCAATGGCGGTGGCGCCGGCAATGGCGGTGGCGCCGGCAGTGGCCGTGCCGGACTCAGTGGCGAGAGCGCCCGCGGGAGCGTGAACGCGCCTCTCCCTGCGAGCTCGGCGCTGACCGATGACCCACCCGTGATGCCGGCGGTGCGCCAGGGCCTCGATCTCGGTCCGGCGTGCCAGCAGTGCGGTGGGATGATGCAGCGCACCGGAAGCTGCTACACGTGCGCGAGCTGTGGCTTCAATACCGGTTGCGGGTGAGGTGTGCGACCGAGTCCGAAGCTCACCGCCGACACCAACGTGGTGACAAAGCACGACCGTGAGTTTCATCTCTGTTCAGGGTAATCCAAGGCGCAGCGCGCTACCGTGGATGTATGCCAGATACAGAACGCAAGATCGAGATGACAGACCAGCAGTGGCGTGAGCGACTGACCCCCGAGCAGTACGATGTGCTCCGCAAGCAGCAGACAGAACGGCCTTTTACCGGCGACTACGTCGACGTCAAGGAGGACGGGACCTACCGCTGCGCCGGCTGCGGTGCCGAGCTGTTCAGCTCGGACACCAAGTTCGAGTCCGGGACCGGTTGGCCGAGCTTCTACGAACCTGCAGTCGCCGAGAACGTCGAGCTGCGCAAGGATCGAAGCCTGTTCATGGTTCGCACCGAGGTGCATTGCAAGCACTGCGGCGGGCACCTCGGGCACGTCTTCGACGACGGGCCCGCACCGACCGGCCAGCGCTACTGCATCAACTCGTGCTCGCTGGAGCTCGACCGGGAGCCCAAAACCGGCTGAGACCTGGTCTGAGACGTGGTGCGAGGCAGGGCTTAGACCGGCCCGAGATCGATTACGCTTCAGTGGTCCGCCCGTCCCGCGCGCCGCTCGCGCAGCTTCAGGGCTCCGAAGCCGAGGATCAGCGCCACTCCGAAAGCGATGGCGGCGATCACGCCGACTCGCGATATGACCTTGGTCACCGCGTCGCCAGCGTAGAACGCGCCTAGCCCGAAGGTCGTCGCCCAGGTGACCGCACCCAGCGCGTTCCACAAGAAGAAGTGCGAGAAGCGCATCTGGTTGATCCCCGCCAGCCACGCAGCGGCTACCCGCACGATCGCCACCCAGCGACCCAGGAAGACGGCCTTACTACCGTGTCGCGCAAAGAAGCGGTCCCCCGCGGTGATCAGCTTCAGCCGACGCTTGCGAAACGGCCCTTGCGCTTCGAGCACCTCGCGCCCGAGCTTGCGGCCGAGCAAATAGCCGATGTTGTCGCCCACTATCGCCGACGCCGTCCCGATCACGATCACGAGCCAGATCTGAAGCTTGCCCTGGCTGGCGAGCACCGCGGCCAGGACCAGCGCCGTCTCACCGGGCGAGGGGACCCCCATCGATTCCAGTCCGATAACTGCCGGCAGCAGATATCCGAGGCTGCCCGATACGCCGATCAGCGCCCCGACGACGAGCATCACCGAGCCCTCACTCGCTTCTCCCGCACCTCACTCGCTTCTCCCGCACCACCCCAAGCCCTCACCCGCTCGCCTGCCTCACATCGAGCCCGCATCCGCTCGTCCGGGGATTCTCCAGCACGGCCAGCAGCGATAGTCCGGCAAAGAGCGTTCGTCCGCGCGATAGCCAGGCAGCCTCGATCCGCAGCGGGAGCTCCAGCGCGCTGTTGAGCCACTGGGGCCCGAGCCGGAGATCCGATGCTTCATCGCCCCCCCGGCGGTGGCGCTGAGCGATGCGTACAGCGGCGGCGGGCGCCAGCAACAGGCTGTTGAACGAGGTCATGCGCCGCAGGCGCCAGCCGGCGTCCGCGGCGGCGGCGCGAAGCGTTGCGCGCTCGTAGCGGCGAAAGTGATGATTGGCCTCATCGTGGGCTGACCACAGGGCCTGATAAGCGGGGACCGTGAGAAGCAGCCAGCCCCCGGGGACACAGACCCGGCGCAGCTCACGCAACGTCGCGCGGTCATCCGGCGTGTGCTCGATGACGTCCAGGCAAACGATCAGCTCGAAGGTCCCATCCACCCATGGAAGCTCCTGGAGCCGGCCGACACGAACCTCCCCCTGTCCGCGCGCACGCGCGACCTCGGCGGCCTGTGCGCTGAGCTCGATCCCGCACGCATCAAAGCGCTGGAGCTCCTCCAGAGTGCGACCCGACCCGCACCCCGCGTCGAGCACGCGGGCGCCATCTCGCACTTGTAGCCGGTGGAGCTCGGCGCGAATGATCCGCCGGCGGCCCCGGTACCACCAGTGGTGCTCATCGACGTCGAGCATCGCTGCCATCAGGCGTTCATCCATTTGCTTTGATTCTGTCAGTTGGGGACCGCCGATCGTGGCTGGGCGTGCCCGCGGGCCCCGCGGCGACGCCGCTCGAGCTCAGGCCAGGGCGGCGTCCTGGTCGGGCGCCCTCGCCAGCGGGAGCCCGAGCGTAAATATCGCCCCCGGAGCCCCTCTTTCCTCGAGCACCAGCTCGCCGCCCATCCGCTGCGCCAGCTCGCGGCCGATCGCCAGCCCGAGCCCGGAGCCAGCCTGCCCGCCTGTCTCGCGGCCACGCTGAAAGCGCTCGAAGATCAACTCTCGCTCTCCCGGTGGCACGCCGTGCCCCAGATCGCAGACGCTCAAGGCGGCCTTCGTGCCGCCACGCAGCTCGACCCTTACCTCCGACCCCTCGGGGCTCGCGCGGAGCGCGTTCTCCAGCAGGATGCGAAGGATGCGAGCGACGCTCCCGGGGTCTGCGAGCGCCCAGAGCGGGACTGAAGGATCATCGAGCACCGAGCTGACGTTGCGCTCAGCGGTCGCGAGCTCGAACTCTGCCAGCACCGCACGGCTCAGCTCGCCGAGCTCCACGGGCTCTGAGCGCAGCGCGACCTCCGCGTCGATCCTGCTCAGATCGAGGAGGTCGGCCGCCAGCCGGCCCAAGCGCCGGGACTGCCCCCGCGCGCGCGCCAGCAGCGAGCGAGCGTCTTGGAGGTCTGGCTCGCCGCCCCGGAGATCGTCGTCGAGCAGCTCCAGCATGCCCTCCAGCGAGGCGAGCGGCGTACGCAGCTCGTGCGAGGCGGTGGCGACAAACGCGCGGCGCACCTCTTCCTGCTGCTGGAGCCGTCGCTGCATCGTGGCGAGCGTCCGCGCCAGGTCCCCGACCTCGTCGTGCGCGCGGTCGGGCGGGACTTCGACTGCCGGCCCCTCGTGGGCGAGCCGGAGCGCGGCTTGGCGCAGCCGGCGCAGGCGACGCACCAGCGTCGCCGCGAGCGGAATGCCGAGGATCAGGGTCAGCGCAAGACCGGCTAGCGCAGCGGTGATGAACGCAGTGCGCACGACGTGCACCGCGCCGGTCACCTCGGTGATCGTCTTGCGAGCCGCGAGAACATAGGTGTGGGCAAAGTCCTTGCCACCGATCTCGAGCGGGATCGCAACCCTTGCGACGTCGGCGCCATCGCTGGTGCCAAAGCCCGGAACCGCGTGCCCGGTCTGAAAGGCTTTAGTGACATCCGGGAAGTCGTCCGCCTGGGCGCTCACAGAATCGGTCGTCGCGAGCAGCGTCTGCGGATACCCGAGTAGGCTGACCTCCGGTGCTCCGAGTCGGTTGGAAATCATGCGCATCGCCGTGGCGAGGTTGCGCTGCCCTCGCGAGGGTGTCTGGACGCTGACCAGATCGAATCGCCCCAGAATCGACTGAGCCTGCCCCGCGTCCCGGACGAGCGTATTCAGCTCCGCGCTTCGTAGCTGCTTCTCCAACGGCCCCAGCAGCGCCAGCGCCGCCACGCCGAGCGTGGCAACCGTCGTCACCAGCACCGCGCCTACGATCCGGCCGCGCAGACCCGGGGCTTTGTGCCACGGTCGCGCGCGCAGCACTAGGGCCCCCGCAACCGGTATCCGGCGCCGCGGACGGTGAGGATGTGACGTGGGCGCTCGGGCTCGGGCTCGAGCTTCTCCCGCAGGTGGCGGATGTGGACGTCGATCGCACGCGGATCGCGGTAGGCGCTGTCGCCCCAGATCGCGCGCAGCAGCTCCTGGCGGTTCAGCAGCCGGCCCGGATCGCTCATCAGCGCGTCGAGCAGCTCGAACTCCGAGAAGGTCAGGCGCACCGGCTCACCGTTGATCGCGATCTCACGCTGGGCTCGGTCCAGCACGATCGGGCCAACGGTGAGCACCTCGTTCCCCATCGCGCCGCGCGTCCCGGCGCGCCTGAGCACGGCCCGGATCCTGCTGCGCAGCTCGGCCAGCCCGAACGGCTTGGTCACGTAATCGTCGGCGCCGGCCTCCAGCCCCAGCACCGCGTCGGCCTCGGAGTCAAGCGCCGTCAACATGATGATCGGCACGACGTTGCGCCGTGCGCGCAGCGTCCGGCAGACCTCGTACCCGTCGGGGCCCGCGCCCAGAGCAACGTCGAGCAGCACGATGTCGAAGTGCTCGGTGCTGGCTCGGTCGATCGCCGCGCGCCCATCCGCCACCGCCATCATGCGATGGCCCTCCCGCGAGAACGCGCGCGTGAGCATCTCCCGCAGGTCGGATTCGTCATCGACCACAAGGACGCTCAGCGAGGCATCAGCGCTACGGGGGACGGCGGCCGGCGGTGCAGGTGCAGGTGCAGGTGCAGGCCGGTCTGGCAGCATCGATCGATCCTACCGGGCGCTCCGGCGCCCTTGCGAATGGATGCCGAGGTGGGCCACGTGCTTCGTCGGGCGGTCCTGATCGGGGAGCTGCGCTCCACGGTAGGGGGCGGCGCTCACGGCGCTGGACGGTCACCCTGCCCGTGTGCCGGGGCTCGGAGCGGCGCTCGACGGGCTCGGCGCTCCACAGGGCTCAATGAGCCTCGGGGCGTCAGCCGGCGATCTCCGACAGCAACGGCGCGCTCGCATCGCGCGCCGAGGCGACCAGCTCGATTCCCGCCGGCCACCGAATCCCGACTGCGGGGTCGTCGTAGCGAAAGCCACGCTCGGTGCCGGCGTCGTAATAGGTCGTGCAGCCGTAGATGACGTCGGCGATCTCTGAGAGCACGCAGAAGCCGTGAGCGAAGCCGTCCGGGCAGTAGAGCTGACGGTGGTTCTCGTCGCTGAGCTCGAAGCTCTCCCACTCGCCGAACGCCTCCGAGCCCGCTCGGGCATCGACCAGCACATCGAGCACGGCCCCGCGAGCGCAGCGCACGACCTTCGCCATCCCGGGCTGCAAGTGCATACCGCGCACGATCCCGTAGCGTGAGCGCGAGTGGTTGTGCTGCACGAGCTCATCGGCGATCCCGAGCTCCTCGAAGGCGGCCCGCCGGTAGGTCTCCTGAAAGAAGCCGCGGGCGTCGCCGTGGACCACGGGCTCGATCAGCAGCGGTCCCGCCAGGCGCGTGGGAATCGCACGCATGCCGGCAATCTAGAGCCTGATCGGGGATCCTGAGCAGGTGCGCGCGAAAGACCGGCCCTTGCCCGAAGGTCCCGCGGTATCTGGGTCCGCACTGCCGCCTCACGAAGCACGCGACATCGAGGCGAGGGTCCAAGCGTCGCTGGCCCACGCCCACCAGAAGAAGTGGTGATCGCGACGGTGCTCAACCCGTTTTCACTTGCGATCGCGGAGGTGCGCCATCAAGGAACCTACCTCGGGATGCACGGCCAACTCAAGCTTACGCCACCGAGCAAGCTCGTGAGCGTGCCAGGACGGCGACTGGCCATTGGTTTGACAAGTACCGTAGTTATTCCTACCATCAGCGTTATGCGGAGCACCGTATCCGAGAAGGGGCAGGTGACGATTCCAAAGCCCTTGCGGGATCGCCTTGGTATCCGGGCGGGCGAGATGCTCGAGTTCCATGAGCAGGACGGGCGGCTGATCGCCACCAAAGCCCTGATCCAGGATCCCGTCGAGGCCGTTTATGGCATCCTGGATCTCAGGCAAACCACCGATGAGCTCGTTCGCGAATTGCGTGGCGATGGAGACTTAGGCTGATCACGGCGGTCGACACGAACGTCCTGATCGACGTGCTGGCCGCCGACGCGGAATTTGGCGCGAGATCTCGCGACGTATTGCGTACCTGCCTGCGCGGGGGCGGGCTGGTGGCCTGCGATGTCGTCTGGGCGGAGGTCATCGCAGGCTTCTCCGATGCGGCCCTGGGCGCCGACGCACTCAATCGCCTCGGGGTGCGCTTCGTGCCGTTGGATGAAACCGCCGCCCAGGTCGCCGGAGCAGCGTGGCACGGGTATCGCGGGCGCGGCGGTGGCCGCGAGCGGATCATCGCTGACTTCCTGATCGGCGCCCATGCCGCAGCATTCGCCGACCGGCTGCTGACGCGCGATCGCGGGTTCTATCGCGCCTGCTTTGGCGGGCTCACGATCCTCGAGCCTACGGGGGTGGGCCATGGACGCGGGTGAGTCCCAAGCCCCGCGATCGAAGGCCAACCGCCGCCAGCCCCGAAAATCCCGGGCTAGTCCTCGTAGCCCACGAACACCAGCTCACATTCGCGGCTTGCGCTGAGCGCGATCCGGTGCGCTGGGCCGGGCAGCGCGAAAGATGTGAAGGCCGCCTGCCCCGGGGAGGCGGCGGCGGTGCCCCGCAGCGGCTCCTCGCTGCTCTCGGGACGGGCGCTGAGGGCGAGCGTGCCCCCCTCCCTGGTCACCGAGCCCACGACCAGCCGGCTGGTGGGACGGGGCAGCTCCACCCACAGGGTCGCGCCGGGGCCGCTGAGATGGAGGCGCTCGGAGCTCGTCCAGCCCACGTTCGCGCTCGCGACGGTCTGCGCGCTCCAGGGCCGCAGGAACGGCGGATGCTTGACCAGGGGAGTGGGCGAGAGGATCAGGTCAAGCCAGTAACGCGACCAGACTGGCGCGAGGTCCGTCCGCCAGCGCTCCAGGTAGCGCGCCAGGATCACCTCGTCGGGCTGGATCGGGCGTTCGGAGAAGAGGAGCGGGTCGTAGTTGGACGCGAGCACATGCTTGTAGAGGTCGCCGAACACGACCTCGAACTCGTGAAAGCTCACCCCGCGCCCCCAGCGCAGGATCGCCTCTAGGGCCGCCTCGCTCCCCTGCTCCGCAGCCGTGTCGATCGCCGCACGGAAGTCCTCGCGCTCTGAGCGCTGGTAGCAGTCCAGGGCGAGCTCGTCCGGGAGCAGGTGGAAGAACGGCATCTGCGCCGTGTGGTGGGCGAAGTAGATCAGGCGGTTGGGGGTCTCGCAGACGACGATCGCCCCACCGGGCTTCACCACCTCCCGCGCGAGGCGCATTACGGCCAGGCGCTCTGACACCGTCAAGTGCTCGAGCACCGCGTACAGCAGGAAGACGTCGATCTCCCCCTGTCGCGCGGCGACCGCGGCCAGGATCGAGTCCAGGCCGTGGAGCTCGAGCTCGATGTTGCCATGGCTTCGCTCCCGGACGTGCTCGCGGCCTTCCTCGATCCAGTGCTCGTCGATATCCACACCGATCACGCGTCCTGCTCGCTGCGAAGGCGCAACTCACCGCTGCGTTCCCGCACCCGTACTCCAGCACCGTCTTGCCGGCGAGCGGGACGGTCTGCTCGATCCATGGGATCAGCACCCCGGCTGCGCGCCGGCGGCGGTTCTCCCAGCTGTTGGGGTCCTCGCCGGGGCTGGTCAGGACCGCAGGCGCCGTCGAGATCGCGGTGAGCGCCGCGGACTCCGGGGGCTCGACCGTCGCCGGCCCCACCACGGCCGCGGGCGCCGCCATGCCCGCCAGGGTCGCCTCCAGTCCATGACCCGCGCCTGCGCGACCCGGCAGCACTCCCGCAGCGCTGCGATCTGGGCTTCGCGATCGGCGAGCCCCGCCAGCGCCGACGCCGCGGCCGACCCGCCTTTGCCCAGGTGCGCCCGCGCGAGGCGGGCGTTCTCACGGCGCAGAGCCCAAGTGCCGTGCTTGAGGTCTTCGGACCAGCGGTTGAAGACCGGCGCCACGCTGCACCGGATCCTGCCGTGGTGCACGCGCTGCACTTCGCCGGGCTCGAAGTTGACGCAGAAGACGAAGTGGTTTGCGTACTCGGGCTCGTCGCGGCCTTGCGGCGAGAGCTCCACCTCCACGTCGGTCGCGCTCGCGCCCTGCGGAATGAGAAGCGAGCCCTCGGCCAGGAACTGCGGCACCATCACCGTCGAGGGGAACGCCGCGACCGCCGCGAGCGCCTCGTCGTAGCCGAACGCCGTGACGTGAAAGGGGTTCTCCTGATCGAAGAGCTTGTCGTTGGGCACCGAAGCGACGATCTGCACGCCGCGCCGCGCGTGCTCGAAGCGAGAATCGCGCTCCCGTAGCCGCTGCCGCAGCAGAGGTCGAGCACGCGGCGGCCGGCACACAGGCCGGCCGCGAACTCGTAGCGGTGGCGGTGCTCGCAGGCAAGCATCGTGTCGGCCTGCGCAGCTTCCAGCGTCAGGCGCTCGACGATGTCCATCGGACTCCATTCTCCCGCATCAGAGCCTCTATCTCCCCGATCAGGCGCGCACGCTTGGGTTGCGCGAACTGCGCCTGCAGCGAGTCCTCGCGCACGCGGTATCGCAACAGCCGCTCGGGGATCACGGCGCCGACTTGCCCGGCGCGCTGGAGCTCGCGGTACAGATGCCAGTCCTCGAAGCTCGTCAGCTCCTCGCTGTAGCGAAAGCCGGCATCGAAGATCCGCCGGCGCAGCACCGCCGCGGCGTCGCCGGCGACGTTCTGCTCGGAGTTCAGCGCCGCGTGGTTGCCCAGCGGCTCGTAACCGATGTCCACGCCGCCACGGGGGCACCCGCTGTCATCGATGTAGCGAGACCATGAGGTCACGTAGGCGAGCTCGTGGCGGTGCTCAAGGATCTTCACGCATCGCGCTACGAGCTCGGGCTCGGCGATGTTGTCGGCATCCAGCGGGAAGATGTAGCGCCCCCGGCTCTGGGCGATGCCGAAGTTCCGCGCCGCGCCCAGCCCCTGGTTCATCTGCGTGACCACCGTCACGGGCAGGCGCGCCGCGAGCTCGGCGACGATCCAGTCCTCGTCCTCGAACGAGCCATCATTGACCAGCACGATCTCGATCCGGGGGTATGTCTGCGCCCGCAGCGAGTCGATCGTCTGGGCCAGGAAGCGAGAAGCGCGGTAGTAGGGCACGATCGCCGAGACGAGGGGGGCCCCGGCGCTAGCGCTGCGAGGGCTGCCCCTCCGGCGGGTGGCGCCCGCCAGCTCACGGTAGGCACCCACGATCTCGTGGTCGTCGCTGAGCGCTCGCCCGTGGGCGAGCGGCGTCCCGGCTCGCACCATATCCTGGACCTCCTGCTTGCGGTCCAGGAGCGCCTCCAGCGCGTCTGCGAGCGCGCTCGCGCCCGTGCCGCGCGCCAGCCATCCGCTGGCACCGGGGGCCACCAGCTCGGCCAAGCCGCCGACCGGGGTCGCCAGGATGGGGCGATTGAGGTGCAGCGGCTCGAGCGCGGCGTAGGGCCAGCACTCCCACAGCGAAGAGATCACCACCACGTCGTGGGCTCGGATTGCCTCCGCGAGCATTCCGCGATCGGAGGGGCCCTCAGCTCGATCCGACCGTCGCCGGCGATCGCCAGCTCCAGCAGCGCGCGCATCGAGTGCCCGAGCGGCGCTGTGTTGGTGTCCGGGCCGACAAGGGTCAACCGGAAGTCGTCGCGGTGACAGCCGGTCGCCGCCGGGAGCGGTGGCCGGGCCGAGGTATGGATAGCGCACGCGCGTGGCCGGCGCCAGCGCACCTTCTCCGTAGAACCTACGGTACGTGCCCAGCACGTCGCCTCCCTGCCAGATCAGGCGATCGGCCTTGGCCAGGCAGTAGCGCTCCATCGCATGCAGCGCCTGCGAGCGGGCATCGCGCTTGTAGAAGCCGTCGAGCACCTCGCGGATCTCGGCGGTGGTGTGGATGCGCACGCACACGCGTGTCTGGGCGAGAAAAGGGTCGAGCGCCTCGGCTGCCTGGACCGTGACGAACGCCTCGCCCAGGAAGTCCGGGAACTCGATCAGGTCAGGTCCACCGTCCGGATAGAGCTCGCGCAGGCGCTCGTAGACGCGAGTCCCGTAGCAGTGCATCACGTGCGTCCACGCGCCCGCCTCCTCGGCGGTCGGCTCGGGCACGAACGCGATCCGCACGCCCTTGCCGGGCAGCCGTGGGTCGCGCTGCGCGCACAGGCGTTCATAGGCTTCCTCGAACAGCGAGGTTGTGAGGATCGTGACCTCGGCGACGCTCGAGAGCAGCCGCGCAGCAGCGCTCACGAACTGAGCGATCCCCCCGCCCCCAGCGGATAGACCTCACGGGATGCGAACGCTATGCGCAAATCGGAATGCGAGGTCGTGCTCCACCGCGCTCAACGCGTCACGCGCGCTGCCGCCCGCCGCTTGGCCAGGCGCAGCGGCTCGGTGGCCCGCCAGCTCAACGAGCCCTTGATGTCCTGTAGCGCGCGGTCGGCGCCGGCGAGCCTGGGCCGGAGCGTGAGGAGCTCCGCGGTGAGCCCGGCCTCACCGCGTGTGTGCGCCCGCCACCTCCACCTCGAGGTCTGCCGCCCGCTTTCGCAGGGCGATCGCTTCGTCCTGCGGGCTCTGGGTCCCGGGCGCCACCCGCTCGCGCGCCGCCACCTGCTCGCGCATCTGCGCCAGCAGCGCCCCCGCCGGATGAAAGCGCTGCTCATAGACCGAGCCGCCCCGGTACGCCAGCCGCGAGGAGTCGAGGATCACCAGCCCGAGCCCGAACCAGAGCTCGTTGCGCAGCGCCGGCTCGGCGAAGAGCTGGCCCGGGATCCAGTCGAGCTCGACGTGGGCGACCTTCGGCCAGGCGGCGAAGCGCACTGCGTCGACCCCCCGGCGCACGCGCTCGTTGGCGACGTCGTGGATCAGGATCACGCTACGTGCCAGCGCCGTGGCGTCCAGCAGATCCTCGAGATCCTGGCGCACCCCTTCGGGCGTGTGGTCGCCGTCGACCAGCACGAAGTCCACGTTTGCGCCCTGCTCGCACAGGGCGGCCAGGAGCTCGGGCAGGAGCTCGTGGGAGTCGCCCGTGTGCAGCGTCACGTTGCCGGGCAGCTCCAGGCTCGGAGGATGGAGGTCGAACGAGTGAACCTCCTGCGCGTGAGCGGCGATCTGGCGCAGGCAGGCCCCCTCCGCGGACCCGACCTCGATCGCCAGCGAAGGCGCAAGCTGGCTCAGCACCCCGTTCACCGCGGCGCGCTCGCCGCGGGACATCTGCCACACCCGGTCCTCGAAGATCTCCACGGGCACGGCGCGTGATCATAGTCATCGCCCCCCACCATCGCGGCCCTCGGCCACGCGTCGCAGCCAATGCGATCCCCGGTAGCCCAGCTTGATCGCACCGAAGACAGGGGCGGCGATCCGTGGATGGGTGGCGAGCGCCAGCAGCGGGCGCTCGAGGTCGGAGGGCAGCGCTCGGCCGGGCGCCCGCTCCGGCTTCACCGCGCGCACGGGACGATCGTCGCAGGCGGCCCGGTAGAGCGCCAGCAGCCCCACCGCAGTCCGCTCCCAGGTCAGCTCGGCGCCAGTGCCGCCGATCGCCGATACGTTGCGCTGGCGGGCCTGCTCGTCACGGAGCAGCTCGAGCGCGCGGTCGGCGCTGCGCGCCGCGTCCCATGAGACGATGCCCGGGCCCGCGCTCGCTCCGATGCCCGCGCCTAACGCGATCTCCCCCAGCCAGCTCCCCTCAGACCACAGGCACGGTACGCCCTCCGCGGCTGCCTCGAAGGGGACCGAGCCGAACCCCTCTCGCACGGGTGGGTGGAGCACCAGCGAGGCGCGGCGCAGCAACGAGCGCCGCTGCGCTTCGCCAACCTGTCCTAGATCGAGCACTGCATCTGCCAGGCGAGGATCGTCCGCCAGTAACTGCGCCTCATCCGCCGCAGAGGACCCCTGCGCGACCCGGGGCCCGGCCAGCACGAGCACTCCCCGCCAATCGTGGCGGAGCTGCAACTGCTCGAGCAGGCTCAGCGCAAAGACCCTGTTCTCGTGGCGCCGATCGCTGCCAAAGCAGACCATTACCTCGAAGCCCTCTGGCAGCCTGTCCGCCCCGCAGGGCGGACAGGCAGGGACACCTATGCACGGGAGCGGGTGCAGCCCGCCCTCTACGCCGAAGGGCACGACGCTTGCGCGCGCGGGGTCCAGGAGGTCCTCGGCGAGCGCGTCCGCGCGGGCGCGTGCGGAGGAGAAGACCACGCGGTCCGCGCACGTCAGCGATGCTCGCGTGAGGCCGCGGTGAGCATCCCAGGCACCGAAGGACCGGAAGTAGGCAGGGTTGCCGTAGACGATCAGGTCCTCGCACCTAACGACCAAGCGCTCCCGGAGCGCTGCCGCGCACGCCAGGTCTTCGCGGTCGCAGACCCGAACGGGCGGTGAAAGATGTCCGCGCGCGCGATCGTTGGCGGCGGCGCGCGACGCTCGTCGCCGGGACGAGGCGATCCGGGGCCAAGCGTCACCTGCTCGACGCCAGCGAGACGCTCCAGCGCCCGCCGCGCAGCGCTGTTCAGGTCTACCGGCACGAGCGCGCTGACCCGCGCCTCGCCGGTCTGCGACAGCGCCGCGATCAGCTCCAGGATGCGCAGCCTGGGACCGGTGACCGACTCCTCCCCCGCGAGGATGCGGGCGTCGATCACGACGCTCGGTCCCTTCAAGGCACGCCGCGCGGCCCCCAGCGCGCGGACCAGCGGGCCCTCGCGGTCCTTGCCCTCCTGTGCCTCGCGCACCGCGTCGTGGTAATAGGGATAGCGGCGCGCGAGCATCTGCTCGTGCTCGGCTTGAACGGGGTTGGGAACCCCGCCGGGGCCCAGGCTCCCACCGCCGTGGTGGAAGACCAGCACGTCGTCGGCGGCTACGTGGCAGAGGCCGTGGGCCAGGCAGCGCTGGGAGAAGTCGACCTCCTCGCCGTACCCGGGGCTGAACGCCAAGTCAAAGCCGCCCACCAGTTCCAGCGCGCTGCGGCGGACGTATATACGCAGTGCCCGACCGCCGTCGGCAGGCGGGGACGCAGGCACAGCGAGGTTCGGCGCACGGCGCCCGCGGCATCCTCGAGGCTCCACCCCTCGGGAAGCCGGCGCGCGGGAGCCCAGCGCTCGGGCACCGAGACGATCGTGCCGTGGTTGGTCAGCGCGGTCGCGGTCGCGACGGCGCTGGCGCTATAGGCCGCCGGGCGCAGACCCTCGAGCCACCGCTCTGCGACCACGCAGTCGGAGTTGAGCACCACGAGGTCGGCTGGCGCGGCGCTCGCAAAGGCTCCGTTGACGTTTGCCGGAAAGCCGGCGTTGCGCTCGCGGCACGTGTAGTAGAGCTCGTGGCGCACGGCACCCTGGCGCTGCAGCTCGTGGACGTGCTCGCGTGAACGCGGGTCCGGGCTGGCGTCGTCGCAGATCAGGACTCTTACTTCGAGGGGCGTGTGCCTCAGCACGCTGCGCAGGCAGCTCACGAAGTGCTCGTGGCCGGCGTAGAGCGGGATGCAGACGACCACTTCTCCTCGTCGCGCGCCGATCTCCGCTGCGGGCTGCATCCAAACGGTCACGACTGAGTGCGTTGCCCCCCATTGTCGCCGGCCCGCGGGCCGGCGACACGACGAGGGCTGGTCCGGGCCGGGAGCGCGGCGCGATGGTGAGGGGGGCTGGTCCGGGCCGGCGCGAGCGGGCCAGGACGCAGCACGAGCACGCCGCCGCGCATCTGCGATCCCCAACCGAGGCGGTGGAGGATCCCGATCCACGGCGATGCGGTGGGCATCCGCGGGTCGAGGACGGCGACACTCACGTGGTGGAAAACGAGAAACCGCCGGGCGGCGGCCTGCTGGTTGGGTACCACGGTCCCGGAGGTGAGCGTGGGGTAGATCGGATCGCGCTTGTAGGGATTAGACGCCTCCGGAGCCACCACGTAGCCGCCAGCCATGGTGAACCCTAGCCGGGCCTGCGCCTGCCAGTACATGCTCTGCCCGCCCGAGCCAACCGGGAGCACGAGTACGGTGTCGCTCGGGCGAATCACCTGACGGTAGGCGGAGCCGGCGAACAGGCTGGGCAGGTCCGGGACGCTGCGCCAAGATCCCCGCCCGACCGCGGGCCACAGGAAAGCGACCGAAACGATGGCCAGCAGCCATGGGGCGAGGCGAGGACCGCCCGCCGCCAGCCACATCGCCGCGAGCATCGCGACGATCAGGACGCCGTAGAGGATGAAGCGCGACGGGAGCAGCTCGCCCAGCACCGGCAGGCGATGTCCCACCGCCCAGGGCAGCGGGATCGTCGCGTGGCCGGCGACATGCAGGTGTCCGCCGAGAGTGCAGACCAAGACCACGAGCAGCGTGCCGAGCATGACCCTCACCTCCGTCCGGCGCCAACCGGCGCGGGCACCGCTAAGCATCATCAATATCAGCGGCAGGCCGAGGTAGGCACCACCTTCGACGGGACCGGCGCTGAACGTCTGGCTGGTTGACATGAGGTCGAGGCCGCCCAACGCTGTGATCTGGGTCGGCACGGCGAAGGCGAGCAGGTCGTTGGAGAACAGGTTCGTCCTCCCCAGGAGGATCGGCAGTCCCCCTGGTTGAAATGCGTAGTAGAGGTAAGGGGACACCAGCACGGCTGTGACGAGGTAGGCCAACGCGACCGGCGCCAGCAGGCCGCGCAGCCGACCTCGTGCGTCGGCGTCGCCCAATGCGTATCCGACGGCAAGGGCAACGACGCCGAATAGCGTCATGCTCACGAACACCTCCGCGGAGAACGAGAACTGCAACACGAGGGCGATCGTCAGCAGGACCACGAAGCGCCGGCGGCTGATCTCGTTCCAGAACGCCACGACCGCGAGGTGCACGATCGCCGGTAGGAGGAAGACCAGCGTCAGGTTGAGGTGGCCGAGGAGCTGACCGAGCATGTAGGTCGAGAAGCCGAACAGCCAGCCACCCAAGAGCGACGGCCAGAACGCGCGCGTGAGGCGCCGGCAGAGCAGGAACGCGAAGAACGCCGCCGCCACCGGACTGAGCAGCATCGCCAGGTTGAACGCGAACAGCGGCCCGGCGATCGCGGTGATGGGGGCAAGAATCAGCGCCGCGCCTGGAACCATCGTGCTCAGAGCGAGGTCGAAGCCGGTCGGCGCGTAGAGCAGGTGGGTGTAGAACGGGTTCAGTCCGTGCAACAACGCGTGCGGCCACCACGCGAGCCCCCATGCGAAGACTCCCTCATCGGTTCCGGACGTGCACAGGCACTCATGGCCGCCACCGTGCAGGAGCGGCTGGCCAAAGAGGAGCAGCGCGGCGACCAGGTACACGGCGAGCGCGACGAGGGCCGGCGGCCTGGCGGCCCGGACGCGGAGGCTAGTCCAGACCGAGCCGCCCGCCCCGCCCCGGCGGCCCCCAGGAGCCCGGCGAGCCGGGAGTGCCGAGAGTGCTGGAGGGGCCACGACGCGCCAGGGTATCCGCTGGCAAGATCTAGAGCCGTGAACGAGCACTCCACCCGCCGCTCCCCTCTGCGGCCGCTGGATGGGACCAGCCGCAGTCAGTTCGCCGACCTGCCCCGGCGCATCTACTTGACCTACAAGTACCAGGGACTCGCGTCGCTCCTCTACCGGGCGCTGACGTTCTTCGTTCGCTTCACCCCGCTGCGCCGCTATCTGCGTGCCGGCCGCGGGCTCGACCGCGACGACGCTCTGGAGCGCCGCTGGTACCGCCGCCACGGCCGGCCAGTGACGATCGTGATCCCCGCCTACCGGGACGCCGAGACCGTCGCCGCGCTCGTGGCCAGCCTGCGCAAGACAACCGATCGCAAGCAGGTGAGGATCGTCGTGTCCGACGACGCCAGCGGGCCCGAGCAGGTGGCGGCGCTGCGGGCGATTCCCGGCATTGCGCTCGTCGAGGCGGAGCAGAATGCCGGCTTCGCCGCCAACGTCAACCGCGGGCTGCAGGCCGCCGATCCGGCGCACGACGTGGTGATCCTAAACTCCGACGTGATCGCTCTGCCCGGCTGGCTTGCGTGCCTGCAGTTCGCCGCCGGAAGGGGCGAGGAGATCGGGATCGTCGGCGCGAAGCTCCTTTACGCCGACGACCGGATCCAGTTTGCGGGCACGGTGCGCAACCTGGCTGCACCCGAGTGGTTCGATCACCGTTACCGCTTCAAGCCGGCCGGCTGGGGACCGGCGAACGTCCCGCAGCCGGTTCTTGCTGTCACTGGCGCCTGCATGTATGTCAAGCGCCGGCTGATCGAGGAGATCGGGGTGCTCGACCCCGTTTACCCCATGGCCTATGAGGACGTCGACTGGAGCCTGCGCGCCTGGCAGTCGGGCCACACCGTGTTGTACTGGCCTCACGCGCGGCTTCGCCACCTGGAGTCCGTCAACCGGGGAACCGAGGTCGGCCCGCGCGAGCGCCGCTCCCAGCAGGTGTTCTGGAAACGCTGGGGCGACTTCTTCGACGCCCGTGACGTACGCGGCGCGGCGGGCTGCCTGCGGGTGATCTACGTGACCGAAGGCACCGGCGTGGGTGGCGGGCACCGCGACGTCTTTGAGCACCTCAATCGCCTCCTGGAGCGCGGGCACGCGGCGGAGCTGTGGACGCTCGGGGACCCCCCTGACTGGTTCGAGCTGCGAGCGCCGGTGCGCAGCTTCGAGGACTATGACGAGCTGACGCGTGAGCTCGCGCCGGTACGCGCGATCAAGGTCGCCACCTGGTGGAACACGGCGGCCCCGGTGTGGGAGGCGAGCGTGCTGTGCGGGATCCCCGTCTACTTCGTGCAGGACATCGAGACCAGCTACTACCCCGACGACGAGCGCACGCGCCACCGTGTCCTGGCCTCCTACCGGCACGAGTTCCGCTACATGACGATCTCCTCGTGGAACCGTGAGCGGCTGCGTGAGCTCGGCCTCGACGCGACGCTGATCCCGCCGGGCCTCGATCTCGGCACCTTCCGCCCCCTGCCCGGCGTGGAGCGCCGCCCGGACATGGTGCTCGCCCTCGGTCGCTCCAACCCGCTCAAGAACCTCCCGCTGACGGTCGCGGCGTGGCGCGCGCTGCCGGCCCCGCGCCCGGAGCTGTGCCTGTTCGGGATCGAGCCCGAGCTGGCGCAAGAGCCGGGCGTCCGCTACGTCGATACCCCGAGCGACGAAGAAGTGAATAGGCTCTTCAACGAGGCGACGGTTTTCGTCCAGACCTCCAGCCACGAAGGCTTCTGCCTGCCGCCGCTGGAGGCGATGGCGACGGGGGGTGCGGTCGTGTGCACCGATGCTCACGGCAATCGCGACTTCTGCCAGGGGGGTGAGAACTGCCTGATGCCAAAGCCGGGCCGGCGGTCGGTGACCGTCGCCTTGCGTGAGCTGCTGGCGGATCCGGGCCTGCGCGCGCGCTTGGGCCGCGCGGGCCTCGCGACCGCCGTGGACTACGCGTGGGATGCGCGGATCGACGCCCTCGAGCGCTTCTTGACCGAGATCGCCACGCCGCGGCGGATCGAGCCGTGCACCGATGTCGTGCCCGAGGCTCGGCCAGCGGGCAAGGCGTGAGGGGCACAGGGCGCCGCGCCGGCTCGTGCCTGGTGCTCTGCTCGCGGGGCTACTAGATGTTCTCCGCGACGCGCGGCGCGGTCCGGTTGAAGACCACGAACCCGAGCACGAACACCGCCAGCGAGATCGCGACCGGCCCGAGGATCGCGAGCTGAGAGCCCAGCACCTGTCCCGCGCTCGGCGTGCCGTGATTGATGATCGCGTGGCGAAACTGCTGCAGGATCGTCGCCAGCGGACTGAGCATGTAGAGGTGCACGAGCGCGGGGCTCAGGCGCTGTTGCACCGTCTCGATCGGGATGATCACCGGCGAGGCATAGAACAGGACCTGGCTGAGCACCTCCCAGATCGGCTGGATGTCCCTGAAGTAGACGAACATCGAGGACAGCAGCATCGCCAGGCCCGTCGCCAGCACCGCCATCAACGCGACGATCAGCGGCAGCTCCAGCCACGTGAGCATCGGGCGCACGCCCTCGGCGAACGCGAAGATGAACACCACCACCAGGTTCAGGACGAGATTGAAGGAAGCCACGAGCACGATCGACAGCGGGATCACGAGCCGCGGGAACTGGATCTTGCGCACGAGGTTCTCACGGTCCACGACGCTGCGAACCGCGCCCGTCGTCGCTTCGGCGAAGAACGTGAACAGCACGATCGAGCCGAGTAGCTGGGCGCCGTAGAAGTGGTAGCTGCGGCCGGGGATGCTTCCGAACTTCCCGATCTTGACGAAGAACACGTACAGGACGCCGAACAGCAGCAGCGGGCGCACGAGCTGCCAGAGGTAGCCCAGCGCAGAGCCGAAGAAGCGCAGCTTGAACTCGTTGCGCGCGATGTTGTAGGTGAGCTGCCACATGCGGGCCCAGTCGTCGCTGAGCGCGCCCGGCCCGCGAATCGGCTGTCCGAGCGGTTCGTGCCGGGGGATCTCTACGCCGGCGCTCACGCCGCCTGGCGCTCGGGCGCTGGGGCCGGCGGGGGCTCGGGCCCGGGCTGGCGCGCTGGCTCGGGCTGGCGCGGGGGCTCGGGCTGGTGCGGGGGCTCGGGCTCAGGCGCGCCGCCGTGCCTGACCGAGACATCGACCGGGACGTCGACCGCGCCGCCGAGCGCCCGCGATCCGGTGACGATGAACGAGAATCCGCCCTCGAAGGAATCGATCACGTCGAGGCCCGATCCACGGTGGGCGAGGTTTAGCACCGGGCTATAGCGTCCCGGGGCCAGCACGTTGTGAAACGCGAACGAGAACACTGCCTGCTCGCCGGCCCGGAAGGCCCCGCTTCGCTCGTGTTCGATGACGGTGCTGGCGACCAGGATCGTCTGGTGATCCTCGTTGTGCACGTAGATGCTCGCCGCGGGATCCTCGACATCGACCATGAAGGAAACGCGTGCGTTGAGCGTGATCCGCCGTCCCTGGGGCACCGCCCGCTGGCGCACGCCGAGCTCGTCCTCGACCCAAACTGACAGCGTCCGGGCGTCCCCGTCTCCGCCCCGGTGCTCCGCATCGCCGACGGCATCCGGATCCCGCCCGAAATTGATCTCCAGATACCTGTCACCGACCTCATGCGGCTCGCCGATGTGGACCATCGAGCCCCGCTCCAGCAGCAGCGCCCGGTGACAGAAGCGGTTCAGTGCCCCCATGTCGTGGGTCACGAACACGATCGTCTTGCCCTCGTCGCGCATCTGGTTGAAGACGTCGAAGCACTTCTGCTGGAACGCCGCGTCGCCCACCGCGAGGATCTCGTCGACCAGCAGGAGATCCGCATCGACCTGGATCGCGACCGAGAAGGCGAGCCTGACGTGCATTCCCGAGGAGTAGTTCTTGAGCTTCAGATCCTTGAACTCCTGCAGCTCGGCGAAGTCGATGACGCTGTCGTAGCGCCTGCGCGCCTCGCGTGGGGTAAGTCCCATCATGATCCCGTTCATCACCACGTTGTCGCGTGCCGCCAGATCCGGGTTGAAGCCCACGCCCAGCTCGATAAAGGTCGACAGCCGGCCCCGGCGCCAGATCTGACCGTCGGTGGCGTAGATGCCCGCCAGGCACTTCAGCAGCGTGCTCTTGCCGCTGCCGTTGCGCCCGGCGATCCCGAAAAATTCCCCTTGCGCGACTTCGAAGGACACCTCGCGCAGCGCGTGAAAGCTTTGGTGGCGAGTCCGCCGGCGCGGGTGCAGCGCGCGCTCCTTGAGCGTGTGGGTGCGTTCCTCGGGCACGCGGAAGGTCTTGCTCACATCGCGCGCCAGCACCATCGGTGGACGTGAAGGGTTGACCGCGGAGGTTGACACTCCGCAGAGAGTACCGGTGCCTCTATCCTCAGCACGGTGGCTGGCGCCTGGACGGGAAACGCACGCCCCGCCCAGTCCGTCGGGCCAGGGCCGGTGCCGGTGATGGCGATCCTGTTCTGGCCGTGGGCCAGCGATCCTGCGGTCTTGGCGACTCTGCTCGGCCTGCTGGCCGGCAGCGCATCAGACTCGGTGGTGCTCCTGCCCGCAGGCGATTACAGCCGGTGGCTCGCGGGGCAGGTCGATCGCGCGGGACGCGCCCAGGTGCTCGATCGCGCGGGGCGCGCGGGGCAGGTCGATCGTCCGGCGCGCACTCGGCTCACGATCCTCGACTGCGCAGCGCAGTCGGGCTTCGCCGCGACGCTGAACGACGCGCTACGCGCGAGTGGTAAAGCGGACCTGGTAGTGGTCGCCGACGCATGCGTGCTGCCCGAGGGATGGCTGGCGGCGCTGCGCCGCGCGGCCTGTGTCGATGACGCTGTGGCCGGCGCCTCACCGCTTCTGAGCGGCCTGGGCAAGGCCCAGTTCGAAGGGATCGAGTCGATGCCGGAGCGCGAATCGCCGGGAGCGGGCGAAGCGGACGGGCTCGAGTCGATGCCGGAGCGCGAACCGCCGGGAGTGGCGAAGCCGAGGCTCTCCGCATGCCGGTTCATCCGCGCATCTCCACGCTCTGGCCGCACTGCGCCTATCTGCGCAGGGCGGCCCTCGAGCTGGCCGGACCCGCTGACGATTACTTCTCGCACCCCGCCGCGGTGCTTGCGGACCTCGCCGCCAAGGCACTGCGCCGCGGGCTCTTGTGCACCCTCGCCGACGATCTGTGCGTGACGCGCTCGGCGGGCGGGCTCCCGCCGTGCCCGCAGTCCGAGCTGTGCGCTCTGGCCGCGCGCCATCCGTGGATCGGCGCGGTCCGCGAGGACACCGATGCGCTGGAGCTGGGGCCGCTGCGCCGCGCGCTGATCGGCGCACGTGTGGCGCGCACCCGCTTGTTCGGTGACAGTCGACGCCCGCGCGCTCGGCCCCGCTTCCGGCGGGACCCAGGCGTATACCGCCGCGCTCGTGCGCGCGCTGGCCCGATCGAAGCGCTTGAGCGTCCGGGCGGTGCTCGCCGGAGACACCCCAGCCGGGGTGATCGAGGAACTGAAAAAAGACCGGGAGATCGAGATCGTGACCTACGAGCAGGTGATCGCCGGCCTGCCACGCACAGACGTAGTGCATCGGCCCCAGCAAGTGTTCACCACGCACGACCTGTCCCTGCTCCGGCTTCTCGGCGAGCGACTGGTGATCAGCCATCTGGATCTGATCGCCTACCGCAATCCGGCCTACCACGCCTCGACGCACCAGTGGCGCGGACACCGGCGGACCACGCGGATGGCGCTTGGCGCGGCGGATCGCGTCCTCTTCCTCTCTGAGCACGCGCGCCGTGACGCGATCGCCGAGGAACTGATCGACTCGGGGCGGACCGCGCTCACGGGGGTCGGAATCGAGCGCGCGCCATCCAGCGAGCCGCTTCACCGCCCCAGCGGGGTTCCACCGGAGCGCGAGTTGCTGGTGATGATCGGCGCCGACTACCTGCACAAGAACCGGGTCTTCGCGCTCGCGCTCGCCGGCGAGCTGCGCAAGCGCCACGAGTGGAAGGGCCTGCTCGTAATGGCCGGGGCTCACGTAGCTCACGGCTCCTCGGCGCAGGAGGAGGCCGACCTGCTGCGGATACGGCCGCAGCTCGCCGCCCACGTGCTCGATCTCGGTCCCGTGAGCGACGCGGAGAAGCGCTGGCTCCTAGCGCACGCGCAGGCGCTCCTGTGCCCGAGCACCTACGAGGGCTACGGGCTCACGCCACTGGAGGCGGCAAACGCGGGGCTACCCTGCGTCTACGCGCCCTGCACGTCGCTGAGCGAAGTGGTCGGTCGCGAGGCAGCCACGATCGTCCCCTGGGACCCCGCGGCGAGCGCGGACGCCGCGGCCAGGCTCCTGCGCGAAGGGGAGCAGCGCGAGCGACACATGGCGCTGCTCCGTGCGGCGCTGCGCCGCTGTGACTGGGAGCCGATCGTCGATCGCCTGATTGCGGTCTACCTGGACGCGATCGGCTCGTCGTTCCGGGCTGCCAGCCCGCGTGCCTGGGAGGAGCTGCAACGCGAGGAGTACCTGGTCGAGCTGCACGACTCCTACCAGGAGCTGAAGGCGCGCGTGGACTTCGGCCTGCCGCTGATCGACCGCGGCGGGCTGCTGAGCGTTTCCCAGCAGCGCGGACTGATGCGCATCGCGGCCCGGCCATGGTTGAAGGGGCCCCTACTGGGACCGGTGAGATTGCTGGGGGGAGGTTGGGGGAGAGGGGGAGGGGGACCCTTGAGAGGTGTTGGCGTGGACGAGCCGCTGCGTGTTGGCGGACGGCAAGGGTCGCTGGGTGTTGGCTGAACACGAGGGGTGTTGCGTGAAGCTCGGCGATACGGCTGGGGGGCCAAGTCCGTCGAGGGATCAGGCCGGTCTGCGCGTCGAACGCCTGGGCGTCTGTCGAGCCGCCTCATAGTGGTCCAAGAAGCTGGCCCTCACGCGCCCGGGGCGTGATCCTTTGCCCAAGCGACGATGCGACCAGAGCCGCTCACCGTAGTCCCATCGGTGAGGCGCAGTACCGGAAGCTTCTCCTGTCCGCTGAGCTCCTTGAGCTTGGGGCGCTTGCCCTTCGTGAAGAGCCCGAGCGGGCGGTTGCCGTCGAACACGACGGTTTCGTAGGAATGGCCGGCTGTCGTCAGCGCCTCGTGGGCACGGCGGCACGGATGGATCTTGGGACCACCGCGATCCAGCTCGCAGGTGTACAACGTCAGTCCGGGAGAGGCATTCATAGGGCGCGGAACGGATTAGAGACGTTGACTGTGTGCATGACGGCTTAAGACGATACTAGCGACACCTGATTGGGTGCGGCCTTCCCACGCTCGGAGGTGAGCGGCGCGTGGACGGGGTGAAGGCGGATTGGCTCCCAGCAGCCTCTCGCGCCGACCGCGCCGCTACGATCGGCCGCCCGTGCACTACCCGGTCGAGAGTTTCACCGACAGCGAGCGATTGCGCCTGGCCGCCCATTTCACGAACCTCGATCGCCCGGTGTTCGCGCTCGTCAACCTGCCGGAGACGGTCAAGGGCGCGCTCTTCGCGCGCTACTCGCGCTACCCCGGGACCCTCAGGCGCCTGTTCCTCGAAGAGTTCGCGTCCGACCTTCCAGCCGCTGGCGACTGGGCCCACGCTGGTGCATCGCCCGCCGCCGGTCCCTCCGTCGCCGCCGGACCTTGGGTCGGTGGCGAGGGTTCCGGCACAGTTCAGGAGCCATCCACTGCCGCCGGCCTGCGGGCCGGCGGCGAGGGTCACCGCGCGGCTCAGCTCTATGAACGGATCTTCCTCGGCTACGGCGATGACTCGGTGGCGCAGCTCGGCGGCGCGCATATCGCTTGTGAGTGGGTCTCCAACGTCCTGACGAAGATCCTCCAGCGCCCCCGGCTGGGAGCCTATCTCGAGCAGTCGACTCGCTACATCTCCTACGGCACGCCAATGCCCGCGCCTCCGGGCGGCTACCGCTATTACCGCGATCCGGAGCTTGGGCCAGTCTATGCGGAGGCGATGGACGAGCTGTTCTCGATTTACTCGAGTGCGCTTCCACGCGTGAGCGCGTGGGCGGAGCTGGAGTTTCCCTGCGGCGAAGCGGAGGCGCCCGCCGCGCACGCCCGCGCGGTCAAGGCCAAGTCGCTCGACCTGCTACGCGGCTTGCTCCCCGCAAGCTCGCTCTCGCATATGGGGATCTTCGCCAGCGGGCAGACCTACGAGCACCTCATCCTCCACCTGCTTGCCCACCCCTTACCCGAGGCGCGCTCTTACGGTCGCATGATCCTCGATGAGATGCAGGCGGTGATGCCGAGCTTCGTGGCGCGCGTGGGTCGTCCTGACCGCGGTGGCGAGTGGATCGGATACCTGCAGTCACGGGCGAGCGCCGGCGAGCGCTGGGCGCGCCGCCTCGGGTTGGGTGAGGACTCCGGGCTGGGCGGGCCTCTCGGGCTAGACGAGGGCTCCGGGCTGAGCGGGGACGCGAGGCTGAGCGACGGGGATATGCTGAGCGCGCGCCTCGGGTGCGACCATGGTTCCGGTCCGCACCAGGGACCCTCGGTTAGGCTGCTCCGGGCCGAAGGGGACGAGGACGACCTGCTGGCGGCGCTGCTGTTCGAGTCGGGTGCGAGCGCCGAGAGGACGATCCACGAGGCGCTGCGCGCCCTCGGTGCGCAGGAGCGCGCGGCGCTGCTGGCGGATCTCGTCGGGGAGCGTTCCAATCGCCGTCACCGCCCCGGGCGTGGGTTTGAGGCACTTCGCTATCGCTTTGAGATCGTCTCCGACTACGGAGCGTTCCGGGATCTCCAGCGCCATCGGATGCTGACCGTCCAATGGCAGGCTTTGACGCCTGACCTCGGTGCCGAGGTGCCCGAGCAGATTGTGATCGCCGGCTGCGGTGACGAGTACCGGCGCGCACTCGAGATCTCGCGCCGGGAGTACGAGCGGCTCGCCGAGGAAGGGCTCCGGGCGGCCGCGCCTTACGCGCTCTGCCTCGGCTACCGGATTCGCTATATCATGGATCTCAATGCTCGCGAGGCGATGGCGCTGATCGAGCTGCGCTCCGGGCGCGAAGGCCATCCCAGCTACCGCGCGGTCGCACACGAGATGCACGCTCAGATCGCCTTGGTGCATCCGGCGGTCGCGGGCGCGATGACCCACGTGGACCGCGAAACCGAGCCGCGACTGGAGCGCATCCTCTCGGAGCTTCGCGGCCACGCCCGCGCCCCGGCCCACTCCTGAGCGCTCTTGTGACTCCCGATTGCATCACACGACACGGCAAGCCTGGGGGTTGAGGAACGCATCGCGTCGAGTCCTGGCTCGCGGCTGCTCCCACGAACGGGGTAGTACCGAGATCTGCACGTTGGGTCACGTCTCAGGGCAAAACGTCGACCGGTATGTGCCGCGTCGTACGGGGCATCTCACGGCCCTACGGCGAAAACATCGGAGACGCTTGCGGGGTTGGAAAAGCGCTGAGCTATAGCTATCAGCTAGACGATCGGGGTGTCCAGCGCCACCAGTGCCTCGGCGTCAAGCTCGATCTCGGCGACGCGCAGGTTCTCGTCGAGGTGCGCCAGGGAGGAGGTGCCCGGGATGAGCAGGATGTTCCGCGAGAGGGCGAGCAGCCACGCCAGCGCCACCTGCGAGGCCGCGAAACCCACCCGCTGCGCGGTCGACGTGACGCCCGGGTGGGAGAGCACCGGCTTGCTCGGGTCAAAGGCAGAGCCCAGCGGGAAGAACGGGACGAAGGCTATGCCGCGGGCGGCGCACTCCTGCAGCACGGGCAGCGACGCGCGGTCGACCACGTTCAGCGGGTTCTGCACGCAGGCGATTGGCGTCGTGTCCAGCGCGTGCAGGAGCTGCTCGCGGGAGACGTTGCTCAGCCCCACGCTGGCGATCAGCCCGTCCTCGCGGGCCTGCACCATGGCGCCCAGCTGGTCGTCGAAGCTGACGCCCGTCTCGTGCCCGGCGTCCATCAGGCGCAGGTTCACGGCGGCGAGCTGCTCGACGCCGAGGGTGCGCAGGTTGTCCTCGATACCGCCGCGCAGCTCCTCCGGTCGGTCGGCGGGCAGCCAGGCCTGCTTCTCGTCCCGCCGTGCCCCCACCTTGCTCACCAAGGCCAAGTCGTCGGGGAAGGGGTAGAGCGCCTCGCGCAGGAGCTCGTTCGCGACGTCCGGGCCGTAGAACTGGGCGGTGTCGATGTGGTCGACGCCCAGCTCGACCGCTCGCCGGAGGACGGCGAGGGCCTGGTTGTGGTCGCGGGGTGGGCCGGACACGCCGGGCCCGGGAAGCTGCATGGCCCCGAACCCGACCCGGTTGACCTGGAAGGGCCCGAGGGGCGTGCGATCAGGCATGCCCTCAATCTATCTGACGGTTCCCGCGCTCTACTCGGGAAACCGGTCGGCCCTCAGCGGCGCTTCGATCGCATCGTCATCCCCTGACAGGAGTGCCTCAGCGACGATCCTGGCCGACGCCACGCCGGTCGATATGCCCCGCCCTCCATGTCCTGTGGCGAGCCACAGCCGCGCCTGCCGGGCGACTCGGCCCAGCAGGGGGCGGCCGTCGAACGATCGCGGCCGGGCACACGTCAAGACCTCGCCGACGCCAGCACCGCCCAGCAGTGGACAGAACCGCGTCCCGCGGGACAGCAGCGCTGTGACCCACTTCTCGCCAGCGGGCTTCTCTCGCAGGAAGGTCGAGCCGAGCGCCAGCGAACCCGGGGCGGCGATCAGGCTGAAGGCGGTCGAGTCCGCCGGTGCGCTGCCAGCCTGAATCGAGGCCACCGCCCCTTCCAGCAGAACGTGCTGGGGATGCTGGGGCAGGTCGACCGCCACGCTGACCCCCCAGAGGGGACGAACGGGTCGCCATCGCCCGGCCGGATCGATGACCTCTGAAGATGCCGCGCCCGCAGCGACGAGCACCGCGCCCGCTCGATCGTGCTCGCGATCACCGCAGACCCCACGGACGCCACGGACGCCGTCCCGATCGCGGTCCAGCGCTACCGGCGTATGAAGATGAAAACGGACTCCCAGCTCACGAGCGCGATCCGCGTAGGCTTTAGCCGCCAGCGACGGCTGAATGGGATAGCCGGTGCTCAGCCTGCACGCCCAGAGGTCATCGGCCAGCAACGGCTCGGCGGACGCGATCTCCGCGGGTCCCAGCAGCGTTGGATCGAGCGCCGCGAAACGACGGTGGCCTGCCGCGATCTCCTTGGCAAGCGGCTCCGTCTCGGTGACGAGCAGGACGCCAACTGGTGCTGCGGGCATCGCCGGCCCGAGCACCTCTGACAGCAGGGACACGGTTTGCTCGTAGAGAGCCTCCTGAGCGGAATCGTATGGATGCTCCACCACGCCGGCGTTGCGCCCGGACGCCCCGTAGGCGACTGTGCCGGCATCGAACACCGAGACACGTACGCCCTCGTGCGCCAGGAAGTAAGCAGCCGCGCAGCCGACCACGCCGGCGCCGATCACGATCACGTCATCGTTCATCGTGCGGGCGGCCCACCGAGCCCTTCGCTTCACATGCTGACGGCCCACCGCAGCGTACGCGCACTGGTGCGGGCGGCCCACCGAGACCCTTCGCTTCCGGTGCAGGCGACCCACCGAACCCCGCCAGCTCCGCGAACCGCATCCCGCGGTGCTCAAAGGATGAGAATTGGCCGAAGCTCGGCGCTCCCGGTGAGAGCAGTACCGAACCACCCCGCTTGGCTCGCTCGCGAGCCAAGGCGACGGCGCGATCCAGATCGTTCGCCTCGAGCAGGTTATGGGTGGCGATCCCGGCGTCACGTGCTTGGCGCACGAGACGTGTACCTGTCGCTGGCAGCCCGATGATCACGACATCCCGTGTCGCGAGGATCGCCGCGAGCTCCCGGTAATCCTGCCCGCGATCAAAGCCGCCGCCGATCAGCACCAGCGGGCGGTCCGCGAGAGCGGCGACGGCCGCGATTACGGACTCGGGCGTCGTGGAGATGCTGTCGTCGATCCATTCGACACTGTCTCGGAAGCCCAGCGACTGAAGCCGGTGGGTGAGGGGCTGGAATGTCTTAATTGTCGCGGCGATGTCCTCTGGCAGCTCCGCTCTCGTCTCGGCGGCGGTGAGCGCCGCGCACAGGTTGAGCAGGTTGTGGGACCCGCGCAGGCCAAGCGCCGATTCGCACAGAAGCGTGCTCGTGCCGCGGCGGACGACGCCGTCGGTGCTCGTGAACTGTCCCCGGCAGCCGTATTCGATGGGCTCAGGGCGGACACCGGCCGCACCCGAGCGGGCTTCGACGCCAGCGGAGCGGGCCGCCGCCGCACGCAGGTGGGCCGCCACCTCCTCGAGACGAGCGTCGCAGGCGTTGAGCACCACCGCGCGGACGGGAGCCAGCTCGGCCAGCCGGAGCTTGTCGGTGTAATACTGCGCGGTGGAGCAGTGCCAGTCGGCGTGCTCGGGATGGAGGTTGGTGAACACCGCCACGTCCACGCCACATTCCAAGTCGGCGATCTGGTAGCTGGACAACTCGATCACGTAACAGTCAGGGGTCGGGGCGCCGAGGAGCTCTATCGCTGACCGGCCGATGTTTCCCGCGAGCTCGATCACCAGGCCGGCGCCCCGCAGCAGATGGGCGGTGAGCGCGGCGGTGGTGCTCTTTCCCTTCGTCCCGGTCACGCCGATCACCGGGACATTCCGCGGCTCAGCCAGCCACAGGCCGGTGGACGTGACTACTGCGACGCCGTGCCGGCGCAGGGCCTGGAGCTCGGGACGATGGGTCGAGACTCCCGGCGAGCGCACGACCACGTCGCACTCCAGCAGTGCCGGCAGTATCTCTGCGCCGCTGACCTCCGTGCCACCGCTTGGCGGCAGATCGCCGCTGACCCGCGCGCTGCCCGATCGCAAGTCCCTGCTGACCCGCGCGCTGCCCGGTCCCAAGTGCGGTCCTGGGGGCCTCGAGGGCGCGTCCAACGCCACCACAGAGACCTCCTGATCGAAGCACCGCGCCAGCTCGCGCGCCAGCGATCGGGTCTCTCGCCCGACCCCCCAGGCTCCTACCCGCTTTCCTTCAAGCTCCGAGAAGCAGGCGGGCATGCTTGGCGATCGAGGGCGGGATCTCGTGGTCCTCGGACCACGCCAGCACGCGCTCCGGAACACCCATGTCGTCGCGGAGCTCGGGGAGCACGTTCTCAGCGAAGCGCCGCACCACACTTGTCGTGCGCCAGCCGGAATCCACGGCGAGGAGCCGGAAGGCGGCGATCGCCTCATCTGCTTCGCCGACGCACTCGAACGGCTTGGTGCCTCCCACCCCCGCCAAGAGCGAGAAGCCCTCGTATTGGCGAGGATCGTCCAGCAGGTTGCGCGCGCCGAAGATCGACGTCAGCTCGCGCGGGACCATGAACGGCGCCAGCGCCAGGAACACGAACCTGCACTTGGGGCAGTCCCCGCACCAACTCGGCGCCCTGCGGCCTTCGTCGAGGCGAAAGACCGCGTTGCAGCTCGTGAATGCTCCGTGGTACTGCGGCAGGCGGGCAAACGCACGTGCGATCGCGAGCTCCGAAGCCCCTCGGAGCACAGAGAAGTACGACAGATCTGGCATCGCCTCAGTCAAGGCGGCGCGAAACAGCCGCTCAGCCCTGAGGCCCTTGCTGAACTGGTGGTTGACCTCGATCCCGAAGGCGTGCACATTCCCGCTCGACGCGGAGCGTTCGTTTGCCATCACGACCGCGCGGTGGCCGTTCAGCGCCGCCACGAGGCAGGCGACAGAAGCGATCACCGCCGTCACGGGGACGTGTCCGTTGAGAGCGCCGTGGGCGTTGTAGCGCAGAAGCTGCAGGTCGATCCGCCGGAACGCGTGCAGCCAGGGAAGTCCAGCCTGTGCAACGGTCTCGGCGATCGGCTGCGCGGTGCCGACGGAGAACAGCGTCAACCGCTCGCCGGTGGTCCGGAGCGCTTCGATTGCGACGACCGAGTCCTTGCCGCCGCCGACCGGGACGAGCAGTCCGGCGCCAGCCTCCCTAGCGACCGGGGACACGGTTGCGCGCGTCGAAGGTCCAGAGCGCGCAGAGGGAAACTTCGGGCGTGGCAGGTCGATGCCATTCTCGAACGCGAGCTCGCCAAGGCCCTCCGAGTACAGAGCCTCGAGCAGGCGGGCGGTCTTCGGGCCGGGGACCAAATCGGCGTAGGCAATCGTGGGCGGTACCGCCGCCTTGAAGTAGCTGACGCCGGCGACCCAGTGCACCAGATCGACCAGCGGGCGGGCGCGGGCCATGAGCTCGCCGGAGAGCGGGGCGCTAACGGGCACCTGGATGCGCTCGACGAAGCGCAGCGACCCGTCGAGCTGGTACTCCAGCTCGACAGTGCCATCCGGGCTCAATTCCGCCGCTCCGAACCGCAGCTCCTTTACCCGGTCAGGCGCCGGAAACGTCGTCGGCTGACCGGAGACCAGAGACATGACTACTACAAGACTAGGGGCAGCGGCGAAACTCGTACGCCCCGTCACGCCTGAATGCTGGTCGGGCGTTCGGCCGGCGTGCCGCCCGAACGACGCTCGCCTACGCCCGATTCAAGCTGACCCGCGGACCCACTGCCCCACTGACCCGTTACCCGGGCTCTCCGCGCGGGCGTAGCTCGATCCGCCTGATCTTCCCGGTCAGCGTCTTGGGCAGCTCGGGCACGAACTCGACCAGCCGCGGGTAAGCGTAGGCCGAAAGGTGCTCGCGCACGAACGCCATCAGCTCCTCGCCCAGCTCGGTGCTTGGCTGGAAGCCTGCCGCCAGCACCACGAACGCCTTGACCACGGTGCCGCGGCGCTTGTCGGGGAATGCGACGGCGGCCGCTTCGGCCACGGCGGGGTGCTCCAGGCAGGCCGACTCGACCTCGAAGGGCCCGATTCGATACCCGGCCGAGATGATTACGTCGTCTGCCCGCCCCTCGTACCAGTAGTAGCCGTCCTCGTCGGTCTTGGCGGCGTCCCTGGTGTGAAACCAATCGCCCCCGAACGCCTGCTCTGATTCCTCCGGGGGCTGGTTCCAGTATCCGAGCGGGTAGTGGGGATTGGTCCGCGCCCGCAGGCAGATCTCACCGCGCTCTCCGGCCTTCAGCGGGCGCTCGTCCTCGTCGAGGATCGCGACCTCCCAGCCCGGCATCGGCTTGCCCATCGAACCCTCGCGAACCTTCATGAAGGGAAAGTTGGCGCACAGCGGATATGACTCGGTGAGGCCGTAGTAGTCGAGCACGGTCACGCCGTACTGATCGCGGAACCAGCGGATCGCCTCCGGGTTCAGCGGCTCTCCGGCCGAGCAGACGGCCCGGAGCTTCTGCGGGTAGCGCGTGCCCGCATCGGATATCGACATCATCGAGCGGATCGCTGTCGGCGTCGAGAATGCGTTGGTGACGCCATGGCGCGACATCACGTCAAGCTGCTTGCCGGGATCGAAGCCCCCGTCGCGCTGGTAGACGACCTGCACCGCTCCCAGCCGCCAGGGCCCGAGCAGCGGGGCGATCCCGGCCGCCCAGGCCCACTCGCCCATGCTGTGAAAAAGCTCACCGTCGCGCACCTCGTGGCAGTACTTGAACTCCTCGTGGCCGAGGATGTAGCGGTGGGCGTGGAGGATCCCCTTCGCCAGCCCGGTCGTCCCGGAGGAGTAATAGAGCTGGGCCGGATCCTCGGCCGCAGTGTCGAACGCGTTGAACGCGGTGGAGCCGTTGTCCAGTAGCGCTTGGTCGAGGATCAGTACCTGCTCGACCAGTGAGCTCTCGATCCGATCGACGTTGGCGGCGTTGGTCAAGAGGACCGCCGGAGCAGAATCGTGCAGCCGGTGGCGGATCCCGTCGTCGCCGTAGAGGACGGACATCGAGAGCAGGATCGCGCCCGTCTTCCAGGTGCCGAAGAACGCCGCCGCTGTCTCGGGCGTGGGCGGCAGCAGCATCGCGACCCGATCCCCCGGCTTCACGCCACGGGTGCGCAGGACGTTGGCCAAGCGATTGGAGTCATCCTGCAGTGCTCCCCAGCTCACGCGGCGCACCTTGCCCCGCGCGTCCTCGTGGATCATCGCGAGCTTGTCTCGCGGATGGCGATCGCAAACGTCTGCGGCGATGTTGTAGCGCTCGGGCACGTTCCAGCGGTGACTGGCGCACGCCTCTTCGTAGGAGATGCTCATCGGCACATCATCCTCTCTTGCGATTCAGAGCCTTCCCGCGCCCGGCCCGCGGGCCGGGCGCGGTCCAGCGACATCCTGGCAACGTTATTCCTCCTGAGCCTGTTCCTCCTTGACCTTGTCTCCGAGCGCCGCCATCACATCGGGATCGCGCAGCGTGGTGACGTCGCCCAGAGCTCGGCCGTCGGCGATGTCGCGCAGGAGCCGGCGCATGATCTTCCCCGAGCGGGTCTTGGGGAGATCGTCGGCCCAGATGACCCGTCTGGGACGCGCGAACTTCCCGATCCGCTCGGCGACCTGCGAGCGGATCTCCTCGATCAGCGCATCGGAGCCCTCGGTGGCACCCTGCAGCGTCACGAACGCGCAGATCGCCTGGCCGGTGTCCTCCTCGCTCTGCCCGATCACGGCCGCCTCGGCGACCTTCGGGTGGGAGACGATCGCCGACTCGACCTCGGCCGTGGAGAGTCTATGTCCCGAGACGTTGACGACATCGTCGGTCCGCCCGATGATCCAGAAGTAGCCGTCCTCGTCCTTGCGTGCGGCGTCCCCGACGAGATAGACATCGTTGCCGAACTTGGAGAAGTAGGTCTCCACGAAGCGGTCATCTTCCTTGTAGAGCGTGCGCAGCATCGAGGGCCAGGGGCGCGTGAGCACAAGCAGCCCCTGCCCTTCGGCTACCGGTTCGCCATCCCGCTCGGAAACCACCTCGGCGGCGATACCCGGGAAGGGCCACGTCGCCGATCCGGGCTTGGTGGCGACGATCCCGGGCAGCGGCGTGATCATGATCGCGCCAGTCTCGGTCTGCCACCACGTGTCGACGATCGGGCAGCGCTCGTCCCCAACGACCTTGTGGTACCAGAGCCACGCCTTGGGGTTGATCGGCTCTCCGACGGTGCCCAGCACGCGCAGCTTGCTCAAGTCGTGCTTCTCGACGTGCGCGGCTCCCCACTTCATGCACGCCCTGATCGCCGTCGGCGCCGTGTAGAAGATGCTCACGCCGTAGCGCTCGCACAGCTCCCACCAGATTCCCTTGTGTGGGTAGTCGGGCGGGCCCTCGTACATGACGCTGGTCGCCCCGTTGGCAAGCGGGCCGTAGACGATGTACGAGTGACCTGTGACCCAGCCGACGTCTGCCGAGCACCAGAAGACGTCCTGATTTGGCTTCAGATCGAAGACGTAGCGGTGCGTGGCGCTGACCTGAGCTAAATAGCCGCCGGTGGTGTGCAGGACGCCCTTGGGCTTGGCCGTCGAGCCGCTGGTGTAGAGGACGTACAGCGGGTGCTCGGCGTCGAGCTCCTCGGCGGGACACTCGGGGTCGGCCTGCTCGCAGATCTCGTGAAACCAGACATCGCGCCCGTCCTCCAGCTCGCACTCCGTCCCGGTGTGCTTGACGACGACGATGTGCCTCAGGGACTGCACGCCGCCCATCGCGGCGTCGACCTGCTGCTTGATTGCGGCCGTCTTGCCCTTGCGCCGGGCGCCGTCCACCGTTACCAGCGCCTTGGCTTGCGAGAACTCCATCCGCTCTGCGACCGAATCGGCCGAGTAGCCTCCGAAGACCACGTTGTGGGGCGCGCCGATCCGGGCGCACGCGAGCATCGCCACCACGACCTCGGGGATCATCGGCAGGAAGATCCCGACGATGTCTCCCTTGCCGATGCCAAGGTCCTTCAGCGCATTGGCGAAGCGCTGCACGTCACGGTGCAGGTCGGCATAACGAATTTCGCGCTCCTCACCTTCCTCCCCGCGCCAGTAGAAGGCGACCCGATCGCCGTTGCCTGCCTCCACGTGGCGGTCCACGCAGTTGTAGGAGGCGTTGATCTTGCCGTCGGCGAACCACTTGTAGAACGGTGGGTTGGAGTCGTCGAGGGTCTCGGTGGGCTCCGTGAACCAGTGCAACTCCCTGGCCTGAGTCAGCCACCACCCCCTCCAGTCGCGCTCGGCCTTCTCGTAGACAGAGTCGTCGCTGAGCAGCGCCTGTCCGCGCAGCTCCGCCGCCGGCTCGAAGGACTCGATTGCGAGCATCTCTCCGAGCTCGGCTTCGAGCGCGTTTTCGCTACCGGGAGTATCTGCGTCGTCCGCCATCGGCGTCTAGCGCCTGCGCTTGCGCTTGCGCTTGGGGGTATTCGAGCGCGTGCTCCGCGGTGGCGGTGCGCTCACCGCTTCGGGCGCGGGGGTTGGTACCGGCTTGGCCCGTCTAGCACCCCAGCCGCCGCCCAAGCCACCGAAGCCGCCCCCGCCACGGCTGGCGCCCAAGCCACCCCCGCCACGGCTGGCGCCACCTCCCGCGACCTGTTGCTGGCGCAGCGCCTGCGAGGAGGGCCACGGCTCCGCCCGGCCGCTGCGCCAGGACGCCGGCACGCCGGTCGGCCAGCGGCCCGAGAACAGGTAGGCGAGCGCCAGCAGCCAGAAGCCCTGCACGACTGGGACTGGCGCTCCGACCGGGAAAATGACAAGCACTCCCGCGAAGATCCCGAGATAACCCATGAAGCGGGTGAGCAGCCCCACCTGCATCGCGTTCAGCGCCGCCAGCACGAAACCGATCGCCAGTACGAGTGCCGCCAGCTCGCCGAGGAGCGGGAGGACGGTCAGGACGCCGCCCGTCAGGTGCTTGGCCTGGTCATAGGTCTGGCTGCCGTGGGTGACGAACTGATTTGCCTGGACGGCGATCACCGCGGCGTAGGCGACCCCGGTCGCCGCGTTGAGCAGCGCCCCCACGATCGCGATCGGCTTGAAGAACGGCGGCATCTGGGGCTTGCGCGCGCGCGCGGCAATCAGCAGGAAGACCAGCGTGCCACCCACCGCCAGCAGTCCCGCCGCGTTGATCGCTGACCCGATCAGGTCGATCGGGAAGCGCTTGTGGACGGTTATCAGGCCGAGGGTCAGCTCGTCCACGCTCGCATGAGGGCCCGAGAGCTGCACGGCCGCGGCGACGACGAGCAGGACTCCCGCCAGCCCGGCCAGAATCGCTTGGCGCATCCGCACGCGCGCCTCGTAGATGAGCTGCTCGTCCACGGTCACCTAATCGACAATGCTAGCCGCGGGCCTGCAGGCCCGCGGCGCCGAGAGCTGGACAGAGAGCTGGACATAGACTCGCGCGCGTGCAGAGCGGCGCGCCGAAGGACCTTCCCTGTCCGGCTTGTGGCGGAATACTGGCGTCTTGGTGCTCGGTCCCGGCCTCCGAGCCCGCCCCCCAACCGATGTTCTTCGAGCTGCGCCGGTGCACCACCTGCGGGACGGCGGTGACGATCGGCGATGCACCGCTCGCGCTCCACGAAAGTGGCGCCTACGGGCCCGGTCGCCCTCGGCTGCACCGGGCCGCCGGGCCGGCTCTGCGTGCCTTCGACAATCGCCGCCTGGGGCTGCTGGGCACGCTCGTAGCGCCGCCGGCGCGGGTCTTGGACGCGGGCGCGGGCCGGGGCCGGTTCGTCGCTGCCGCACGAGCTGCCGGCTATGACGCGTTCGGGATCGAGCCCTCGCCCCGCGGCTGGGGGGCGGCTGGTACAGCCGGCGTGCCGGTGCAGGGCGTGAGCATCGAGCAGGCACAGATCCCGGACGCCAGCCTCGATGCGGTCACCCTCTGGCACGTGCTCGAGCACCTCGACGAGCCGGCGCGCGCTCTCGCGCGCCTTCACGAGTGGCTAGCACCGGGGGGTGCGCTGCTCGTCGGCGTGCCGAACCTCGCAAGCCTCCAAGCGAGGCTCGCCAGCGCGGATTGGTACCACTTCGACGTGCCGCGCCACCGGGTCCACTTCACCCCGGCCGGCGTGAATGCACTACTGGTCAGGCAAGGCTTCACGGTGCTGCGCACGCACCACCTGCTGCTCGAGCACAACCCGTTCGGGATGTGGCAGTCGCTGGTCAACCGCGCGACGAAGAACCCTTCCTACCTCTACAACCTCCTCAAGCACAATGCCCCGCTGCGCTCGCCCGACCTGGCGATCACGGCCCTGGCGCTCCCACTCGCGCCACTCGCCGCGCTCCTGGAGCTGATCGCGGGCCTGTGCGATCGTGGTGGCACGATCGCGGTCCTGGCACGGCGAAGCTAGGCCAGCCGGGTGCGGAGCGCTCACGGAGTAGCATTGAGCGCATGGAAGGAAGCGGTGGACTCGGCGACATGTTCGGCGATCCCGAAGAGCTACAGCGCAAGCTGGGTGAATTCGCGGAGCAGATGCAGGGTGCTCAGCGGCTCGCGTGGGCCGACAACGCGATCAAGCTGGCGGTCGACCTCACGGTCGCGGCGATGAATCGCGCCAACATCCAGGGAACCACCGAGCAGCAGTCCGAGCAGCTACGCGCGGTGATGGCTGTGATCTTCCCCGAGGCCGTGACGCTCGTGCGCGAAGCGCGCGAGGGCCTGCAGTAGCCCTCTTCAGGCGGGGCAACCCGCGCCTTCATGGACCGCAGGCGCCGGACGCAGCCGACGAACGACAGCATAGCTCAGGGACCCTGTGAGCCGGTTCTGTGCGCCGGGCGTCCTATGCCATCGGCAGCGAGGTCCCCGCCGGCTTGGGCGCCACCGGCATGATCCGCATCACCGGCGACCCAGTCGGCGAGAGTGCGATCAGGCTGCGGGCCGCGTCGCGCAGCGCCTGCGCCGCCGGGTCCTCGGGATCGGAGAAGACCACCGGCAGGCCGGCGTCGGACTGCACACGCAGGTCCATCGTCAACGGAACCTTGGCCAGCAGTGGGACCTCGAGCTCCTCGGCGAGTAGTTGCCCGCCGCCCTCGCCGAAGATCTGAATGCGCTCCCCCCCGGGCGCCAAAAAGCTCGACATGTTCTCGATTACGCCGGCGATCTCGACCCTGAGCTTGCCGGCCATCTCGGCCGAGCGGCGCGCGACCCTCTGTGCGGCTGGCTGGGGGGTGGTCACGATCACGAACTTCGCCTGGGGGAGGAGCTGGGCGAGCGTCATCGAGACGTCGCCCGTGCCGGGTGGCAGATCGATCAGCAGGTAGTCGAGCTCGCCCCACTCGACGTCCTCGAGGAACTGCTGCAAGGTCAGCTCGAGCATCGGGCCGCGCCACACGACCGCTGCGTCCTGCTCGACGAAGAAGCCCATCGACATCACGCGGATGCCCTCGTGGGCCACGAGCGGGATCAGCTTGCGATCGGCGCTCACACGCGGGCGCTCTGCCCCCAGACCGAGCATCCGCGGCTGTGAGTAGCCCAGCACGTCAGCATCGAGCACTCCCACCTGCTTGCCGTCGGCCGCCAGTGCGGCGGCGAGGTTGGCGGTCACGCTCGACTTGCCGACCCCGCCCTTGCCGGAGCCGATGCAGATCACGTTGCTGACCTGTGCCAGCGCGCCGGCGGGCAGCGTCTGGCGCCCGAGCTTCTGGGCGAGTGCGGTCTTCTCGTCACGGGTGAGGACATCGAAGCTCACGTTCACACCCCTGACGCCCGCCAGCCCGCCCACGGCCTGCGCGACGGCGGTCTGGAAATCGCTGCGGATTGGGCAGCCGTCCGTCGTCAGCGACACGATCACGTCGACCACCCCATTCTCGCGGGGCTCGATCGAGCGCACCATCCCGAGCTCGACGATGTTCTTGTAGAGCTCGGGGTCGATGAGCGCGCGCAGCGCTTGCGTGATCTGAGCTTTGGTGGGCATGCCGCTCACCTGAGCCCTGTCCGTGCGGCGGCGACGGCGGCGTCGGCCTCGCCCCCGAGTAGCCGGGCTTGGTAGAACGCTGAGCCTGGTTGCTGGAGACGACCTCCCTGCGCAAGAGAGCCCGTATCCACGGCCGCAAACCCGAGTTGCTCGATCAGCGCCACGACGACGTTCTTCGCGTCGTTCTGGCCGGCGAACCCGCCCGGCGAGCTCGGATCTCCGTCATCGCAGGCGAGGAACAGCGCGAGGCGCTCCTCGCGGGGCGCATCGACCCGCGCGGCCGAGGCGAGCGTGTCGAAGTCCATCGTGTTGAACGCCTTCACCACGCGCGCTTGAACAAGGTGCTGGGCGATCAGCTGGGTCGAGGTGATGCGGTCGGCGTCGAGCTCGGCGATCGAGCCGTCGCGACCGGGGTGGTAGTTGGTCGCGTCGATCACGATCCTGCCTCCAAACCCCTCCACGGGCAGCTCGACGTGGCGTACAAAGGGCACCGTGAGCACGATCACGTCCGCGCCGATGGCGACCTCGGTCACCGTGCCCGCTCGCATACGACCGCCAAGCTCACGCACAAGCTCGGACATCGGGTTGAGGCTGGCGATGACGGCGACGTGTCCTGCGCCCACGAACAACCGGCCGGCAGTCTCCCCGATCCTGCTGCTGCCAATGATGCCGATCCTCATCCGCTCACTGCCCTCGCATCGTGAATCGCGTCGTGCGCGTCACGTTATCACCGGGTCGGGCCATCTGCCGGCCACGCTGCAGTCGCGCACGACTCACTTCAGCAGCCGCGAGAGTCGCCTGTCCTTCATCAGCTTGCCGGCGGTCTGGCACGCCGGGCAGTAGCACATCACGTAGTCCTCGTAGAACACTGCCTCGATGCGCTCCCCGCAACGCGGGCACGGCTCCCCGTTGCGGCGATGAATGCGCAGCGGCATCGGCAGCTTGTCGGGGATCGGCAATTCAATCGTCTGCTCGTAGTGGGCGATCGCCTCGCCCAGCCGGTCGACTACCGCCTCGCGCAGCCGTTCCGCCTCCTCGGCGTCGAGGTCACAGCCGCGCTTGAACGGCGAGATCCGCGCCGCGTGGAGGATCTCATCGACCCAGGAGCGCCCGATGCCCGCGATCACGTGCTGGTCGCGCAGCAGCGCGTAGAGGGGACGGGGAACTTCGAGCAGCGCCGCCAAGCGCTCAGGCGGGGGCGGGTCAGGCCATGCATCGGGGCCCAGCGCGGCGATTGTCGCCTCGTCTGGCACGCCGGAGGCCGGTAGCAGCTTGACCCACGCTGCCTGCTTGGTGCCGAACTCGCGTAGGCGCAACTCGCGCCCCTCGCCCAGGCGCACCAGCAGGCGCGAGGCCCGATCGCGCGCCGACGCCCGCGTGCCGAACAGTTGCAGGCGTCCGGCGGACATCAGGTGGATGAGGATCGTGAGCCCGCCCTCGACATCGACCAGGAAGAGCTTCCCGCGCCGCCGCACCCCCAGGATCTCCCTGTCCTCCAGCGCCGACAGCGCTGGCTCGTAGGTCTTCAGCGCATTGACGCCGGGGGCGAGCACGGACTCGATGCGAGCGCCCGCGAGCGCTGCGCCGATCAAGTGTGCGGTGATCTCGACTTCGGGAAGCTCGGGCATGACTCATGACGAGCTTAGGACGACATGCGTTTGGCCGGGTGCAGCGACGACTAGGCCGGCGTCCCGGGCCGCGTCGGCGAGCCGACGGTCGTAGGCGATGAACGCCGTCGGCCCTTCGCGGAGCAGTAGCGCCGCCGCAAGTTGCAGCGCGTCAAGGGTACGCGATGGCGCCTGTATCGCAGGCGACGTCCTGAACCGCGCGATCGAGGGAAGCCAGGTCGAGATCGCCGACCACCGCGCGAGCTTCCGCCAGGACCTGGCTGCCACCCTCCGTGCGGCGCCGCGCCCTTCACAGCCCGAGCTCGTAGTAGAGCATCTGCGTCTCGGGCCTTCCCTCCTGCTCGAGGTTGGTGAACCCGAGGCTCTCGTACAGCCCGCGCGCCGCAGTGTCGTCGACCGCAGTGCCTAGCTCCATCGTGGTCGCCCCGCGTTCGCGCGCGAGGCCTAAGGCGGTCTGCATCAGCATCTGCCCGTGGCCCTCTCCACGGCGGTCGGGCACCACGTAGAGCTCCTCCAGGTAGCACATCGGCGCGCCGGTGAGCAGGTACTCGCGGAAGCGAAGCTGGGCGACGCCGACGTGCGGTGGCCCGGCCAGCAGGAAGACGCTGAGCTCACGCGCGATGTGCTCGCGGATCCGCGGCGCGAGGGCCTTTGCGCCCGGCGTGTACTCGTCGAACTCTGCCTGGAAGCGGTCGAGCAGGTCGGCGACCTCCTCGGAGTCGGCGCTCGCAGCGATGCGGCTTTGCTCGGGCGATGAAGCCATCGGCGGTCAGAGTACGCCGAGCGACCTCAACCCGGATGGGCTGGCCGGCACAGGCTCAGAGCGCGGTGGCGTGGGGCTTCGCTCAGGCCGCGACTGGCAGGCTGAAGCGAACCGAGGTCCCGATGCTCGTCTCGGGCAGCCAGATGCGCCCGCCGTGGGCTTCGACGATCGCGCGTGAGACGGCCAGGCCGAGCCCGGCGCCGGCGCCGGCGCGCGCGGCGCCCGCGCCGCCGCGATAGAAGGCGGTGAACACGCGTTCGCGCTCCTGGGCGGCGATCCCGTCGCCACTGTCTGCCACCTCGATCTCGATCCGGTCGGCGATCGGCTCGGCGCGCACCACTACGCTGCCATCTGCCGGCGTGTGGCGGATCGCGTTCTGGATCAGGTTGAAGAGCACGCGCTGAAGCTTCTCCGGGTTCGCCTTTGCGGGTGCGAGCACGGCCGGCACCTCCGCCGATACGAGCACTCCCTTTGCCTCGGCCTGGACTCGCATCGCCTCGACCGTCTCGCCCACCAAGTCCCCCAGCGGCACGCGCTCCAGCGACCAGCTTATGTCGCCGGCCTCGAGCCTCGAGAGCTCGAACAGGTCGTCGATCAACGCGCTCAAGGCATCGATATGGGTTCGCATTCGTCCCAGGTAGGCGCGGCGGACATCCCCGTCGACGACATCGTCCCCGACGGCTTCGGCCAGAAGCTGCAGCGAGGTGATCGGCGTTCGCAGATCGTGTGAGACAGCGGCCACGAGGTCCCGCCGGGCACTGTCTGACTGGTCGCGGGCTTGCTCCTCGGTCTGCAGGCACGAGATCATCGCGTTGGCCGCCCCGGCGAGCTCGGCCAGCTCGTCGCTGGCGGTGGTCTCGATCCTCACGTCCCGCCTGCCGTCGCGGACGGAGGTGAGTCCGTCCCGGATCGCCCGCACGTCGTGCAGGATCCCGTCCGCGACCAGCTTCGACGCGAGGATCGCCACGAGGCCCGCGAGCACGACGATCGCGGCTACCAGAGCCGCGTCGTGACCGGAGACGAACATCAGCCCGGCCACAATCACCAGCGCCAGCAGCACCGGCGCGATGGCGATTGCCACCGCGAGCGCGAACTGGCGGGAGAGCGAGCCCGCTCGATCTCGTCCGCGGGCGGCGATCGCGGAGGGGAGCATGGCGCGCGCGGCGGGGGCCACGGCGCGCATCATGGCGGGGAGCAGAGCGCGCGTGACGGCGGGGAGCAGAGCGCGCGTGACGGCGGGGAGCAGAGCAAGGCGCGGGTCACGGCTGAAACCGGTAGCCCACTCCCCACACCGTCTGGAGGTGCTCAGGCCGAGCGGGGTCGAGCTCGAGCTTGGCGCGCAGCCGGCGGACGTGGACGGTGACGGTGGAGGTGTCGGTGTAGAACGAGTATTGCCAGACGGCGTCCATGAGCTGATTGCGGGAGAACGCCTGCCCCGGGTGCCTGGCGAGGAACAGGAGCACATCGAATTCCCTCTGCGTGAGCTGGACCTCGGCCCCCCGGGTGAAGACCCTGCGAGCCGCGGGGTCGATCGTCATGTCGCGCAGCTCCAGCGGCGCCTCGTGCGCAGGAGAAGTGTCGACTCGGCGCAGCACGGCGTCGACGCGCGCGACCAGCTCGACGGGAGAGAACGGCTTGACGACGTAGTCATCAGCGCCCAGGCGCAGCCCGATCACGCGGTCGGACTCGTCCGCCTTGGCGGTCAGCAGGATCACCGCGATCCGCTCCGGATCCTGATCGCGCAGGCGGCGCATCACCTCGAGCCCGTCGATGCCCGGGAGCATCAGGTCCAGCACGACGAGGTCGGGGCGCTGGCTGGCGGCGGCTGCCAGCGCCTGGGCGCCGTCCCCGGCGACCCGGGTGCGGTAGCCCGCGCGCTCCAAGTAGCGCGAGAGCACTTCGGAGATTGTGGGCTCGTCGTCGACGACGAGCACAGAGCCACGGGCGTGATCGTTCACACCGGCTATTCTCGCAGCCATCGGCAGCGTAGCCCGCGGGCTACGCTGCCAAATCACGTCTGTTCACCGGCTGTTCATCGGTCGCAGAGCGAGCTTCGGCGGGCTCGGCGACGCGCGAGCGCCCGGCGGAGCGCCGTTCTAACCCGGCGCTATTGGGGCTAGCACCATTAGCACCATGTCATCGGTGGCCAGCGACCGAGACCGCTGAGAAGTCCTCGCTGGCTGGCGACCGCGATCCGCTGGCTGAGGCTGCCGGCGCCCGACCCCAATATCGCCCCCAGCGACTCTCAGCGCCGGGCAAAGCAGTTCTTGGCTACTACCGGTTGACGACCTTGAACGCCGTCGCGGTGGCGACTCCGAACAGGACGTGAAAGCCGACGTCGGGCGCGAGCGTCTCGATCTCGTACTTCCAGACCGGCGGGGCGAGCTTCATCAAGGGCAGCTCGACGAGGCTCGCGCCCCAGGCCACCAGCCCCAGTGTCAGGCCCGAGCGCAACGCTCGTGGGCTGTCCCTGCCTCTGGAGACGCCGTACGCGAAGCCCCAAGCCGTCCCGTAGAGAACGTGCATGGCGTTGTTGAGCAGCGTTTCGCTCCCCGCGGGAACGTCCTCCTCAAACAAGCCCTTGATGATCCGCTTACCCACTTCGGCCGGCGCGTTGCTCGCCTCGCCGTCGGTGAACTTCATGTAAATGGTCTGGGCACCGGTCATCACGGCCGTCCCGATCACTCCGGCCACCAGACCATCCCGCGCCGACCTGCGCGGCGCCGGAGTGATTTCGATGCTCTGCTTCCTCGACACGATCTTCTGCTTTCTGGACGGGATGCTCTGCTTCCTTGATGGGATGATGCTCTGCTTTCTTGACACGTCGCTCGCTCTCCTCAGTTGGCGAAGGTACCGATCAACCGCGCCTGCTCGATCACGTGATCCTCGATCCGTGCGAGCAGCGCTTGGCGCTCCAGACCGGGCTCGAGCTCGAGCTCCTCGTCGAGCGCATAGACCCAGAAGTAATAGTGGTGCGTCCCGTGCCCAGCGGGTGGCGCCGGTCCGTTGTAGCGCTGTTCGCCGAGTGAGTTGATGCCCTCGATCGCGTCCCCGCCCCCTTCGGGGAGGCCGGTCGCGCCGCCGGGGATACCGTAGGCGACCCAATGGGTGAAACCGTCCACGAGCGGGGCGTCGGGGTCGTGGACGACGAGCGCGAACGCCTTCGTGTCCGGTGGGACGCCGCTCCACTGCAGCTCCGGGGCCACGTCCTCTCCCGTGCTCGCGTACCGGTCGGGAATCCGCTGGTGGGACTTGAAAGCCGGCGAGGTGATCCTCAGGTCTGCGACGTTCAGCTCTTGACTCATCTCAGGCCACTACCCGCATTGGTCACATTCCTCACAATACCTTCTTCCCACCGGCCGCTCCCCGCAGGACGAGCGTGCGAGCTCTTGGACGGGAGGGCTGATCTTGATCACACTCCTCGCACTGAGCCCCGGTCAAGCCGGATCGAGCTCGATCGACTCGATCTTGGGGGGATCCATGGGTCGGTTCTGGGCGCGGGTAGGCACCCCTTCGATCGCGTCGACAGCATCCATCTCGCCGCTCACCTGGCCGAACACGGTGTGCTTGCCGTCGAGCCACGGTGCGCTCTCCTTGGTCACGATGAAGAACTGCGAGCCGTTGGTGTTCGGCCCGGAGTTGGCCATCGCCAGCGCGCCGCGCACCACCTTGTGCTCGTTGAACTCGTCCTCGAAGCGGTAGTCAGGGCCGCCAGTCCCCGTGCCCTGGGGGCAACCGCCCTGAATCATGAAGTCGGGGATCACGCGGTGGAAGATGAGCCCGTCGTAGAAGTGATCGGCGGCGAGCTTGCGGAAGTTGGCGACCGTCTTGGGCGCATCCTCGTCGAAGAGCTCGAGCGCGATCGTCCCGTGGGTTGTGTGCATTTGGGCTTTAGACATGTCACTCAGCCTACCGCCGCGCCGGCTCCAGGCGCAGCGCGTGGCCGTGGATCTCGGTGCCGCTCACCTGCTCAACCACGCGCCCGGCGTCGTGCTCGGGCACCTCGACGAACGCGAAGCGCTCCAGGACAAGGATGTTGCGCACCGCTTCGCCGTCGAGACCCGTGGCGGCAGTGATCGCGTGGATGATGTCCGAGGGCTCGATTCCTGCGCTGCGCCCGCCGGAGACGATCAGCTTGCGTGCCGGACCGTCGCCGTTGCGCGAGACGCGTGGCTTTGAGTGCCGCCGCGGTGGCGCCTTGACGGGGGTCGGCGCCACCCGGGCATTCTCGACCCAGGGCGACAGCTTGACGCCCGCGTGGCGCTCGATCGCCTCGATCTCCTTAGCCTGGCGGGGTTCGAAGAATGTGATCGCGCGGCCGCTGGCGCCGATCCGGCCGGTGCGGCCGATCCGGTGGACGTATACGTCGGGAGAAGTCGGCACGTCGAAGTTAACGATGTGCGAGATGCCCAGGATGTCCAGTCCGCGAGCGGCGACGTCAGTGGCGACCAGCAACGGCAAGCGACCGTCCTTGAACGCGATCATCACGCCGTCGCGTGCCCCCTGCGTCATGTCGCCGTGCAGCGCCTTGACGTTCATCCCGCGGTCGCGCAGGGTGCGGTTGAGCTGGTCGCAGCGGATCTTGGTGCGAACGAACACCAGTGCCTGCTCCGGGCGCTCGGAGCGCAGCACCTCGACGAGCCGATCGGCCTTTTCCTTGGACTGCACCTCGAGCGCGAACTGCTCGACCGTGTCGACGGTCAGCGTCGCCGTCTTTACCTTGATCGTCACGGGGTGATATAGGTACTTGTCCGCAAGGCGCCTGATCTCCAGCGGCATCGTTGCCGAGAAGAGCGCCGTCTGGCGGCTGGACGGGGTGAGCGACAAGATCCGCTCGACGTCCTCCAGGAAGCCCAGGTCGAGCATCTCGTCGGCCTCGTCGAGAACCACGAACCGGCACGAGTGCAGCATCAGCGAATGGCGCGAGATTAAGTCTTTTACGCGTCCCACGGTGCCGACCACCACATGTCCGCCGGCGCGGAGCTGCGCCTGCTGGGTGCGGATCGGAGCGCCCCCGAAAACAGCTACGACGTCCACTCCCTTGCGCTTTCCATAAGTGCGCAGAGCCTGCGTGACCTGGATGCAGAGCTCCCGTGTGGGCGTCAGCACGAGAGCTTGCACCTCAGGCTCGGACGGATCGACGTACTGGAGCATCGGCAGGCCAAACGCCGCTGTCTTGCCCGAGCCGGTCTGCGCTTGCCCGATCACGTCCGAGCCCTCCAGCAGCGGCGGGATCGCCTGCTCCTGGATCTCGCTGGGCGCGTCATACCCGACGTCGTGAATGGCCCCGAGGATGTCCGGGGCGAGGCGCAGGTCGCTGAAGGCGGGCATCGTCAGGCGCAACGATAGACGGCTGTGACTCCGCGAGCGGTCCCGGGAGCAGATGCTCGGCGTGCTCGGCTCAGGGCTCGGCGGTGCTCGTGGTCGTGAACGTGCCCGCTATGCGGCGCACGAGCGCGGGCGCCAGCGTTCGTGCGGCGCCAGCCAGCCAGTAGGGCCGCGGGACGTAACGCTCCGCCTTGCCCCCAGGACCGGCTTGCACGATCGCTTCAGCCACCAGTTCGGGCGAGGAGACCATCCAGCGCGTCGCGCGGCGCGCCCGCAGCCCGGCGGCAGGAAAGCCCTCCGTCTCGACGAAGCCCGGCAACACCAGGCCGACGTGCACGCCGTGCCGGCGCTCCTCCAGGTGCAGCGCGTCGCTCCAGCCGGCGAGCGCGGACTTGCTCGCGCCGTAAGCACCGGAGCCCGGTCGCGAGACGCGTGCGGAGGTGCTGGCGACGTTGACGATCGACACGCGCGCGCTGGCAGCCTCGATCTCGCTCTCCGCCCGGCCCCTGATCTCGTTCCATGCCCGGCCCCTGATCTCGTTCCACGGCCGGGCCCCGATCTCGTCCCCCGGTCCGGCCCCCGTTTCGCTCCCCGGCCCGCGGGCCGCCGGCTGCGAGAGCAAGCCGGCAGCCGTTTGGCGCAGCACGGGAAGGAGCGCCTCGGTCAGGCGCGCCGGCGCCCCGAAGTTGAGCTTCATGTGGCGCTCGAGGCTCGCCCACCCGGTCTCGGCGAACTCTCCGTGCCACGCAGCGCCGGCGTTGTTGACGAGCAGGTGCAACTGACCGTGCTCGCGCTGCACGATCTCGCTAAGCGCGGCCGGCGCGTTCGCGCCCATCAAGTCGAGCGCCACCACTGTGGCGCCACCGAGTTGCATCGCCAGTGCGCGCAGGCGCTCCTCGCGGCGGGCCACGAGGATCAGCTGCACCCCTTCCTCGCGCGCCAGCCGGCGAGCGGTCGCTTCCCCGATGCCGCTGGATGCCCCTGTCACAAGGGCGACGAAATGGGGGGGAGGGGGCATGCCAGACGCAGCGTATTGGCCCGCCCGCCAGCACCGGGCTCAGCCGCTGAGCACCGGGGCTCCGCCGTCGAGTAGCGTTGAGCGTCCCTTGAGCAAGAGCACGGTGGCCTTGATCACGATTCCGTTCTTTACGGGCGTGATCGGTTATGTCACCAACTGGACGGGCGTGCTGATGCTGTTCTATCCGGTTCACTTCAAGGGCTTGCGAATCACGAGCGCGGTGGCGCTCGTGAAGCTGCTGCCGCGCAAGGTCCGCGAGATCCCCGGAGTGATGATCGGGGGCCTCGGGTGGCAGGGGATCATTCCCTCCCGCGCGGCCAAGATGGGCAGCCTGTCGGTCGACAGCGGGATCGCCAAGCTTGGCACCCCGGCCGAGTTCTGGGAGCAGCTCGACCCCGAGAAGATGGCGCAGCAGATCATCGGCAGCATGCAGGAGGAGATCAGGGGGATCGTGGAGCGAATCATGGAGCGCGAGCAGCCGCGCCTGTGGCAAGAGCTGCCGGCGCAGATCAGGGAGCTCGTCTACCGGCGGGTGGAGCAGCAGCTACCCGACATCGTCCACGATCTGACCAATCAGATCGGGCCCAACTTCGAGCTGCTCGCCGACGTCAAGCTGATGGTGATCCGGCGCTTCGAGGAGCGGCCTGAGCTCGCCAACCGCGTGTTCCTGGACATGGGGGGGCGCGAGCTCAAGTTCATCCAGAACTTCGGCTTCGTGTTCGGCTTCGCGCTGGGGATCCCGGTTGCGGCGATTACGCATCTCATACCCGTTTGGTGGCTGCTCCCAATCCTCGGGGTGATCGTGGGCTGGAGCACCAACTGGGTGGCGCTGTGGATGATCTACGAGCCGGCTGAGCCGCAACAATGGGGGCCGTTCAAGGTCCACGGCCTCTTCATCCGCCGCCAGCCCGAAGTCGCCGGGGTATACGCCCAGATCGTCTCGGACGAGATCCTGACGATGGCCAACTTCGGCGAGGAGCTGCTACACGGTCCTCGTGCCGATCGCACGCGGGCGATGATCGAGAGCGTGATGCGCCCGGCAGTCGATCGTGCGGTCGGTTCGGCAAAAGGGGCAGTGCGGTGGGCGGTGGGAAGCGAGGAGTACGAGCGGATCAGCAGCTCGTTCGCCGCTGAGCCCGTCGATCAGCTCATGACCCCGCTCAGCGACCCGGAGTTCAACCGCGAGCAGAGCGCCGCGATCCGTAAGCTGATCTCCGAAAGGATGCGCGAGATGGCACCGAGCGACTTCGGGAACATGCTGCGAGCGGCGACGAGGGAGGACGAATGGCTGCTCCTGGCCCACGGCGCCGTACTGGGGTTCGCGGCGGGGCTGGTGCACTTGGCGCTGTTCGGGTGAGCACGTGAGCGAGTATGAATACGAATACCGGCGCCCTGGTCCGCTCGACGTACTTCCCGTGTTGGTGCGGGGCGCCGCAGGGCTCTGGCTGCGCAGCGCGACGTGGGGCGTGCAGACGTCGGCTCGCGCCGGGGGCAGGCTCGTGCGCGCGGCGGCCTCCCAGGAGTCTGCCGCTGAGTTGTGGCGTGACGCCGGCGCCCAGCTCCGGGGCTGTGCCCGTGAGCTGCTCGGCGTCTCCGAGCTCGACCACCGCATCGCACAGCTCATGCCACCAGTCGATGCCCGTCACGGCGATGAAGTGGATGACGTCGATGACGCCGATGACGCCGATCCGTCCAGTCCATCGGCCTCGCCTCCAACGCTGCGCGAGGCCGGGTCCGAGCTACTGCGTCGCTCAGCGGAGGTGGATACCGAGGACGGGACGCCGGACGACGAGTTCCACCCCGCGTTCGGGCGGATCCTCGGCGAGCTACACCCCGACGAGGCGCGGATCTTGCGCCTACTACTCCTCAGCGGCGCGCAGGCGTCGGTGGACGTCCGCACGAGCGCGCTGATGGGCCTCTCGTCCCAGGTCGTCGCACCAGGCCTGACGATGATCGGCGCCCGGGCGGGGTGCCGTCACGTAGCGCGCGTACCCGCCTACCTGAACAACGTGCAACGGCTCGGCTTGATCTGGTTCTCTCAGGAGTCGCTCGAGGATCCGATGAGCTACCAGGTGCTCGAAGCTCAACCCGAGGTGATGACCGCGATCAAGCACGCAGGGCGTGCCAAGACGGTGCGCCGCAGCATTCACCTGACGCCGTTCGGGAAGGACTTCTGCGAGGCCTGCCTGCCGCTCGAGAGCGCCGGGACCGAATTGGTGCTCAGTACGCGCCGCGATCAGCTCTGACTTCAGCGCTCGGCGCCGGCGCCTGCGCGCCTTCAGCACGCAGGGGCGACAAGCGTGGGCTGGCGGGTGTGAGCGCGCTGGCGGGTGCGAGCGCGCCGCCCGAGCAATCCGCTGAGCTGACCGTTCGCCGCGGGTTCTGGATTCCGAAGGCCGCGAGCACGCCCCCCACGAGCGCCAGCCCGCCACTGATCCCGATCCCG
>JAABUX010000706.1_pt1 | contig 55187 bp, 48 predicted proteins | sample 5561851 | NCBI WGS metagenome assembly JAABUX01 (sample SAMN10711883, study PRJNA513361) | rock metagenome | isolation source: Antarctica rocks | place: Antarctica: Victoria Land, Richard Nunatak red sandstone | collected 2016-01-03
ACTCCCACTGCGCCTCGGTCAACAACTCGAACCGCTTCTTGCTCATGCAACAAGATCATCAGAGAACCCGCCTCATGCAAAAGTACACAGCTTGAGGCCGAACCTATTTATGAAACAAGCTCTAGCAGGAATCAAGCGAAATACCCTCAGCAATCGACAGAACAGCGCTTGTACAAAGCAGGCCCATCATACCGCCTCAAAGCCGCTCAAGAGTGCGTCGGCAGCAGCACCATCGCCCCTTCAGCCTGCGTGTGGCTAAGCCGCACGATATGTGGCGTAAGTATAATAACAAGGCTGTCACGTGTATTGGTGATGGTCCGGTTGGTGCCGAACTCGAAACCGGGGATCTCGCTTAGAAACGGCAGCCCGATCAGCGTCGCGCTTTCCTGGTTCGACAGCTGGCTGACCAGCACAGTCCTCTCCCCGGGCTTGACGTTGATGATCGAATTTGTCTGACGATTGTTGATAATTGGATTGCTGTTCAGCATCGCTCCGCTAAGTGAGGAAAGCTGGAGCTGCAGCTTGAGCGAGATATCGCGGTCCTGCTGTATGCGAGGCGTCGCCGTCAGGTTCAATCCAATGTCCTGATACTGCACCTGCGGCACGGCGGCGCTTGCGGCGGAGCTCAATGAGGCAAGATTAACGCCGAGGTTCTGCAGCGTGTTCGAAAGCCCGGCCCCCGAAATGCCGGCGATACTCGTCGAACCGGTCGCCAGGTTGGAGTACGAAGACGTCACGATCGGGTAGCGCTCGCCGATCTTGATCGTGCCGCCCTCCTGGTCGAGCAGTCGCAGCTGCAGCTTGTCCAGTATGCGCGTATCGGAGTTGTTGAGCTGCAGGTTGGCGGTCGCCTGCGTCAGCGTCAGGCCCGTAGTCGTGATGCCGCCGCCGAAGTAGGCGAACGGTTGCGACAACGGGGTCGAACCGGCCATGCCCGATACAATCAGCGCCAGCGCGATTTCCTGGATATTTCCCGGGCTCGCCAACCCGCTCGAGATGATCTGCTGCACCAGCGACGGATTGTTGTTGATAAGGCTGTTGACCTCGGAGGTGACGTTGAAAAGAGTGGTGGACTGCGGAATCTCCGCGCCTTCATTCACCGTTTTCTGCGTTTGAACTTCGTATATATCGACGTCGAGCATCACCTCGCTGCGCCCGGCCAGCAACTCGTTCAGCTCGAAGTTGAAGGCGCGCATGCGCAACGCCGGCGCACGTATCGTAAGGGTATTGTTCGACTCATGCACGGTAGCCTGCTGCGCCTCGAAGACATTCCGCGCGACATTGCCCACGTCGTTCAACTCCGCCGTCGTGAGCGCGGGCAGGTACACCGTTTCGAGCGCCAGTCGCTGATACTCCGTGCGATTTTCCTTGGTATCGAGCGCGAGCAGCGCGCGCCCGGGGTCGAGCGGCACCAGAAACGTACCGGTTGCGAGCGTAAGCATCTGCTCCGCCTGCGCGTACGTTACGTCGTCGGCATCGAAATGCACGCGTTCGGCGCCGCTTCCCTCGATCGACTTGTCGATGGTGGGCGTAATGCCATAGGTTCCGAGCACCTGCCGCAGCAGCTCCCCTTTGGGCAGCATGAGGTGGAAGCTATGGGTGCCGGCGGCAGGCTTCAGTTCGACGACCGGTCCTGCATCGTCTTTCGTACCGTTCAGGATCACGGCCTCGGGCGGGCCCTCGTCCTCGATATACTTTTGGTGCTCCAGGACCAGGGGGTTGTGACTGTTCTGCGCCGCCGCTTCGCCCATACGCGCGTGCCAGGTCGCGGTATCGCCTTGCAAGCGAGCCTTCAACGCCTGCTGCATCAGTTGCGTGGCCAGGTTGTCGCGCGCGATCGCCAGGGCCGCTTCGTAGTTGCGATCGCCAGGATCAAGCGCGGCGGCCTGGGTAAACGCGGCCACCGCGGCCGGGAGATGATTGGCGGAAACCCCCTTGGCGCCTTCGACGAAATAGTGCTGCGCGCGATCGCGATCATGGTTGCTGACGTGGATCGCCGATGCCGGCGCGGGCTGCCCACCCCCCGGCTGTTGACCGTTCAGGGACACAGGCTGCCAAAGCAGTGCGCTCAGGGCAAAGGGGAACGCGAGTGCCCGCATTCGCTTGTCGCGCGCTGCGGGCATCTTCAGTTCGCCTCGGCCCGGGTGTACGCGAGCAAGGCTTCGAGCGAAGAGGCGCAAACCTCAGGCTCCGCCTCCATCAACTGGTCAAACGTGTAATTGCCGGTGGCCACCGCAATCGTCGGCAGCCCGTGCACCCGTGCCGCCTCGACATCGTAGATCGTGTCGCCGACCACGCATACGGTGGTGTCCGGCCCGGCAGCCGCGTGTGCCAGGCCCAGCGCATGCCGGATCATGTCCGAACGCACTTCATAGCTGTCGCTGAACCCGCCAAAGGTAAACCAGTCGCGCAGTCCGGCGACCTCCACCTTGATCCACCCGATCGTCTCGATATTGCCCGTGGCCACACCGAGGAACGCGCCTTTGGCTTTCAGGTGAGCCAGTGTCGCCTCTACGCCCGGCATCACGAGTAGGTCCATCTCCGCCTGCCGCGACGCGACGCCCCGGCTCATATGCGCAAAGATTTTTTCCACGTGGGGACGCCAGCCGGACTCCTTCATGGCCGCCATCCGGAAGGCATCGCGAAGGATGCCGGGGTCGGTATTGCCGTGCAGTGTCACGCCGTCGAGCACCAGCGGGCAGCCCACCGTGTGCTCAACCGCGGCGAAAAACGAATCATAGTGGACCCGGTCTCGCGAGCGCAGCAGCGTTCCGTCGATATCAAACAGGTAGGCGCCCTGCTCGTCCCAGCGGAAGCCGGGCTGAATATGGACTTGTTCTGCGGACTTTCCAATACTTAGGCTAGGTGAACTCGTCATAAGGCAAGGGTAAAGCAGTCAGCTAGCGAAGGCCGCTGCCGGTGCGCCTGGGGTCAAGCATTGGACGTTCGCTACCCGACGGTCGTTTCATGCCGGCGCGCACGTCCACCGGATCGATCGCTAACTCGGCGATCATGCGGCTCAGCGTGTTGCGATGCACCCCGAGATCCTTAGCCGCTTTGCACTGGTTCCCCCGATGCGCCGCCAGCACCTCCAGCAGAAAGCGCTTTTTAAACTCACGCACCGCCTCGGCATAGGTAATGCCGCCCGAATACATCCGCCCCACAAGGGAATCCAGTTCGCGTTTCACTTGTTCTCTCTTTCCGTCGTACCCAACACTCGCCGTTACCGCACCAGCAGCCCATTCGTACGCTCGTGCAGCAGCCTTGCCCCGTACCGCACCTTCGCCTGCAAACCGGCAGGGGTGCCCACCGTGCTTTTCCGCGCGGCCGCCACAAAGTACGGCCCCAGCCGTGAACCCTGCAAAGCAGTCGACCCCGGCCAGAACGCCACCAGCAGCATGACCCCCAGCGTAACCAGAACCGCCCCTTTCACCAGGCCAAACACCGCACCCAGCAAACGGTCTGCCCAACCCAGGCCAATCGATTTGGCCGACCAACGAATCACACGTCCCATGATCCCTGCCGCGATCATCACAGCCAGGGCAATGCACAAAAATGCCGTCGCGTCTGCCAGCGCCTGCGACCGCAGCCAGCTCCCAAACCAGGGCAGCAGCCGCGCGTAATTCCAGCTCGCCACCCCCACCCCAATTACGATGCCGGCGAGGGAAAAGGTTTCTACAAATATTCCGCGCCGCGCCGCCTGCGCCGTGCACAGCAGTAAAACCACGACGATGACCCAGTCCGCTATAGCCACCGGGCGGCTCCTTCACTGACCATTGGCAAAAACACCTCTAAGCTCACAGGGAAAGCGATTTGCCGGTCAGCAGGCGGTAAGCTTCAAAGTACTTCGCCTGCGTCTTTTCTATGATCTCAGCCGGTAGCGAGGGCGCAGGCGCCTGCTTATTCCACCGGATTTCTTCAAGGTAGTTGCGAACAAATTGCTTGTCGAACGACTGCTGCACCCCGCCCGGCGCATAACTCTCGCGCGGCCAGAAGCGGGACGAATCGGGGGTCAACACCTCATCTGCCAGCAGGATGACGTCTCCGACGCGGCCAAATTCGAACTTGGTATCGGCCAGGATCAAGCCGCATTGCTCGGCATGCTCCGACGCTCGCCGGTAAATCTCCAGGCTCAGCCCGCGCAGGATCTCGGCGTTTTTTTGTCCAATCTGGGCACTCATCTGCTCAAACGAGATATTTTCGTCGTGCTCGCCGCTCTGGCTTTTGGACGCGGGGGTAAACAGCGGCTCGGGCAGGCGGTCGCTTTCGCGCAGTCCTTCCGGCAGCCGAATACCGCAAAGCGAGCCGGTCTGCTGGTAATCCTTCCAACCGGAGCCGGATAGGTAACCACGCACGACGCACTCCACCGGAAACATTTCCGCGCGCTTAACCAGCATCGACCGGCCGCGCAGCCGCTCGCGAAAGGGGGCGAGTTCCGCGGGAAAGACGTCCACCTCGGACTGGATCAGGTGGTTCGGTACCGTATGCTCCAGGAACTCAAACCAGAACAGCGAAAGCTGCGTCAGCACCTCCCCCTTGCCGGGGATGCCGCTCCCGAGCACATGGTCGAATGCGGAAATCCGGTCGCTCGCGACCAAAAGCAGGTCGTCGCCCACCGCAAACAGGTCGCGCACCTTGCCGCTCGCGACCCTGGGAATGCCGGGCAACTCCATTTTGAGAACCGCGTGGGAGACGTCGTGCAAAGATAGGCCTTTCTGCCTGTCACTACCCGGCCATGCGTTGCGCCGCTACCCGATTCTCGGGCGACGCCCCCCCTTTGTCAATGGTGGTCTCAGGTGACCTTTGGGTGAGCGGACGCGAGCTTTGGGAAGCAAAAATGCAGCAACTTTCCCGTTCGGAAAGGGCTTGTACCGGTGTGCTGTAAGGCCAGCGGGTATGCTGAGGGAATGCGGGTGCGGGTGCTTTTTTTTGGAATATTGCGAGACAGCTTTCGAGCGGGGGAGCAGTGGGTCGAGCTACCCGGCGACCCGTGCACGGTTGGGGCGCTGCTGGAGCACCTGCGGCACACAGCTGAGCCGTCCATCCATGCGCTTTGGCCGCGGCTGGCCGTCGCCGTCAATCGGCAATACGCGCAAAGCTCCGACCTCCTGGCCGCCGGCGACGAGATCGCCCTGCTACCGCCGGTCAGCGGTGGTGCACCCGAGTCGGTTCCAGCCGACCCCGCTCTGCTGACGCGCGAGCGGCTTGGAAGCGAGCGCGCCGTGGCGGGCCTGAAGGCCGGCAGCGACGGCGCCCTCGTAATCTTCGACGGCATTGTGCGCAACAATACGCGCGGACGGCAAACCGAGTACCTGCTCTATGAGGCCTACGAGGCCATGGCGCTGGCGCAGATGCGCGAACTGGTGGCCGAGGCCTGCCGCCGATACCCGGTACGCGATGCGCTGCTGCACCACCGCCTGGGCCGGCTCGAAATTGGCGAAACCAGCGTGCTGATCGCGGTCGCGTCCGCCCACCGCGGCGCCGCGTTTGACGCCTGCCGCTGGATCATCGACACCCTCAAAAAAACAGTGCCGATCTGGAAAAAAGAGTTCTTTGTCGACGGCGCCGTCTGGGCCGACGGCGAACCGTTTCCGGACGAACTGCGCCCCAGCATCTCCAGTTCAGGTACACCCGCGTGAGAGGCCGCCGTCTCGCAGCCGTCGTGTTCAGCCTCGCGCTGCTGACCGGTGGCGCGTACGCCCAGAATGACGGTGAAACCCAAACCCAAACCCAAACGCAGACCCAGACCCTGCGGGTGCAGGTCCGCCTGGTGAACCTGTTCGTCAACGTCACGGATGCGCATGGCGCGCCGGTGCCGGATTTGATCAAGAGCAACTTCGCGCTCACTGAAGACGGCATCCCGCAGACCATATCCGTTTTCGAAAAGCAAACAAATGTGCCGCTTTCCCTCGTACTGGCGATCGACACAAGCGGGTCCACGCGCAAGGACATCGGCACGGAGCAGCATGCCGGGCACGACTTCGCGCAGGCGCTGCTGACCCCCAAAGATCAGCTTGCGCTGTTCGACTTCAACTCGGATGTGCGTGAGGTTGTGCCCTTTACCAACAGCGTCCACCGTATCGATAGTGGTCTCGGCAGCCTGCGTCACGGACCGGCAACTGCCTTCTACGCCGCGGTCCTGCTGGCCTCGCAGGCGCTTGCCCCCCGGGCCGGCCGCAAGGTGCTGGTGCTGATTTCAGACGGTGGAAACACGGTCGCCGGTACCACCTACGACGAAGCACTCGCCGAAGCGCAACGCAGCGACACCATCATCTACAGCCTGATCGATACGCCAATCCAGGCCGATGCAGGTCGCGATACAGCCGGCGAGCACGCGATGATTACGCTAAGCCAGGAAACCGGCGGACGCGCCTTTTACGTCAATCAAGGTGGACTTGAAGCGGCGTTCCGCAAAGTAAGCGACGACCTGCGCACGCAATACCTGCTGGCGTACTACCCGCGGCGGAGTGGCAAGCCCGCGCTTGGCGGCGCAAACGGCTTTCGTTCAATCCACGTGACGCTCGGGGGGCTGGCGCCGGGAACCCTGGACACCCCCCACTACCGCAATGGGTACTATCGCGTAGAAAGCCAGCCATGATGATGTGCGGAGAGCCTGGAAACCCTACAATGGCGTATGCCCTCCCGAACAGCTCCGGCGCTCCGGCGCTCCAAATCCGTATCCGCCGGCGAAAGCGGCCAGGAAGCCTTGTACCTGCGTTTCCTCAGTGAGAAGCAGGTCCCCGTCCAGGTCAAACTGCGCGGTGGCGAGGTTGTAACAGGCTGGATCGAATACTTTGACGAACGCATGATCCGGCTGACACGCGAGGCCCAGCCCAATCTCTTTATCTATAAAGAGCAGATCCATACCATCAGCGAGTTCGGACGCCGCGATGAGTCGCGCCGCCGCACAGCCGAGCGCAAGGCTGTGTCTGTAAGTACGCCCGTAAGTACGCCTGCAAGTACGCACGAAGGAGCAACAGGGAAGTGAATCAGCTACCGCAAGATGTCGCGTGGACCTGGGTAGACAAGGCCGCCTTGATCGCAACCGAAGCCGGGGCGTTGCTGCGCGAGTTCTACGCGCAGGGCGTCGAAACCGAGTACAAGACCGACGTCGACCTGGTCACCGTGGCCGACCGCACCAGCGAAAAACTGCTGCTGGATCGGCTCTCGTCCGCCTTCCCGGACCACGGCATCTTCGGCGAAGAGGGCACCCGGCACCGGCTCGAAAGCGAATACCGCTGGTACGTGGACCCGCTCGACGGCACGACCAACTTCGCGCACGGCTTCCCGGTCTTCTGCGTTTCACTGGGCCTCGAGCACCGGCCCGCCGGTACGCCCGAAGGGCACGACGGCGAACTGGTCGCGGCCGTCCTGTACGACCCCATGCGCGATGAACTGTTCGTCGCCGAGCGGGGCAAGGGCGCGTACCTCAACGGCCGGCCGCTGCACGTTTCGCGCACGCCCCAACTCGGCCAGGCGTTGCTGGCCACAGGTTTCCCCAGCCGCTCCCGCCATCAAAATCCAAACATCCACTTCTACTACGAGATCACCATGCGCTCGCACGGAGTGCGCCGGGCCGGCTCCGCCGCGCTCGATCTGGCCTACGTCGCCGCAGGCCGCATGGATGCCTACTGGGAGTTCAACCTGAACCCGTGGGACACGGCTGCCGGCGTGCTATTGGTGCAGGAGGCAGGCGGCACCGTAACCCGCTTCGACGCGAGCCCCTTCCGGCTCGACAGCCGCGAAGTGCTGGCCACCAACGGACCGCTGCAGGCGGAGCTCGTACCCTTGTTCGCGGACATGTTCGCAGGGCGAAATCTTGCGCCCCTGTTGAGCCCCGCGGAGTTTGCATCCCAACGAAAAGCGCAGGATGAAGCAGTCTAAGTGTCCTTTGAATGGACCGAAGTGCCTGCTACAATTTTTGACATACCCGCAACGGAGAAGCTCTAAATGGCTTACGTAATCGCTGAACCCTGTATCGGCACCAAGGACCACGCCTGTGTCGACGCCTGCCCGGTCGACTGCATTCACCCCAAGAAAGACGAAGGCGATTTCGAGGCTGTCGATCAATTGTTCATCGATCCGGTCGAATGCATCGACTGCGGTGCTTGCGTGCCGGTCTGCCCCGTTTCGGCGATCTTCGCCGGCGATGATCTGCCTGAGAAGTGGGCTCACTTCACGGAAAAGAACGCCGTACATTTCGGGCGCTAGTTCCCGTCCTCGTCAAAGAAGCCGCGTTCGATGCGCGGCTTCTTTGTTTCATCGAGGGCTTAGAGCAGAAGCAGAGTTACTGTTATGTACGAAAAGGGTGTCATCCTGAGCGCAGCGATCTGCTTTTGACCCACCCTACACTATCCTTACTATCGCTTTAGCCCAGCAGCATTACCGGCCTAAAACTCATTCCCTAAAACTCATTCCAAAGGTACTGGTTGTACACCTCATGGTGGAACTGCACCTCGCTCGGCTTGACAAACGTCCCGAGCAGGCGCGGGCACCGGTCCGCCGACCCTTGCTTCAGGTCCGCGAAGCGATGCTTGACATCGTCGCCCAGCAACTCGGTCGTCCAGTCTGCTTTTTTAAAGTCATCCAGCGCCGTATAGATGTTGTCCGGCAGGTAGCGCTCCGCCTGACGCAGGTTTTCGATCTGTGACTTGTTCCCGTCGAGCCCTGTTTTAAAAATCGAGTAAAGCGCCAGGTAAGGATTCGCATCCGGCCCGACCGAGCGCACCTCGACCCGCGCGCTCTTCTCGTTCCCGATCGGCACCCGCACCATCGATCCGCGATCCGTAGCCGAGGCCTTGATCTGGTTCGGCGCCTCGAAATGCGGGTCCAGCCGCCGATACGCGTTCACGCTCGAGTTCAGAATCAGGCACAGGTCGTTGCCGTGCGTCAGGATGCGGTCGATAAAGTCCCAGGCCACAGGCGCCAGCTTTTCGACCCCGTTCGCGTCCCAGAAAATATTCTTGTCATTCTTGGTGATCGAAACATTCGTATGCATGCCGCTGCCATTGACCCCGACAACCGGCTTGGGCAAGAATGAAGCCGTCATCCCCATCTGCTGCGCCACTTGGCGGCAAATCAACTTATACAGCTGGATCTGGTCGGCCGCCGCGACGACCTCGCCGTAGCTGTAGTTGATCTCGAACTGCGAAGGCGCGACCTCCGGGTGGTCCTTCTCATTCTCAAAACCCATCGCCCGCTGCACTTCAGCCGCGCGGTCGATAAATTCACGCAGCGGATCGCCGGGCAGGGAATGGTAGTAGCCGCCCTGGTTGACATAGTCGAACCGGCAATGCTTGTGGAACAGCCGCTCGGCATCCCGGCTCTGAAATAGAAACCCTTCAATCTCGTTCGCGGCGTTGAGCGTGTAGCCGCTCTTGTCATGCTGCTGCTGCGCAAAGCTCTTGAGCACGCCGCGCAGGTCGCCCGCGTACGGCTTGCCTTCCTTGTCGATCACCTCGCCGAAAACCAGCACCTTGCCGGCCCCGAAAACATCCGCCGGCGCCCAGTAAAACGCCGCCCAGTCGATGCCCAGCCGCAAGTCGCTCTCGCGCTGCGCGGTAAAGCCGCGAATCGACGAGCCGTCAAACGTAAGATTGTCGTAGCTGGAAACCAGAAACTTCTTGTCATAGTCCAGCATGTGCAAACGGCCTTCCAGGTCGCTGAACAGCACGGTCACGGCCTTGATGCCGTCTTCTCCCTTGAGATAATTCAGCCGCTTGTCCCGGATCGCGTCCGGCGAAACACGGTTGCGGCGGTCTTCCTTGGCCTGCAGGTTGAGCTTTTCAAGTTCAGAGTAGGGAAGCGAAAGATAATTGCGTAATTCGTTCGACATGTTTGGGATGGAACTCCTGTGGATATGATTCCATGATGATTCACGAGCAAGCGCCGCATACCCTGCGAAGGGAGCCCAGCGGTCGCGCTGCTGCCCGGAAGTGGTTGTCTGTAAACAGCCTACATTCCGGCGTTTCGGTTGCCTATCCCGATTAAAAACGCTGATGCGCACTATTCGAGTTTTTTATAGCTTTCGCAGGATCACCCGAGCTGCGATCGCCACCTGGCCGTTCCCGGTTGCGGGTACATCCCTCCCGGCACTGGATGTTGTCTGATCCCGTTGCGTGTCCGAGCGGCCTCCCTGCGCCACCGCCACAAACGCACAGACCAGGGCAAAGGTGACAACCGCGAGGATAATGAAGAAAGCCATTCCGTCCTTGCGGTCCTTGCGCTCCCTCGTTTCCAAAGCACGCGAGTACCGGCGAGCCGCATCGAAAACGGTCAGGACCTCGCGGCGTTCCGGGGTCATTCCAGCATGCAATATCCTGTTTCGTTTCACCATGGTTCAAGCCTGCTCTTCCGCGTATAAGAAAAGCGCAAGGAAGTGCTCAAAAATCAGTAAGTGGCGTTGGAGCTCGATGTGCAAAGGGCAGGGACCGAGTACCGACACGAAGCCATCGTTCTCCGCACCTGGCCCATCCGCGAGGCGGACCAGATCGTCTCGCTCTTCACGTGCGAGGCCGGCAAAATCAAGGGCGTCGCGAAGTCCGCGTCGAAGTCGCGCCGACGCTTTGGCGGCGCGCTCGAGCCAATGACCCATGTGCTGGCGAACTACGCCACGCGCCCCCTTCAGGAGCTGGTACGGCTCGACTCGCTCGAAATCCTGCATTCGCCTCTCGCCGAGCCGGTCGACTACGCCCGCGCTGCCGCCCTGGCCTTCTACACAGAGGTGCTCGACGAAATGCTGCCCGACGGTGCCGCGCAGGACGAAGGACAGGACGCGACATTTCGCCTGATATTGCATGTTTTGGAGCAGACCCGCGTCGGCTGCGTCTGGATGCCCGTAACCTACTTCGCGCTCTGGATGGTGCGGCTCATGGGCTGGATGCCCGACCTGCGCCGCTGCACGGTCTGCCAGCGGTCTTTCGCGCCCGGCGAGCCTGTCTACTGGCTGCCTCAATCCGACGGATTGCTATGCGCGGACCATCGCAAGCTGGGCGCCAACTGGGGCGCAAACCTGGGCGCAAACTGGGGCGCAAACCTGGGCGCGCTCAAGCTCTCACCCGCTTCTCGAGATCTCGCCGAGCAGCTTTTCCACGCACCCGCCGAGCGTTTCTCCGGCGAGCCCTGGCCAAGGAGCCGCGCAACCGACCTGCGCCGTTTCGCCATGCAGGCGCTGGAGCGCCACGGCGAGCAGCGCCTGCAAAGCGTGGGCGCGCTGATGCGCCTGGGCGGTTAATGCTCCATTCACGCTGGCCTCAGTGCTGTAAAGACGTGCTTGCCGTCGAGGTCTTGCCCTTGACCCAGTCCGGCGCGCTCATCGTCCACTTCTCCGTCGTGCCTGCGTCGCTGGCACCGGTCTGCACTGAGCCGGAAGCCAGTTTCGATTTCTTGCCGGCGAAAATATCAAACTTGCTGTCCACCCCCGGACCAAGTGCGGGCGAAAAGGCGAGCGAAAGTGTCTGGTCGAGTTTTGCGCCCGCCGGCCCCAGACGTATCCGGCTGATCGCCCACCCGGCGGCAGTCTCCTGTGCTTCGACCGTCATTGTGGTGTTGTACGCCTCGTTAGCGAAACGGATGGTCGCAGCCGCGCTTTTCAGCGAATCTGCATGGACGCTCAACGCAGTACCCGCCGCGCTCGTAAGCTTCCAGGCAGCGCCTTCGGCCAGCGGCGGTTGTACACCAGTCCAGCTGGTCGCAATCGGCGCGATCGACAGGATGTGCGCGCCCTGCGTGAGCGCGCCATGGTACGGCACAAAATAGGGCGGCTGGGCATATTCCTTCCACACGTCGGCGGCGCTCGTCACATCGCCAATCTTCAGCGCGGTCCCTTCGCCGGCAAGCGCGCCCTCCTCGCGGTACAGCAGAATAGGAAACGGCGCCTCCACCGGGGTCACACCGCTGCCTTGCTCGCTCACATCGGTGCCCTGCACAAACTGCCCCAACACCGGCACACCCTTTTCCGTGCTGAAGCGTAGCCCGTACTGCGCGCCTTTGGCCGACGCGTCGGGTTTGTCGAACTGCATGCGCGTCAGGAAAGCATCATCGCCCTTGGCCTTGTCCTGCGCGACAAGCTCGGGCTTGTTGACGTAGTGGATGCGCTTGCCGGAACCGCGCTCCGTCAGCGCCGCGTCATAGGAGGGCTCTTTCGGGCGGTCATCCACATACAGCACGATCATGGAGTAAGGCAGCTCCGGCCCGACCCACTGGGCAATCTGCAGTGGCCAGTACTGGTAATGCAGGCCAGCGGGCGGCAGCAAAGGCTGGGCTGCCGGGACAACTGCCGGGGCGGTGACTGGTGCAGTTTGCGCCAGTGCAGGCAAGCCGGCGGCGATTCCGAGGTAAGCAAAGGTGCGAACAAGAGCAAGCGTTCTTACTTTCATCGTGGTTCTCCCATCGTGCAGTTTAAGGAGCAAGTTAAAAGGCAAAGCGCGCGCCGAGCTCCAGCCGCCGCGCCGACTCCGCCGCAAGCGACTGCGTAAACGTCGGCGAGGAAACAACCGTGCCCACAGCCGTAACATTGGTGTGGTTCAACAGGTTGGCGCTGCGTGCGTTCATGGTAAGGGTGCGTGGCGACTCTTTCTTGTCGCCCAGCTTGAAGGCGCGGCTCAGGTTCATGTCCAGGTGCACCAGCGAGGGCATGGTGCCCAGGTTGCGCCCGACGTCCCCATTGACGGTATTCGTGCTGAGCAGTCCGTAGCGCGTGCTGTACACGCCTGTACCGGGAACCGTCGCGTAGGAGGGCCGGTCGTTGAAGTTGCCGTCCCCATTGGCGTCCGTGCCGGTCGTGATGTTGTAGGGCGCGCCGCTCGAGGCGTCGAACTGCGTGGACAGCTCGATCTTCTTGGGCAGGTTCAGGTTGCCAAAGGCAAACACGCGGTTATCGCGCTGCCAGTCAGGGCGGGCGTACTCGCCGCGATCGCTGTAAGTGGATTGCGGGATAGCAGCGCCGCGACCGGTGTCGCCGTTGAAGTTGAAGTGCAGGTAGCCGGCAAAAAAGCCGAAGCGCTTGTAGCTGTGCTGGTCCACGCCGACAAACGTAACGGTCCCGCTCATGTGCCCGGAATTCTGGTACTCAAGAATGTTCTCGTTCGGGGCGATGGGCCGTGGCGCAAGCAGTGCCGCAATCGGGTCGGGAGCGATGCCGTTGCTGCTCGCCACAAGCGGCGCGTTAATGTTGCGCAAACGGTCGTCGCCCCACGTATCGGCGTAGAAAAGATTGACCTGCGCATGCCAGTGGTGCGGAAAATCATGCTCCGCCCCGACCTGGGCCTGAAAAACCGGCACCTGGACGAGCGAGTGAGTGAACCGGCGAACCGTGCTGATCTCAGCAAGCGACCCCGCAACCGGCGTAAGCGGCTGGCTGAAGCTCGGAGAGTAAACCAGCGCCTCGCGCTGACGCGTGCCGTTCAGGCGGTAAGCATCGATAGCGAAACTCTGGTCGTTCGGCTCATTGAACAAGCCGGCGCGCAGGTGAAACACCCATTTTTCTTTCTTATCAGGAGCCCAGGAGAACCCAACACGCGGCCCGAAGTTAGCGAAGCTGCTCGGCGCGGTCTGGAACGAGTAGCGCAGTCCAGCCGAAAGCGTAAAGCGGGGCGCAAGCTTGACTGTATCCTGCGCGTACAGCGCCAGCCGCCACTGCGTGAACGGGACCAGCGGCGTTCCGCTGGTGATCTGGTATGTCGTAGGTGTGCCGCCTGCCAGCGCCAGCCGCGCGCGCCGGTACTGCTCCAGCCCGTCGATATTGCTCGTCCCGCTCGCCGGATTGCCGCTCGCGTCAAGGGTGGGCGCGCCCCCGCCGCCAAAAACGAACGCGCCATTAAACGTATCCGGATCGTAGTCATGCACGAAAATACCGAGCGACTGCGCGCCGAATTTCAGCGAGTGCTTGCTCCGCGTAATCATCACGTCATCGTCAATCTCAAGATTGCGCTCGCGGTCGTTGAGCGCCTGGCTCGTCGCGCCGCCGCCGGTAAAGTAGCCCGCCACCTGCAGCGCGGGTGCGGTCGACAAAGGCGAGTACGCCGTGTCCTTCCAGGTGTAGCCAATGCGGCTCTCGTGCAGCAGGTTGGGGCTGAGCGTCTGCACATTGCTCAGCCGCAGGTCATACTCGCTCACGTGGCTGCCGTAGCCCGCCTCTAGCAGCGTAAGCCCGCCGACACCCTGGTTGCCGAGATCGTTGACCTTCGCGGCGAACGAAAGCGTGACCACATTTTTAGGCGTCGCCTGCCAGTCGCCGCGCGCCGAGGCAATCCACAATCGCTGCGGCGCCCCAACCGTCTGGTGCACCGCCGTCTGCTGATTGTTCGCGTCGAGCGAAACCGCGTTCACGACATTGAATTCGTCGATGTCGCGCTTCTCAAGCGCGAGCGAGAAGTCGCTCTTCTTCGCCACCACAGGCCCGCTCAACTCGAACCCGTAGCGGCGTTTTCCCGCCGGGGTCGCCGTCACGGAAAACGGATCGGTCGCGTTGAAGCTGCCGTCGCTGTCGGTAAAAAAGAGCGCCCTGTGCACCGAGTCCATGCCGGGCTTGGTGAAGATCTCAATCCGCCCGCCTTCGTACGGCGGGTCTTCATACTCGGACGAAAACATGTCGGGATTCACGCGGATCGATGCGATGGATCCCTTGGGCGGCAGCGCGCTCGAGTTCTGGAATCCGTCGACCGTGATCTTTGCATTGTCAGGAATGCCGCCACTGCTGGCCGCCAGCACCTGCAGCTGCCGCTGAAAGTCGTCCGGGTCGTCAGCCAGCTGCTGTACGTCTTTGCCGCTGAGCGTGTGCGTACCCGCGCCGTGGTCGGCGTCCATCGCGGTCGCGTCCTCGCCTACTTCCACGGTGGTGTCAACGCGGGCAAGGGCAAGGTGCAGGTCAACATGCGCCGCCGCTCCCGCCTTGCCGGGAAGGAGGGAAGCCGTGCCTGGGGCAAATCCTTCCGCCCGCACCGTTAACGTGCCCTCGCCGGAGCTGGACAAGATGCACGGCAGCACGTACCGGCCGCTCGCGTCCGAGGTCGCGCTTCCGCCGCCCGCATTTACCTGCGCTCCGGCAATCGCCGAACCGTTCGGGTCGAGCACCATGCCTTCCACGCGAACCCCGCCCGTGCAGTGCTGTGCAAGCGCTGCCGCCGGGCTTAGAACCCCTGCAATGGTTGCCGCCGCCAGCCCTAACCTGATCTCCATACGCAATCCTTTCGCTCAACAACATCCTGCGCGCTCGTCGCGCTCCGGTCCCAGTGCCGGTTGTCACCAAAACGTAATGACAAATGTCATCAGGACACCCTGCCCACAGCTGCCGGTACGCAAGCCGGGGTGCTTTGGTTCACGCAAAACGTCTCTCCGGTAAACTCGGAGCTATGGCAGACACCTCTGCCTTGAAAGACACTCAAGTGGCACTTTCCATAAACGCATCCCCGCTTACCTTCCAGGAGTTGCTGTTCCGCCTCCAGACTTTCTGGGCCGAGCGCGGCTGCGTGCTGCAGCAGCCCTTTGACATCGAAGTCGGCGCCGGCACCATGTCGCCCGAAACATTCCTCCGCGTACTCGGCCCCAGGCCCGTGCGCCTGGCCTACGCGCAGCCTTCACGCCGGCCCGCCGATGGCCGCTACGGCGAAAACCCCAACCGCCTGTACAAGCACACACAGTTCCAGGTGGTACTTAAGCCGCCGCCGGCGAACGTGCAGGACGTGTATCTGGCTTCGTTAGCAGCCCTCGGCATCGACTTGCGCGAGCACGACCTCAAATTCGAGGAAGACAACTGGGAGTGGCCGGTAGGCGGCGCCTGGGGCGTAGGCTGGCAGGTCATGCTCGACGGCCTTGAGATCACCCAGTTCACCTACTTCCAACAGTGCGGGGGCATGGACCTCGACCCGATCACGGGCGAAATCACTTACGGGCTCGAGCGCATTGCGGCGTTTCTGCAGGACGTAGACTCGATCTACGACATCGTCTGGGCGCGCGACCCCGGAAACGGCCAGGACCCCGGCGCGACCGTCACCTACGGCGACATGCGCCTGGAAGAAGAAGTACAGCTTTCGGTCTACAGCTTCGAAGCCGCCGAAGTCGAAAAATTATGGGAGCACCTGCGCCTCTACGAATCCGAGTGCAGCGCCCTGCTCGCGAGCTTCCGCGACGCGGAAAAACTCGCCGGCGAGCATGCCCGGCAACACGAGCGCCTGCTTGGGGAGTCCGCTTCAGGTAAAACCGCAAAGCCGCCGCAGGAACTTGACCTGCGACGCTTCCCGGTGCTGGGCGCCTATGAGCTGGCTCTGAAATGCTCCCACCTGTTTAACCTGCTCGATGCGCGCGGCGCCATCTCTGTCACCGAGCGCGTTGCGGTGATGGCGCGTATGCGCACATTGGTGGTGGGGGTGGCGCGCGCCTACGCCGCGCAACGCGCTTTCGTGGAAGGGCGAGTTAGGCATGGCTGATTTTTTACTGGAAATTGGATTGGAAGAAGTGCCGGCGCGCATGCTCGCTGCTGGGCAAAGGGAGCTGGGCGAGCGTGTGCGCACGCTGCTCGAGCGCGAACGCCTGATGGCTGGCCCATCCCTGATCGAGACCTACTCGACACCGCGCCGACTGGCCGTGCTGGTGCGCGGTGTCCAGGTCAGGCAGCCCGACACCGAAGAGCGCCTGACTGGCCCCGCCTGGGCCATCGCTTTCAAAAACGGCGCGCCGACTCCCGCAGCCCACGCTTTCGCAAGAAAAGCCGGTGTGCCCCTCGAGCAACTCGCACCGCTCCCGACGCCCAAGGGCGAGTACGTAAGCGCGACGGTACATCGGCCGGGCCGTACTGCCCCCGAGCTGCTGACAGAGCTGCTGCCGAAAGAAATCACCGCCCTGAGCTGGCCGAAGCCAATGTACTGGCGCGCCGGTAAACCCGAGCGCTTCATCAGGCCGGTGCAGTGGATCGTGGCATTGCTGGATGAAGCCATCGTGCCGGTCGAGTTCGCAGGTGTCCGCGCAGGCCGGCAAACCTACGGCCACCGCGTGCTGCATGGGGCCGCACCGGTCGAGATCGCAGCCCCCGCGCAGTACGCGCAAGCGCTGCTTGCCGCAAAGGTAATGGCCGACGTGGAGATGCGGCGCTACACGATTCGTAAAGCACTCGACCGCGCAACACGCACCGTACCCGACGCGCGCTGGCGCGAAGATGAAAAGCTGGTCGACACCGTGACGCACATGACCGAATGGCCGGCCGTCCTGCTCGGCAGCTTCACTCCGCAATACCTCGCCCTGCCCGACGAGGTGCTGGTGACCGTCATGCGCGATCATCAAAAGCATTTCGCTGTCGAGAACCTCCAAGGCAAGCTGCTGCCGCACTTCCTAGCCGTGCTGAACACAGAAACAGACGAGCGCGGAAAATCCATCATTCGCCACGGCAACGAACGTGTGCTGCGCGCGCGTTTCAACGACGCGCAATTCTTCTGGAACTTCGACGGAAAAGTGTCGATGGATGAACGCAGAACGCTGCTCGAAAAAGTCATATTCCACAAAGACCTGGGCAGTTACAGGCAGAAGACCGAGCGTACGCAGGGGATCGCCAACCAGCTTGCGCAGGCAGCTCGGGAGCGCGGGGCAATTGTGAACGTCGCCGCTCTTGAACGGGCCGTGGAGCTCGCCAAGGTGGACCTGACGACCGAACTTGTCAAGGAGTTCACCGAACTGCAGGGGATCGTCGGAGGCCTGTACGTGCGGCATAAGACGCTCCCGGGCGACGTCGAACAGGAGGCAGTCGCGCAGGCAATCTACTGGCAATACATGCCGGCATCAGTTACGGATCGCACGCCGCCCACCATCGAAGGCCAGCTTCTTGGCCTCGCCGACCGCATCGGCACCATCGTGGATATGTTCGGGATCGGTCTGGCACCAAGCGGTTCCAAAGACCCGTACGCATTGCGGCGCGCGGCCAATGCTGTCATCAAGATACTTGCGGTTTCGAAGCTGCCGATCCGCTTCAACGATCTGCTCGCCTGTGTCGCCAATGGTGAGAGCGCTGCGAATGTGTTCGCGTTTCTGGAAGAACGGCTCAACTTCTACCTGCGCGAAATAGCGAAGCTGCCCGCTGACGTGGTGAACGCGGTACTCGCAGCAGGAATCGACAGCATTCTGGATGCGCAGGCCCGGGCCGAAGCGCTCGCACAGGTGCGCGGCTCCGAGAACATGTCCGCGATCTCCGCGGCGTGGAAGCGAACCAAAAATATTCTGCGGCAAGCCTCAGAAAAGCAGTTGTCGGTAGCGGCGCAAGTCGAGCCGGCACTGCTCGCCGACGAAGGGGAGCGCGCCCTTTGGCAAGCGGTGGACGAGCTGTTGCCAAGCGTCGAAGCCTTTCGCTCCGCGCAGGATTACCGCGGCGCGCTCGAAGCCATTGCGACCCTGCGTCCATATGTGGACCGCTTTTTCGATCAGACGATGGTGCTGGTCGAAGACCCTGCGCTGCGCGGCAATCGCCTCGCCCTGCTCCAGCGCATCGTGGGGGAGCTGGGACGCATTGCGGACTTCTCCGAGCTGAGCCCGCCGTCAGGGGAACCCGCCGCATGAGTCTTTCAGTAAAACTATCGCTGGGTTTTTGCATGGCAGTTGTCACTGCGGTGCAAGCCCAGCAAATGCCGCCCCTGCACTACGCCGACCTCCACACCTGCAAACTCGAGAGCGGCGCCGCAATACAAAACTGCCGCCTGAGCTATCGCACCTTCGGAACCCTCGATGCCGCGCGCGACAATGCCGTGCTGTTCCCGATGTGGTTCACCGGGCGCAGCGGCGATGTCGGCGCGCTGATCGGCCCCGGTCCGGGCCACTTCGTCGATACGACCAAATACTACGTCGTAGTTATCGATCCGTTCGCAAATGGCGTGTCCTCCTCGCCGTCCAACAGCGCAACCCAGCACGGGACGGCCTTCCCGGTCTTCACCATCCGCGACCTGGTGCATGCGGAAGAGCGGCTGGTGCGCGAGACGTTGCATTTACAACATTTGCATGCGGTTGTAGGGCAATCGATGGGCGGCATGCAGACCTTCGAGTGGGCGGTGGACGCGCCAACCATGATGGATCTCCTGGTCCCCATCGTAGGCACCCCCCAGCTCACCTCCTACGACCTCTTCCTGTGGTCGGCGGAGAAGCAGGCGCTGGAGAGCGACCCCGAGTACATGAACGGCAAGTACATGAAAAATCCCGCGCTGCCGATGGTCGCCTACCTGCACCAGATGAACCTGTCGACGCCCGAGTTTCGCGTGGACCACACCACCCGCGAGGGCTTCGCGCAGTTTTTCGCGCGGACCGGCGCCGAAATGCACACCGGTAGCGACGCCAATGACTACCTGCGGCAGTTGCAGGCCATGCTCACGCAGGACATCGCGCACGGCGGAGACATCTTCGCGGTGGCGCGCAAGGTTCAGGCAAAAATGCTGATCGTCAACGCCCAGCAGGACCACATGGTCAACCCCATCCCGGCGCTCGCGTTTGCCAGGCTCGTGCATGCGCAAACCCTCGTGCTGACTTCCGATTGCGGTCACATGGCGCCCGGCTGCGATATCGTCAAGATTGCGCCGGTGATCGATCAGTTCCTGGCAAACAGGTAGCTTATCGGCTCGCGCATTCGGCAAAGGTCAGCTGCCCAGCAGCGCTGCCGGTCTCCTCGCGCCAAGCCTCAAACAGCCGTCCATAGCTCAACGTGAATAGGTCGCCGGGCGCGAGGTCGAGGGCGCGGCTTTGACGATCAATCCAGTCCTCCGGCCCTTCCAGTTCCGCAAACAGCCCGATCGGCGTTTCATCGATGACGCAATGGCCCACGCCGTCCGTGTACTCGGTGCGCCATTTTTCATACACAAACGTGCGCGTATAGCCCAGCCGCTCAAACACAGTCGCCAGCGCTTCGCCGTCCTCCACCTCGGTTTCGGTCTCCTGCCGGTGCTTGTGGCGCTCCGTCGGATCGTGGTTTTCCGGCAGCGATTTGTGGGTCAGCACCCAACGCTCGCCGTAGCGGCGAATGCGCAGGATGGAGCGCGAGGCGCGCAGCCGGTGTTCGGGCGTATCGAAAAGCACGTTGTGCTCAAAGGTGCGCGGCGTCTGCTCGCGGAAGCCAAGCGAACGCAGCTGGCCCGTGAGCGCGGCGATATCGGCGACGCGGAACTTGACCTCGATCTCAACCGAATCCATGCCTGCAAGTATACGAGCGCCCGCATACCGTTCACATCCATAATGGACGCATGAATGGACGCATGGAGAATCGCACGCTGCGCCTCGCTGTGGACCCGCTCCATCCGGAGCGAGGGGAGAAAGCGATCGAGCACGCAGCCGCGATCCTGCGCGCCGGCGGCACTGTCGCCTTCGCCACGGAAACGGTCTACGGCCTGGGTGCAAATGCGCTCGACCCGGCGGCTATTGAAAAGATTTTTATCGCGAAACAACGGCCAGCCTGGGATCCATTGATCGTGCACATCGCGGACACCGCGATGCTCCCCACGGTGGCCGCTCAAGTACCGGAACCGGCCCGAGTGTGGATGGAGCGCTTCTGGCCCGGTCCGCTCACGCTGCTGCTTCCACGCACGAGTGCCGTGCCGGACGCGGTGACCGCGGGGCGCCCGCGGGTTGCCGTTCGCATGCCCCGCCATCCGGTCGCGCAGGCGCTGCTGCGCGCGGCCGGCATCCCGATTGCCGCCCCCAGTGCCAATCTTTTTGGACACGTAAGCCCGACGACCGCCGCGCATGTGTTGGCTGACCTCGACGGCCGGATCGACGCGGTACTTGCCAGTTTCGAAGCCTGTTTCGAAGCCTGTTTCGAAGCCAGTTTCGAACAGGACGGCGGCTCCACCGAGCATGGTCTCGAGTCCACCGTGGTCGACGCCTGTGAAGACCCATGCCTCGTCTACCGCCCCGGAACCGTAACGCTCGAGCAGCTAGCGGCGGTTTGGCCCCGCGTCGCGATGTACAAGGCAATTGCAAACAGTTGCGGCGGGGAACCGCAAGCCTTGCCGTCGCCCGGGGTCGGCCTGCGCCACTATGCACCTCGAGCCCGGCTTGTGCTGGTGGAGCATGGCGCAGCCCAGGCCCGGGAGCTCATCCGCGTCGCAATGAGCTGCGTGGGAGAAAAAACAGGCATTCTGCTGCCGCACGGCCTGCTTTCCACCGAGCAACAGTCCGGGTTGCCGGCGGATGCCCAGGTCTACGCGTGGGGTGACTGGAGCCGCCCCACGCAACTGGCGCAGCGCTTGTTCGCCGGCCTTCGCGCCCTCGATGCGGTGGGAGTCAAAAGGATCGTATGTCCGCTGCCACCGGCTCAAGGCATCGGTCTCGCCCTGTGCGACCGGCTGCGCAAGGCCGCGCAGCCTCGGTAGCCTCAGGCGTGGGTATCGCCACCGGCCTTGTGCAGGTACTTGATCGCGTGCTTGAAGATCAGTGTGCGCGTCGCGTTGCGAACCTTGATCGTGTCGCGGTCAAACCACTCCACCACGCCTTCGATCTGCTCGCCGTCCTCCAGCACAAACACCATGGGCGTCTGCGTCTGCATCTGCTTTTGAAAGTAAAGTGCCTCGGCCTGGCTCCCCGCCGCAGAGCCAGAAGCTCGTAGCGGTATCTGGCCCTCGTGCCTCGCCAGGGGCGCATCACCACGGAGTCGCCGGGGCGCGATCGCCGATGCGGACAAGTGTGCCGGGAGCCGTGGCCGTACCAGTTTGCGCGGTCCCTCCGGGGCCTGTGCCTCGGCGATCCCGGCCGTCTCCGAAGAAAGCGGTTTGCCTGCCGGAAAGGGTGCCTGTGCGGAACAATCGAACAGTTTTGTCGCTTGAGCCATGAACCAACGTCTTCTCGCCAAGCCCAAAGCATCCACACGGAGCGAGAGACCTCCGCGGGCGCCTGGGCGAGCTGGATATGCAATCGAATGAATTTGTTGAGAACATCGTAGCGGAGTGAATGTAGGCTGGCAAAGGGAAAGAAGCCTTCTGCTTGGTACTTAGAGCATTTTCAGCACTGGTGAAGTCTAGAGGCGGCGATTTTAGGACGGCACACACAGTTATGGCGCGCCTCTGAAGATGTTTTGCCCCGGAAGCTAATGCAGCCCGGGCGCGGGGCGATGCGGGGCTGAAAAGTTAGCGTTTCGGTTTGGGGGTGAGCCACAACTGGGCGCAGAAGGTGGTGCCTCCGAGCAAGCAGACCGACAACCGAGAGGGTGCGCCATCGGCTGGCCGGCGAGCCGCATTGCCTGGCTTTGCCATCGTCTTGGTAGATCACAGTAGGTCTGGAAATGCTCTAGTGACTGCGCCAGGTTTTGTCGGGCGCCCAGCAGGTGGTTTCCAGCGGACACTCCGCGCACCGGGGCTTGCGCGCGACGCAGATGGCGCGCCCGTGCAGAATTAGCTCGTGCGAGAAGGCGATCCAGCGATTGCGGGGGATGATCCGCATCAGGTCCCGCTCGATTTTCTTGGGGTCGTCGTGCCGGGTCAGCCCGAGGCGCTTGGAAAGCCGCTGTACGTGCGTATCGACCACGACGCCCTCGGCCAGCCCATACGCGACGCCTAGCACGACATTCGCGGTCTTGCGGGCTGCGCCGGGAACCGTAATCAGCTGTGCCAGTGTGCGTGGGACTTCGCCGCCGAACTGCTCGGTAATCACCTTGCCCGCGCCCTGAATCGACTTCGACTTGGCGCGGAAAAAGCCGGTGGTGCGTACCAGCTCTTCCAGCTCCGGCAGCGAGGCCTGGGCCATGGCGGCGGGGGTAGGGAATGCGCGAAACAAGTCGGGCGTGACCAGATTGACGCGCTTGTCGGTGCACTGCGCTGACAAGATTGTTGCAACCAGCAACTCCCAGGCGTTGCGGTGGACAAGCGCGCACTCGGCATTGGGCTGGGCTTTGGCGAGGCGGTCAAGCAGGTCGGCGATGCGGGCTGGAGCCAGGTCGCGGCGAGGACGCGGGCTCTGGGGGTCGAGTTTGGTCTTTACGGGCGACGGCGCTTTCCGCTTCTGTGCGTCTTCCTGAGTCATCTTTTCAGGTGCCATATCGCGGACCGGTAAGGGACCAGACAGATTCGACTTCGGGGCAGGAGAGCGACTGCGAACATGGGTTGATGATAGCCGATCCACTTGTTTCTTTATTGAGGCGATCGATGCATGCATGCCGGCGGGCCGAACTTCTGTGTTGTCCAGAAAAACCGGCATCGAACGATCTGGGAGTGCCTTTGCATGAATGAGAACCCGCAGCTTGCCGATCCGAGTTTTATTGCGCCTTATGGCAGTAACAACGTGCTCCAGGTCGTCATCGAAACGCCCAAGAACAGCCGCAATAAGTACGCTTTCGATCATGACCGGCATGTCATCGTGCTTCGCAAGATATTGCCCGCCGGAATGGTGTTCCCTTACGATTTCGGATTTGTGCCGTCGACCCTCGCCGAGGATGGCGATCCGATCGATGTGCTCGTCCTGATGGACGAGCCGGTGTTTCCCGGCTGCGTGGTGGAGGCTCGGGTGATCGGCGTGATCGAGGGTGAAGATGAGCTCGAGGACGGGGCAAAGCAGCGCAACGACCGTGTGCTCGCCGTGGCGTCGGTGAGCCAGCAGTTTGAGAATGTGAAAACGATTGGGGACATGCCGAAGCAGATAGTCAGCCATATGGAGGAGTTTTTCGCCAACTACCCACGATTGCTGAGCGGGAAGATTTACAATGTTCTCGGATCGAAGGGCCCGGAGGAGGCTGCGCGGCTGATTGAGGGAGCAAGGAAGAATGCGTCTGCGGACTGAAGCAGACAGGAGTTCGCCTTTTCCAGTTCGGCCCAACCCATCTCGCGGGCTGTTTTGACCTCGTGCGTCGGGAGAAGCTGGCGAAGACGCTTCGAGGCGTTGTGGTCGAACAACACCCTCACGGTTTGAGGTGCCTGCGTTTCTCTGCGGCGTAGGTGAGCACGGCGCGGATGGTCGATTCCGGGATGTCGAAGTTGTCGGCTATTTCCTCGACTGGGAGCCGCTCTCGTCTTTCGTCGCCCCCAGTCGAAAGCAAAGGCAACACCACAGCATAAGATTCGCCTCCTGTAATGTTGAGCAAAGCTTGTTTGGTCACGCCCATAACGGAATTAGTTCTGCGCATTGTCTTCCTAAATTGCTTTTGACTGGTCGAGATGGTGTTCTTAATGCCTTTAGCAGTAGCCAGAAAATCATCGCTTTGTTGCTTCTGAATTCGAGCAAAGGCGTTCCCTTGCTCTTGTCGGTCATTCACTGCTTTGGCTTCGTCTACTTTACGGTCGTGACTTATAGCTCGCAGTTCAACTACCAAGAAAACGCTAATTATTGTCATCCACACAAATTTCTGCCAGGGCTTCATCTCCGCGTGAACGCTCATAGCTGCTGCCACAAACGCGATGAAGGCGACGGACCAGCCTGGAACGGGGAGGAACCAAAAGAAACATAGAGATAAGCAGCTAAACACGATTTGGATGAGGGTCCAAAATGATTGCTGTCGTTTTGTGCGGGTTAAGCCTATCCACATATTCCAAATGCTCGCAGAGGCGACCCAAACCGTCAAAGCTGATTGCGTTACACAGCTTCGAACTGTGGTTCAGTTCCTGCCTGAGCAGCAGCCGCAGAGGTGATGGTTTCCTTTCCGTGACAAAGGTGCGTGAACGCGGGCTCGGCACATGGCATTTGTGGGGGATGGATTGTTCATTGGCCCTAGCGCGATGGGGTAGCCCGCTTCATCCGGGATGTGTCATTAACGGAAATCTTGCGCTTGGCGGTACTGTCCATGAGCTTCGGGGAGAGCCTAATTGCTAACGCTTGCGCCAGAGCCTCCATGACGGCTTGGGGGTTATGGGCGATTACGGTCATAAGTGCTCGGGCGGAGGCTTCCGGGGTGCGTCGGCCTGATTCCCAGTGACGCACGGCATCGACGGAAAGGCCGAAGGTGTCGGCGAATTTGCCTTGGCTCAGATGGAGGCTTTTGCGGATTCCGCGTACGTCCACGGATTCGGGCAGGATGACCTTGTAGCCCTTGCGCTCGCCTTCCATGTAGGCGCGGGCCTCGGCTATTCCCTTGGACATCTCTTCGAAGAGTTTGCTCATGCTTGTTTACCTCCGGTAATCGTCGAAGAAGCTTCTGGCCATCTTCGCGAGGGCATTTTGTTCGGCTTTGCTGAGGGTGCCCTTTTCAGCTTTGGCATACACGGTGATCAGGAAAACGGGGAAGTCCTCGCCTACATAGAGGTAAATAACGCGAGTGCCGCTCCGCTTGCCCATACCCTTTCTCCCGAATCGCAGTTTGCGGAATCCGCCGGTGCCCGGCATGACGTCTCCGGCTTCGGGGTCTTTTGCGATGGTCGCGACGATGTCTTCGCGCTCGGATTCGGAGTAGAGGTTTTCTGCTGATTTCAGATATGTCGGAGTTTCGACTACCGCGTGCATGATTTACTGTATGCCACTGGCATACGAACGGCAAGAGGAAATTAAGCTCGCGAGACTACAAACAGCCTACGCGGCTGGCGCCCCCTACGTGGGGTCAGCGTTGTAGGGCTTTTCGTTGCTAACGCAACGCTTCGTCGGATTCGTTGAGCCAGGTTGCCGGCTTTAGGAGTTCGCGGGGTTTGGAGCCTTCGGGGGGGCCTACCAGGCCGTCCCGTTCCATCATGTCGATGAGGGCAGCGGCGCGGCCGTAGCCTATGCGCATTCTTCTTTGGAGTAACGACGTGCTCGCCTTTCCGAACTCGAAGACCAGGCGGACGGCGTCGTCGAACAGGGGGTCGTTTTCGCTGACGGGGTCGGCGTTGGGGTCGTCGAGGTCGCGGCCTTGCGCGTCTTTGGGGGCTTCGAGAAAGGCTTCGACGTATTGGGCTTCGCCCTGGGCTTTCCAGAAGGAGACGACGCCGGCGATTTCCTTTTCCGTGACGAAGGGGGCGTGGACGCGCTGAACGCGGGAGGTGCCGGGGGGGAGGAAAAGCATGTCGCCTCGGCCTAGCAGGGACTCGGCTCCGTTGGCGTCGAGGATGGTTCTTGAGTCGATTTTGGTGGCGAGGCGGAAGCTCATGCGGGTCGGCACATTGGCTTTAATCAAGCCCGTTATCACGTCTACCGACGGGCGCTGGGTGGCTAGTACAAGGTGGATGCCTACGGCGCGGGCCATCTGGGCCAGTCGGGTGATGGCTTCCTCGACGTTGGACTTGTCGAGGATCATGAGATCGGCGAGTTCGTCGATGATGATCATGATGTACGGCAAAGGCTTCTCTTCGACGCCCTGCTCGTCCCATAATGTTGGCTGGTCGTCGAAGAGACGGTTGTACTGGTCGATGTTGCGGACCGAACGGGAGGCCAAGAGCTTTAAGCGGCGCTCCATTTCGCGGACGGCGTTTTTGAGCGCGTTGGCGGCTAGTTTGGGCTCGGTAATGATGGGCGTGAAGAGGTGGGGGATACCCTCGTACATTCCGAGTTCGACGCGTTTGGGGTCGACGAGGATTAAGCGCACTTGTTCTGGCGTGGCTTTATAAAGAACGCTCATGATCATGGCGTTGATGGCTACGGATTTGCCGGAGCCGGTGGAGCCGGCGATCAGGACGTGGGGCATGGTCGCGAGGTCGGCGACGATGACCTTGCCGTTGATGTCCTTGCCCATGGCCATGGCGACCTTGGATTTGGAGGTGGCGAAGGGTTCGGATTCCATGATGTCGCGGAGCCAGATGGTTTCGCGCTCGGCGTTGGGGACCTGGATGCCTACCGTACTTTTGCCGGCCATGCGCTCGATGAGGATGGATTCGGCGGCCATGGCGAGACAGAGGTCTTCAGCGAGGCCGGTAATGCGTGAATACTTCACTCCGGCTTCGGGGCGGAACTCGAACGTGGTGACGACCGGGCCGGGGTTGATCTGGACGACCTGGCCGCCTACGTCGAACTCGGCGCACTTCTGGACGAGAACTTCGGCTTCGGCGCGGAGGGCTTCCTGGCGGACCTCGTGGGATTCTTCAGACCGGTGGAGCAGGGTCGTGGGGGGGAGTTTGTAGGTGCTTTCGAAGCCGGAGACGGAGCGGGCCGTCATGGTAACGGGGCGCTGGTCGGCATCGGCGCGCTCGCCGAACGCGATCCTGTTCGAGAGGGATGGAGCCGGTTCAGGCCTGGGCTCCACCAAATGTGGAACGTGTGATGGTCGTGGGAGGGGTATCTCGTCTGCTACCTCTTCAAGTACCTCTTCAAACACCTTGACCAGCGTTCCCTTGCCGGCTGCCGCATCGGTGTCGACGGACGGGTCGGCGGATAAGTCGGCCTCGGCGAAGACATCTTCATCCCAACCCGTGGCCATGGCTCGCGTTCCGGGTTCCTGCATCTCGGCGAAAGCACCACGCCTCGGCAAGAAACCGCCGCCGTCGTGCGCACGGGCATTGGGGGAGTGAGGAGTTTGCTGCGGATGGAGAGCATGGGGTCCAGGCAGGGCACCGCTCAACTTGTTTTCTTCGGCGGATGTGAGCTGAGGGTTGTCAGCCTTATCGAATTTTCGCTGTTGCCGGGCGAGGTCCCGGAGTTGCTGACGCTCGTGCTTGCGCCGGGCATGGGCGGCGCGCCAGTTGACCCATCGGTCACGCCACGCGGATAGGAAGGCAAAGCGCACCAGCAGCCACTGGCGCGCGGAGGAAAAGGAGAAGGAGGTAAGCAGGTATCCGGAGATCGCCGCAAAGAACAGGATGAGCACGCAGGCGCCGGGAAAGTTGACGTAGGCAACCAGGCTGTCGAGCAGCAGGGCGCCGACAACGCCCCCGAGCGGGATGGCGCCGAAAAGCTGCAAGTGCCAGGGCAGCAGTGCAAAAACAGCGGGTCCGACGGCGACGGCCAGCGCCATGCCCGCGAATTTTATCCACGGTGCGGAGGCGGCGCGGGAGCGTAGCCAGCTTAGGCCGAGCACACCCAGCAGCAGCGGCAGCCCGAATGCGGCGGCGCCCTCGGTTTGCAGGAGCAAATCGCTGATCATGGCACCGACGCGACCGGTCCAGTTATGGATTGCTTGCGCCCCGGCTGTATCGAGCGAAGGGTCGGCGGCTCGGTAGGAAACCAGGGCGAGCAGCAGCAGGGAGGAGGCGAGCAGCAGCAGGAGGCCCACCAGCTCATTGAACCGGCGGTTGCGGGTAGGCGTAACGACAAGAGTAAGCGGCTTCATCAACAGGTACGGAGGGGCTTCCAGTCCGCGAGGATGGGAAGGCAGCCGGTGACCAGAGCAGGTTAAGTATGGCAGAAGCCGGGCTTGAGCAGGTTGGGATTTTACAGGGAAGAACGCGAAGGGAACAGCCGGAGTTACCTGCCTGGAGAACCTCCCTACTCTTTCGCTTGCTCCACAGGTCAACAGCTCTCGTGCGGCGCTAAGGATGGGACGAGCTGTGTGAGGCGGATCCTGGCTTTCGGGCGAAGCCCTGCCGCCCAGGAGGACAAGCCTTTTCTATGAAACAGCGACTCTGCTTCAGGCGGCGAACAAGCGGCCGCCAAAGATCATCAGGGCAATGGCCAGGAGGATCCGGTACACGGCGAAGATGGTAAAGCCGTGCCTGCGCACATAGCCCAGAAACCATTCGACGACCCCGAGCGCGACCAGGAAGGAGATGACGAAGCCGATGAGGAGGATGACCCAGCCGTGGCCGGTCATATGCAGCGGGGCAATGGCTTCAGCGCCTTCGGCGTGCCTGGGGTGCAGGGTTTTGAGCAGGTCGTAGCCGGTGGCGGCGACCATGACGGGGATGGAGACGAGGAAAGAGAACTCGAGCGCCGCGGTGCGTGTCATGCCGGCGAGCTGCCCGGCGGAGATGGTGGACATGGAGCGCGAGGTGCCGGGGAAAACGGCGGATAACACCTGGCAGAGACCGATCCAGATGGCTTGGCCGACGCCCATCTGGTCCACGTCTTTGGTTGGGGAGTCCTGATGGGTGCTCCAGGCGTCGACCGCCCACATGACGATGCCGCCGATCAGCAACGACCACTCGATCACGCGGAGGCTTTCTAGATGCTTGCCGATGACTTTTTCCAGCAAAAAGGCGGGGATCGCGGTGCAGACGAAGGCGACAGCGACCAGGGTGAGCGGGTGGGTGAGCACGGTGCGGTCGCGGCCCTCGCCCTGCGGGAAAGTGCGGACAAAAGTGACGATGCGGCCGAGGAAAAGCAAGACCAGCGCCAGGATGGCGCCGAGCTGGATGACGATGGTGTACATCTTCCAGTACGGATCGGTAAGTGAGACGTGCAGCAGGGCCTCGGTGAGGCGGAGGTGGGCGGTAGAGCTTACGGGGAGGAACTCCGTGAGGCCTTCGACAATGCCAAGCAGAACAGAGATTACGTAGTCGTTCAAAGCGGGTCCTTCAACGGAGTGTGCCCGCTACTGGCGATCGCTGCCGTAGACCGGGATGGAGTGCTCCACCTTGTATATCAGACCGGCTCCACGGGCGGCGTAGTCAGCTGTTTCGTATTTGGTCAGCAGGTGCCCGGCGGTGTCGATGGAGTGTTTGCGGTCATCGGCGGCGCGCTTGTCGTCGTTGTCGGCGGACCACATGTCGCCGGCGCAGGCCAGGCGCCAGGCAGCTTCGTAGAGAGCCTGCGGGGCGCGAGGGGAGTCGGGGTACTGGTCGGCGAACTTGGCGTAGTAGCCGGCTTCCTGTTCGGGGCACTTTTCTGAACCCTGCCAGTCGCCGCAGAGCTTGTTGTCGATGAGGTCGTAGGCGGCGTACGAGGCCCACTTTGAGCCGGAATACTGCTTTTCGATGCGCTTCATCTCGGCTTCGTCGGGCTGCTGGCGGAGGTAGGCCTCCTTTTCGTGGGCTGAGGGGAGGGTGGCGGCGTCCTGCTTTTGAAGCTGCCAACGGATGTCGGCGGAGCGCCAGAGGGCTTCCGGGGTGCGGGCGTCATTGGGGAAGAGCTCGGCGGTCATGCGGTAAAGGCGGCGGGCGGACTGGGCGGCATCGGCTGGAGGATGGGGTGCGCTGGCGGCTTGCTCGAAGGAGATGGCCTCGCCGAAGAGAATGGCTTCGCCCTGCGGGGTATCGGCGGCGATGGCGTTGGTTGCCTAGATCCAGCCGGAGATGGGTTGGGAGGCTCGCTGGTCGGAGAAGACGGGCTGGTCTGCCTGGCGGACGGTTTCCTCGTCGGTGTTGGCGTAGACGTGGAGCCAGTGGGCAGGGTGGTCGGCTCCGGGCTGGGCGCCTTGTCCGCTGTTTAGGGCGTTTCCCTGTCCTCCACCTTGTCCTGCACCTTGTCCTCCACCTTGTCCTGCACCTTGTCCTCCACCTTCAAGGATGGCCATTTCGCGGCCTGGGGTGAGGGTGCCGATCTTGTCGGAGCCGGTGTCGGCCTGGATGTAGAGGGTGGTGGGGCGGATGACGGTGGCTTTTGAGGAGGTGCGCGGGTCTGGTTGTTTCGGATTGTTTTTTTGGGCGTGGAGGGGCAGGATGAGCAGGGGGAGCGCGAGGGTCAGCAATAGCAGGGTACGCACGGGATCCTTAGGTGGTGCGGGCAGAACGGTGCCTGATTGTCAGTTTAGAGCAGGAGACGACGGGGAACCCCCTGCGCGGCTGGCGGCCACTTCGTGGCTTGTACTCGTGGTGCTTACCATTCGGACTCTGTGGCCCTCTCAATGCTCGGGTTGAGGTACGGAGCGAAAGTTCATTCTTATGAATAAGTCGGAAAAGCTAGCGGTATTCCTAGTGTGATTCGGTCATTCAAGTGTGAGGACATTTATGGTCTGTTCACTAGAAGGAAAAGCAGGTTATGGAGCAATGTGCAGACTGTTGCCTTACGAAAACTGGACCAGCTAGGGGCTGCGGGATTCTCGACGATTTGCAAATTCCGCCTGGAAACAGGTTGGAGGCGCTGCGGGGTGAACGCGAAAGGCAACACAGCATGCGGATCAACGACCTGTGGCGGATTTGTTTTGTGGCAGGAGGACGAGGCGCACGAGGTGGAGATTGTCGATTATCACTGAGCGAGAGGACGGATAAGGAGCAGCGGTTATGGCTATCAAGAGACCGGCAGAGGGATGGCGTGTCGAAAGGGTCACCACGCATTCCGGCGTTGTGCTTAGCGAGGATTTTCTGAAACCGATGGGGGTAAGTGCTAACCATCTGGTAATGCGGACGCGGATGCTGGCAACGCGTGTAGGGCAGATTCTGCATGGGCGACGGAGTGTTTCGACGGATACGGCGCTTCGGCTGGCGCGGTATTTTGGACTTCGGCGGAGTTCTGGCTGAATCTGCAGGCTGCGCATGATCTTTCGAAAGCGCGAGTTGAGTTGGAGAATGTTATCGAGCGGGATGTGGAGCCGTTGCGGTTGGAGGTAAGGAGCGTTTAGAGGGGCCTGGACCAATGCTGGTGGTGAAATGCGCGTCTTTGTAGTTCCTGCATGTTGGAAGCGAGATATGGGGTATTTGACGCCCAGCGGAGCCTTATGCTGCCAACTCCGACGAAGTCATCTCCCTCTCGCTCCAACGAACCGGACGTATCAGATAGGTAGAGAGCGCCTCAAGCACGCCATTCGGAATTGTCTGGCCCATGTCATTCAGAATTGCATAGGCCCGTGACTCCGGCGAACGCTCTTCACGCGTATCCGTCCATTTATGGATAAGAGCTTCTGCTGTGTCGCGGTTGGGTCGATTGATCGTTTGGATGATCCGTTCTGGTTCCTTACGCGATTTCGGAATTACAAAGTCAAATGAATGGTCGTACCCACTTGCGCCATGGAACGTGGGTTTGGGCGTGTAACGAATATCGTGGTAGTCCAACCATGTAACGACATCCTCGAAAAACAAACTTTCGACAACCTGCCTGCTCGTGTAAAAAAGATCGTTCACAGCGAGCATTGCCTGGATCAGGTTGTGCTTTTTGAGAGGGAAGCTATTTGCCGAGGCATGGACCTCTAGGGCATCCTCATTAAGCTTTATCCCGAAGCCAGCCAGGGTCATACGAAGCAATTCTTTTCGCTTACCTGTGTTTAGATTACAGCCCGAGGATTCGAGATCATTAATCGTGTAACTATCGTCCGTTAACAGAAAGCCATTGTTCTGCTTCATTGCGTAAATTTGTAAAGCATCGTTGTGACGATCCAAATAGGGCGTGGTTATTTCAATCCACGCACCATCAATCTCATTGAGAGAGGTCTTGTTCTTCAACCACCCTCGATAATCATCGAGCAGTTTATCGATCTCCGTCGTGAGCGTCAATTTAAAACATTCCTATTTGAACTGCCGGTTGCTGAGTAATGTTGCAGTGCTGCATGAACGATTCAAAAGCAGCACTAAAGCTTGACAGGTTTGGATACATCTCAGGGGAAGCGGGATATGCCCATTTATCTCCAAACCCTTCCCGATAGAGGTGGACGTGAGGACAGGGAACCTCTCTACCATCAGGATTGCGATGTGGAGCCCCGCCTACATCTAGCCGAATCAGTGTGACTGATCCACGTGCTCGGTTCTGGTATGTAACCTTGTTCAGAGTGACCTGTACCCGCGTGACACCTAGAAGAAAACTCTCCCGCTTATCGGCAGATGTGAGCGGAATCTCTATCTTTTTTCCCGGATTGGGGAAGTTCCAAACCCTTTCGTCTATCCGATGCTTTTCCATTACAATCAGCGCGTCAGCTTCCGATTGCGCTAGATCTAGCTCTGCCATAATTCAAACTGCCCTCGGGTCTGCGAAATTCATCACGGTCGCACAGCAACTTGCACCTATAGGTTACCGCATCTGCCTTCCACGAGTACACGCCACGAAGTGGCCGCGAGCCGCGCAGGCGGTTTTGCTGGAGGAACTTACGTCCTGTACTTAGGACGTAAGTTCCTCCAGCTTTTGCGTTACGAGACGGCATTCGCGGCGATGGTAGCTTTATAGAAGCGGGAGCTTAGTTTTGGGATACGTTTCTGGGTTTGGAAGTCGACGTAGGTGATGCCGAAGCGTTTTTCGTAGCCATCGGCCCATTCGTAGTTATCGAGGAGGCTCCAGAGGAAGTAGCCCTTGACGGGGACGCCCTCGCTTACGCCTCGGTGAAGTTGGGTCAGGTAGTTGCGGAGATACATGGTGCGGTCGGTGTCAAGGACCTGCATGTTGCCTTGGGCATCCGGGGTGAGTTTGTCGTCGGAACTGGCGCCGTTTTCGGTGATGTAGATCGTCTTGATACCCCAGACTTCGTGGGCTAGCTTGGGGCCCCAGTAGAGGGCTTCGGGGCCGATGTGGAGCCAGTCCGAAAACATGTGGGGATAGGACGTGGGGAAGGGGACGACCTGGTAGCCGAGGTCGCTGCCGGGCGCGGCCATGACGTAGGTGGGGGTGTAGACGTTGATGCCGACGAAGTCGAGGGGGGAGGAGATGGCTTTCAGGTCGGCGTCGGTGAACTGGGGGGCATTGGGGCCTAGTTTTTTCAGGTAAGCGTCGGTGTACTTGCCCGTCTGGATGACGTTCATGTAGCGGGCGTTTTCTTCCTGGATGGCGGTGCGGCCGGCGCGGATATGCTCGTCGGTGGCGATGGCCGGGACGGTGGAGGAGATGTTTTCAGCCAGGCCCACCTGCGTGCCGGCTTTGGCTTGGGCGCGGATGGCCTGCACGGCCAATCCGTGGCCGAGGACGGCGTTGTGGCAGACCTGGGCGAAGGCTTTGGGGTCGAGCTGGAGGCCGGGGGCGTGGGTGCCGTTTTTGTAGCCGAGGTCGGTGAAGGTCTCGATCTCATTGGTGGTCATGAAGTGGCTGATGCGGTCGGAGAGCTTGCCGGCGGTGTAGCCGCAGTAGGCCGCGAACGCCTCGGAGGTGGCGCGGTTCTGCCAGCCGCCCTTGTCTTCAAGGGCCTGGGGAAGGTCCCAGTGGTAGAGGGTGCAGAAGGGCTCGATGCCGGCATTGTGAAGCTCGTCGACGAAGCGCTGGTAGTGGTCGAGGCCCTTGGGATTGGGCTTGCCGGTGCCTTCGGGGAAGATGCGGGGCCAGGCGATCGAGAACCGGCAGGTTTTGAGGCCGAGCTCCTTCATGATGGCGATGTCTTCCCGGTAGCGGTGGTAGTCGTCGTCGGCCACGTCGCCGGTGTCGCCGTTGTGGGTTTTGCCGGGGGTGTGGGAGAAGGTGTCCCAGATGCTCTGGCCGCGGCCGTCTTCCTTGACGGCGCCTTCGACCTGGTAGGAGGCGGTGGCGGAGCCCCAGAGGAAGCCTTCGGGGAACTTGCCGCTGCCGGCCGCAGGGACGGCGTTTTGGTCTGGTTGGGCCGAGGCGGCGAGGGCGGGCAGGGTGGTTGCGGCGGCGCCCGCGGTGAGGAGGCGGCCGAAGGTACGGCGTGAAACAGGATGGCTCAAGAGGTTCTCGCTTTCAGGGCGTAGCGGTGGTACGGCATCGGCGAGTATACCTTTTAGCCCGCAGCGTTGGCGCGTTGCTTTGTTGCCGGACGACTTGCGAGCCGCTTCGTTGGGGAACATGTAGCGGGGTCGCCCCGCCGTCGCCCACCGGGTCACCGCCCTGGATCATGAAGCCGGGGATGATGCGTTGGAAGGTGATTCCGTTTTTGCTGCACAGTCGAGCGGCTTCGCGTGCTGTTTCGGTGCGTCGCCGGGTCGGTTCAGTCCTTGGTGCCCCCGCAAGCGCGATGAAGTTGGCGACGGTCCCCGGCGCTTCCTTGCTGCGGAGCCGGCAGGTCATGCGGCCCATGCTGGTGTCGAAGACGGCGGTGGGGCCGGTGGGTTCGAGGGCGGGTTTGACGGTGTCGGGCGAGTCCGGCAGCGCTCCTGCGGAGGGCGGCGCGCTTGCTGCGGGTGATGTGGTGGTTTGCGTAGGCGGAGTGGTCTGAGTAGCTGGCGGTGTCGCCTGCGCGAGAGCACTGGTAGCAAGCAGGAACGGAGCAAAGAGGATGGGCCGGAATGAGTAGGTCATGCCACTGACGAGTTAACTGTTCACGCGATGAAGCGCTACGCAAGCGAGCAGGCTTCCTGCACTCCACTGCTGGAGATTGAGCAGGAGCAGGCGTGTAAAAGGGTATGCATCGCAGAGTTCATCTGTTAGACAATTACCATCACCATCGCTAATGTACTTGGTAATAACGAGCGATACTCCCATCCCCGTACCTTTCGACTGCCGACATTGCGAAAGAGGCTACCTCGAAGTCATGTCAAAGCAGAGCTTTCGGAAATAGAATGCTTATATTGATATATGCTGATGCTAGATAAAATTGACAAGTGGATTGACGAGCAGGGTTTCGCGTTGGAAATGCAAGCAGCCGCAGCATTTAAAAGCGCAGGCTTTGAGGTCAGTCAAGCCATGCATTATCTGGACCAGGAGACGAAACGATCACGAGAGATGGACGTACTTGCGCTGCACACAGATTACTCTGGAGTCTTCAGGATAATCTTTTTGATCGAATGCAAGTCCTCAAAAAAGCCTTGGATCCTACTTTCCTCCCCTGACGTTCTCAGTGGCCATAACCGAATGTTTGCTTTCGCTGTTAGCTCCTACCAGGCTCGCTGTGCTATGAGCAACCATTTGATGGAATTGCTTGCCGATTTAACTTGGTTTAAGAAGGCTGGCGTGACCGGCTATTCACTAAGACAGGCCTTCTCTGACATCGATTCGGCTTACGCTGCCGCGATCACGCTCGCGAAGGCAAGCGCTTCGTTTACTCCTGACCAAGAATCTCGCGTTTGGCAAATTAGTTTGGTCTTTCCAGTACTCGTAGTGGATAGTCCGCTTGTTCAATGCATGCTCAACGCTCAAGGTCATCCAGAGACTAAGGAAATTGAAGAAGGGGAGTTTCTTTTTCAATCTGATCCACCTGAAGCCTTCAGCACATGCATTCGAGTGATCACTTTGGCTAGGCTTCCGGCCTTTGCTAGTGAAGCTAAGCGCATTGCTGAATACCTACAGAAGCAGTTTACTTCGGAAATTGAGGAAGCTTTGCAGGCCATCGTTGGGGAATGATGAGCAGTCCGTTAACGAAAATCGGTCACCGCGTAAATACATCTTTCACAGCCTGGATCATCACGTCCCTGCTTACGTCCGAGATGGCCTTGGTCAGCGGGAGCATTTTGGGGCAGGCGTTGACGCAGTTTTGGGCCCAGCCGCACTCCTGGATGCCGCCGTCACCCATCAGGGCGTGCAGGCGCTCTTCCTTTAAGACTTTTCCCGTCGGGTGGTCATTGAAGAGCTTGACCTGGGCGATGGTGGCGGCGCCGACGAAGCCGGTTTCCTCGTTGAACTGCGGGCAGACCTCCATGCAGATGGTGCAGGAAATGCAGCGCGAGAGCGGGTAGGCTTCCTCCTGCTGCTGCGGGGTGATGCGCGGCCCCGAGCCGAGGTCGTAGCTGCCGTCGAGCGGCACCCAGGCCTGGACGCGCTTCAGGTTCTCGAACAGCACAGATCGATCGACCGAGAGGTCGCGCACCACCGGCATCTTCGTGAGCGGTTCGAGCCGGACGATGCCGTTTTCCTGCACCTTCTCGATCAGCGCCGAGCAGGCCATGCGGGCCTTGCCGTTAATCCTCATGGCGCATGACCCGCAAACTTCTTCCAGGCAGTTGGCGTCATAGGCAATGGGCGTGGTCTCGCGGCCGTCGGCGGTGAGGGGGTTGGCGGCAATCTCCATCATGGCCGAGATTGCATTCATACCCGTGCGTAAAGGCAGGTCGAACTTGTCCCAGTAGGGTTCGGCGTCGGGGTTGGCCTGGCGCTTTATTTCGATTCGGACTGTTTTCAGTTTGGCTGGTGGGCGGGTGTCGAGTGGTGCTGTCGTGGTTGCCATCTTATATCCCTTGCGCGAATAAAGCGTCGTCGATCCTGATTAGCTTGCGGTCTCCATCAAGCGTTCGTGTCTAGTTCCATGGAGAGCCTTGAGTACCGTTGCGGTATCTATCACAGTTGCAAATTCGCCGTCGAGGTCGCTGAGAGCAGCCGCGTGAACATCCGCTGCCCGGCGATTCCGTCCGTCAAGTCCGGCCCGGTCGAAAGTAGCAGTCGCATCGGAAACGACATATGTGGTGAACCCTGAATTTCCCGCCATCCGCGTCGTTGTTGATACGCAGTGATTGGTCGTTAGCCCTACAACGACGAGTGTACTGATCTCCGCGCTTCTCAAGTCAACCTCAAGGGTCGTGCCGATAAAAGCACTGTTCACAGACTTACGGTATGTGGGCTCGCCGGCGTACGGTTGAGCTTCGGGTTTTAAAGCATTGCCTGACATATGAGGGTGAAGGGGGCTCGCCGGAAGCAAAGAGTCATGCACAATATGAATCACTGGACGTCCCGCCTCGCGCCACGCGGATAGAAGCTCGGCGATTTTGCTTTCAGCCTCGGGATTGTTGCGGGGTCCCCAGGAAGGATCGTCGAAACCTTGTTGCACATCGACGAGGATCAGAGCACTAAGGGAGTGCAGCTCCGGTACGATATTTTGCAATTGATTCAGCTCCTATTCTATCTGACTCAGTGGAAGCTAAGGCCGATGTAGTTGGTCCATCAGGTAATGGCAATTACTTTACCGCATCATACCGTCGCGGGCGCGGCTTAATGTATTGCGTATCCACAGCCTCCATGGTGAAGCGCGGCTCGTCGGCGTCGGGGGCGAAGCTTGCTTTTGTGGTTTTCAGGAAGCGCTCGTCGTCGCGGTCGGGGAAGTCGGGTTTGTAATGGGCGCCGCGGGACTCGTCGCGTAACTGCGCGCCCTGGGTAACGACGCGGCCTAACTGCAGCATGTTATAGAGCTGGCGAGTGAAGGCGAAGCTGGTATTGGCCCACTGGCTTTTGTCGCTCAGGTTGATGTCCCGGAAGCGCTCGAGCAGTTCGACGATTTTTTCGTCGGTTTCGGCTAGGGCCTTGTTGTAGCGGATGACGGTGACGTTCTTGGTCATGGTTTCGCCGAGCTCGCGCCATAGCTTGAAGGGATTTTCGGTGCCGGAGGAGGAGAGCAGGCGACCGTTGATCTCTTCCTGGCGCTTGCACTCGCTCTGGCCGTAGCCGTTTGCAGGCGCGCTCGCCAGGCCTTTCGCGTACTTCAGCGCATTGGGCCCGGCCTGGAAGCCGCCGTAGATGCAGCTCAGCAGGGAGTTGGCGCCGAGGCGGTTGGCGCCATGATAGTTGTACTCGGCCTCGCCCGCGGCGAAGACGCCGGGGATGTTGGTCATCTGGTTGAAGTCGACCCACAGGCCCCCCATCGTGTAGTGCATGCCGGGGAAGATCTTCATCGGGACATCGCGCGGGTCGTCGCCGACGAATTTCTGATAGATCTCGAGAATGCCTTCGAGTTTGCGATTGAGCGTCGCGCGGTCGATGTGGGTCAGGTCGAGATAGACCATCGGCTGGCCATCTATGCCAAGCTCGTGCTCGTAGACGACCTTGTGGATGGCCCGTGTCGCCACGTCGCGGGGGACGAGGTTGCCGTACTTGGGGTACCACTCCTCGAGAAAGTACCAGCGGTCGGTCTCGGGGATCTCCTTTGGGGCGCGCGGGTCGCCGAGCTTGCGCGGCACCCAGACGCGGCCGCCTTCGCCGCGGGCTGATTCGGACATGAGGCGGAGCTTGTCCTCGCCGGGGATGCAGGTGGGGTGCACCTGGATGAACTCGCCGTTCGCGTAGAAGGCGCCTTGCTGGTACAGGGCGCTCTGTGCTGACCCGGTGCAGACGACCGAGTTGGTGCTCTTGCCGAAGATGGCGCCGTTGCCGCCGGTGGCGACGATGATGGCGTCGGCGTCGAAGGTGCGGACGGACATGTCGCGCAGGTTCATGGCGCAGATGCCGCGGCAGATTCCCTGGCCGTCGAGGACAGCAGACAGGAACTCCCAGCCTTCGTATTTTGTGACCTTGCCCTCGGACTCGTAGCGGCGAACCTGCTCGTCGAGTGCGTAGAGGAGCTGCTGGCCCGTTGTTGCTCCGGCGAAGGCGGTGCGGGAGTAGAGTGTCCCGCCGAAGCGACGGAAATCGAGTACGCCCTCGGGGGTGCGGTTGAACGGGACGCCCATGCGGTCAAGCAGGTCGATAATCGCCGGGGCAGCCTCGCACATGCCTTTGACGGGGGTCTGGTTGGCGAGGAAGTCGCCGCCGTAGATCGTGTCGTCGAAGTGGGCGTCGGTGGTGTCGCCCTCGCCCTTAAGATTTTTAGCGGCGTTGATGCCGCCCTGGGCGCATACGGAGTGCGAGCGCTTGACTGGGACTATGGAGAACAGGTCGACCTTGCCTCCGGCCTCGGCGATTTTAATGACGGCTGAGAGGCCGGCGAGGCCACCGCCTACTACGATGATTTTGGGTGCTGCTGCCATTTTTTGAGAGTCCCTGGTCTGCTGTACATCACAAACCAACTAATGTATTTGACACGTCAGCCTGGCGGGAAGTCGCGGAAAGCAGATCCTTCGTTTTGCTCAGGATGACAAAAGTTTTGATTAAATGACACGCTGAATGAAGTGAACTAGGGATTTGCTCCACCCGTGTGCGCCTGTCCGATGGGAGCAGGGGCCTGGGTGCCTTCGGTGATTTGCGCGGGAGTCAGATCGCTCGGTGCGTTGCGGTATTTCGGCTCGACAAACGCCCACATGCTGGCCAGTCCGATCGTGCACAGCAGCACTCCGGCGACTCCGCAGACCCAGCCCATGCCGCGACGCGCGCGGTCGCCCGGCGTGATGCCCCACTTGGCGCAGAACAGCCACACGCCATAGGCAAAGTGGTAGCAGGTGGCGATCATGGCGATGGCGTAGATGGCGAACATCCAGGGGTGCAGCAGCTCGACCTGTACTTTATGGAAAGCCGCTCCCGGGTGATCGGGCAGGTTGACGCCCGCGAAGCGCTGCCGCCACACGTGCTGGAGGATGTAGGCGAGCGCGATGCCGCCGGTCCAACGCTCGGCGGTGTACATCCAGTTACCGGCCCAGGGATAGTAGATGACGTTGGACTTGCCGCGCAGCCAGATATAGACGCCGTAGCCTGAGTGGTAAATGAGCGGCAGAAAGATGAAGACCCACTCGAGCACACGCACGAACGGGAGAGAGTTGAGGAACTTGACCTGCGCCGCGTAGGCGGCCGGGCCTTTGAGCGCCTCGAAGTTGGAAACCAGGTGCTCGATCAGAAAAGCGCCGATGGGGACGATGCCGGTAAGCGAGTGCAGTCGGCGCATCAGGAACGAGTGGCCCTGGCCTGCGCGCAGGGGTTGCACGCCTCGGTTACGAGTGCCTTTGCGCGCGCCTGAAGGCGGGCCGGAAACGGGTTGCTGGACGGTTGTCGCCATGTGCGCGGGGAGGCTCCTTATGGCCGGTACACGACTGACCATAAGCACACAGGGCAGCCAACTTTTAATTATTCGTGCGCATCGGCAGGCCGTCAAGGGATGGCTCAAGAGCGGATAGGACGACTGGAAAAATGAAACGGGCCGCTACAATCGGGTGCGAGGACGGAAATCCGCGGATGCTGATGAAAACGATGGGAACGTGCCGGATGGGGACATGGATGGCGGCAGGGGCAATTGCACTGGGAGGCGCGGCGGGCGCACAGGCTTTGGGAGCGGGAGGGAGTTTTGGCCCGGCAAACCCGTTTTACGCGGAGAGTACGCTGCCGTTCCATGCGCCGCCCTTTGACCGGATCACCGACGCGGACTACGGGCCGGCGATCGAGGCGGGTATGGCTGCGCAACTGCGCGAGATGGATACGATCGCGAACGATCCGGCCAAACCGACGTTTGAGAACACTTTTGTGGCGATGGAGCGGAGCGGGTTGCTGCTGAGTCGCGTGATGCACGTTTTCAGTGGAGTGACGGGCGCAAATACCAACCCGGCTCTGCAGGAAGTGCAAAAGGAGGCGGCTCCCAAACTGGCCGCGCATGCGGATGCGATTCACCTGAATGCGAAGTTGTTTGCGCGTGTGAAGGCGGTGTATGACGAGCGTGCGGGCCTGCATCTGCAACCGGAGCAGTTGCGGTTGGTGGAGGTGCAGTACGAGCGATTTGTGCATGCCGGGGCTCAGTTGTCGGACGGGGACAAGGCGAAGTTGAAGCAGTTCAACGAGGAGGAGTCGAAGCTCGGGAATGCGTTTGAGACCAAGCTTCTGGCCGCGACCAAGGCGGCGGCTTACTCGACGGCGGACAAGGCGGCGCTGGCGGGGCTGAGTGACGCGCAGGTGCAGGCGGCTGCGGGCGCGGCGAAGGGGCGCAAGCAGGAGGGGTACGTGCTGCCGCTGCAGAATACGACGCAGCAGCCGGATCTGGCCGTGATGAGAAATCGGGCGGCGCGGGCGGCGTTATTTGGGGACTCGTGGACACGGGCGGAGCGCGGCGGCGAGAATGACACGCGCGACACGATCGCGCGGTTGGCGCAGGTGAGGGCGGGGAAGGCGAAGCTGCTTGGCTTCCCGACGTATGCCGCGTGGAAGCTGCAGGACCAGATGGCGAAGACGCCTGAGGCCGCGCTGCACTTTATGGATGCGCTGGTGCCTGCATCGACTGCCAAGGCGGGGAGCGAGGCCGCGGACATCCAGAAGCTGATCGACTCGCAAGGAGGCGGGTTTCATCTGGAGCCCTGGGATTGGAACTTTTATGCCGAGCAGGTGCGCAAGGCTAGGTACGATCTCGACGAATCAGCGCTCAAGCCCTACTTCGAAATCGACAACGTACTGCGGAATGGCGTGTTCTACGCGGCGCACCTGCTGTACGGGATTTCGTTCAAGGAGCGTAAGGATATTCCAGTCTATGAGCCGGATGTGCGTGTTTTCGAAGTGACGGATGCCGACGGTAAGCCGCTGGCACTGTTTTACTGCGATTACTGGAAACGCGACAACAAGAACGGGGGCGCGTGGATGAGCGAGTTTGTGGGGCAGTCGAAGCTGCTCGGGACTCTGCCGGTTGTCTACAACGTCGGCAACTTCACGAAACCTGCTCCGGGGCAGCCGGCGCTGATCTCGTTCGACGATGTCACGACGATGTTTCACGAGTTCGGCCACGCGCTGCACGGCATGTTTGCCGATACCGAGTATCCCAGCCTGAGCGGAACATCGGTGCCGCGCGATTTCGTCGAGTTTCCGTCACAGTTTAACGAGCACTGGGCGTTGTATCCCGAGGTGTTCGACCACTACGCGCGCAACTACCAGACCGGGGCTGCCATGCCGCCGGAGCTGGCCGCGAAAATCAAGAAAGCGCGCACCTTTAACCAGGGCTACCTGCTCACGGAGCTGCTGGCGGCTGCCGAGCTCGATATGCAGTGGCACACCCTGCCGGCGGACGCGCCGCTGCAGGAGCCGGATGCGTTTGAGCAGCAGGCGCTTGCGAAAACGCATCTTGCCCTGAAGCAGGTGCCGCCGCGCTATCGGTCGAGTTACTTCATGCACATCTGGGGCAATGGCTATGCGGCCGGCTACTACGCCTACCTGTGGAGCGAAATGCTCGATGACGATGCCTACCAGTGGTTTGCGGAGCATGGCGGGCTGACGCGCGCCAATGGTGACCGCTTCCGCAAGATGGTGCTGTCGCGCGGCAACTCGGAAGACCTGCAGGCGATGTACCAGGCGTGGCTGGGTGCGGAGCCGAGCGCTAAACCGATGCTGAAATATCGTGGGCTGGAGGATGCGGCCGCTACGGAACCGAAACAGTAGCGGGTTACAGAAGCGCGGCAAGCTGCGGCAGCAAACGCCGCAGCGCCGCACCGCGATGGCTTAGTCCGAGGCGTGTCTTCCCATCGAGTTCGGCCATTGTCCGGTCGGGTCCAGGCAGCAGGAAGAGTGGATCGTAGCCGAAGCCGCCCGTGCCGCGTGGACAGGTCAAAATCTCGCCGGCAACGGAGCCCTCTGCGGTCAAGAGAAGCTGGTTACTGCGGGCCGCGGCCGGGACGCAGGTGTACTGTGCGGTGACGGGCGCGGCTGCATGGACGCGCGCAAATTGCGCGAGCAGGCAGGCATTGTTCCACTCGTCGAGCGTTGCACCTGCGTTTGCCGGAAAATCAAGCTGGTCCGCATAGCGAGCGGAGTACACGCCGGGCGCGCCGCCGAGCGCATCGACCGAGAGCCCGGAATCGTCGGCCAGCACGAGGGCGCCGGGCGCGTACTGGGCGTAATACAAAGCTTTCGCGCCGGCGTTTTCGTGAAATGTTGTGCCGTCTTCAGCCGGCGGGGCGATATCTCGGAGGTTGGGAAGCGGGACAATGTTCCAGCTTTCACGGTTCCCTGCACTTTCAGCTGCGGCAGCAAGTGCAAAATCGCGCAGCTTGCCTGCGTTGCCCGTCGCGACGTAAAGGGTGTGCCCGTTCATGCAAAAGCTTTTCGTGTTTGGGAGGAGCGTATGCGCGGAGCCGCCTGGGGGATGGCGGGCGGCGCGAACCGTGGTTGGTTCAACGGGCAGTCGACACAACGAGGGACGCCGCCGCAGTGCGTTTTGCCGACTGCCACGATCAGCGCGTGAAACTCATTGTAATGCGCAAGCAGCGTCGCGGGTTCGTCCTCCGCGAAGGCGTCTAGTGCAAGCTGCTGAACGTCAGTGTAGCGGGCGCGCTCGTCGATCAGGCCATGACGGGTGACAACGCGGCGGAGGTACTCGTCCACCACCATCACCGGCGCCGCGAGCGCGTACAGCAGGATGGCATCGGCCGTTTCCGGACCGACGCCCGGCAGTGCAAGCATGGCTTCCCGGTTCTCCGTGACCGGCGAGGCGGCCATTTGTTCGAGTGAGCCCCCGTAGCGCGCATCGAGCAGCGCGATAAACGCTTTGATCGCCGCCCCTTTGCGCACCATGTAGCCGGACGGGCGGATGAGTGTGCGCAGATCTTCATCCGCAACTGCCCGCAGCCCCGGGATTGTGAGCACGCCCGCGTTTTTCAGGTTAGCGACCGAACGTTCGACGTTGCGCCAGGAGGTGTTCTGCGTCAGGTAAGCGCCCACGACTGTTTCGAGTGCTGTCTCCGAAGGCCACCAGTGTTGCGGGCCATACGCGGCAATCAGTGCGTCATAGAACCGGCGCAGGAGAATCGCGTTCTTATTTGAAAGCAGGTTGCTCACTCGCCGCGTCCAGCCTCGGCGCTCGCGCGCAATTGCTGCTTCCACCCCAGCAGTTTCGCGCGGGTCGCGGCTTCTTCTGCTTCGGGAATCATGCCCTTGTGCTGAAACAGAATCGACAGGGCCGTATAGGCGAGCACGTCGTCGGGCGCCTGCTCGGCAAGAGCCTTTGCCGCTGCCAGGCCTTCGTCATACGCTCCGGCATCCTGCAGCGCGCGTACCAGACCGTGCTGCGCATCGACAAACGCGGGGTCGGCGACCAGCGCGGCGCGAAAGCTAGCTGCCGCTCCGGCGGCCTCGCCCTCGGCGAGCTGGTCGAGCGCGGCATAGTAGAACTTTTCGGCTCTTGTGCGGTCAGGCGCCATCTGCTTCGATCATAGTGGATTGCCCTGCATCCCAAAGGCATGAAGACCCACACGGATTATCTCTGGTTCAACACGAGCAAAGAGCGCGAAATGGTGCATATTACGCCGCAGATTGAAGCGATTGTGAAGGCAAGCGGCGTGCAGGATGGTTTGTGCTTCGTTTCGCCGATGCATATTACCGCCGCGATCTATGTCAATGACCATGAGAGCGGGTTGATCGAGGACATTGGGGAGTGGCTGGAGACGCTGGCGCCAGCGAAGCCTGAGTACAAGCATCATCGGACGGGTGAGGACAACGCCGACGCGCACCTTAAGGCGCTGCTGCTGCACCATGAAACGACGCTGCCGATTACGCACGGAAAGCTTGACCTGGGGACGTGGCAGCGGGTGTTTTATGCAGAGTTCGACGGGCGGCGGCGGAAGCGCGTGATCGTGAAAGTACTTGGGGTCTAGCTCACGACCGCGATCTCTTCCTCGAGCATCTGCTTCTCGTACAAACTGGCATAGTAACCGCCGCGGGCGAGCAGTTGGTCGTGGGTGCCCAACTCGGTGATGCGGCCTTCGAGCAAGACGGCGATCTGGTCGGCATTGCGGATCGTGGATACACGATGCGCGAGCAGAACCGTGGTGCGGCCAGCCATGGCGCGGCTCAGGCCGGCGAGGATTTGCTCTTCCGTGTAGGTGTCGACGCTTGCGAGCGCGTCGTCGAGGATAAGGATGCGGGGGTCGCGAATAAGCGCGCGGGCAAGCGCGGAGCGTTGCTTCTGGCCACCCGAGAGCGTGAGCCCGCGCTCGCCGATCACTGTACTGAAACCGGCGGGGAACTCTTCAAACTCGCGGCGGATGTGCGCGGCCTCGGCTGCTTCGAGCAGCTCCGCATCGGTCGCGTCGGGCCGACCTAGGGTGATGTTGTCGCGGATCGTTGTCGAGAACAGAAACGTCTCCTGAGGCACGTAACCGATGCTCGTGCGTAGCGCATCGAGCGGGTACTCGCGGACCGGATGGCCGTCGATCAGGACTGAGCCTTCGGGCGCGTCGTGCATGCGCACGATGAGGCTTGCCAGCGTGCTTTTGCCGGCGCCCGTCGGCCCTACCAGCGCGAGGCTTGAGCCTGCGGGAACGGTGAGCGAGATACCGTGCAGGACTTCCCCCTGTGTACCCTCGTAGCGGAAGTGCAGGTCGCGAAACTCGATCGCGCCCGCTCCGATGCCCGTCAGCGCGAGGTCCGCATCGCGGTCGTCGATGGTCGGTTTTTCCGCCAACACTTCCTGAATGCGCGTGACCGAGGCCTTGCCGCGCTGTACCAGATTCACGACCCAGCCGAGCGCGATGATGGGCCATGTGAGCATGACCGTATAGGTCGAGAACGCGACGAAGTCGCCGATCGAAATGCGATGCGAGAGCACCTCATGGCCGCCGACCAGCAGTACCACCACCATGGCGAGGCCGAGCAGAAATTCGAGCGTGGGCCAGAGCATGCCCATGAGCTGTACTAAACGAAGCCCGCGCCGGATGTACTCGCGGTTGGATTGCTCGAAGGCGTCGATCTGCGCTTCTTCCTGCGCGAAGGCCCGCACCAGGCGGGCTCCGGAGAAGTTCTCCTGCGCCTGCGCCGAGATATCGGAGAACATGGCCTGGATGCGCTCGAAGCGGTCGTGGATTTTGCGGCCCAGCGCCTGCACGAGCACGCTCGCCAGCGGCAGCGGCGCGAGTGCGACGAGGGTAAGCACGGGCGAAATGCGCAGCAGGAAATAGAGCGCGCCAAGGGTGAACAGGATGGTGTTGGCGCTGTACATGATCGCCGGGCCCAGCAGCATGCGGACGGCGTTCAGGTCGTTGGTCATGCGCGCCATGATGTCGCCGGTGCGGTTGCGCTGGTAGTACGACGCCGGCTGTTTTTCAAGTTGCGCGAACAGGTCGTTGCGCATATCGAACTCGATGTCGCGCGAGATGCCGATCAGGATCCAGCGGGTCCAGAAAAGAAAGAAGCCCTTGACCAGCGCAAGCGCGACCAGCAGGGAAGCGTAGTACAGCAGTTTGCCGCGGGTGACTTCGCGGGAAAGATCGTTGACGGCGGCGCGGATGACCAGGGGAAAGAAAATCCAGACGGCGTTCGACAAAACAGTGACGAGCGCGCCCCACACATACGCGCGCCGGTAGCGTTTCAGGTAGGGCACAAGCGGTTTCAGTTCAGCAAGCACAGGAGCCCCTCCTTAAGTAGGTGTGCGCAGCAGCAGGTAGCTGCCCGCCAAGGCAAACAACAGATCCGGCGACCACGCCGCCAGCACCGCGGGCAGCATGTTCACGTCGCCCATTGCTTCCAGCGTACTAGAAACCACCCAGTACACCACCGCGACGCCGATTGCGACGCCGATGCCGGCGAGCGAACCGCTGCGCCCCATGGAGAGCGCGAACGGCACCGCGAGCACCGCCATGACCAGCGTGATGAGCGGATAGGCGAGCTTGTGGTTGAGCTGGACGCGCAGCCGCATGGTGTCGAAGCCGCTCTGGCGCAGGTCGTGAATGTAGCGGCTCAGCTCCGCGAAGCTCATCTCGGAGGACTGCCGCGGGTCGCGCTTAAAGTACTGCGGCTGCTCGGCCAGGCCCGGAATGGTGCTGGTTGAAAAGGTCGTGTAGCTCTCGATCTCATCGCCGGCGAAGCTACGCTCCCAACCGTTGCGGAAGACCCACGCGTTTCTGCCCCCATCCCAGGCGGCGCTCGTGGCGTAGAGACGCTTTTCGAGCTCAAACGTACCGGGGCGGAAGGTGAAGACGCTGATGTTGGCGAAGCGATCGCGGTCCGAGTCAAAAAACTGGTAGTAGAAGATGTGGCTCGGTTCCCCCGGTTTTTCCACGCCGAACATCCACTTTTCATCCGGACGCTGGAAGGTTTGGGCGGGGCGACCCTTGATCGTAGCGCGCAGCGCCTCCTGCCGGCGATTGGCGCCGGGGACGTAGGTTTCATCGAAGACAAAAAGCGAGACCGCGAGCACCGATGCGATCGCGAGTATGGGCACGACGATGCGGTACACGCTGATGCCGGTGGCCTTCATCGCGGTCAGCTCGTTCGAGCGGTTGAGGCTGCCGAAGACGACCAGCACGGCGATCAAGACGCTCAAGGGGGCGATGAGGTAGACCATGCTCGGCGTGAGATTGAGCAGATACTCGCCGACAACGACAAACGGCGAGCGGTTGCGGATGATGTCGCCCAGCAGTTCGAAAAAAGTGAACAGCAGCATGAGCATGACAAACGTTGTGAGCACCAGGCCGAAGGTCTTCAGGAACTCGAAGATGACATAGTTGTCGAGTAGCAGGGGGAAGTGGCTGCGGGCGCTCCGGATGCGGCCGGAGGTCGAGCTCGCCCGGGCGGAGCTGGCACCTCCACCAACGGCATGGCGATGACCACGCCGAAACACGGCGCTGAAACTAGGCAGGGAAGGAATGGCCGCGCCGCCGACCGCGAGATGGCGCAGCAGCAGCAAGCCGCCGGCGCCGAACAGCAGGTTTGCCGCCCACACGCCCAGCACGACCGGCACTTTATTTTGCCGCGCCAACGCCACACCTGTCGACGACAGGAAGTAGTAGATGAACACCAGCGCGATCGTCAGCACGAAGCCGGCGCTTTTGCCGCCACGCCTGGAGGAGATGCCGAGCGGCACCCCAACCAGCATCAGCACCAGGCAGGCGAACGGATAGGCGTAGCGCTTGTCCAGCTCGATCCGGTAGTAGCGCCCGTTCGGGCCGCCGGAAAGTCTGCGCAGGTCGGTGTTGGAGAGGGAAAGAACCGGCGAAGGCGCGTGGGCGGAATGGTCCGTGTCGTCGGCTTCCGAGATCAGCGGCAGGTCGGTCTGCGTAAAGGTGGAAACGTCGTACTGGTTCGGATTTGCAGCGTCAAGTTCCTGCTCCGTGCCGTTGCGCAGGCGCATCAACACGGAATCGTTCGCGTCATTGACGACGGTTGCCGCCGCGGCGGTCGTGATGCGCGGCATCGTGGGATTCGACAGGTTGGCGAGAAACACTTTGCGCCATTCGGACGCGCCGGTGGTGGCGCGCACATCGTCGACATACAGCACGATGTTCTTGAAGTCCTCGTAGAAAACGCGCGGCTGCACCTCAAAGGAAGCCTGCGAGTTGCGCAGCGTATCGGCAAGCTGGAGCGAAGCTCTCCACGCCGCCGGCGCGACATACAGCGAGTTCGCGAGGCACACCAGCAGCGCTGCGAAGGCTACCACGCTCGCCGTACGCACAAACGACCAGACGCCGATCCCCGAAGCCCGCATCGCTGTGATCTCGCTGTCACCGGCCAAACGGCTGAAGCCAAGCAGCACACCGACCAGCACCGCCATCGGCACCGTAAACACCAGCGTGTTGGGTATCGTGTACAGCACGATCCGCAACACCGCGCCCATCGAGCTGGTGTTGCGGATAATCAACTCGAGCAGGTGCCCGAGGTCTTTGGCGACAAAAAGAACAAAGGTAAACAGCAGGCCGCCAAGCAGCGCATGCGAGAGGATCTCGCGCAGGATGTAGCGGGTCAGAATGCGCATTGGGGCAACAGGGTTCAGTTTACAGGAGCGCCTGCTACTCGCCGCCCGGTAAAAACCGGTAGCCGACCCCGCGCACCGTTTTCAGATAGACGGGGTTGGCCGGCTCGTCTTCGATGTAGCGGCGCAGGCGCACGACAAAGTTGTCGATTGCGCGGGTGTCGGTATCCTCGCGCACGCGCCACACCTGCTCCAGCAGCTCCGTGCGCGGGATGATGCGATGCGGGTGTTCGGAGAGGTAGCGCAGGAATTCGGCCTCCATCAGCGTGAGCCGGATGCGCTCGCCTTTGGCATCCAGTTCCAGTTGGGAAAAGTCGATGGTGCGCCCGGCAAACTGGTACGTCGGCGGCCGTTCTTCGATTTCCGGCGTCCGAACGCCTGCCTCTGGTTCTCGCGCGCTCCCCAGCCACTGCATGCGGCGCAGCAGGACGCGCAGACGAGCCAGCAGGATACTGAGTTCGAACGGTTTGGGCAGGTAATCGTCGGCCCCGGCCTCCAAGCCGTCTAGCACATCCTCTGGTCGGCCGCGTGCTGTCAGCATCAGGATCGGGACGTAGTTGCCCGCGCCGCGAAGCTCCGCCGCAATAGCAAAGCCGTCCTTGCCGGGCAGCATGACATCCAGCAGCACCGCCTGGAACTCCGGCTGCTTCCCGAGCAGTGCGAGCGCGGTCTCGCCATCGGGGGCCAGCTCTACTTCGTAGCCCTCGGCCTGCAGGTTGAAGAGCAGCCCTTCGGCAAGGTGCAGTTCATCTTCGACAACCAGGATACGCGCCGGGGTGCTCACAATTGAGCGCTCCGACGCGCTTTTCCGCCGTTGATTTTCTGGGTGTTTGTGCTGTTCGCCGCAGGCAGGCTTTCGGGCAACTGGGGCAGCCGCAATGTAAAAGTGGCCCCTTGGCCCTCGCCCTTGCTGGCAGCCGAAACATCCCCGCCATGCTGCTTCGCGATGGAGCGGACAATAAACAGGCCCAGCCCGGTGCCCTGCCGCCGCAGCACCTCCCGGACCGGGACCCGGTAAAAGCGTTTGAAAATGCGTTTCAGATGATCCGGGGGGATACCGATGCCCCCATCCGAAATTTCAACACGGGCGGAACGGTCGTCCGAGGTAAACACCCGCACGGCGATGGCGGCGCCAGTGGGCGAATACTTGATCGCATTGCCGAGAAGATTACCGAACGCGGTGTGCAGTTCTTCCACACCGCCGTTGACCAGCAGCGGCTCCTCCGCGAGATCGAGCGAGATCGTGTCCGCAGAGAGATGGTTACGCTCCCGTACACGCGCAACCGCTTCCTGCACCAGATCGCGCAAATCGAGCGGTTCAAAGGCCTGCCGATGTCCTCGCTGCGTCACCTCGCCGGCCTTGAGCACCTGCTCTACCGTGGAGAGCAGGCGGTCGCTGTCGGAAAGCATGATGCGGTAGAACTCCTGGCGCTTTTCTTCGGAGAGCGGGCGTCGTTGCAGAGTCTCCAGGTAAAGCCGGATGGAGGCGATGGGAGTTTTGAGCTCGTGTGTGACGGCGTTCAGGAACGAGTCCTGGCGCTCGTTGCGGCGCACTTCGCGCACCAGGAAGATGGTATTGAGCACAACGCCTGCGATCAGCAGCAGGGTTACCGGGATTCCCAGAACCAGCGGAAGAAGCTCGCGCCAGTTGAGGACGATCCATCCCACATTGAGCGTAATGGCGAGGCCCACCAGGCAGGCGCCGAGGAGGATGGCGAGCACGATCGCGGGACGGCGGCGGGTTATGCGCATAAGTTAAATGGTGCCGGAGGAAGGCGCCCGCAAGCAGTATAGGCTGAGGCCGCCGGTTGCGCCCCGAGCGTGAGGGGTACCAAGCGGCTGAGAGTGCCGGATTCTGGAAGATCTAACATGAAAAACCCCACATTTCAAAAGCGAAATGTGGGGCACTCTTTAGGGATTTGTGAAGGCGGCGCTGGGAATCGCCTAGGCGACGCCGGCGGGTCTTGGGTTTGCGGGATCCCAAGCAGCGGTCTTAATATCGCGGGCCAAGCCTAGCTTTTTGAGCAGCCAGATGCCGTAGTAGTTGGGGTCAAACTCGTACCAGCGCAGCCCGTGCCGCGCGGAAACCGGATGGGCATGGTGGTTGTTATGCCAGCCTTCGCCGCCGGTCAACAGCGCAACCCACCAGTTATTGCGCGACTCGTCGCGCGTCTCAAACCGGCGTGAACCCCACAGGTGGGTCGCCGAGTTGACCAGCCAGGTCGCATGCAGCCCGAGTGTGACGCGCAGGAAGATGCCCCAGAGCACCGCGGGCCAGCCGCCCCATGCCAGCAGGATAAGGCCGACAGTAGTCAAAGGAACCCAGTGGTATTTCGAAAGGAGCACATAAAAGCGGTCACGGCTCAGGTCGGGCGCGTAGCGATTGAGGATGGCAGTGGAGGAGTGCAGCGATTGCCCGCTCATAATCCAGCCCATGTGCGCCCAGAACGTGCCCTCAGTCGGGGAATGCGGGTCGCCTTCGTGGTCGGAGTGCTGATGATGTACGCGGTGGGTGCCGACCCAGAAAATCGGACCGCCCTCAAGCGCCAGCGTGCCGCAAACGGCGAGCGTGTACTCCAGCCAGCGAGGGACTTTGTAGCCGCGGTGGGTCAGCAGGCGGTGATAGCACATGCCAATGCCGACATTGATGGCCAGCACGTAGAGCACGACGGCCGCGAACAGGCCCTTCCAGGTGAAAAAGAACAGCGCCACGATGGCCAGCACATGGAAGATCGCCATGAAGATAGTGGTGACCCAGGAGATGGAGCCACCCTGGTGCGCCCTGCTCAGCAAAGGCGGGGCTGCCTGGGTACGCGGTTTGATAGACCCCGCAGATGCGCCCGTGGTGGCCTGCTGAACTGTTTCTGATTGATCGACCTCTGATTCCCAAATCTGTACCGGCATAAAACTCCTTGCTCCTGAAACGTATGATGCTTCCTTGTTTCCCAGCCTAGCAGCGGAGGAGGGAGGCGGTTGTAAGACTTGTGTAATCACGCGCCGGACGCACAGAATTGGAAGCGGCGGAAGCCATGCGACAGGGACGCACTCGGATGCGAAATTTTCCGTGCCGGTTGCGTTCCCTTTGCAACGCGTAGGCGAAATGGCCGCATCTACGTACATAGAAGTACATACTCATGAGGCCCTCCTGGTTGCAGGCAGGCCACATGCCCCCATAGGAGAAGGTGCCATGATCACGACTACCCACGCACGGCCATCTCTGCATGCCGCGCTACGCGCCATGTCTCTCAGTAAAGTCGTTGTTTGTCCGCGTTGTTGCAAGCCCCTGGGAGCCGCGCACGGTGCCCGGCACACACAGGAACTACTGGGTGCCCATCGGTGTCCGGTCGCTGCCCGTGAAATGCTTCAACCCTCGACCGCTGTTCCGTTCAGTTAAGTTCCGCTGCGGAAACCGCGCTTGCGCTCGCCTTCGCGGGCAGCCGGGAGCGGGAATGCAGGGTGGAAACGCGCCTATCCAGGGCGCGTTTCTTTTTGAAACGGAAACTCCTCGGTTACAAGCGGGGAGTGCTGGGGGAGCCTTGAGTCCGGATTTCCGGAAGTTGCGCGGCAACGAAAGGGAGAGCGGTGCCGGCGCTTCCCAGCGCTTCCCGGATTTTTGCGGCGATGCAGGCTTCCTGATCCGACTCGAGTTTACCGCCGCCGGCCGTCAGGTAGAACACGTCGATCGCAAGCGCCCCTTCCGTATCGATCAGCGCCACTTCAATGTTGCACCCGCACGCTGCGATGGCCGCTGAGAGTGCGCGCAGCAGCCCCGGCGAGTCGGGAGCGACTACCTGGAGAAGTGTGCTGTGACTGGAGCTTTCGGCGTCAAAGTGAAAGCGCGGCTCGACTTCCACGTGAGGGCCCAGGCGATCCGCGGAGGCCGTCCCACGGCGAGGGCGCTGTCGGGCACCCAGCATGGCTTCCACCATGACCTTCCCATGCAGGGCTGCGCGCAGGCTGGCGAGAAAGCGCTCGTGCTCGCCGGGGTTCAGCTCGAGTGTGCGGTAGGGATCGGTGAACCCGAAGGAATCAAGTATGACCCCGGCCGCGTTTGAGAACGCATCGGCCTTGACGATGTTCATGCCCCAGGCGGACAGGGCGCCGGCCATATCGGCAAATAGCATGGGGCGGTCGCGCGTAATCAGCGTGATCTCGTTGAACTGGCGATGGCGCTGGAAGGCGAGTTGTACGGGCTGCTGCCCGAGCGCGAGCGAAAGCTTGAAATGCTCCCCGATCTGGTCGGGCAGGCGGGTTTGCAGATAGCGCTGGGGCATGCCTTCCAGAAAGCCACGAAGCTGCTCGTCCTCCCCTGTCTGGAATCCTCCTTGCGCGGCCACTCGCGAAAGAATGCGCGCCAGAACCACCGGGTCGGCGTCCACGTGGTACCGGCTTTCGTCGACCGAGCGGTCGAGAAAGCTCGCCGTCGCGATATAGAGCTGCCAGATATTTTCGGCCTTCCAGGGGGTGAGCGCATCGGGGTGCACGGCCTTGATATCGGCAAAGGTGAGCAGCGTGAGCATCTTGAGCTGCTGGGGCCCGGGAGCATGCTCGCTGAAGGCGCGCACACTTTCGGGGTCGAAAATATCGCGGCGCAAGGCGTGCGACATTTCCAGGTGATTGCGAATGAGCCGGCGTACGATGTCGCGTTCTTCGAGGTCGAATTCCAGTCGCGCGAAGACCCGTTCCGCCAATTCGATGCTCTCACTGGCGTGGTCGCCGGTACGGCGCGCCTTGCCCGTGTCGTGGAGCAACAGCGCCAGCATCAACAGGTCCTGCCGCTCGACCTCCGGCAACAGGCTCGAGAAGCGGCGCTCCCACTCATGCCGCGGTGTGAGCAGCGCATGAACGTTTTCGATGACCAGAAACGTGTGCTCGTCGACGGTGTAGCGGTGGTAGGCGTCGCGTATCACGAGCGAGTCGATGCCGTGGAACTCCGGCAAAATCAGCTCCAGCAGGCCGAGCGCGTGCATCAGGCGCAGCGCGTGCGCGGCATGGAAGCCCAGCAGAATATCGCGCAGGCAGTTCCACAGGAAAGGCCCTTCGGGCAGCTGCACGGCAAGCGCGGGCAGACTTTCAGAGACGCGAGCCTCCGCACCTTCCGTAAATCGCGACCCGTGCCGGGCTATGTGCGCGAAGACACGCAGCAGCGCGTCGGCGTCTATTTGTGTGCCACCGAGGGAGCCGCCCGAGGATTCATTGCCGAGCGAAATCCGGTTGTCCTCGACAAAAAACCTAGTCCCGGCAATCACGCTGCGCTTGCGCCGTAACGCTTTGAGCAAAGGCCGGCGGACCGGAGCGGGGGCTTGGTCCAGCAGCAGACCGGCGCGCCGGGAGACCGCGCGGGCATGGCGATAGTAGGTCCGCATCCAATACGCCGGGTCGGCCGAGCCCAGTGTTTCCAGGCCAATGCTTTGGGCGGCAGCCTCGTCCTGCGCCGCCCAGTCCAAGGTGTTTTCGTCGCGACCGTTGCGGAAGTGGAGAAAGCATCGTGCCGCGGCCAGGAAATCAAGGGCAGCCTCGAGGTCGACCTGCATATTTGCTGGGAGTGGGGCCGGCGCTTCGGCATGGCTGGGCCAGATCCGCCCGCTCGCCAGCGTTCGCAATAGTTTCAGCCAGCCAATCAGGTGAAAATCCCGCAAGCCGCCGGGATACTCCTTCAGATTCGGTTCCAGGTGAAAGATAGTGTCGCTATATCGAGCGTGCCGGGCTCGGGCAGCTTCCGCCAAGTGCATTTCGAGCGGTCCTGCTTCACGCAACAGCGCCGCAGGCAGCAACTCGTTCTCGAAGCGAGTGCCGAGAGAGGTATCGCCCATCAGAAAACGCCGGTCCAGCAAGGAGATCGCGAACTCCAGGTTGGTTTCGCCGTCCAGTCGTTCACACTCCTTGAGCGTGCGCGTAGCCGGGCTGGCGCGCAGGCCGACGTCCCACATGGCCTGCGTTACGGCGCGAATCAGCCCGTGCGCCTCCCGCTCTTCGCTCTCATTTACAAATAAAAACAGTACGTCCACGTCGGAAAAAGGGAACAGCTCTCCTCGTCCAAAGCCGCCCAAGGCGAACACGGCAGCGGGCGCCTGCCGGTCGCGAAGGGAGCCGGACCAGATCTCGCGCAGCAGGCTTTCCACCTCGGCGGATCGCCGGCGCATGCAGGCACGACCATCGCCGGTGCGGGCAAAGGCAGCGCGTGAGGCTGTGGCGGAGGCTTCGATGCGCTCACGGAGCTCCGCAAGCGGCAAGATCCCTGGTTTCGACATCGCTCCTGCGCTCTCCCTTAATGAGATGGTCCGCCGCTTGATTCGCCTGCGCGAGCGGGTTGATCGTAGAGGTAGCTCTGACAAGGAGGATCATCGACATGCAGATACATTCCGTTGGCATCGACCTGGGCAAGACGAAC
>JAABUX010000707.1_pt1 | contig 55061 bp, 51 predicted proteins | sample 5561851 | NCBI WGS metagenome assembly JAABUX01 (sample SAMN10711883, study PRJNA513361) | rock metagenome | isolation source: Antarctica rocks | place: Antarctica: Victoria Land, Richard Nunatak red sandstone | collected 2016-01-03
CGGCAGGAAAATCGCCGGCGCCTGCGGAAACTGGCTCCCATCATTACGGAACAATCGTCAGAGAGGATGGGGCCTTGACCAAAGTTGTGATTATCGGCGCGGGGAGCCAGTTCGGGGGGAAGCTGTCGCGGGATATTCTGGCGTTCCCGGCCTTGCAGGCGGGGGCGACCATCGCGCTGTGCGACACGGACGCCGGGAAGCTGGAGCGCGTGGCGCATTATGTGCAGCGCATCATAGACGGGCACGGGCTGGGGGCGCGGGTCGAATCGTCCATGGACCGGCGGGCGCTGCTGGCGGGGGCGGATTTTGTCGTGACCGGCATCTCGGTGGGCGGGCCGGCGTATGCGGGCTTCCCGTTCACGGCGGAACTGAACCTGCCGTTCCAGAAATACGGCCTGAGCCAGTCCGTCGCCGATACCATTGGGGTCGGCGGCGTGTTCCGGTTCCTGCGGACGGCCCCGGTGCAGCTCGGCGTCTGCCGGGACATGGAGGAACTTTGTCCCGACGCGCTGCTGCTCAACTACACCAACCCGATGGCGATGCTGACCTGGCTGCACTCGGCGGCGTCGCCCATCGCCAACGTCGGCCTGTGCCATTCGGTCCAGGGCACGTCGCGCGAGCTGGCGCGGTATTTAGGCATCCCCTATGAGGAGTTGACGTATCTTGTCGCGGGGATCAACCACCAGGCGTGGTTTCTGAAGCTGCGCCGGGGCGGGGAAGACCTGTACCCGCGCCTGCGGGCGTGCCTGGACGACCCGGAGACGCTGGGGAAAGACCGGGTGCGGTTCGAGATGCTGCGCTTCTTCGATTACTTCGTCACCGAGTCCACCCGGCACTGCTCCGAGTATCACCCGTATTTCCGGCGCACCGAAGCCTTGCGCGAGCGGTATGGGCTGGACCAGTGGATCGCCGCCGACCGGGAAACGAACCGCTGGACGGGGGAAAAGGAGGACGCGCCGCTGCCGGCGTTGGAGCAGTCCGGGGAGTACGCCGCCGAGATCATCCACGCGATGACCACGGGCAAGCCGTTCGCCTTCAACGGCAATGTGATGAACACGGGCCTCCTTGACAACCTGCCCCCCGGCTGCTGCGTCGAGGCGCCGTGCCTGACCGACCGGGCGGGCGTCCACCCCTGCCACGTCGGGCCGCTGCCGCCGCAGCTCGCCCACCTGAACCTGTCCAACATCGCCGTGCAGGAGCTGGCCGTGCGGGCCGTCCTGGAACGGGACCGCCGCCTGGCCTTCCAGGCGTGCCTGCTGGACCCGCTGACCCGCAGCGTCCTGTCGCTGGAAGACACGCAGGCGCTGTTCGAGGAGATCTGGGCGGCGGAGGCGGGGCTGCTGGCCTACTTCGAGGGCGGGTGACGGAGGGGGAGGGGGGCGACTGAAGACCATGTCCTGATGACCATGCCCTGAAGGGCACGGCTAATCAGGGCAATCGCCTCTGGCGTCCCCGGCACTGGAAGCGTGCCCGGCACTGAAAGTGCCGGTCTACTCGGGAATGAAAGTGCCTCCGGCACTGAGGATGGCTGAAGAGAAGCCCCCGTAGGGGCAGGGCTTGCCCCTGCCCTCCTTCTTGTCTTCCTCCTTCTTCCCCAGTCGCGGAGCGACTTTCACGCCTGGTAGACCGGCACTTCTAGTGCCGGGGACGCTTCAGGCCGCGCGCCAAAGGGGATTGAGGGGGACAGCGCACGGCCCTTCCTCTCCCTCGTTCGCGGGCGCCTCCTGGTGCTTCAGGTACATCGCCAGCGCGATCCGCGTGCAGTCCTCCGCCGTCTTCCGCCAGGACGCGCTGCGGAGGGCGGTTTCGTCCACTTCGGGGAAGTCTACCGAGAACACTTCCACGCCTTCGTCGTCCCGGTACTCGGTCACCAGGGCAGCAGTCGCCCGGCGCGCGTCGGCGGCCGAGAAGCACCAGACCTGCTTGGGTGAGCGGACGCCCGCCGCGCTGCCGGACGCAGCCATCACAACGATCATGAATGTTTCCCTCATCCTCTGCCGCGCGGGCGCCGGCGATCCTCGTCTCGTCTAAGAGGTGGCACTGGGGCAGAGGGGCGGCATCACGGTCGCGTCTTCGCGGCCTGCCTGTCTTTAGTTGAATCTATTATAAACATTGTTGCGCATTACTGTAAAGGCATGGAAGGACATGGGAGAGGCCGAACGTAGGGGCAGGGCCAAAGCGACAAAAAAAGCGCCCAGCCACTGGAGGCTGCCGCTTTTCATTTCGCGCTCGTTTTCGCGAACGTGAAGAGAGTATTACACAAAACGCGCGTCGTGTCAAGAGAAGCCCGAAGAGGCTGAAACACGGGAAATGCCGCCCTTCGCGCCTTTTCTGCCCCACAACCTTGATGGACGGAGGACGCTCTCCTGCCGGAGAGACCCTCCCTGTGCCATTCGCGTCTCACAATTGCCGCAAAATTTCCTGCTGTCAAGAGCCTCCAAAAAGGGAAAACGGTCGAAAAAGAGGAACAACGCCGGGCGGGGGTGAATAGCACGGGGACGGAACGAAAACTCAAGAGTAAGTCCCCATGCCGCTGCACTGCCCGCGCTGCCAGATCGCTCAGGCCGAGGAGAATAAAACCTGCATCAACTGCGGGCAGCCCCTGACGCCTGCCCCCGCGCGGCCCGCCGCGCCTGCCCCTGCTGTAGAACCGACTCTGCTTGCCCAAGCGGACGCGGCCTCGCGTTTGACGGGCCATAAGGCTCCCGGCGCGCCGGACCCCGTCCACGCCGTTCAGTCGCGACGCGCGTCGTGGAAGCTGCCCGCGTTCCTCGCCCTGGGCCTGCTGCTGGCGCTGGTGGCTTCGGCGCTGGTCGCCAAGCGCAGGCCGGGAGCGGTCGCCCTGCCGCCGGCCTCTTCACAGGCGCAGGCTTCGCAGGCGCAGGTTCCGGCGGCCCCGCCCGTGCCGGCGGCCATTATTGCGCCGCCTTCGGCCCCAGCACTGCCAAGCGCCGGGATAAAGGCGGCGGAGGGAACAAAGGCGGCAGACGAGACGACGCCGCTGACGGTCGCCCTGGCGTCCACCAGTGACGGGCGGCATGTCCAGGCCGGGTCCGCCGTGACGCTGACCGCCTTCACCTCGCTGGCGCGCGGCCGGAGCGCGGCCCTGACGCTTCTCTACCGGCGGGGCCGGGGCCGAGCGACCACGCTCGCGTTCGCGCAGGGCAGCCTGTGCAGCACGACCTGGACGCCGCCAGGTCTGGGGCGGTATGAGTTCACGGCGACCGCGCTGGGCGACCGCCGGCAGGCCGCCGTGTCACGCCGGGTCGCGATCACCGTGGACGCGCCGGCGCTGCCCCCTGCGGCGACCGCTGCGCCGCCGCTCCCGGTCGCCGCAAGCCCGGCGCCAAGAACGGCGGCCCGCGTCAAGCGTCCCGGCGCGGCGCGTCCCGCTTCTCCTTTGGTTTATCATGTCGCCGCCGCCCATTTCCCGTTCCTGCGGAATGCGACCGTTCTTTCCGACGCCCTCAGCCGTCGCGGCTACCCCGCCGTGCCCGAGCCGATGACCGGCAAAGACGGGAAGGTCGTTTATGTGGTCGTGACCGGCCGCTACCGCCGCCCGCAAGAGGCGCGGAAGGCGGTGCTGGCCTTGCAGCGCAGCGGCTACCCCGCCTACTTCTTCAGCAGCCGATAGGGATGCTGCTGCTTTAGCGTTGTTCCCGGCCCTTCGGGGCCGGCGAACTCTTCGGGGGTGTTCCGCGAACCTTCTCTGCCGCCGTTCCCGTTGAAGAAGGGGAGGAAAACCATGTTCCGCAAGCGCGCCTTCACATTGATCGAGCTGCTCGTCGTGATCGCCATCATCGCGATCATCGCCGCGATCTTGTTTCCTGTCTTCCAGAAGGTGCGCGAGAACGCCCGCCGCGCGGCCTGCGCCTCCAACATGAGGCAACTCACGACGGCATTCGTCCAGTACACGCAGGACAACGACGAAATCCTGCCGGGGGCGACCGACGGACCGAACGGGGCGGGGGTGTCCGGCGGCTGGGTCTTTTACTCGACCTTCGGGGTCAGCCCGGTGCCGGCCCGGTTCGACGTGAGCCAGGGCGGCCTGTACCCCTTTGTCCGCAGCGCGCAGGTGTACGTCTGCCCGGATGACGGCCAGGGCCGGACGTCGGGCGACTCCTACGCCGTCAACTCCTGCGCCGAGTCGTCCGCGAACGTCCCCGCGAACCCCCCGCAGCCGCGCCCCGGACGGTCGCTGGCGGCCTTCGACGCGCCCGCCTCGTTCCTGCTGCTGGGCGAGGAGGACGCCGACTTCCATGACCACACGACGGGGTCCAGCAACGACGCCTACCTGAGCCTCTTCTTCGACGACGCCGTTTCCAGCCGGCACACGGGCGGCTCCAATGTCTCATTCGTGGACGGCCACGTCAAGTGGTATCGGTTCCCGGCGGGGGCGGGCACGCCCTCCGCCCGCTCGGCCTCCGACGTCATCAGCGGCCTGCAAACGGCGGGCGCCCCATTCGTCCCGGCGGGCACGAACGGCGCGGCGTGTCCCTGAACGGGTTTGGGGCGAACACAAGGAGGGCGAACGCCCGCAGGAAGGGCGAGCACAAGGTTCGCCCCGATATTAGACCTCTTGCATAAGTCCCCCGCCCTGAACGGCGGGGCTAATAAGTGCCCGCTGCCCGCCTGCGCGGGCGCAAGAATGCTCGTTTTCAGCCCGCGCAGGCGGGGTTTCTGCACTTCCCAGCCCAGGGGTTCAGCCCTGGGAAGACTTATGCAAGAGGTCTATTGTCACGGCGCAATGGCCCCGCCTGTAGGGGCACACCTGCGTGTGCGCCCTTCTTATGGGCTGCCGGAGGGTTTAAGGCTGCCCGCCGTGGGGGACTCAGTTCTTGTGAAACACACCCTCTTCATCCCAACAGGAACGCGGCACGCCCTGTGCGTCGCCCTCGCGTTCGCCGCCCCGTCCCTAACCGCCGCGCCCCCCGCCGCGCCGCCGGGCGCCGCCGACCGGGCCGCTATCCAGGCCGCTTATGACGGCCTCAGTGCCGCCTTCAGCCAGCACGACCTGCCCCGCTTCATGGCCTACTTCACCCCGGACTACATCAACATTGACGAGAAGGGCGCCCGGCTCACCAAAGAGCAGACGCGCCGAGGGTATCAGCAGCAGCTCGGCCAGATCAAAACCATCCGCAGCCGCTACGCCATCCAGAACCTGACGCTGACGGCGGCTGGGACGTTGGTAGAGATGCGGATGCACTCGGACGGGATGGGGGAAAAGCGGGTACTGTTCGCCAAGCTGCACGCTGCCTTCACCAACGACCTGTGGGTGCGCGACCTGTGGATCAACACGCCGCAGGGCTGGCGCCTCCAGCGCCGGCAGACGCTCCGGGACGACCTCCGCATCCATCCCCGCTAGGCGACGCCCCCCGCGCCTCACGCGCGCTGCCCCGGACGCAGCCAACAGGGGGTCTCCGTGTCTGCCCTGGAAGCCTGGTAGTTTGCTCCCGTCCTAGACGGACGCGAAGACGGTGAAGCCGTTACCATCGGGTATACTCCTTCCATGACCATCACCATTGACCTGCCGCCCGACGCGGCCGACCGGCTGACGCGCAAGGCCGCCGACGCGGGACGGGACGTGGCTGGGTACGTCCGCCACCTCGCCCTGCGCGAGTCGGAAGCGGACGCGACGGGACCGGACAGCGGCGCGTCTGGAGCGTCCCCTCGGACACCGGGCCTGCACGCGGGCTGCTACTGGATCGCGGAAGATTTTGACGCGCCCCTCCCGGACAGCTTTTGGCTGGGGGCGGATGGGGAGGCCGCGCCGTGAACCGCCTCCTGCTGGACACGCACACGTTCCTGTGGTGGGACAGCGCGCCCGCGCGCCTCTCCGCCGCCGTCCTGGCCCTGTGCCGCGACCCTGCGGTTGTTCTGTACCTCAGCCTGGTGAGCCTATGGGAGATCCAGATCAAGAGCAGCCTGGGCAAACTGCCGCTATCGCTGCCCTTGGCCGAAATCCTCCGGGACCAGCAGGCGGCGGGCCTCCTGCTGCTGTCCATCACGCCCGCCCACGTCTTCGCGCTGGACGCGCTGCCGCCCCACCACAAGGACCCGTTCGACCGCCTGCTCATCGCGCAGGCGCTCGCGGAGGGCCTGCCGCTCGCCAGCGCGGATGCCCTGATCGCGTCCTATGCGGTTCCGGTCGTCTGGTAGCGACTGCGGCTGCCCCGCCTCATTCCCCTTCGGCTCATTCCCCTTCGGCTCAGAGCGGCCCTGGTCTTTGCCTCAAACCGCTCTTTGCCGCACGGCGAGCAGACGCCCAGAGTGTACCCAAAGGAGGGCGTCTGACGCGCAGCCTGATAAACGGCAAGATCAGCCACTCTGGTTGCGCGGGCGGGTATCCCCTGATCCGTCACGGACGCCGGGCGACAGAGAGGCAGCGGGGGCATACCAGGCTGTTTGGGAACCGGGGCAGGGCGTCCCGTTTTTGCGCCGCCAGACGGCGCTTCCAGCCCTCGTAGCCCGCCAGCGCCAGCAGGAAATTGTAAACGAAGATCCCCCAGCCCCAGACGAAGAATTCCCAGGCTTCGGCCTCGACGGCGGGGAACTCGCTGCTCCGTTGAATCTCGTACTCCCGCAGCGGCAGCAGGGGGGAGCGGCACTGCGGGCACTCCACCCACTCGTGGCGCGCGTCTTTGTCTTCATCTTCCGGCGACATCGGATGGTTCATGGTTTGTGAGACACGGCCGGCGGGAAAAAGTTGCCGGTCAAAAGTTGCCGGTCACAGGAAAGGGCTGCGCGGCGCGGCCTTGCCAATGCCGCTAACGTCCGTTCCCCGCTTGACACCCGCCCTGCGGACGTGCTACCATGTCCCCTAATGGTCCGCCTCTTCCTCACCTTGGACACCCTGATCCCCGCGCTGCTGCTCGGCCTCGCCCTGCTGTACGCCGTCTGGGCCTGGCGGCAGCGTCGGCGGGACGCGCCTTACGACCTGCGCCGGCTGGCGGATGCCCGTTATGAGGGCTGGCTCGCGCCGGGCGAGGAGCCGGACGAGGCGCGGCTGACCGAAGAAAGCGGCCCGTACTGCTCAGGCTGCGATGAAGCCTATCCCGCCGGGACGTCTGTTTGCCTCCATTGCCGACGGCCGCTTTAAGAGGCCCCCACCCCCGGCGCTACGCGCCGACCCCTGCCCCACCCTAATAAAGCCTTCGCAAGCGGGAGAGGGGTAAGGCCCGTCTTTTCCGGCTCCCCTCTCACGTTCCACGGGGGAGGGGCTGGGGGTGGGGGCAGTCCCTCGGCCCGGCGGAACCCGAAGCGGCCCCCTTCGCGTAGGATAACTGATTTTGACGAACACGGAAAGAGAATTGCAAGTCTGATGCGTCACCTACCTAAACTGCTGGCTGCCCTGCTGCTGACCGCCGCGTCCGCCCATGCCGCCCCCCCCGCCGCCGTTAACGGGGGGGGAGCCGGAAAAGCACGTCTGATGGCCCTGCCCTCTTCTCTTACCCCCCCAGGATTGGGGGCCGGGGGGGCGTCCTATGGCCGGATCGTCTCCCAGACCTATGACAAGGCCCAGATGACGACCGAGACGCATCTGGCGAACGGGCTGACGATCCTCTCCAAAGAGGTCCACGCCGCGCCCGTCGTCTATTTCAGCGTCTACTACAAGGTCGGGTCGCGCAACGAGGTCAGCGGGCAGACGGGGCTGTCGCACATCCTCGAACACATGATGTTCAAGGGGACCAACGACCTGCCGCCCGGCGCGATTGACCACCTGTTCCAGTCCAACGGCGGCCAGATCAACGCCTCGACGGGGCCGGACTTCACCGAGTACCACGAGCTGGTCGCCGCCGACCGGCTCCCTCTGGCCGCGCGCATCGAGGCGGACCGGATGGAGAACTCGCAGTTCAACCCCGACGAGCTGGCGCACGAGATGACCGTCGTCCGGTCGGAACTCGAAGGCGACGCCAACAATCCCGGCTATGACCTGTACGCCAATGTCTTTCTGCCCGCTGCCTTCACCGCGCACCCCTACCACTGGCCGGTCATCGGCTGGCGCACCGATGTGGAGGCCGTCGCGGGTCGCCGCGACATCATCTACGGCTACTACCGGCGTCACTACCTGCCCAACAATGCCGTCGTCGTCCTGGTGGGGGACTTCGATACCAAGGAGGCCGTCGCCGTCTGCCAAAAGTATTTCGGCGTCTACCCCGCCGGGACGCTGGAGCAGCGCACGATCACGCCGGAGCCGCCCCAGCGCGGCGAGCGGCGCGTCATTCTCAAGCGCCCCGGCACGACCCCGCAGCTCCTGATCGGCTACCACGTCCCCGCCACCGGCGACCCGGACCACCTCACCTTCGACGTCGTCGCGCAGATCCTCTCCGGCGGGCGCAGCGCGCGTCTGTACCAGGACCTGGTGGAAAAGGGGCTGGCCCAGTCGGCGGGCGCGGGCAGCAACGACCAGCGAGACCCCTCGCTGTTCGAGTTCGACGCCACGCCCAGCGCGGGCGTCGCCAATGGGGTCGTCGAGAAGGCGCTGGAGGACGAGGTGGTCAAGATGCAGACGACGCCGGTCTCCGCCGAGGAGCTGGCGCGCGCCGTCCGCCAGATCCGCGCCAACTTCGTCTACCAGAACGACAGCGTTTCGGCCCAGGCCGGACAGCTCGGCACCTACGCGGCCATCGGCCAGCCCCGCTACTTGGACACCTATTTGGATAAAATCAATCAGGTCACGCCCGCCGACGTTCAGCGCGTCGCGCGGCAGTACCTGACGACCGACAATCGCACCGTCGCCGCGTTCGACCCGCAGCCGCTCCCGCCGGGCGCGACGCCCCCCCCGCCGCCCGTCGTGGACAACTTCGGCGCGTCGAAGCCCGTCACCGACCCGCGCCAGAAGGCGATCCTGGCGGCCCTGGACAAGACGTTCAACACCGCGAGCGCGACTGCCAGGCCCGCTCCCCTCGCCAAGCCGACCCGCGTCGTCCTGCCCAACGGCCTGGTCGTGATCGTGCAGGAGAACCACGCCAACAAGACCGTCGCCCTGGACGGCCTGGTTCGGGCGGGCAGCCTGTACGACCCCGCCGGCAAGTACGGCCTGGCCGGGATGACGGCGGCCATGCTCGGGCGCGGCGCGGGCGGCAAGACCGCGCTGGAGCTTGCCCTGACTCTCGAATCCGTGGGCGCGGGCGTCTCGGTCGGCGCGAGTACGGAGGAGGCGAGTATTTCGGGGGCAAGCCTGTCCCAAGACTTTCCCCTGCTGCTGACGACGCTGGCCGACGAGCTCCGCCGGCCCTCCTTCCCCGCCGACCAGCTGGAGCGCCTGCGCGCGCAGACCTTGTCCGGCATCGAGGAGGAGCGCCAGGACACGGGCGGCACGGGCGGCGCGGGCAGCCAGGCGGAGATCGCCTTCGCCCAGGCCCTCTATCCCAAAGGGCATCCGTACTGGCTGCCGAGCCTGGACCAGAGCGCCGCGTCGGCCAAAGCCATCACGCGGGATGATTTGGTCAACTTCTACCGCACCTACTACCGCCCGGACACGACCGTGCTGGTCGTGGTCGGCGACGTCAACACGCAGGACGTCGTGCGGCAGATGCGGGCCGCCTTCGGCGACTGGGCGAAGCCGCCCGCGCCCGCCCCCAGCCTGACCATCCCGGATGTGCCCGCGCCCGCTCAGACGCCCAAGCCGCAGCTCATCGTCCTGCCGGACGCGCCGCAGACGAGCCTCCTGTTCGGCTACAACGGCGGCCTGAAGCGCACCGACCCGGACTTCTACGCGGCCCAGATCATGAACTACGTCGTCGGCGGCGACACCTTCGGCGCGCGCCTGGGCAAGACCATCCGCGACCAGAACGGCCTGGCCTACTCGGTCTACTCGTTCATTGACGCCCGCCACGGGGCAGGACCTTTCCAGGTCTTCGTCGGCGCGAACCCCAAGAACGCCATGCAGGCGCTGACCCTGCTGCGCCGGACGCTGTCCCAGGTGCGTCAGTACGGCATCACGCCCGAGGAGGTCGCGCAGGCCAAGCTCTACCTCACCGGCGAGTACCCTCTGCGTCTGGAAACCAACGCCGGCGTGGCGGGCCAGCTCGTCGTCGCCGAAGACTACGGCCTGGGCCTGGATTACATCCAGAAGCGCGCCGCCCTTTACAACGCCGTCACGCCCGCCCAGGTCAACGCCGCCACCCAGAAGTACCTCCGCCCCGACCAGGGGGTCCTGATCATCGCCGGCGCGGCCCCGCAGTAACGGCGTCACCGCCAAGCGGCCCGGCACTTCCAGTGCCGGGCCGTTTCATGTCTCACCCACCCCGCAGGCCCGTCAGTCCCGTGGCCCGGTCGCCGGTCGTGTCTGCCGTGGAGGTCGGCTGGGCCGTGTCGTCCGCCGTCAGGCCGCCGCCCGCCGAGCCGACATCGTTCATGTCGCTGCCCGGCGGCATCTCCGGGATGGCGTCCCCCACGGTGACGGCCCCGCCGGGGAGGTCCTCCGGGTCGCCCAGCCCCGGCAAATCCGCGTCCTTGATAATGTCTCCCTCAGCCATAGTTCTGCCCCCACTCTTTTCCCCTCGCGTGCTGGTTGCAGAGTACCGCCGCCGCGCCCACCGTCAAACCCGCGCGGGTATCGAAAGCCGTGGGAACGGGTAAAAAGGGACATCGCACCCAAGGAGACAGCACCCATGGACAGCCGGACCAACCCGATGGCCCCGAACCAGGTCGGCGACGACACTGTTGACGCCGAGATTCGCGGGGAGCAGAAGTCGCTCAAAATGGACGAGGGCGGGACGCCGCCCCTGCCCGGCTCGCTCGACGTGATGGACCCGGCCACCGCTCCGACCGAGGACCACCGCAGCGACCCCGAACTCGACACCGACCCGAACGGCGACCCCGGCCTCGTGCCCGGCAGCCGCGACCCGGACGCGGCAAACAGCCTGGAAAACGACGGCCGCCCCGAAAGCCAGGGCGGCGACACGCCCTATGACGCCCAGGGAACGATGGGGTCGGAGGGGGAGTAAGTAACCCCGTGGCTTAAGCCAGGGGCTTTGACAGTCGCGAAAGGCAGTGCCTCTGGTGTCCTCCTTGACTCGCGCCGTCCCTAGGCTTGCTTACGTTCAAGCCCGTGCCATACCGCTCGCGCGGAGGCCATTTCTGTTGAAAACAGAACCTTCCGAAGACTTTACGCGGAAAGAAGGCATGAGTTTCCGCAACCGTGGAGTCTTCGCTTATGTCCAGAACTGTTATCTCCGAGGACGCTCTGAGCGCCCTTTGGGAGTGCCTTTGGACATATTTAGTGTACCCTAAGAGGCAAACATTGAAACGAGAACGAGACAATATCTTGCCTTCGGAAAGTCAAGGCGGCACTTCCTCCCCGTGGCTAAAGCCAGGGGCCTCCGTGCCGCTCGGAGTGGTGACCCTCCGCCGGAACCTAACCCCCCGGCCCCCTTCCCTGTTAAGGCAGGGGGAGTAGGAGAAAAGTCCTTACCCTTCCCTAACAGGGAGGGGTTGGCGCTTGCGCCGGGGGTAGGTCCGAATGCGCCGGGGTCTCTCACCCCCATGGGAACGGCGGCGCGGGGATGGCGTGGTCCGGCGAGATCTGGTGCGAGACCGCATTCAGCAGCACGAAAAAGACCGCGATGCCGAACTCGCCCAGGACCAGACCCAGGAAGAACGGGCGGGCCTGGCCGTAGACCTTCATGCCGCCGTAGCGCAGGATTACCGATTTGAACAGCCACGCCAGCAGGCAGGGGAACCAGAACTGGATCGTGCTCCATGACCCCGATAGCGCGTACCCCAGCGGGTGCAGCGGCCACCAGAAAAAGGCGGTCCGCATCGTCGTCAGGAAGACCGTCATCAAGACGCCCACGCCGAAAAACGTCGGCATCTGCCAGGACGCCCCGTTGGGCAGCAGCGCGTTCCCCTTGAAATACTGCTGGTAGTCGGTCAGCGTCAGGCCGGGGCTGCCCTGCTCCATCCAGGCGTCCATGTGCCCGTTCGCGCCCAGGTGGTAGGGCAGGTAAATGTTCAGCGGCACGGCCACGGCGAACGCGATGACGACTCCCACGGCCAGCGCGCCCGCGAAGGCGCTCCGCCGGACGCGCGTCCCGTCCGAAATCCGGGCGGCGTCCAGCATCCCCGTCAGCAGCAGCCCGCGCTGGTCGCGCAGGAACAAGTTGTCGAAAAAGGCCAGCATCGTCAGGTTGGCCGACCCCAGCGCGTGGACCGGGGCGACCATCCGGTACAGGTCAATGGGCCGGAACGTCGTCTCGGTCATCAGCATCCCCGCCTCGGCCGTCGAGCGCGCCATGACGAGGGCGATCACGAAGATGCAGACGATCAGCTCGAACAGCGCCAGCCACAGCGACATGCCGTTGATCCAGAGCCAGCCCGCCGAGGCGAGGATGCTGCCGACCAGCCCCCAAACCGCCACCCGATACGGCAGCAGCTCGTCGGCGGCGTCGGCTTTTTCTCGCCCAGTCGCTGCCGCCCAGACGCGGCGCAGGTGCGGGCGGGCGACCCAAAAGAAGTAGCCCGTCAGGACGAAATAGGCCCCGACCGTCTGGTAGCCGATGAACAGCGCGGGCGGGTAGGCAGGCATTCCCGGCGTCGGCTGGTTATACGCGACCATCAGGACGTGCTCGACGCGCGACAGCAGGAAAAAGAACCAGATCGAGAACAGGACGTCGGTCGGCAGCAGGAAAAAGAAGCCGATGGCCGCGAACGACAGGATGAACATGACGCTCCACGCCACCGAATTCCAGGGCGGGCTGGTCACATAGTCGCTCAGGCTCCATTGGATCGTCACGTCCGGCACGGTCGGGTAGATCTGGTGCAGCCATTTGACCGTGTAGACGGCGATGGGCAGCAGCGCGCCGAGCCACATCACCCGGTTGCGGAAGAACGCAGGCCGGTCCTGGTCGCCCGCGATCTCCAGGGGAAGCTGGGCCAGCGGAAAGGCCAGTTTCTCCGAGTCCACCCACTGCCGCCGCAGGATCGCCGTCAGGCACAAAAAGGCGAACAGGACCAGCAGCGACAGCAGGCCCCAGTTCAGGACCGGCGTCAGCCATAAGTCCCACGGCAGGGCCTCGCCCGGATGCAGTTTCTTGTAATAGGCGTCGCTCACGGCCTGGGGGTTCCCATTGGCGGTGTCGTAGGGGACCAAGCCGGGATGGATGAACCTGTCGTACAGGCCGTAGCCGTTGCTGCCGTTGGCCGCGTACTTGGGATACACCAGGGCCGGGACCATCTTTTCCACCAGGCCGTGCGAGGACGTCATCGCCGCCACCAGGCACATGCAGTAGATGACCAACAGGTCCGACGAGGTCAGGTCCCAGCGCCGCGCGACCCGCTGGACGCCCCGGCTCAGGGCGACGACCAGCAGCAGCAGGCCCAGAGCGGCGGGCGGGAACTGCAAGTACCCGATCTTGATGGTCTGGAGCACCATTTCCGCCCAGGTTACCAGGAACGCCGTCGCCGCCGCCGCCAGCGCGCCGATGACGAGCGCCCGCCCGCGCGGGCTGGCCTTCCGCCCCGCCTCGCGGCGGGGCGCCCCGCCCGCCGGCCCTTCGATCACTTCGGTTTCCGTTCGCGCCATTGCTTCCCGCCGTTCCCCGTCCCATGTGTGATTGTGTGTGAAATCCTGTACGACAGCCGCTTTGCGCCACAGTTCGGCACGGGCGGGCGGTAATCCTGCAAGAATCCTATCCCCGCGAATTGTCGCGGGGATAGGCTCGGACGCCGAAGCGAGGTTTCCTGCTCCTTTCGGGTAAACTAACCGCAGTTCTGCTGCTGCTCTTCCGCCGGAGATAACGCCGATTCTCATGCCCGTTTTCCTGCCCGTCAGCCCCCTGCATCTGGCCCTCCTGTTCGCTGCCGCCTTCGCCGGGGGGGCGATCAACTCCGTCGCGGGCGGCGGGACGCTGCTGACGTTTCCGGCCCTGCTGGGCGTGCTGGGAGGGATGCCGAACGGCCCGATCCTCGCCAACGGAACTAGCACGGTCGCGCTCGTGCCCGGCTCCCTCAGCGCCTTTTGGGGCTACCGGGGCGAGATGGGCGGCGCACGCCGTGAACTTTGGACGATGGCCGCGCCGAGCCTGCTGGGGGGCGCGCTGGGGGCTTATCTCGCGACGCACATCGGGTCTGACGTTTTCAAGCGCCTGGTCCCGTGGCTGATCTTCGCGGCGACGTTTCTGTTTCTGATCCAGGACTGGGTGCGGCGGCGGATCGTGAAAGCCCCCCCCGCCCCCAATTCTGGGGGAGCCGGAGAGGAGGGCCTTCCTAATCCTACCCCCCCAGAATTGGGGGCCGGGGGGCGATCTTCAGGTCTGCCGCTGGGCGCGATGCTGTTCCAGTTCGCCGTCGCCGTCTACGGCGGCTTTTTCGGGGCGGGGATCGGCATCCTCATGCTGGCCGCGCTGGGCTTCCTGGGCCAGACGGACATCCACCGCATGAACGGCCTGAAGAACTTCGCCGCCGTCTGCATCAACGGCGTGGGGGCGTTGACGTTTATCTTGTACCGCCGGGTGGACTGGCCCCTCGCCGCCCTGATGGCCGTCGCCGCCGTCTTGGGCGGCTCGGTCGGCGCGGGGGCGGCCCGCCGCGTCGGCCAGGCCAACGTCCGCCGCCTCGTCATCGCCATCGGCCTGGGCTTCGGCGTCTACACGCTGCTGGGCCAGCTCCATGTCAAGCTGTGAGGAGAGGCTCGCCCCCTTTAGCCGCCACGGATTGAAATCCGAGGCTAAGAAAAGCCCAGCGTCCAGGGGACGCAAGAGAGACCGCATTCTGCGGTCTTCCGTCCCCTGGACGGTGGGCACTTCCGAGCCTCGGATTTCAATCCGTGGCATTCTCTCAGGAGAGGACTCATGTTTCCGAAAACCGACCATCAGAACGCCGAAACTGACCCGCCGCAGGGAAAGCCTCCGGGCATGAAGCGCCTGCAAGATACCGTCCGGCACGGCTACCAGCAGCTTCAGGACGATTCGGAGCCGCGCTGGCCGGCCATCGTCGGCCTCGTGGCCGGGGCGGGCCTGTTCGGCGTCCTGCCGAAGATGTTGTCCTTCGGGCCGCGCTGGCTGCCCGCCGCCATCGTCGGCGTCCTGCTCGTCCCGACGGTGCTGACGCACTTGCGCGGGCATCACACCATCAACCGCGTCATGGGCCTCCTGGTCGCCGCCGTCGAGACGTTCTTCATGGTCGCCTCGCTGATCAAGCTGATCGGCACGATGGTGGACCCGCATCTGGCGCTTCACAAGGAGCCGCCGGAGCGGCTGCTGATCTCGGCGGGGGCGCTGTGGCTGACCAACGTCCTCGTGTTCGCCCTCTGGTACTGGCACCTGGATGCGGGCGGCCCCAACGAGCGCGACCAGCGGCCCGGCCATTGCCACGGCTCGTTTCTGTTCCCCCAGATGACCATGAGCGAGGAGCGGCTGGCCGAATCCGGGCAGGCGGGCTGGGCGCCCGGCTTCGTGGACTACCTGTTCCTGGCCTTCAACTCCAGCACGGCCCTGTCGCCCGCCGACACCGCCGTCCTGTCGCGCTGGGCCAAGCTCTTGATGATGATCCAGGCCACGGTCTCGCTGACCGTCATCGCGGTCATCGCGGCCCGCGCCATCAATACGCTCAGTTAAAGGAGACCGCCATGCCCGATGAGATCGAAGTCCCCCTGGAACAGTCCCAGGAGCATATCGAAAAAGCCCACGAGGAGCACGAGGGGCATCACGGGGCAGGGGAGGGAGAAACGGGGCGGGGCGGCTGGACGCGCTTCATCGCCGTGGCGACGGCGATCCTCGCCGTGGTCGCCGCCATCGCTGCGCTCAAGTCCGGCCTGCTCGTCAACGAGGCCCTGCTCGCCAAGAACAACGAGATCAGCCATCGGACACAGGCATCGGACCAGTGGAACTACTACCAGGCCGAGGGTCTCAAGGCATTGATCTACAAGACGTCCGCACAGGCGCTGCCGCCCGGCTCGCCTGCCGCCTCGGACAACGGGAAACAGGCCGCGCACTACAAAGACAAGCAGGACGAGTTGCAGCGGGGCGCGAAGGAGCTGGAAAAGCAGGCGGAGGACAACAAGCGTGAGTCGGCGGAGATCATGGAGGAGCACCACATCTTCGCCCTCTCCGTCAGCCTCTGCCAGATCGCCATCGCCCTGTCCGCCATCGCCGCCCTGACTCGCAGCCGCCGCGTCTGGTTCTTCGGCCTGGCGGCGGGCCTGGGCGGCGTCGCCGCCCTTGTCGGCGGCTTCCTGCACCTGCACCTCCCCTTCGCGTTCTAAAACACGGATTTCCTCGGCTCCCAAAGTCGCTTCCGTGTGGCAAGACGCGCGGCGTGAAGGAAGTGTTTACTGGAAGGCTAGGTTGGTCAGGACGCGATCATGGCAGTAAAGCCAAAATTAAGCAGCATGATCGAATTTTGACTGCCTTGTCAGACTCTCTGTAGTCGCGATGTTGAGTTTTTTTGACTCTTCAGACAAGCTTCTTCCGATGCCGTCTTCATTTATTTGTGCGCCTAGTCTCCAGGCTTCAACTAGACTGGCATCCGATAGTAACCATCTGCCTGAAGGATGTTTCTGCGTGAACTTTTCTTCTCGTGCGGGTTGGGCCTCAGTCCAACCCGCCTCAGCCTGGAACAGATTGTAGTTATTTTGGATGTTGGCGTTATCAGGAGCTAACCGGAGAGCTTCAGAGAAATACTCTCGGGCCTTATCGGTAGACCCGTTCACTTCGGCCTCGCTAATGGCTAAAAATTCATAAGCATACGCGCGTACCGTCGTATTCTTGGTGATAGTAAGAGCTTTCTCAGCCATAACGGCAGCGTCCGCAAACAGCCCCTGCTCACCGGCGTATTTTGCGGCGAACAGGTATGCTATCTCGAAGGGTGTTCCTTCCGATGCGACCTGACTGAACAGCTGAAAGGCTTCCGTCTCATTACTCTGAAGTAGAGAAAGTGCCAAAGAAACCCGAACCGCTTGGTCCTGGGGGTTGATCCGAAGCGCCTGCCGATAAAGTTCTTGTGCCGCCGCAGGGCGCTTTAGCTTGTCTTGAATGGAGCCTAGCGTGTGCAGGCCCATAAAAGCAGTCGAAGGGTTCAGGGTTTCTAGAGGATTCTGATCGAATATGCGCTGAAGCTTCTGTCTCATCTCGCCAAGATATGCCCTTGCTACGTCCGCAGACGCTTTAACAGCCCGCGTGAAGGAAAGGGTAGCAGCAACAACAAGCAGATCAGGGTCAGTGGTTGAACCAGCCAAAATCCCCTTTAATTCTGTGTCAAGTTCATCAGACCATTCCTGACGATTCAACAAAGTCATCAAGGCCATCTTGTAATAAGGTTGTTGTGGATCGAGTTCCGATGCCCGCCGCATGAAGACGGTCCCGACGTTCAGGAAACCAAGAATGCTATAGGCGCGGCCACGAGCGTATGCCACCTTAGCCGGTGAGAACCTGTTCTGCTTGAAGCGAAGAAGTCGTAAAAATCTATCCGGGTCGTCCTCTATGTTGGCCCATGTTTCTGCCATGAGTGTCCAATATTCATCAGCGGGATAACGATTATCCTCGGAGGTCTCTTCATCGTTGAGCATATGCAGGTCGCCGGACACACCGCGTAGCCATTCATTCTGCGCCCAGTTCAGCCGGCGCAGGTGCGGCTCCAGGTCGGCAAGCAATTCATCCGCCGCGTCTTCGTCCCCCCGGCATAGGGCGTGCTCGTGGGCGATCAGGATGTTGACCGCATCCTGGAGGCTTGGGGCACTCAGGTCTAAAGGCTTCGGCTCATTCAAGTCCAAAGTGTTTGCAGACGGGGCATTCATCTGGGTGGCTTTCGTCAATCTGCCATTCGTCCCGCGTGACGGCAAGGGAACTAAGGTATTCACCGAGCGTCATGGGCCGGTTTGGTTCGATGGAACCATGACCGGGCGGTTCGCTCCGGTCATCAATGCGGAGATCAAGGTCACTGGTGACCGGGGACGATTCGTAGGGACCGCCACCCCTGGCCCAGACCTTCTGGCTGTTGCTGGCCCGCGCGCCCCGAAATTGCTTGGGGTCTATTGCCTCGAATCGCTTCGGTAAGAGGGTGGCGGATAACGTCAGCAGACATCCGGCTACCGACATTCCACCCGCGCCGGGACTGACCTGAACGGTGTCAGGAACGTCCTCATCCAGTCCTACATCTTTGGGGCGAACGCCAAGCAATGCCGGTCCGTTGCCGGTTGCGGGCTTCCCTTCCTCTTCCTTCATAACGCGCAGGATGCGAGCTGGCATTATCCCCCGACATCCCCGCTCGTTGCCTTATGCGGCCTTCCCTTCGGCTTCTCCCCTTCCGGCCTTGTCCGCTGTTTATAAGCGTCTAAATCGGCGCGGCTGACAATTTTGCGGCCAAAAGCGATGGTTGACGGCAAGCGGCCTTCCAATATAGCGGTGCGTACCGCTCCATCCGAAACCTGAAGCTCTCTGGCGACCTCTTGAACGGTAAGATAACCCTGTGTCTCCATACGAACATAATACCAGGGAAAGTTTACGAAGTCAACAGCTATCTTGGGCAGAGCCGACGAAAAAGGCGAACACAGGGTCCGCCCCTACGGGCCGTGTCCGCCTCCGCCCGTCATCCCGTCAGCGCCAAAAGCTGCTCCACGAACTTGGCCTGCGCCGTGCCTTCTTTGCCGCGCAGCCACTGCGCGAACAGGGCGCGGCTCTCCGCCGGCAGGAGGCCGCCAGTGACGTGGGGGGCGGCGCTTTCCGGGCTTTCCGGCGGCTTGACCCGCTGCGTGCCGTTGTCGGCGGGCGCTTCCAGGCCGAACAGTACCCGCGCGACGCCCACCTCCATCGCCGCGCCCAGGCACATCACGCACGGCTCCAGCGTGGACACCAGGATGACGTCCTCGGCGTCGAGCGGCTGCCCGTCCCGGCTGCCGGCGTTCTCGAATGCTACGATCTCCGCCTGGGCGTTCTTGCGCCCCAGCGCGTTCACCCGGTTGTGGCCGCGCGCGACGATTCGCAGGCTCGGCCCCGACCCCAGCGCCAGCACGCACCCGATGGGCGCTTCCCCCTCCGCCATGCCCCGCTCCGGCTTCGGCCAGGGCCTCGCGCATCAGCATCTCCTGCTGGTCCTCCGTCAACTCGATCTTGGGCTTACTCTCAGACACGATGGGCGTCACGCTTTCCGGGAAGGTTATACCCGGATGGGGGCGCGGCTATGGCAGGCGGGGCGCAAAAGAAAAGACCGGGCGAGTTTCCTCGCCCGGTCTCTGGGTCGTCCCGCCGGTTTGGGGCGGGGGAGGCGCTAGCCGTCCCACGAAATGCGGGGACGGAGACGCGGCCCTGGCCGCGTGCGGCGCGCGTGCGGCTGTGCAATCATGGTCATCCCCTTTCTTATTCGCCCGTGATGGCGGTGGAAGTGAGGTCCACGGATGGGCTGCTGCTGCCCCAGGCCGCCCGGCTGCCCCAGGCGGCGCGGTCGGCCGACGCCAGGCCGCTGCCCCAGGCCGCTCGGTCCGCCGATGTGGCCGTGCTGCCCCAGGCCGCCCGGTCGGCTGTCAGGGCCGTGCTGCCCCAGGCCGCCCGGTCGGCTGTCAGGGCCGTGCTGCCCCAGGCCGCCCGGTCCATGAAGAGCGAGACACTGCCGTCCGCGTTGGTCGTGCTGCCCCAGGCGGCGCGGTCGGCGCCGACCGAGCTGCCCCAGGCCGCGCGCAGGTCGGTGATGCCGGTCCCCCACAGGCCGCTGCCCCAAGCCGCCCGGTCCATGACCAGCGAGAGCGTACCGTCGGAGTTAACCATCAGCGTCGGGCTGAGGGCAGGCTGCCCGGCGACGGCGGTGTTGGCGAGCGCAGCGGGGATGTTGAGGTAGCCCGCGCCGTAGGTGAGGGCGTCGCTGGTGCCGTCGGGGGCGCTCCACTTGTCGGCGGAGAGCATCAGGCGAGCCTTGATCGTGTCGGGGGTCAAGGTCGGGTCGGCCTGCAAGAGCAGGGCGGCGGCGCCCGCCACGACGGGAGAGGCCATCGAGGTCCCCGACAGGCAGAAGTAGTCTCTGGAGATCAGGTCGCCCGATTTCACGTACTTGTACAGGGACTGCGGGATGGTGTTGGTGCCGCCCGCGTAGGTGTCCAGGGCGCTGCCGCTGGCGTCCAAGGAGATGACCTTGTTGCCGGGTGCGATGATGTCGGGCTTGAGGATGAGGTCCACGCGGCTTGGCCCCCGGCTGGAATAGGTGGCGATCCGGTCATGGGCACGGTTAGTGTCCGCAGTGCCGTCAGGATTCAGGTTCCGCTTGGCAGCGCCGACGGTGATGACATAGGGGTCGTTGGCGGGCGACTGGATGGAGCCGTAGGCCGTGCCCCAGCCTTCATTGGAGGCGCCGGAGACGTTGACTGCGCCGAAGCGCCCCGTGTTTCCCGCCGCGCAGACGACGACGATGCCGGACTTCCAGGCGGACTCGACGGCCTGGCAGAGCGGATCGTTCACATACGAGTCGCCGACCGGGTGGCCGAGCGAAAGGTTCACGACGCGGATATTGTACTTGGTCTTGTTGGCGACGACCCACTGGAGGCCGGCGATGACGGTGCTGACGTCGGTCCGCCCGTTCTGGTCCAGCACGCGGACGTTGACCAGGTTGGTGGAGGGCGCGATGCCGAAGAAGTGGAGGAAGCTATTCGAGCCGCTGGACTTCGCGCCGTTGCCGGCGATGATGCCGGCGACATGCGTGCCGTGCCCGCACGGGTCGGCGGCCGGCGGCGGGGGCGCCCCCTGCACGGCTACGGCCGGCGGGGCGAGGACGTAGTTGGCGAGGATGCGCGGGCCGGGGACGCTGAACTGCTGTACGGGCGAAGAGCCTTTCAAGTCCGCCGACGGGACGACGCCGCTGTCAATGACGGCGACGGTGACGCCCCTGCCGGTCAGGCCGTACTGCCAGTAGGCCACATCGTCCTCGCTGGAAGTGGTCGTGAAGCCGTAGCTGTTGGCGACCGCCGCCGCGTCGTTGCTCTCGCCGTCGTCGCTCTTCTGGACGCTGCCGTCGAGCGACAGGTGCGTGACGAACGGCAGGGCAGCCAGTTTGCCGAGGTTGCGCGAGGGGACGCGCACGGCGACCGACTGGATGATCGGCAGGCGGCGCGTGATGTCACCGCCCAGGGACTGAACCCGCGCCTCCTGGGCGGGGGTCAATGCGCCCGTCGTCTTGAGGATCACGGACGACCAGCCGGAGGCCGGCTTTTGGGCCAGCGTCCGGGCGACGGCGCGGTCGCTTGTCGCGGCCGCCGGGGCGTGCTGGGTCGGGGCGTGCTGGGTCGGGGCGGCCAAAGCCGCGCCTGCCAGCGGGAGGGTCAGGCCGGCCAGGAGGGCCGGCGCGCGCCGGGTCCATTCCCGGCGTCGTGAAGTGGTGTTGATCATTTGTCTTTCTCTCCCTCGAAATCGCGCAGTGTGGTAGCCCGGCGGCCCTGCCCATGTGAGCGGGTGTAGGCCCGTGGCTTTGCGTCCCCGTCTTTCGGCGGGTTTGCCTTTGTCAATCGCGAAGGATGATGTGGCTCCGTCGGCCCGACGAGAGAGTGCAAGAGTGTCGCCCGTGCGGCAGCCCGGCTATCTCTGCGTCCTGTGAGGGGTGGGCAGAGACCCGCTGGCTTTGCGTCCCGGCCTCGCGGCCGGTTTGCCCTGGTCGGGGGCGGACAGAACCATCACTTAGGATTATGCCGTTCGAGAGGGGAATGCTTACTGTGCGATATGCGGGAATGTTCGCGGGAATGTTCGCGGGAATGTTCGCGGGAATGTTCGCGGGAATGTTCGCGGGAATGTTCGCGGGAATGTTCGCGGGAATGTTCGCGGGACTGGTGTTACGCCGCGCGGGGCAGGCCGAACTCGGCGCCTAAGTGCATTCGGTCGGGGTCGGCCAGCTTGCCCAGCTTGCGCTCGGTCTTTTCGCGGTACATGTTCGAGTCGGCGGCGGCGATCAGGGAGGTGAAGTCGGACCCGTCGGCCGGGAAACAGCCCCATCCGATGGAGACGCCCAGGTGGAGCGCGCCCAGGCGCGGGTGGAGCAGGCCCGGCTCGTAGCGCTCGACGGCCTGCTGGATGCGCGCAGCCAGGGACTGGGCCTCGGCCGGGCCGCCGCCGTGGACATAGACCAGGAACTCGTCGCCGCCGTACCGGGCCACGATGTCTCCGGCCTGGACGCTGGACAAAAACAGCGCGCTCAAGTCGCGCAGCACCTGGTCGCCCTTCTGATGGCCGAAGTTGTCGTTGATGGGCTTGAAGCTGTCCAGGTCCAGGCAGAGCAGGGCGAACGGCCGCCCGTCTTGGCAGCAGTCCTCGACGTGCTGCGTGATGTGGCGGATGTTGTGCAGGCCCGTCAGCGGGTCCGTCACGGCGTGGGAGCGCGTCCGGTCGAACAGCAGGCCGTTGTACAGCGCCGTGGCCGCGCGCTCGGCGATCGTTTCCAGGAGCTGCTTGTCGTGCGCGTTAAAAGCGTCCGGGTGGGGGTGGTACAGGTTGATCGTGCCCAGCACCTCGCCCTGATGCACGATTGGGACGATCAGGGACGTATGGAGCGCGACCCACTGCGCCGACTGCGAGGAAGTCAGCAGCAAGTCGTCGGCGTCATACTCGCCGAGATAGGTGACGCGGCTCGCGCCGACCCGCAGCGACGTGCTGGCAGGCCCCAGGGTGCGCGCGCCGGTGAAGTACTCCCGGTTGATCCCGACAGCGGCGCGCACGCTCATCCGATCTTCTATCCGATCTTCCATCCGGTCCTCGCCCGCCTCCGAGGCGTCGCGCAGCAGAAACAGCGCCGCCGTGCCGGGCAGGATCGCCTCCAGCTTGCGGCTCAAGATCTCCAGCGTTTCTTGCAGGCCCAGAGACGAAGACAGGGTCTGCACGACCTCATAGAGCGCCCACAGCTCTGAGGACGCGCGATGGATGTCGCGCGCCGCCTGGTCCGCTTTGCTGGCGGGCGCCTTGCCGGCCTCGGCAGCCACGAGCGGCCCGTCGCCCTCGCGCGCCATTTCCTCGACGACACCCGTGATCACCTCCAGGAAGGCGTCGGCGACGACCGGGTCGAAGTGCGTCCCCCGGTCCTTCGTGATGACCTCGCAGGCCCGCTCATGCGTCCAGGCGCTGCGGTAGGAGCGCGACGACGTCAGGGCGTCATAAACGTCGGCCACGGCGAGGATGCGCGCGGTCAAGGGAATCTCCTCGCCCTTCAGCCCGTCCGGGTAGCCTGTGCCGTCCCACTTCTCGTGATGGGACCGCACGACCGGCAGGACCGGCCACGGGAACTCGACCGGGTCAAGGATGGCCGCGCCGATCTCGGGGTGCTTTTTGATCTTGGCAAACTCGTCGTCGGTCAGCCGGCCCGGCTTGAGCAGGACGTACTCGGGGACGCCCAGCTTGCCGATGTCGTGCAGCAGCGCGCCCGTGTTGATCGCTTCCAGCTCGATCCCGGTGATGCCGATGTGCTTTGCCGTGGCGACGGCGTAGCGCTGGACCCTTAAGATGTGCTGGTGCGTGTACTGGTCTTTGGCGTCAATGGCGAGGGCCAGGCTCTTGATGGTCGCCAGGTACAGGTCCGCGAGGTGCTCCTGGCCGAGCTGCAATTCCTCGATGTGCTGCTGCTTTTCCTCCGAGCGGGCCGCCGTGGTGGAGTAGTTCTGGAACACGACCCAGCCCAATGGGGCCAGCAGCAGCAGCACGAAGCCGATGTGGCTGGAGAACAGCAGGATCGCCAGCGTGCTGACGCAGCCGCCGGCGAAGTAGGAGGGAGCGGTCCAGAAAAACGTCCCCCGCCACAAGGCCGGCAGATTCTGCCCGGTGCAGAGGGCGACGATGGTGGCGACGCTGCCCGTGTTGATAAGGAAATAGATTAGGCTGAAGCCGGCGACGGCGGGATAAGTGCCGGGGTTGCGCAGGGTCAGGGAATAGTGGTTCAGCCACAGAAAGACCATCCCCGCCCCCCATGTTTCCAGGGTCGCCATGCACACGTTGAACAGAAGCTGGTGCAGCGGCTGACGCTTGGCGAACGGGAACAGGCTGTGGAAAAGGCTGCCGACCAGGCTGACCAGCACGGCGGCGGCCGGCCCGAAGCGCAGCAGGGCCGTACAGGTCAGCACATAGCCCAGCGAGAGGGAAACATGGTCCTCGGCGCTGTGGTGCCGCATCAGGCGGATCTTTTTGCTGCTCGCCAGGGCCGCCAGGAGCAGGTAGACCCCCAGCTCCCACCATTCCGCGTCGGCCTTCGGGACCGGCGTCCTGATGACGAGCGCGGCGGCGACGACGCCCAGCAGGTAGACCAAGATCAGATAGAGTTGTGCGCTTCGCGGCAGTTTGCTCATAGGAGTTTGTTCGACGGGAGAGCCGCGATGCCTTCGGCTTCCGGCCCTCCCTTGTATTTCGGCGGATAGAGCGGCGAACTTTAGCCGCGTCTTGTCCTATTTTTGCTGGTGATGATGGCTTTCGGGGCTTGGCGGCGAAACTCCGGCGGACTGGCCGGACCGCCTTCCTGGGCGCGGGTGGCTGATTGTGCCCGTGCGGAGGGTGCCTGCTACATAGGGGGCCTGCTACATAGGGGCCTGCTACATGGCGAAATGGGCCGCAGAAACATTCCCGAATATTTTCATGAAAACCCCTTGACAAAAAATGCGCCGTGTTTTATAATGCTTTTCAAGCAACGATAGCAAGACCAACGCTGCACTTCGGAATGCAAAGGAGCCACGACGATGTTTCTGCCTCTGTTTCTGCCTGTGTCGCCCGCGCCCGCGCGCTCTCGGACTTGTTCCCGCTTCGCAGACTTGTCAGGCGCCCTACGCCCCACCAGTCTTTACTTAGTAAAGACCATCGCCCTGATGAGCCTCAGCCTCTTCGCCCTGCTGCTCTGCACCCAGCCCGCCCAGGCGCAGGGACCCGGCGGCTACCCCGGCGGCCCCGGCTGGAGCGTCCAGGACCAGGACGGCAACCCCATCCCCGCCAACCAGGATGGCTCCGGCTACCCCCTCAAGGGCACGCTCACCGGCGGCTGCACCTTCACCGGCGCTTACCAGGACGCCCTCGCCGCCGGCCAGAAGCCCAACGCCCCCATCGGCTACCCCTTCAACCCCAACCCCGCCAACTACCAGGGCTGGCTCTTCAAGGGCGGCGCCTCCTCGCCCGACGACACCTACAACCCCTACGCCGTCTGGACGATGGTCTCGGCCAGCAACTATGCCACCAACACCTGGGGCGGTGGCCTGACCGGCTACCTCAGCGACTACGGGAACGAGAACATCAACGGCAGCCTCAAGGTCAACGTCGGCGGGACGCTGTGGGCGATCTTCCAGTCCTCCGACCCGCCCCACGCGCCCGACCACATCGACGTGCTGTTGAGCACGAGCGTCAGCGCGGATGTGTCGTCGAACACGTTCGGCGGGCCGCCGCAGGGCGGCCTGACGGGATCGGTGACGGCGACGGACAGCACCTTCAGCGAGACGGCGAGCGCGCCTGGGGGCGTGTCGCAGGTGACGGGGCGGCACCTGCTGCGGGTGGCGGTGGACCCGAAGACGGGGAAGGCCCCGGTGTCGCTGGGTGGCAACGTGAAAGCGACGGCCTCGAACAGCGTCGCTTACGGGGAGTTCGGCTACTTGCCGGGCACGATGTACTACGGCTACTCCCAGACCAACGGGTCAGCCGCCGCGAACGCCAGCGGCGCCATCAGCGCCACGGCTCAAATAGATGACAGGGATGTCATAATTCAGTCCAATCTCGGTCAGACGTACTACAAAGGGACAAATGCGTTACCCCAACCCAATATGCGACAACCGGATGGAACGATGACGGACGACACCGCAGTTTACAACTCGCCGGGTTCCGGCAACTTTGGGGTTCTAGTGAACTATCAAGCTGTGACTATGGGAAGCTGGGCTGTAAACAGTTCCTATGCCTGGTCCAACACTGCTACCCAATGGGTTACTACCCCCGCCACCCAACTTCATGGCACCTTCAACCCTGACCCAATCACGCCATTACAAGTGGACTACTTCAAAACTTCCAGTTCTGTTCCAGGTTCACCCGGTACAACAGACAATGTCCATGTGCTATTAACTGATGGACAGGACGGCGCGACGGCTGCGGCAAACTATAACTTGAACTTCCACGCGGAGTACGAGAACTTCCTCAAGTTGACGGATGTGATGCAGACCGGTCCGTGGACACGTGTGAGTCCAGCCGCAGTTTCCGGCCCAAACGGCGGACCGTTTCCGCTGCCAATCAACATCCCCGTCTCAGTCACCGCGAGCGTGGACCCATCTGGGTCAGCGGGTTCTGCGGTTGCCGCGCAGTACGGAGTGACTGTCGGTACGACTTACAGCACCGCCGTACCAAGAGACGCAAGCAAGTGGCAGATGCTACGGAACAAATACTGCTGGATCGAGGACCAGGTTTTCTGGGAACAGATGACGGGCACAGTGGACAATTATGAAACGCAGGGATATGTACAGCAGATATCCTGGTCGCTCAATAAACCATACAATGCCACCAACCCGCTCAATGACTACACCGAGCAGATCATCAACAGTGACAGCCCGCCAACGAATTGAAAGGAACCGACGGTCGTGCATACCTCTTTCGCCGTTGCCTGTCTGCTGCTCATTGGGGTAGCTGTCACGGCACAAGCCAAGCCACAATCCTTGCCGTCATCGGGCATACCCGCGCCTCTGCCCCCGCTGGGTTCCGCCTCCAACAACGGCATCGTGAAATTCGAGGACATCAAGAAGCTCTCGCCTGCAATGAGCGCGGCGTTGAGCCTGCTGCGCGCCCAACAATATGAGGCCGCGCAGGCGGCCTTCCAGAAGGTGCAGCAGTCACGGCCACAGGAGGCGTTGGCCTATCAAGGCGAGATCGAAGCCTCACATCGCCTGAACACCCTGGATGCGACCCTCACTCGGTATCGGAAGCGGCTGGCCGCTGCGGAACAAAACAAAGAACGCGGAACAAACGGAAACGTGCGTCTGGCCGTTCTGCATTGGGCGCTGGGACAAGCGATCATGATGCAGAACGGCTATTACCCCAAGTTCATCGGGGACAATCCTGCCAACTTAGGCAGCGAACCAATGGAACAGTTTCAGGAGGCGCTTAGGCTTGACCCCGATCTGCTGGTCGCTCACCTTTCACTGGCGGCCTACTACGAGCATCGCTCCGTCGAGAAAGGCTCACTGGCGCGTCTTCAGTACAAGGAAGCCCTGCATTTACGTCCTGACCTATTCCAAATTCGCTATTTGCATGCCTACACCTGGGACCGGCCTGGAACAGTACTGAACGAGGCTGAACTGAATGCTCGCGGCTTTACAGTCTCAGAAGACCAGAAGAGAATGCCGGAAAAGGCAATCCGTGAGTATTTGGCGCTAGTTCGGGACCATCCCAGCTACGCCCCGCCGTATTACTGCCTAGGCGATGATTACGACATACTGAAAGATGAGGAAAAAGCCAAATTTTACTGGCAGAAATACCTAGAATTTGGCAACCGTGAAGGCCAAGCATGGAAGCGGGTCAAAAGCATCGTGGACTACATGAACGAGCATCCCGCGCAATCCGCGTCTGGGCGACACTGAGAGGCGTTCCGGGCAGAGCCTATACAATGGCTCTGCCCTTTGCTCTCGCCGTGGTTCCGCCGTATCACTTGCTTGGCCCATTTCTCTGAAACTTTCCGCCGCGTTTGACGTAAGGGATACAGACGCCCCCTGCTGGAGCCTGCGATTCGTCGAAAGGGACTGCGGTTGAAGTTCTCAAATAGATATGCTTGGCTGCTCCCGACGCTCGGTCTGGCTGGGCTGACAGCTGGCGCGCTGGCGACCGGCGGCGGCTATCCCGGCGGCGGCTGGACCGTCACCGACCAGGCCGGCAATCCCCTCAGCACTAATCCGAACGGCGGCTATGACCTCCGGGGGCCGATGACTGGCGACGTCAAACTCACTGGCGCTTACCCGGATGTTTTCACTGCCGCCCAGCAGCCCAATCCTACTGTCGGCTACGCCTTCATCCCCAACCCCAACGACTATCAGGGCTGGCTCTTCAGCGGCGGCTCCACCCCGCCCGGTGGCGGCTACGACCCCCTCCACATCTGGACGGGCGCCCAGGCCTTCAACCAGGCCGGCCCGACGGGCTGGCTGGGGAACCCGTGGAACGAGTCCATCAACGGGAGCGTCACCGCCAACACCGGCGGGACGCTGTGGGCGGTCTTCCAGTGGAACGGCTCGTCCCAGCCGCCCGATCACATCGACGTGCTGCTGAGGACGACGGTCAGTGCCTATGTGAATCCTGGTCCAACAGGAGACGGAGTGGTTTTTCCGTATCCCGTTACTATTCCTGTGTCCGTCACCGTAAGCGTGAGTCCATCTGGAGCCGCAGGAAATTTTATCGCCGCCCAATATGGGGTGACGAACATAGGCGCCACTTACAGCACCGCTGTCCCCCGCAGTGTGCCTTACACAATGTCTAGGAACAGATACTGCTGGGTTGAGGACTGTCCCATGTGGGACTATGGTACAGGCACAATGGACAACTACGAGGCGAGTGGTTTCCAAAGCCAAATCTCGTGGTCTTTCACCAAAGCATTGCATCCTGGCAATCCATTACAGGATTTCGGTGAACGATTCATAACCAGTGACTACCCACCGGCCCAGTAACAGTAAAAGGAGGCGCAGGAAAATGTACACACCGTTCGTCCTAGCTTTGTTGCTCTTTGGAGCAACATTGGCAGCCCACACACTGCCATCCTCGGGCATACCTGCGCCTCTGCCCCCGCTGGGTTCCGCCTCCAACAACGGCATCGTGAAGTTCGAGGATGTCAAAAAACTCTCACCCGCGCTGAACGCGGCGCTGAGGCTATTGCGCGCTCACCAATACGAAGCCGCGCAGGCGGCATTCCAGAAAGTGCAGCAGTCACGGCCACAGGAGGCATTAGCCTATGAGGGCGAGATCGAAGCCGCACAGCGCCTGAACACTCTGGATGTGACCGTCACCCGGTATCGGAAGCGGCTGGCCGCTGCGGAAAAAAACAATGAACGCGGGACAAACGGAAACGTGCGGCTGGCCGTTCTGCATTGGGCGCTGGGGCAAGCGATCATGATACGGAACGGCTATTACCCCAAGTTCATCGCCGACAGCCCGAGCATCCTTGGAGATGAGCCAAGGGAGCAGTTCCAGGAGGCGTTAAGCCTTGACCCCGATCTGCTGGTCGCTCACCTCTCGCTGGCCGCCTACTACGAGCACGACTCCGTGGGAAAAGGATCGCTGGCTCGTGTTCAGTACAAGGAAGCACTCCGACTGCGCCCGGATCTGTACCAGATCCGCTATCTGCACGCCTTGACCTGGGATCGTCCAGGAATACTAATGAACAAAGAACATCTTATCAAGCAGGGCATTCCGGTCACGGAAGACATGGATAAGATGCCGCAGAAGGCGATGCCGGAGTATTTGGCCTTGATCCGGGATCACCCCAATTATGCGCCGCCGTATTACAGCCTGGCCGACGATTACGACGTGCCCGGCGGCGACAAAGCGAAAGCCAAGTTCTACTACGAGAAGTATTTGGAACTCGGCAATCACACTACGGATGCATGGAAGCGAGCCAAAAGCAATGTGGACTACATGAACGAGCATCCCGCACAATCCGCATCCGGCCAACACTGAGACAGCATTTGGGCAGAGCCGACGCGACGGCTCTGCCCTTTGCTCTCGCCGTGGTTCCGCCGTATCACTTGCTTGGCCCATTTCTCTGAAACTTTCCGCCGCGTTTGACGTAAGGGATACAGACGCCCCCTGAGCGGGGCCTGTGACTCGCCCGAAAGGAACAGCGTCCCCTACGGGGAGTTCGACAGCTTGCCGGGCACGACCGTTGTGGGCTACTCGGAGACCAACGGGCCGTCCGCCGAGAACGCCAGCGGCGCCATCAGCGCCACGGCTCAAATAGACAGCCGAGACCTTACGCTCTACCGAGATGGCGCAAAACCCGGCTTCATCGGGAACGATGGGCTACAGCATGGAGATTGGACAGACTCCAGTGGAACGACGCATGGTGAGACGACATACTCCTACAACATGGATCAGAACCCCGTCATCAATAAGCAGTTTTTGCACCCACGCTTTGTCGGTAGCTGGAGTCTGCCGCCAGCATCATGGCAATGGGACACATACAGCCAAGTCCCAAGACAGTGGGACTCTGCCGAATATGACATTCTGCTCGGCAATGTCTCTTACGTCAATGGTGATGCGGTCGGTACGGCGGACACACCGTATACTTACAACCTGTCGTACACAGCCACAGATGCCGACGGCGCAACGGCAACCGCGAACTATGTGCTGACAGCCCACTACCAGTGGGAGAACAAGCGGCTTGATCCGGCAAATCCATTCGATGTCATAGACTCCGACCAGAAGGTTCAGTACAACGGCACCGACTATCCAGCCCAAGAGAACCGCTCTACCACACAACAAATGCAAATCGGGCCGCTGACGGTTAGTTCTACTGCGACAGCCGGTTTAAGCTTTCAACTTAACGGCAGCTTCAAGATCAGTGACTTCTTTACCTTGGGTGGAAATTTCCAGCCAAGTATGTCCCTTGCCGTTCAGGCTGGGCAAGCGGTATCGGGTCCTCCCGTAGACCCGTTGCACTTTGTGCAACTCTACTTCCACATCCACTACCACAAAAACCACTGGCTGACTGACCACTACACGCCAGCCGGCTTCGACCAAACCTACACCCAGATAATAGATGGAGACGAAAAATACATTTCCCTCCATTGGGGGCATGAAGAAGATCTGAAGGACGCAGGCGGCCCCTGATTAGGAAGACCGCACAAACCCGGCGATAATCCTGAGGACTCCTAAGCAAAGACCGCTATTGCAGTCCTCAGGAGAGGTCCTAAGAGCCTTTGCTGACCAGGATAATATCCCTAGGAATGACTACTATGAGCCATTTTTCAACATCTCAAACGGGCAGGATCGCTTGCACCTACTGGATTCTTATCCATGCAGTGTGCTATGTTCTTTGTGCAGTAGTGTTCTCTGCATATGAGCCGGTTCATGCACAGGATTCGGCAACGACAGTAGACCAAGCATATCTACAAATTCAGCCACAAACACTAAAGGATGAATTGCTGAAAGCTAGTCATGATTCCGTCAAACTCTATGATCTGGTGCGGAGGGCAGACCATCAGAACTTAGCGAACGTGGCCTATAACACGCTAAATGAAATGCGTCATCAGCAACCGAGGAACGCTGTTGTCGTCGCTGCTTACTGCTTCTCCTTCCAAGTGGCGGCGGGAGACTATGACAATCCTGGTCGGAAGAACCGCCCGTTCACGGAGGCGGAGCACAAAAGCTACGAGGACGCACTAAACAAAGCCTATCAACTTGATCCTAAGCTCTGGCTTCCATATACGGTGGAAGGGCACTACCTGATGGCATCGCCTTATGAGGACGTAAAGGCGCTTAGACTGTTACAAAAGGCGGTGGCACTTGCGCCCAGCCTATCTTACACACACATTTTGTTGGCTGAAGCCTACACAGTACACGGCACCCCGTATCACTCCTACTCGAAGGCTGTCCAGGAGTGTGAAACAGCTAGGCGCTTGCAGCCAGCTTCTGCAAAAAACGCAGATATACTGTTCGACATCTACGACATTAGGACGCCAAACAGGAAGAAAGCAGCGGACGCGAAACGGTATTTGTTATCAACCCTGCCGCCTGGTTTCAAGTTCAGCCAGTCGTTCGAGGAGCGGTTGGCAAGGTACTGATCACGCCCAATCACAAACAGGCACAGGCTAATGGCTTGCGCCTGTTTGGTTGCGTCTGCTTCAGGATGACACCGCTGCCACCCGCCACCTTCCTCCACATGGCTGCCCGACGCGCCCGGTCCCTCGGTGAAACTTTTCGCCGCCTTTGACGTATGAGAATCAGTACCCCTCTCTGTGGTCCTGCGATTCGGCGAAGCGACACCCTCCGGGCCTACTTCGTCTGGACGGGCGACCCGTCCCACATCCCCGACCACCAGAACTTCCTGCTCCGCACCAGCCTGAGCGCCACCGCCGGGGTGAGTTTCGGCACTGGGGGGGCCACGTCGGGCCTGTCGGCGACGGGGGAGGGGATGCTGGAGGGGGACACGGTGACGGCGACGGCGGGGGACGCGGGGAATGACCATCCGGCGCCTCACACCAAGGCGGTGTTGGTGCGTGCCACCCCCACCGGCAACCTGATCACGCTGTCTCGGTCGGCGGGGGTGAGCGTGGACACCAGCAACAGCCTGCCCTACGCCACCTGGGTGGATTCGCCCGCGCTGGCCAATGCCAGCGGCCCCGGAACGTACTACTACATCGGCCCTCCCTCCAACGGTCAGACCTCCGCCACCGCCAGCGCCAACGCCTCGGCCACTGCCAACACCGATAGCCGGGAAGTAACGATTAGTTCGGACGTCGAAACTTCCTACTCCAAAGGAGCCATGGACGCCCAGCATCCGACGGGGCAATGGCCGCATGCTCGGAATGCGGATGGTTCAATGGACGTAGACGCTGGGGTTGTCCCGAATACTGGCATTACTGGCGGCGGCGGGTATCATGCCGACGTGACCTACACTGCAAATCCCGTCAATTTTCTTAACGCAGGAGACCCCTTCGGGAATTACAAATGGACGCATCCAGGTGGATCCGCCGGCGAAAATCAGACACCTGCTGACAAGAGCATAACCGTTCACTACGACTTCGGCGCTCCCTCCGGCCCAGCCCCCCTCGGTTCGTCTGCAACCACCACTGTCTCAGTCTTTGACAGCGATGGGGCCAGTGGAGATGCCACCTACACTGTGCATTGGCATTACCCTTATGAGAACTGGGCGAAGAACGGGAACCGTTACGAGCTGACGCCGCTCAAGTACACATCAGACGGTCTCTCTGAAGCCGCGAATGGCACTTACCATGTCACCGTTCCGTCCAACAGCATTGACTACAGCATCCCAGGGAAAATCGTGGGGGGCATAGGGACTGTAGGAGCAGCCGTTTTTGCACCGTATCTTGATCCTCTGTCTGTTTTCTTTTTGATCTCGGTGGGCTACTCGGCCAGCCTCGTGGAGTCGCCAGGCGGCAACGACTTACCCTGTCTTGGCAACGCTAGCCAACTCTCCAAGGATGTAAACATCCAGGAACAGATTAATCAAACCGGCACTTCCAACGCCTTCATGCCGACCACGTCACGCATGACGAACCAGTTGGCGAACTTGATCTATCAATCGGGGGACTACAATGGCTATGTCAGCGGCGGTTATGGTCCTCCCGGCCTTTACTTCAGCGTGACTGTGTACCAGCACAAGTGGCATCAGGATTACATCGGGGATGCCTACGACGGACATGGCTACACAGGACAAGCGCCAGGGTATGTAAACTGGACTGGAGGCTATGAGTACGTTTACTCATGGACATTAGGCCAATAGACTCCTAATGATGTAGAAGCACAGGACGATGTTCAATACGTTGTCCTGTGCCTTTCTTCCGGCGAGGCATCCATATGCTAAACATACGCATTTCCCGCAGAGGAGGCAGACCTCTGATCCTGTTGCTGGGCGTGTTGCTGATGATCGTACACCTTGTTGCACACGCATCGGCAGCAGGCTCATCAGTGCCAGCCGCCAAAACTACAAATAAAACCATAGAAACTTTTTACTCCTGGCTGAACGCACCCTGGACGGATGACGATGCGCCCTATCGTAACCTCCGACATGCAATTGACATGGCGCTGGCTAACCCTTCTAGTCCGGCTACAATCATACAACAGTACGAAGATCAGTTCAGAAAAAGCCCAACCGATTCAAAAGCATTGTTTGCCTTTGTCTATTCCGCTTTCAAGGCGTCGGAGCTTCCGAATGGCATTGGTAAAACTCAGTTCCTGTGGAAATTTGATGATCTTTACACCTCAATTGGTACTTCAAAGATTCACCCCCCGCACACATATAATTTCGCGCGTCTAGGGTTTCTGGGGAGCGCTTTCTATAACGACCCGGCGCTCATCAACATTGGGAGACGATTGCTAAATCACTCCCCGAACGATGATGAAGTGGAATACTATCTCGCCACGGCGCTGAACTTCAGCAAAGTCCCTGCGGATAGAAATCAAGCGGTGAGCTATCAGCAAGACTTGGCGCGGCGGTTTCCGAATAGCCCACGTCCCTACCGCTTGCTCGGCCTCATCTACTACAGAACGGCCTGGCTTAACCACAGTCAAGCAGACGCCGACAAATCAATTGCCGCTTATCAGAGGGCATTTGAGCTATCGCCGAAGACGCAAGCAGATCGTTCCGAAAATGACGCGATCATCAAATTCATTCAGAATCTCCAGGCGCAATGGAAACGAAACGGGTGAGCGTCAATCAGAACGCCCGATGCTGACTCTGTGCAGCGCCCTTCGGTGAAACTTTCCGCCGCCTTTGACGTATGAGAAGCAGTGCCCCGCGCGTGGGGCCTGCCTTTTGCCCGAAAGGAACTGCGGTTGAAGTTTCGACAGAAATGCGCCTGGCTGTTGCCGACGCTGGGCCTAGCCGGGCTGACGGCGGGCGCGCTGGCGACCGGCGGCGCGCGGCTTGCGCCGAAGGCGCATCCGAAAGTCAAGGCTGTGGCGGCAACGGCGACGTATGCCCGCGACGTCGCGCCGATCCTGTACCAAAACTGCACCACCTGCCACCGGGCGGGCGAGGTCGCGCCGTTCACGCTCGGCTCCTACCATGATGCGAAGAAGCGCGCCCGGCAGATCGCGCTCGTGGCCGCCGCCCGCGTCATGCCGCCCTGGAAGGCCGACTCGCACGGCGAGTTCCAGGACGAGCGCCGCTTAACGGGCGCGCAGATCGCCCTGCTCCAGCGCTGGGCCGAGGCGGGCGCCCCGGAGGGGAAGCCGAAGCAGGAGCCGCCGGTTCCCCACTTCCCCGCTGGCTGGGCGCTGGGGCAGCCCGACATGATCGTGACGCCGCCCCGGCCCTACACCGTGGAGGCCGAGGGGCGCGACGTGTACCGCTGCTACGTCATCCCCACCGACTTCGCCGAGGACCGCTACGTTTCCGCCGTGGACGTCCACCCCGGCAACCGCGCCGTGGTCCATCACACCCTCGTTTATGTGGACACCGGCGGGACGGCCCGCAGGCTGGAAGCCAAATCCCAAGACGGCAGTCCCGGCTACCAGGAGGGGGGCGGGATCGGCTTCCTGCCCGCCGACACCGGCATCCTGCTGCCGAAGGGCGCGGACGTGGTCCTGGAAGTCCACTACCACAAGGACGGCAAGCCCGAAACCGACCAAACACAGGTCGCGCTTTACTTCAACCAGGGTGTGGTCGCTCGCCCGATGCACATCTTCCCACTCGCCAACACGCACCTGCGAATCCCGCCGGGCGACAAAGACTACGCGCTGCGCGCCTCGCTGCCCGTGATCTTCGACGCGACCCTGCTGACGATTTTCCCGCACATGCACGTCCTGGGCCGCCGGATGACGGTCACGGCGACGCTCCCGGACGGCACGACAAAGCCGCTCATTGATGTCCCCGACTGGGACTTCAACTGGCAGGGCTTCTACGCCTACAAGCAGCCGGTCCGCCTGCCCGCCGGGTCGCGCGTGGACCTCGTCGCCCATTACGACAACTCGGAGGGCAACCCGCGCAACCCCACCAGCCCGCCCAAGCTGGTCGCCTGGGGCGAACAGACGACCGACGAGATGTGCCTGTGTTACCTGGGCTTCACCGTGGATGCCGAGCATGTCCACCCGCCTCAACAGGCCGCGAGGCTGCCGAAATGAAGGCCGCTGCTTCCCGTGTCTTGGCTGTCGCCGCCCTGCTCGGCCTGCTCCACCTCGGCCTGCTCCACGCCTCCCCCTCCTGGGCGGCAGGCGGCGACTGCCTGGCGAATAGGGCCGGCAAAAAGGCGGTCGTGCTGCTGTTCATCGCGCGCGACTGCCCCATTTCCAATGCCTACGCGCCCGAACTCCAGCGCCTCTGCGCCCGCTACACGCCCCAAAACGTGGCCTTTTACCTCGTCTACCCGGACCCCGACACGTCGCTTGCCGCCGCGCGGCAGCACGCGAAGGAGTACGGCTACACCTGCCCACTCCTCCTCGACCCGACCCACCGGCTGGCGCGCAAAGCCGGCGCGACCGTCACACCCGAGGCCGCCGTGTTCGCGCGGGACGGCCGGCTGCTCTACCGGGGCCGCATTGACGACCTGTACCTCGGCTTCGGCCGGCGGCGCGACCATGCCCTCCGGCACGACCTGCGGGACGCGCTCGATGCCGCTCTGAGCGGCAGGCTCGTCCCCGCGCCGAAGACCCAGGCTATCGGCTGCTTTATCTGATGCTTTATTTGACAGGAATGCGGCGGTTTTTCCCGTGCCCAGGACGGGTAAAGGGTGGAAGAGGAAACCGCCCATGACCATCAAAACGCTGGCCGCCGACTTCGGCAAGGGACTGTTCGCGGGCTTCGCCGGGACGCTCGCCATCACCGCCTCGCAGACGGTCGGAATGAAGCTGCGTCACCGTCCGCCCTCCTCATCCCCGGCGGACGCGGCGGGGAAGGTGCTGGGCGTCGCGCCGACCGGCGAGGCGGAAAAGCAGCGCTTCAGCCGGATCGTTCACTTCGGCTACGGCACGGCTTGGGGCGGCCTGCGCGGCGTCCTGGACGCGCTCGGCCTGTCCCCCACAGCGGCGACGGCGGTCCATTTCGCCGCCGTCTCCGGCGCGGCCATGCTGATGCTGCCCGGCCTCAAAGTCGCCCCGCCCGTCCGCGAATGGGGCGCGGGGGAAATCGCGGTGGAGACCCTGCACCACCTGATTTATGCCCTGGCGACGGGCGCGGCTTACGAGAAGATCAGCGCGCAAAAAGAATAAGCAAGGAGATCACAACGATGACGATGGAACAACTGCGCCAGTCCCCCGTGCCGGGCCTGGGGCTGGACCCCGAAGACCAGGGACAGCTTGCGCCGACGAGTCAGGCGGACGACCTGGACGTGCTCACCGAAGCCCCCGGCGATGACTCCCTGGACGATCAGCCCGACGGCGACCGGCAGCTTACTACCGACAGCGCCGCCCTGGACGGCGGCGGGACGGGCGACCCCGGCGACTTCACCGGCGGCGGCACCAACGACAGCGACCTGGGCGCGGACGTGGCCGGCGACATCGGGCCGAAGCACGATTAGCCCCCGCTCTGCCCCCTGTGTAGGGGCGCGAGAGGAGAAGCGGGCGCGAGAGGAGAAGCGGGCGCGAGAGGAGAAGCGGGCGCGAGAGGAGAAGCGGGCGCGAGAGGAGAAGCGGGCGCGAGAGGAGAAGCGGGCGCGATGAATCGCGCCCCTACAGCGGGCAGATCAGGCTGTACGCGCACTTTTGGCACTCGTCGCCCGATTCGGGCCGGGCCGGGAACAGGCCCAATTGGATGCCGCGCGCGGCCTTTTCGTATTTGGCGATGCGGTCTTCCTCCCACTTGATTTCCTGCTTCTTCTCCGGCGGCGGGACGGCTTTGGCCGTGCCGTCCGACAGGTAGCGCAGCTCCACGCGCACCGGCGTATCCGGGTGCGTCTGCCGCGCCGCGCGGCGGTACAGGGCCAGGCGCTTTTCGGTGTGGTCGCTGCCGCCGGGCCGGCCGGTGAGGTGGCGGGCGACGATCAGCGTCCCGTCCGCCGCGTCCCGGCGGATCGCGTCGGGCCGGACATGGACGTGGCAGTTGGACAGCGTCGCGCGCAGGGTTTTCATGCCGGCGCGCTGCTCGGTGTCCGCCCCCAATGTCGCCGCCGCGCGCAGCATCCCCAGGGCGCTGTCCTTGTACTTCGCCTCGTGCAGATGGCCGACCGGGCCGTGTTCGGCCCAAACGGCTTCCAATTGCGCCGCGACCTCTTCATTCGTGGGCATCCGTCCCCCCTCTCGCGCGTCTTCCAGCCAGTGCAGCGTCCGTCGGACGCAGGCGTGGAACTGCGGGTAGCCGTCGCTCCCGGCGCCGGGCAGCTTGAGATGCTGTTGGTAATGATACTGGCGCGGGCAGCGCCCATACGTTTCCAGGGCCGACACCGAGTATTCCGGCAGCGGGACGGGCGGCCGGGACAGGTCTTCCCCCCCGGACACGGGCGCGCGGCCCGCCGCCCAGACCGTCTCGCCGATGCCGGCTGCTTCCAGATGGGGCTGGATCAGGGCCAGCAGCGGGGAGGGCGCAACGGCTCGGTCCGTCCCGCTCGTCTCGGCGCGGGACAGAATCAGGTGGTCGCGGGCGCGCGACAGGGCCACGAAGAACAGGCAGCGCTCCTCGTCCAGTTCCTGCCCCGCCGCGTCCGCCAGGCCCGGCGGCTCGGGGATGCCGTCGCTGCGGCCCCGCGTGGGGAACTGCCCCGCGCCCAGGTTCGGCAGGAAGACGACCGGGTATTCCAGCCCTTTGGCGGCGTGGGCCGTCAGCAGGCGCACGGCGTCCAGCGCCTCGGCCTCGGCGGGCAGGGCGCCGCGCGGGGCGCTGCCCGACGCTTGCAGGCGGCGCAGGTGGGCCAAAAACGCGCGGACTTTGTTGGGCGGACCGGCTTTGCTGGGCGGGCCGGGGTGTGTCTTCGGGGCGACCAGACGCCGGTCGAAACCCGCCGCCATGTCCAAAATCTGGTGGATCGCCATCGTGCGCGCCAGCCGGACGAGCGGCTTCGTCTCGCCCGCGATGAGATGCCGCAGGTAGTGGGACAGCCCGAACAGGTAGAAGCGCAGAAGTGCCGCCGGATCGTCCGCCATCGTTTCCATCTCGGCCAGATGCGCCCCCAGCCGTTGAAGGCCCGGATGCAGGCCCGCGTCCCCCAGCGCTTCGAGCAGCGGCGTTTCTTCGCGCCGTATCTGCTCTAGAAGGGCCAGCGTGTCGGCCTGGGGCACGGCGTATTCGGCGAATGCGGCGGTCCGCACCAGCGCCGTCCCGTCGGGGTCGGCGAACAGGGCCAGCAGGCAAAGCATGTCCTTGACTTCGGGCCGTTCCAGGGGGGTGCCCAGGTAAAGGACGGGGACGTCCCGCGCGGACAGCAGGGCCGCCAGCGCCTCGGCCTGGGCGTGGGAGCGGCACAAAATGGCCTGCTCCCGGTAATCCCAGCCGCTCGCCTTCAAGTCTTCAACGGCCCGCGCGATCCCAGCCGCCTGGCCGGCGTCATCAGGCGCGACGGCGTAGGTGACGGCGGGGAAGGCGGCATTCGTGTCCGTGCCGCGATGCGCGCGCCAGACGGACGGAACCCCTCCCGGCGGCAAGCCGCCACAGCGAGCCGGGAGGGGGTCCTGCCGGGCGGGTTCCGGCATGGGTTCCCCCGCCTCCATCGCCCGGCTCGCCGCGCCGAACAGGTCCACGATGGGCGTCCGCGAGCGGTAGTTGACGCCCAGTTCCAGCCGCCGTCCGGTCGGATAATCCCGCCCGAAGGCGGCGACGTTGGCCGGGGACGCGCCCTGGAACTGGTAGATGCTCTGCCGGTGGTCGCCGACCGCCCACAGCCCGGACGCTGCCTCCCCGGCCAGCAGCCTCACCAGATGGGCGCAGGCGCGGTTGACGTCCTGATATTCGTCCGCCAGGACGTGCGGGTACTCGGCCTGTAGGACCGCCAGCACGTCCAGGTGGCCCTCCAGAAGCTCCACGGTCCGCGCAATCAAGTCCCCGAAATCCAAATACCCGCCTTCGCGCATCAGGCGCTGGTAGACGCCGTAGCAGTGCGCGACTTCGGCGGCTTTGGCGGCCTGCTCCTGACGCTTGACGGCATCTTCCAGTTTCCCCTTGAGGCCCCGGTCGCTCCCCGCCGCCCGAATCTGCGCTTGGAGCGCCTCGGTCGCCGCGTCTGCGGGGGCGCGCATCGCCTCGCAAAGACTCGCGTACCGCTCCGGCGGGCAGAGCTCGTCTTTGGCCCGCCCGATCTGCCCCAGGATGCCGCCCAGGTGGATGGCGGGGTTGTACAAGTTGTCCAGCACATCCAGCTTCAGTTCGGCCAGGTGATTTTCGAGCAGCGTCACGGCGTCCAGCGTATCCAGCAGCTTCAACTGTTCATGTCCAACTCCGTTGGGGGCCGTCAGCCCGATCTTGTCCCCGAAGCGGCGCAGAACTTCCAGGCCGAACGAGTGGAACGTCCCCACCCACGGCCCGGCGTCATGGGTGCCGACGCCCGCCGCCACCAGCCGCTCGCGCATCTCGCCCGCCGCCTTGCGGGAGAAGGTCAGGGCCAGGATGCGCTCCGCCGGCACGCCCTGCGTCTGCGTCAGGAACCGGCAGCGGCCCACCAGCGTCTTCGTTTTGCCCGTCCCCGGCCCGGCCCCCAGCAGCAGCGGCCCGCACGCGATCTGCGCCGCCGCCGACTGGAATTCATCCAAAGTCACGGCGGCGGACGCAGGGGACGAGGGGGCGGGCGCGGCATCCATGTCCGGCAGCAGCAGGACGGAGTCGGCCAGTTGCCTCTGAACGACGGCAGCGGGCAGCCCCAGGGCCTTCGCAATGGCCTGGGACGACAGCCCTTCTTCCAAAAACAACCGCCGGGCGATGGGGCCGGGCAGCAAGAGTTCAGCGGCGAATTGATTAGCCTCACCCTCGCGCCGCTGGGCGGGCGAATCGCCGTCCACCTTGCTCCTCGCCCCCGTCGCCGCCTCCGCCGTGCCCGTCGGGTCCAGGGCGTCAGCGGCGCATTCGCAGGCGGTGCCGTGCAGCCAGAAATGGGCGAACTCATGCACGGCGTCGAACTGCTGCATCGCGAGCGGCCGGGACTCGTCCTGAAAGACGGCGCGCAATTCAAGGTTCAAGACCGCCTGCGCCCCCGCCAGCCGCGCGTCCCCCGGCTCCAAAAAGCGCCGCTCCAGGCCCGTTGCGGCCAGACACGCCGCCACGACCGACTGCGCCGGCAAGGCAGCCCCTTCCGGCAGCCCCAACTTCGCCCGCCGCGCCCGCGCCTGCCGCCTGATCTCACTCATCGCCTACCCATCCTTCGCTTCCATTTCTGCCCGCCAGCCCTCGGAGACGGCCGGCGCCTGCCATACCTTACAGTAATGCGCGTAAAGCCCACACCATTCATGGGTGGGATATAAGCGCAGCGTCATTCTGATGACGCCCTCCTTTGGGGTATAACAAACGTAAGCACTTCTGCTTCTGTGATATGGCACGTTCCAGTGTGCGGCGTGTATGCCCTCGTTTTAGAGGGTGGATGAATACCCTTGATGAACTTCGGTCTAGCACGGCGTCATTATTGGAGTGACCCGACTGGACAGACGTAGAACGTCACCATTTCCGCACTGCGGAAATTGATTTCGCCAGGCTCGTCCTGACGGAAGGTAGGCGGGGGCACCGCCTTCAGGCGTCAACGTAAGGCATCGGCCTATGCGTAGCCTGAGAACCCCACACCGTTTACGGGTGGGAGTGTCAGTATAACATAGGCGGACGGACGAACGCAAATGCTGAACGCGGCAATTCAGGGCAATTGCCTATGGAGGCCCCGGCACTGGAAGTGCCGGTCTACTCTGGGTGAAAGTCGCTCCGCGACTGAGGAGAGGGCGTGATGAATCACGCCTCTACGCGCTGGTTTGTCTTCAGTGCCGGAGGCACTTTCACTCAGGGTAGACCGGCACTTCCAGTGCCGGGGCCTCCTGCTAGACACATCCTGTTTTCCCCCTCACGACCGGTACTGCGCTTCGTGCAGGCGGCGGTAGACGCCGGCGGCGGCGAGGAGTTCGTCGTGGCGGCCCTGCTCGGCCACGCCCGTCTCGTCCACCACGACTCTTTGCCGGCGCCCCAGGGTAAGAGCCTCCCGCCCTGAGACAAAGAGGCCGCCCCGTTTGCGCGCGGCGGGGGGACGGGAATAAGCACAATCCATGTCCTACCGACCGTCTGGAACGCAAAACCTGCCCGTCGTGATGTACGCGCCGGGGGGCTGTTTCCCCGGCGCGTCCCACGCCGCCCCGCCGGGCCGGCCGCGCGCCCACCCGGCCGCGCGCCTGCCCTACGGTGGGCCGCTGCTGGCGCTGGCGGCGGCGTCTCTGGTCGCGCTGGCGGCGCTGCGGCACCGCGCGCCGCCCGCCGCCGCGCTTCCCGCCCCCGTGCGGATCGCCGCGCTTCCCGCCGCCGCCGTCCGGCCCGCGCGCTCCACCGTTCCCTGCGCCCCGCGCTGGGACACCCGCCTTTCCGCCACCCCGCGCCCCGGCCAGTTCGTCCGGTTCTTCCGCATGAAGGCGACGGCCTACACGCCCATCAACACGCGGATGGAGGGCGGGCGCTACACCGTGACGCGGCGCGACGGGCGGGCGGCGCATGGCGTGGCCGTGGACCCCGGCCTGATCCCCCTCGGCTCGCAGCTCTGGATACCGGGCTACGGCCATGCCGTGGCCGACGACATCGGCGGACGCATCCAGGGCCATCATGTGGACATCCGGGTGCAGGTCTACGGCCACATGGGCCGCTGGGGCGTCCGGCCCGTCCGCGTGTATGTGCTCCAGGAGCCGAAACCGTAGCCGGTCCTGAGTCCTGAAGGGCGCACAGGAAGAGGGGCGACCCTGCGCGTTCGTCCTCCCGTGGCCGTGTTCGCCCCGCTCTTCCCAGCATTATCCGACGCAAAAAGGAAAATGGAGCGTACGACGCGAACTCCGCTCCATGAAACCCTCCATGAAACATGCCGTGAAAACGGTGAGCGCCCTGTTTGTCGGCGGGCTGCTCTTCCTGGGCGACGGGACGGCCCGCGCGGACACCCCCGCGCAGGTTCAGCAGGCCCTCCGTCTGGTGTGTGACCGCAGCGCCGCCAGCTACAGCCGCCGCGATCTTGCCGGCTACATGGCGATGTACGCCCCGAACTGCATCATCACGAGCGCTTCCGGGAAGTCGGCGACCTTTCTGCAATTCCAGGCCGGCACCGCGCGGGAGATCGCCGGGAAGACGATGGGCGTGACACGCTATACCGTCCAGTATGTCACTGTCCAGGGAGACCGGGCGCAGGCGAGGATCACGCGGCACTTCGTCAAACATTTCCCGACCCACAAGCCCGCGTACACGTTCACTTATGATGTGGTTGAGAATGCGTCCTGGATCAAACAGCCCACCGGCTGGCGCATGACGGCGGTCCAGATGCTCCGCGATGTGCAGACGTATCAGAGGAACTGACCGGACTGCTGTCCGCTGGAACATGTCCAGGAAGACATGAACCTCGCCGGTTTTCCTGCCGCCCCCGCTGGGCGCAAAGGCGGCGGGCAGGGACGGCGGGAAGGGGAAATCGCTTCACTCATGCCGCTGGTAGACCTGCCGGGGCGCGGGGAATGCGCCGGGGGAGCCGAACGGAAGAAGGCGGGAAGTTCCCGGTCCTGAAGGGCCGGGGCTTCCTACAATTCATGCAGGAATCTCCCGATCTCCCGTCGAACCCTTCCCTGATTTCGCCGGGGAAATCTGCCGATGATACTCGTTACTCCCCCCAGGGACTTCGCCCCTCACCGGGACCGACCATCGCGGCAGTGCAAGCTCGACGAGGCGCTTCCTTTGTTTCTGTCGCACGACTTGACTCGAACACTTTTCCGGTCATTCAGCAACAAGGAGGACAATCTATGTCGCCCGAACTCTCTTTTGGATCGCCGCCCGCGCCCGACCCGACCCTGCGCCGCCTGTTCGGCGCTCTCGTCGAGCGCGCCTTTCTCCAGACGCTCGGCGTCTATGAGTCGCATGTCGCCGACTACCTCGCCGACGTCCTGACCGACTTCGCGCACATACAGCAGGTCTACAAGATCAAGGACCTGAGCGGGCGGACGCTGCATGAAGTGGCCGACATGCTGCTCCACGCCGATGTCCGGCTGGAAACGACTTCGTTCAACCGCGAGCGCGAGGTCCACAAGCACATCGGCGACTTCACGCTCTTCTGGGCCGGCATCTATCCCGAAGCCTTGCCCCGATTGCAGGCGCAGACGCGGCGTGACCACCTGCTCGATTACGTCCAGCAGGGCAAGAACAGCTACGCCATCGCCGCCTCGCACGATTACGGCGACTACCGGCGTCAGGCCCCGACCCTGCGTAAGCTGTCCGAGGAGTTCGAGCTGTGCCTGTTCGGGCTGAACAGCGTCCGCAAGCAGATTGACGGCCTGGCGCGGGCGGCGTAGAAGCGCGGGCGGCGTAGGCGGGCCCGGCGCGAGGAACCCGGCATCCAAGCCCGGCATTGAAGTGCCGGTCTACTCTTGAGTGAAAGTGCCTCCGGCACTGAGGACAAGTCCGCGTAGGGGCAGGGCTTGTCCCTGCCCTCCTTCTTGCTCCCTCTTCAGTCGCGGAGCGACTTTCACCCAGAGTAGCCCGGCATTTCAATGCCGGGGCCTTCTGCGCCGCCTCGATACAAACTACAGGAGACACACCATGACCACACTGCCGACACAGCCGTTCGGCCCGGACGCCGTCCCCGTCTCGCGCATTGCCCTGGGGTGCATGGGCCTGGCGGGGACCTGGAACCCCGCCGAGGTCGGCCCCGAACACCGGCGCAAGGCCATCGCTGCCTTCGAGGCGGCGTTAGACGCCGGCATCACGTTCTACGACCACGCCGACATCTACGGCGGCACGGCCTGCGAATCCATCTTTAAAGACTGTCTGGAAGCCGTGCCAGGCAGCCGTGAGCGCATCTTCATCGCCACCAAAGTTGGCATCCGGTCGGGCTACTACGACCACTCGCCGGACTACATCCGCCAGAGCCTGCGCGGGTCGCTGGACCGCATGGGGCTGGATTATGTGGACCTGTATCAGCTCCACCGGCCAGATCCCCTGAGCCACCCCGCCGAAACCGCCGCCGTCCTGGACGAACTCGTGAGCCGGGGGCTGATCAAGACGGTCGGCGTTTCCAACTACTACCCGCACCAGACGCTGGCCCTGCAAAAGTATTTGAAAGCCCCCATCGTTTCCAATCAGATCGCCATTTCCCTCCTGCGCCTCGATCCGATCTACGAGGGTGCGGCGGGCGGCCGGGCGACCAGCGAGGCTGCCACCTGCGACGCGGGCGACGGCGTCCTGGACCAGTGCGAGGAGCTGGGGATCACGCCGCTGGCCTACAGCCCGCTGGGCGGCGGCTGGCTCTCGGGCCGCCGCGAAGTCTCCGAGGACACCGCGCCCGCCGTCAAGCGCGCCCTGGACGCCCTGCGCGAGATGGCCCCGGCCTACGGCGGCGCGACGCCCGGCCAGCTCGCCCTGGCCTGGCTGCTGGCGCACCCGGCGAACATCCTGCCCCTCGTCGGCTCCAACAATCCCGACCACATCCGCGAGGCGGCAGGCGCGGCTTCGATTCAACTTTCCCGCACCGACTGGTACAAGCTCTGGGTCGCCGCGCGCGGCGTCCGCGTCCCGTGAGAGGCCGACGAATTCTGGGTAAGAACGGCAGGAGTGTATCCCGAAAGGAACGACCACATGGACAATGAGACCCTGGAAATCGAGCGCGGCGGCTGGGCCGCCTTTGCGGAAGACTTCAGCAAGCAGCACGGCGGCGAGACGGCCACGCTGGAGTCAATCGGCGCGGATGACGGCGATCAATACCCCGCCGAGAACTTGCCGTTCGTCGGGATGACCCTGGAAAGCAAGGGCAGCGCCGTCGGCTCGCTCATCGTGATGCTGGGCACGGAAGGCGCCGAGCATATCGAGCGCCTCATCGCCGCCCCTAAGAGCCTCCGCGTCCACGTCTCTCCCGGAGGCGAGACGACCCTGGAGATCGAGGCCGACGACGAGCCGACCCTGCTGCTGCACCTCCAGACCCCGAAGGAACTGCCCGCCCCGTAGAAGGCTCGTAGGAGAAGAGCCAGGGCAATTGCATTATGAAGGGCAGGCACGGGGGCCTGCCCCTACGCGCCCCGTGATTGATGGTGATTGTAGGGGCAACCCTCCGTGGTTGCCCTCTGTCTGTCATCGGTTGCCCTCCTTCCTCTCCGTGGTTGCTCTCTGTCATCTATATGCAATCGCCCTGGGAGCAGAGCGGGGCGGCTTGACAAGCCCTGTCAGGGCGGGTATAATCCGCGCGTCCGAAACGGAAGTCGGGAGATGTTTGGGCTAAGGAGGGGTCAATGAGACAGCGGATACTCGCCCTGCTCGCCGAGGGTAAAACGTACAACCAGATCGTCGCCGAACTCGGCTGTGCCAAGTCCACGGTGGCCTATCACGCCAAAAACGTGAAGGAGCCGCCGAACTACAAAGTTCACGACTGGGCCGCCGTGCAGAAGTATTACGACGAGGGGCACAGCGGGCGTCAGTGCATGGCTCATTTCGGCATTTGCCATGCTGTGTGGTATAATGCCGGCAAGCAAGGCAAAATCATTCTGCGTGAAGACCAGCCTATCTCGTTAGCGGTGCTGACGGCGGAAGGGCGGAACACTTCCCGTGCCCACTTGAGATGGCGTCTGCTCAAGGATGGCGTGTTTGACGCAAAATGTGGCGAATGTGAGATAACGGAATGGCGTGGCAAGCCCCTGTCCATGCATTTGCACCACATCAATGGCGTCAAGACCGACAATCGGCCTGAAAATCTACAAATGCTGTGTCCCAACTGCCACAGCCAGACAGAAAATTACTCAGGCAGGAACACGAAAAAGACGAAGGCTAAATTAGTCATTAAGTCGCAATAATTGCCGGATAGTTCAGTTGGCACGAACGCCTGTCTCTGAAACAGGAGGTCCCAGGTTCGACCCCTGGTCCGGCAGCATAAGAAAAATCCCCCCGTTCGAGTTCTCGAACGGGGGATTTGTTTTGCCTGCGCTTACCTCGCCCGGCCCGCGCCGCCGTAGGTGCGCGCGGCGCCCTCGGCGCCCTGGCTGTCGCTCTGCGGGGCGCGCGTGGCGGCCGTCGTCGCCGTTTGCTCCGCCTGGCCGACCCACTGCTGGGTCAGGCGGGCGGCCGTATCGCGCCCGCCCAGGCCGAAGGCCAGGCCCAGGGCCAGAGACAAGGCGGCGACCAGGCCAATGTAGAGGGTGTTGACCACGATCGGCGCGATTCCAAGCTGGTTGACGGCGGCGATGATGGCGAAGGCCATGACGGCCGCCGAGGCCAGCTTCGCCAGCAGGCCGGCGTTGCCCATCCCCGCTTCGGAGGCCGCGCCGCGCACGACGCCGCTGAGGAGCTGCGCCAGGAACGCGCCGACGCCCAGCACGAGCAGGGCGACCAGGATGTTCGGAATGTAGCCCAGGATGCCGTTGACCAGGGCCGTCACCTGGGTCAGCCCGCACTGCTCCGCCGCCATCTCGATGAAGACCAAGCGGACGACCCATTTGACGACTTCGCCGAGGATGTCGCTGGCCTTCATGCGCGTCCCCGCCCGTTGCAGAAAGTCGTTGACCTTGATACGATCCCCCAGCGTATCCAGGTGGGCGGCGCGGGAGCCTTTGACGACCAGCGCGGCCAGCGCGCCGGCGATGATCCAGCCGAGGATCAGAATAAGCAGGGCGCCGAGCACGGTCGGCACGCCGTTGGCGAAACGGTCGAGGCCGGCGGTCAGTCCGTGCCAGAGGCTGTCGGTCCAGGAAGTGATCTGCGTAGGCATGAGGGTATTTCTCCTTGTGAAAGTGAACTTCAACCGCGATTTACCCCCGGTATTGAGGCCGCAAACAAACTTTTGTCCTGTTTTTCTGCTCATAATCAGCGCGAGCAGAAAAATAATTGAGTGCTTGTTCTATTATGGGGACAAATCGGGAAGAAGATGCCGGAGAGGGAGGAGGAGCAGGCGCATGACCCGTCCAGAAGGCCGTGCGGAGCCGGTTCGCGCCGACCAGGCGGGACAGGGCCGAGCGTCGCCGCCAAGTCCAGCAAAAACAAGGGCGCAAACATGCTCCCGGCATGGAACAATAGACCCCTGACCGTGAACGCCTAAAGACGACGAAAAAAAGACGCCGGGAACCTGGGCGGCTTTCGAAACGTCTTGGGAACAGACGCCGCGCGGATGCGGCGCTCGGAGGAGAAGTACTATGCGCCCATATTTCGGCCGCGCCGCCGCGACTTTGCTGCTCTCGTTCAGCCTTAGCCCACTCGCCGCCCAGACGCCGCCCGCCGCCCCCGCGCCGGCGGCGACTCCCACGGCGCCTGCCCAGACGCCCGTGGAAATCCCCGCGGACCTCAACCTCGGCGGCTATCCCGTCCTGCGCCTGCGCGGGACGGCGGGCGGCATGACGCCGGATCAGCGGATCAGCGTCATCCTGGGCCGCATCACGCCGCTGCTGGGCAACCCCGTCATCCTGCCCTCCGACGTTGTCGTCTACCTGCCGCCGGAAAAGAGCCGCTACAACCGCTACCCGGTCATTTACGCCCTGGGCCGCCGGATCATCACCGTGGACCCGGCCACGGTCAAGGCGGCGGGCGGCGGGAAGACGCCGATCCAGGTCGCGACGGTCTGGGCCAAGCGGCTCCAGCAGGTCCTGCCGCGCGTCAACTGGCGGCCTTCCAATGCCCCGGAGCCGAAAATCCCCGCGAACCCGCCGCTCCTCGTGACCAAAGATTTTTCCCAGGTCGGCGGCGACCCTGCGGTGGTGACGCTGCGCGGCAAGGTCATCTTGAGACTACGCGGGTCCCAACTGGGCGGGATGACAGCGGCGGAACGGGCAGATATGCTGACGGCTCGGCTGGCGCATCTGGCGAACCAGGCCGCCGCGACCACCCCGGACGCCGTCCAGGCAGCGGCCCTGCCGACGGGAGACGCCTCCCTCGCCCTGGCGGGAACGACGCTCATTTCCGTCACCGCGCAGGAGGCGAAGGCGGCGGGTGTCGCCCAGCCGCTCCTGCTCGCCCAATCCTGGGCCAAGAACCTGCGGGCTGTTTTGACGCCGCCGGCTCCCGCACTGCCCGCGCCGGCCACAGCCGCTCCCCCGTCCGAGGCTCCTCCCGCCGCTGCCGTGGCCCCCGCATCTCCCTCTGCGCCAGCGCCAAGTGATCCCAAGCCGGCGGGCGGCTAAGAGCAAAAAAGAGGAACCGGCACTGGAAGTGCCGGCCTACTGGTGAATGGAAGTCGCTCCGCGACTGAGGAGTAGCACTCGCGGGCATGTCTTTAGTCGCGGAGCGACTTTCACTGGGAGTAGGCCGGCACTTCCAGTGCCGGCTCCTGGTTTTGTGCCGGGTGCGCCTGCCGGCGCCTGGTCGCTCATAGACGTTTCAAGTTCTCCGGGTTCAGCGGCAGAAGGTCTCCGGGCACAAACAGGCCGTCTTTACGAACCAGGACGTCGTCGAAGTAGACTTCGCCGCCGCCGAACTCGGGGCGCTGGATGAACACCATGTCCCAATGCACGACGGAGCGGTTGCCGTTGAATGCCTCGTCATAGGCCCCGCCGGGCGTGAAGTGGAATGAGCCGGCGATCTTCTCGTCGAACAGAATGTCCTTCATCGGCTGTAGGACGTAGGGGTTGAAGCCCAGCGAGAACTCGCCGACATAGCGCGCGCCCTCGTCGCTGTCTAGAATCTCGTTGAGCGCCGTTTCCGTCCCGCCCGCCGAGGTCGCGCGGGCGATCTTGCCACCCTCGAACGTCAGCGTGACGCCTTCAAAGACCGTCCCCTGGTAGATCGTCGGCGTGTTGAAGGCGATGACGCCGTTCACCGAGTCGCGGACCGGCGCGGTGAAGATCTCCCCATCGGGAATGTTCGCGTTGCCCGTGCAGGGGATCGTCGGGATGTCCTTAATGCTGAATTGGAGGTCGGTCCCCAACCCGGTCAGGCGAACGCGGTCCGTCTTGTCCATCCACTCCTTCAGCGGCGCGATGACCGGGTCCAGCTTGGCGTAGTCGAAGGTGCAGACATCGAAGTAGAAGTCCTCGAACGCCTCCGTGCTCATCCCCGCCTGCTGCGCCATCGAGGGCGTCGGCCAGCGCAGGACGACCCACTTGGTATGGGGGACGCGCGTCTGCGAGTGGACGGGGTTCCACCAGAGGGCGCGCTGGAGCTTCATCCGGTCGTCGGGCACGTCCGACAGTTCCGTGCTGTTCTCCGCCCCGCGCACGCCGATATAGGCGTCCATCTCGGCCATGCGCGCCTTTTCGAATTCGCCCGTCAGACGCATCTGCTCCTCGGTCGCATTCTTGTAAAGGGACCGCAGGACGGAATTGCGCTTGACCGTGACGAACGGCAGTCCGCCCGCCTCGGCGATCCGGTCTACCAGGGTGGTGACAACGGCATCGGGGATGTCGTAGGCTTCCACCAGCACCTTTTCGCCGGGCTGGACGCGGGTGGAATAGCCGACAAGCACATCGGCAAGTTTCGCGACGCGGGGGTCTTTCATAAACAGGCTCCTAATCAGCGGTGTTGGGTACAGTATACCCCGGCGGAGGAACCCGCCCCGGCGAGACGTCCTTCCGCATCGCCGCGATGTCCTTCCGCATCGCCGCGAACCCGGCAACGCCCCAGCGGGCGGCGCGCGGCGTCGGGTGCTCCGTCGTGACCGCAAACCCATGCCGCGCGTAAAATCGCCGTGCGCCGTCGTTATCGAGTTCCGCGTGCAGACAAACAGCGTCACAGCCTGCCGCCTGCGCCTGTCGGCAAACTTCGGCCAGCAGGAGGCCGCCGATGCCCCGTCCGCGCCGGTCCGCCCGGACGGACAGGATGCCCAGGTAGTAGGCTTCGGGCGGCGTCGTGTCGGTGGACCCGCGCAGGTCGAAGACCGTCGGCAGCAGCCGCAGGAGGAACAGCAGGCCGCGCAGGCGCAGCATCAGCCGCCCCACCGTCGGCCAGGCAAGGCGCAGGGCATGGGCAGGCAGGGACGATGCCAGACCGACAACCTCCCCGGCGTGTTCCGCCACAATCACGTTCTCGCGGCTGAACGGAGTGCCGGGCTGGAGAAAGGCCGCCCCGAAGAACCGGACTGCGTCTTCGGGGCGCGGCCCATAGATGCGGTTGAAGAGCTTCGGGCCGACGGCATACATGAGGGCGGCAGCGCCGTCCGCATCGGCAGGCGTCGCGGGCCGCAGAGTGATTGCAGGGGACAAGCCATCAGACATGGCATCAGTATACCGAGTGAGGGAAAGAAATGACGACACTGAAAAGCAAAGTCGCGATCGTGACCGGCGGGTCGCGGGGCATCGGGCGGGCCATCGCCTTGGCGTTAGCGCGCGACGGTGCATCCGTCGTCGTCCACTACCTCCGGCGGCGGGACGCGGCGGAGGAAGTCGTGGCGGCCATCGAAGCGGCGGGCGGCAAGGCGGTCGCCGAGCGCGGGGACATGGGCCGCGTCGGCGATGTCCGCCGCCTGTTCACCCATGCCCTTGATACCCATGGCCGGGTGGACATCCTGGTCAACAACGCCGGGGAAGCCGTCTTCGGCCCCTTGAAAGACGTGACCGAGGCCGACTTCGACCGCCTGTTCGCCGTCAACGTCAAGGGCGTCTTCTTCGCCATGCAGGAGGCCGCCCGGCGGCTGGAAGACGGCGGGCGCATCATCGTCATTTCCAGCGGCATCACCCTCCTGGGCGGCGCGGGCGGGGCGCTCTACGGCGGCACCAAAGGGGCCGTCGAGCAGTTCACGCAGGCGGCGGCCAAAGAACTGGCCCCGCGCGGGATCACCGTCAACACGGTCTCGCCCGGCATGACCGAGACGGACCTGCTGCTGTCCTCTGTGCCCGCCGATGCCCGGCGCGAGATGGCGAAAAGCGTCCCCCTGGGGCGGCTGGGCCGGCCCGACGACATCGCCGGCGTGGTCGCGTTCTTGGCGGGCGACGCGGGCCGCTGGATCACGGGCCAGAACATCCGGGCTACGGGCGGGGCGGCGTGAGGCGTGAGCATAAACCCGGCACTGAAGTGCCGGTCTACTCTGGAATGAAAGTGCCTCCGGCACTGAAGACAAGCCAATGTAGGGGCGCGATTCATCGCGCCCTCTTCTTCATCGCGCCCTCTCCTCAGTCGCGGAGCGACTTTCACTTGGAGTAGACCGGCACTTCAGTGCCGGGGTTCTGTCTCTCTGCCGTACCCTCCTAAAATCCGTGCCGCTTCAGCCACGCCGCGCAGTGCGCGGGCCACGTCCCTAAAATGGGATCGCCTTCGGCCAGCCCGAACCCGTGCGGCCCCTGCTCGTACAGGTGCATCTCGACCGGGACATTGGCCGCGCGCAGGGCCAGCGCCAGCAGCAGGCTGTTCTCGGCGGGGACGCCCGCGTCGTCCGAGGTATGCACCAGAAAGGTCGGCGGCGTGCCGGGCGTGACGTGCAGGTGGTTGGAGAGCGAGGCGGCGAGGTCTTCCGGTGCGTCCGCGCCCAGCAGGTTCTCGCGCGATCCCCGATGGCCGTGCGGCTCTTGCAGGCTGATGACGGGGTAGATCAGGATGGCGAGGTCGGGGCGCGACGAGAACCGGTTCAGCGGATCGGTCGCCTGTGGGTCGCCCGCTTCAAAGTGCGTGGCGAGCGTAGACGCCAGATGGCCGCCCGCCGAGAAGCCCAGGATGCCGATCCGGGCTGGGTCCAGGTCTTCCGCCTGCCCCCGCACGGTCCGCACTGCGCGGGCGGCGTCTTGGAGCATGGCCGGGTGGCGCGAGTGCGGCCCCAGCCGGTAGTGCAGCACGAAGGCCGTAACGCCCAGCCCCGTCAGCCACACGGCGACATCTTTGCCCTCGTGGTCGGCCAGCATCCCGTAGCCCCCGCCGGGGCAGATGACGACGGACGCGCCCGTTTTTCCGCCCCTATTTTGCCCCTCCGGCGGGTCATACCGGGTCAGCGTCGGCGGCGTGACACCCTCGGCAAAGGCCATGCTGCCGGGCCAAAGGGGTTGGGAGATAGGTGTCAGTGTCATGGATGCGGCCTCTTGCACAAGCCCTCTTCCCAGGGCTGAACCCCTGGGCTTTAGCCTGGCAAGCCCCCGCCTGCGCGGGCGCACGAAAGAGTTATGCCCGCGCAGGCGGGGATTTGCTCTGTTACAGCCCCGCCGTTCAGGGCGGGGACTCAGGCCGGCGGCTTGCTATATCCAGCGGGCGTTCGGCCCGAAGTCGGCGCTATAATAATTGCTGACGTGCGTTCCCGGCGGGAAGATCGCATCCAGCGCCTCCCTATCTTCCTCCGTCACGGTGATCCCCAGCGCCTTCAAATAGTCGTCCATCTGCTCCGCCGTGCGCGGCCCGATGATGGGGCTGGTGACGCCCGGCTGCGCCAGGCACCAGGCCAGCGCCATCTGGACGGGCGCGACCCCGCGCCTCTCGCAGAAGGGCAGGTACTTCTCGACGGCGGCCAAAGCGAGATCGTTGTCCCGGTTGTTGAACGCGCCCTTCTCGTAGCGCGCCCCCGCCGGTCGCGCCTGGCCGAGCCGGTATTTGCCGGACAGCAGCCCGCCCGCGATGGGCGCCCAGGGGATCACACCGACCCCATACGTCCGGCAGAACGGCAGCAGCTCGCGCTCGACGCGCCGGTCCAGAAGGTTGTACGGCGGCTGCTCGCAGACGAATCGGTTCAGGCCTAGTTCTTTGGACGCCCACAGCGACTCGACGAGCTGCCACGCCGCGAACGTGCTGGCGCCGAGGTAGCGGACTTTGCCGGCCTTGACGAGATCGTCCAGCGCCCGCAGCGTCTCGTCAATCGGCACCGACGACTGGGGCCGGTGGATCTGGTACAGGTCAATGTGGTCCGTCCCCAACCGCCGCAGCGAGTCCTCGCAGGCTTTGATCAGGTGGAACCGGTGGTTGCCCCAGGCGTTGGGGTCCGCGTCGTCCATCCTGTTGTAGCCCTTCGTCGCTAAAAACACCCGGTCCCGCTTGCCGTCCCGCGCCAGCGCCCTGCCGACGATGGTCTCGGAGACGCCCCGGCTGTAAACGTCGGCAGTGTCCAGGAAATTGATCCCGGCGTCAAGCGCCTGATCAACGATGCCGAACGACGCCGCCTCATCGGCCCCGTCCCCAAAGTTCATGCAGCCCAGGCACAGCGGGCTGACCTGAACCCCCGTCCGCCCCAACGCGCGATAGTCCATGTTTATTCCCCTTGTTCCGGCGGGCACACTACCCGCACCTTTCGCTCGGTCGCAACGATCAGGCGCCCCGGCCACGTCCCCACTGGCTCGGTTTCAAATAGCGTCTTGACGATCTGGAGCAGCGCCAGCCGTCCTGGGTCACGCAGGCGGAGGAGCAGAATGCCGTAATGGGTCCCCGGCACGAACTTGTGGATGTCGGAGAAGTCCAAGTCCTGCGTGATTAGCAGCCGCGCCGCCTGTTGTGCCGCGTCCCAGACCGACGTGTCATCCTGGCCCGTCAACCCTTCCTGCGGTGCTGTGTCCGTGTCGTGCCCCATATCTGATAGAATGGGAACCAATGCCTCCGGCATATTCTCGTCCAGCTTGATTCTCATGCGGCACGGGGCAGGGACAGTTCGGGCAGTCCGCGCAACGGCATATCCTCCTGCGCCGAGGCTGCGGCAAAAGCGATGACGGCCCGCACGTCCTCTTCCGTGACGGTCGGGAAGTCCTGTATTACCTCCGCCACTGTCGCACCCTCCCGTAGACTCGCGAGGATGGTTCGTAAGGTGACGCGGGTCCCTCTAATGACCGTCTCGCCGCCACAGGTTTTCGGGTCACGGCTAAAATGTTGTTGATAGTCCATCGTAAAGTTTCACCCCTCGCTCCAAAATCTCGCTCTCTAAAGATGCGTAGACACGGCTGGCCCAGTCCACCTCCGCCTGTGTCTCCACCAGAATGTCTTTCGGCACACGCAGGTCTCGCAAGCACTGCCGTGCCTGTAGCCCGCGCTCCAAAGGCGACTCATCGCTCTCAGGCACGATGATGAATAAGTCTACATCGCTGTCCTCGTTCGGCTGCCCCCAAGCGTGGGAGCCGAACAGGTATATCTGGCGCGGCTGGAACTCGGCGACCAGCCGCCGGGTCATCTCTTGGAGAATGGTTTCTACTTCTGCAACCATGTGATTCACTCCTGCTGCAAGTCCCGCACCCGATCTGTGTATAACCCCTGATGCCGGCGCTGGGCGTCCACCCAGGAGATGGGGAAGACCTCCCGCCCCAGCAGAACGGCATCAATCGCCGCCCGGACCTGCCGGGCGCAGGTGTTGGGGCCGACGCGCCCGACGCCGGTGCCCAGTCCGGGAAAGGCGATGCTGCCCACATAGTCCGCGATCTTTTCGCCCGCGTATGTCCCCTGAGTGACAACTCCACGCTGATAAAAATCTCTCAATCAGCGGGCTTCTACGCAGTCGCGACTGCGAGGCTCTTTTGCCCAAGAGCACTTATATTGACGGCGGCGTTGGTGTCTCGATCCAACGAGAGGCC
>JAABUX010000708.1_pt1 | contig 54931 bp, 52 predicted proteins | sample 5561851 | NCBI WGS metagenome assembly JAABUX01 (sample SAMN10711883, study PRJNA513361) | rock metagenome | isolation source: Antarctica rocks | place: Antarctica: Victoria Land, Richard Nunatak red sandstone | collected 2016-01-03
TCTTCACCGGCTACCTCGGCGGCGCGATCGCCTCGCACGTCCGGGTCAACGACCCGTTCGTCCCCCAGATGATCATCGGCGTCCTGGTCTGGCTCGGCGTCTTCTTCCGCGACTACCGCCTCCGCCAGCTCGTCCCGTTCCGGACCGGAGGGGGCGGAGCCAAGACCTGACCATCGTGAGCGGGCCAAGAACGCGTCGGGAGGAACAAGCCGGGCAGGGCGAACCGAGGAGCCGCCGCGATGCCCCACCTCGAAGTGATCGTCAATGGGCCACCGATTTCCAGCCAGTCGAAATCCAAGGTAAAACTGCTAACCTGGAAGGCAGTGATTCGATCCGAAGTGGCGAAACATTGGGGTAGTCGGGCACCCCTGACGAGCAAGGTTAGGTGTACGATCCTCTATTTTCACGAGGGCGACACCGCCTCGATGGACGACGACAACATGGTAAAACCGATTCGCGCCGCCATGAATCGACTCGTCTATGAGGATGACTCGCAGATTTGCTATTCGGAAACGATCCAGATCAGCATCGACGCGTCGATGAAACTTCGACGAGCTTCCCTCGCGCTGCTGGCCGCCTTTTCGGTTGGAAACGAATTCGTCTACATCAGGATCGATGACATGCCCGAGACGATTCAATTACCCGAGTGATCTCATGGAACAAGAACTCCTCCGAAGAGTCGCCCAGCAATACCGGGGTGAAGGATTTGATGTGGTCGTTGAACCCCAAGGGGATCAGGTACCCTCGTTCGCCTCGAAGTTCCGACTCGACATGATCGCGACCAGGGGGGACGAAAAGGTCGTGGTCGAAGTGAAAAAGAATCGGAGAGAGCTTGCCAGAGACCCCGAGTTCCTCAAGTTGTCGGAAGTCATCAACGCCCAACCTGGTTGGCGGTTGGACTTGATCATCACCGAAGGAGAAACCTCGGTCGAAAGGGCGTCACTCGAAGCGGAGGAACCTTCGTTCGAGCAGATCATCGGTTCGCTCGACGACGCGGAGGCGTTGATCGAGGTCGCCCCGGTGCGTTTCGCCCTGCTTGCCGCCTGGCCGGCCCTTGAAGCGGCGATGCGGCGCGTTTGCCGCCTTGCGAACCTTCCGGGTCGAAAATCGGCGATGGAGTTGGTCAGCATCCTGTACAGCAATGATTCCTTGACTCGCGAGCAGTGGGAGAAGCTCAGGGACCTGAACAAGATCCGGTCGCAGGTGGTGCATGGGTTTGTGCCAAAGAAGGTCGACCCGGAGATGGTTCGTTATGTCACCTCGACGGCAAGGGAACTGCTCCACGACGAAGAGATTCCTGTTCCCGCTGGGTAAAACAAGAAGTCTCGGACACGGATCGAACCATGCGTTTGGGCCAATGATTCGGTCGCTGGCCGATCGACCCGCCGGGGATTACAATCCTCACGCAGGGCGGCCCGGATCGGGTCAATTTCCCCCTTGCGATGACCTCGCCTCTGGTTTTGTTCGGACTCCTCCCTCATGGCCACGACCTCGCAAGTTCACGCCCACCCTGAGCACCACTTCACGTCCGGGGAGTTCGTCCGAGACGTCGTGATCGGGATGTCCGACGGCTTGACGGTCCCGTTCGCCTTGGCGGCGGGGCTTTCCGGGACGGTCGCTTCGAGCGGGATCATCGTCACGGCGGGCCTGGCCGAGGTCGCCGCTGGGTCGATCGCAATGGGCCTGGGGGGCTACCTCGCCGCCCGATCCGAGGCCGAGCACTACGCCAACGAACTGGACAGGGAGCGCCGCGAGGTCGAGGAAGTCCCCGAGAAGGAGATGCAAGAGGTCAGCGAGGTGTTCCTCGAATACGGCCTGACCGAGACGCAGGTTGCCCCGATCGTCCAGGCGCTCGCCCAGCGCCCCGACGCCTGGGTCGACTTCATGATGCGCTTCGAGCTTGGCCTCGAAGAACCCAACCCGCGACGCGCCCTGACCAGCGCCCTGACCATCGCCGGCGCCTATATCGTCGGCGGGGCGATCCCGTTGGCCCCCTACATGCTCACCCCCTCGGCGCACTCGGCCCTGGTTACCTCGGTCTTGATCACCCTCCTCGCCCTGGTTGTCTTCGGCTACATCAAGGGCCGGTTCACCGGCGCCCGACCCGTCCGGAGCGCCCTGCAAACCACCCTCATCGGTGGGCTTGCCGCCGCCGCCGCCTTCGGGATCGCCAAGGCCATCTCCTGATCGCGGGCGTCGGGTCGAGGTCGGCGGATCTTGGACCGGGAAGGCCGGGGCGATCTGACCACGGCCCAAGGATCACCCCTGATCGCCGGGCGGCCCTCGCCCGGCCTTGACTCCTCCTAGGGTTCCCTCATGCCAACTCGAAGCCGATCTTCGATCACCGCGCTCCTGCTGACGACCTCGTGGTTCGTCGTCATCCTCCCGGTCCTGGCCGATCCCCCTTCCGCCCGGAGCCGCGCCGATCGGTTGAAGGCGGTCCGTCGGTTCGCCTACCAGCTCCAAAAGCTCGACGTGAAGGCTGCGGCGCGGTCCTCCGCCGACATGATCGTGGTCGATCCCCAGACGGACGGTGGTCGGCTCTCGGCCTCAGACATCGGCTCGCTCAAGAAAAAGCCGGACGGAGGCACCCGGGTCGTCCTGGCGTACCTGTCGATCGGCGAGGCCGAGGATTATCGCCCCTACTGGCAAGCGTCCTGGAAGACCAACCCGCCTTCATGGCTGGGCCCCGAGAACCCCGACTGGCGGGGCAACTACAAAGTCCGCTACTGGGACCCCGCCTGGCAGGCGACGATCCTCGGCAAACCCTCGGCCCCGCTCGACCGGATCGTCGCCGACGGCTTCGACGGCGTCTACCTCGACATCATCGACGGCTTCGAGTTCTGGGAAGCCCGAGGCCAGAAGGACGCCCGGACGCTGATGGTCGAGTGGGTCGGGGCGATCGCCGCGCACGCCCGGAAGTCGGGCGCCGGCTTCCTCGTCATCCCCCAGAACGGCGAGGCCCTGGCCGAAGAACCCGGTTACATCGACCGGGTCGACGCCATCGGCCGCGAAGACCTCTTCTTCAACGGCGACAAGCGGCAAGACCCCGGCGCGATCGTCGACGTCCAGGCCGCACTCTCGCTCTTCCTCAACGCGGGCAAGCCCGTCTTCCTGATCGAATACTGCCGATCCTCGAAGAACGCCGCCAACGTCTACCGGAGGGCCCGAGCCTCGGGCTACACGCCCCTCATCACCGTCCGCCCCCTCGACCAACTGATTGTCGCCCCTTGAATCCTCCGCCTCGGTGGGCTATATTTGCCTAGGCGAATGTGAGGGGAGGGATCATGGCCGAAACAACTTCGATCAACGACCTCGACGAATCGACCCGCCTGTTCAAGGCGTTCGCCGACCCGGTGCGCCTCCGGCTCTTGAACCTCCTGGGCGTCGTCGGCGAGGTCTGCGTCTGCCACCTCCACGAGGCGCTCAACCTGCCCCAGCCCACCGTTTCTCGACACCTGGCCTACCTGAGAAAGCATGGCCTGGTGGTTGGCCGCAAAGAAGGGCTTTGGGTCCACTATCGACTCGCCAAGCCCAAGTCCGACCTCCATCGGACCCTGATCGAGTGCGTCGGCAACGGCCTGGGCGACGCCGAGGTCTTCCCGCGAGACCGCGATCGGCTCGCCCGGATCGTGCCTTGCTGTGGGGAATCGTGACGGATTTTTTTCGACCACTATATTCGCCTCGCCCCATGTTGCGGGCGGGCCAACGGAGGTGTTTGATGCGGACTATCGAACTGAAGAACGAAGAAAAGACCTGCTGCGGGCCGGAGTGCTGCGCCCCGGACGCCACCCCCGACCGCGCGATCGACCTGAAGAATGAGGTCAAGTCGCGCTACGCCGAGGTCGCCGAGGGGACCGCCAGTTGCGGGTCGCTCTGCGGCTGCGTCGACAACGCCGAGGGGTTGGCTTTGTCGTTCGGCTACTCGATCGAAGACCTGGCGACCTTGCCCGAAGGCGCGAACCTCGGCCTGTCGTGCGGGAACCCCCAGGCGGTCGCGGCCCTGGTGGAAGGGCAGACGGTGCTTGACCTCGGCAGCGGGGCCGGGTTCGATGCCTTGATCGCCGCTCGCAAGGTCGGGCCGACCGGCCGGGTGATCGGCGTGGACATGACGGACGCCATGCTCTCGAAGGCCCGAGCCAACCTCGAGCGCTCCGGCCTGACCAACGTCGAGTTCCGCAAAGGGGAGATCGAAGCCTTGCCGGTCGAGGCCGACTCAATCGACGTCGCCCTGAGCAACTGTGTCCTGAACCTCGTCCCCGACAAGGATCAGGCGTTCCGCGAGATCCACCGCGTCCTGAAGCCCGGAGGCCGCCTGGCGGTGTCCGACATGGCCTGGGACGTCGAGCCTCTCCGGGAAGTCCGCCTCGATCTCGAAGCCATCGTCGGCTGCATCGGCGGAGCCCTGGTCCTCGACGACTACATCGCCCGCCTCACCCGAGCGGGATTCAGCAGAGTCCAGGTCGACCGCCACCCCGACGCCGCGCTCAAGATGATCGAGGTCTCCGGGATCGCCCCGCCCCCCGGCGCCGAGCACCTTTTGAGCGTCAACATCACGGCGATCAAGTGACATGATTCGAGACCCCGTCGTCCGCTTCCGAGGAGCAGATCGATGAAGAATCCTCTCGGTTCGCTCGTGCCGGTCGCCCTGATCCTGGCCTCGACCGCCGGCTCGGTCCAGGCCCAGGTCGGCGAAGGGCCGTTCGTCGCCGCCCTCCGGCTCGTCCAGCGGTTCGGGACCACCGAGGCCGCCGACCCCCGCAACGACCAGAAGACTAAAGGTGCCTTGTTCAAAGCGTTGGGCAAGGACGGGACTCTCACCTCAAGCGGAGTCCAAGGTTTGATCGACCCCTCGACGTTCTCCAAACTCGCCGGCACCGACTTCCGCCTCGACCCGATCGAGGTCCGCCGGGCGCTCGAAGCCGAGATCCCCGAATCGCGCCGCCGCCTCTTGCCCAGGGTGGCCGAGCACGCCGCGCTGCTGACGACCTCGTTCGACATGATCGACCCAAGCCACCGCGAAGCGGGCCGGGAACTGGTCGAGTGGATCGTCAAGAACCACAAGCCCGGCCAACCGCTCCACGTCACCGTGATCTGCACGGGAAATTCAAGGCGGAGTATCCTGGGATCGACGATGGGCAACATCGCCGCCGCCTACTCCGGCTTTCCCGAAATCCAGTTCCACAGTGGGGGGACCGCCCCTTCGGCGTTCAACCCCCGGACGATCACCGCCTTGGAGGAGGCCGGGATCGAGGTCAAACCGACGGGCGAGCAAGCCCCCCGAGGCGAGCCGCAAACCGCCAATCCGATCTACCAGATCCGATGGGGCCAGCCAACAACGGCTTCGGGCGGCCCCGCCCTCGAAACCACCGAGTGTTCCAAGCTCTACGGCGACCCGACCAACCCTCAGGCCGGTTTCGCTGCCCTGATGGTCTGCGGCGAGGCCGACGACGCCTGCCCCTATGTCAAGGGAGCTTCTGTTCGCGTCTCGATGCCCTACCTCGACCCCAAGATCTACGATGGAGGGGCCTACGAAACCCTCAAATACACCGAGCGCCGCGACGACATGGCCCGCCTGATGCTGATGGTCATGACCCAGGTCCGCCACCGCCTCGCCCGGAACTGAAACGCCATCTCGAACGACGTTGATGGTTCCAACCTGTCATCGACTCTCCAGGAAGGTGAAAACGTGACCTCGGAGGGTGGCGACGAACCGGCGGAAGGATAGGTCCTCGGCTGGTTCGGTGATCGTGGTCGCCTCATCGTTCGTGCTCAGCAGGAAGCAAGCCGTGTCATACAACCGTTCGAGGACCAGGCGTCGGCAAAAAATCTCCGCTCGATCGCTGTATGAGGCACCCTGAAAGGCCAGATCGACCGGAAAATGCGGTTCCTTGTTGGAAACCGCTTTGAACACGCTGGGCTCGTCGCGGAGCAGGAACAGATAGCCGAGCAGCGGACGAGGCGCCGTCCCGAACCGACCTTCCCGATACGCGGTCCACAGGTCGTTCGCATTGCCCAGCGCCTCTTCGGCCCGGTTGTTCAGGTTGTTTCCATACGAACCGCCGATCGACTTGAACTCGAGGGCCATCACCAGTCGCCCTTCGGAGACCACGAGCAGATCCCATCGCTTCGAGGATCGGAAGTAGCCGGGAAGTTCGAGCTTTTGCTTGGTGTAGACCTCGTTTTCTTGGATTCCCAGTTCAATCAACAAGTCTTTGACGAGCAGTTCGAGTGCTCCCATGTGGCCGCCGCCGGTCACATCGCCCCGGCTCCCCGCATCGATCTTGCCCGCCTCGGCCTGTTTTTCGCGCTGTTTGAGCCGACCCGTCCAGATGTATTGAATAGCGTCTCGGTAGCGGGCGTCAATGTCCATTGGCATTCAATTCCTCCGCGTCGACCTGATAGACTTCGAGCGAGATGGCGGTGGCGAGCGCTCGATCGCGATCGAGGAATGCCTGGGTCAGCCGCTTCGCTTGCTCGAAAGAGATAGCTTCTGGGCTTGGGACGCGGATGCGTCGGAGGTATTGGGCCTGGAACCGCAGGTAGCCACCTCGCATCCGGATGCCGTAGGCTTCGACGAAGAGTTGCGCCACCGACGACAACAAGAGCCCGCCGAGGACTTCCAGATCCCACCGATCCGAGATGATGTAGTACAAGTTGTGGTGAGGGTAGGTCTGCCCTCGGTCGAGCGTCGGGTTGAAGCGGTCTTTGATGTCGGGGATGTAGAGTTTGGCCCGAGCGGTCAAGTCGAGGTTTACGCGGTCGATCGTCCGATACCAACCCCGAGGATTGCGCTCGGCGACGTTCCGCTTCTTGATCGGACCCTCGTGTTGTTCGAGATAGGCGAGCAATTTGGGAAAGTCGTCCAGTTTCACCAAACCGTGGGGTTGCCAGGGGTTGATCAGGTAATGGTCCGACCAGACGAATTGGCCGGTCGCGGTGTCTTGCGCCATTGCCAGGGGCAACAAGCGAGATTCCTCGACGATCTCGCAATCTTTCGTGATGAAAACCTGGTCGAGGCCGGTTGCCACGCCGATTCCGACTTTCGTCCCCGTCGCATCCGACTCGAGCGGCCCGAACCGATCTTCGAGGCGACGAATCAAAGCAAGGCGGCGGGGGGAATGGCAAGGCCAGGGGTCCGAGCCGGTGAACCAGCGATCCACCACCGCCACGGTCAGCCCTCCAGGTCCGACGCTCGACGGTCCGAGCGTCGAAGATCGGAGCGACTCCGCTAATGAGCCGACGGCCGCCGACCCGGCTTCGAGCGAGGCACTCGCCACCACCGCGCGTGTTTGCGCCCCTCGACGGATGATGGTGATCGCCGGGTAGGCGCTCACGTCGTCGTCGAAGGCTTGGGCATTGTGCATCTCCACGACGATCTCGACGCCAAACCGGGCCGTGATCATCCGCCTCAGCTCGGCGCCATACTGGTTGAACATCCAGCGATCCGCGCAGATGTAGGCGCAGACCCCGCCTGGGCTTAATTGTCTCAGGGCCGCCTCGAAGAATGCGACATAGAGGTCGGCCCGCCCTCGCATCGTCGGATAGAGGTCGCGGTAGAGGCTGGCGGTCTCCGGTGGGATCGCTTCGAGCCGGATGTAAGGTGGATTACCGATGACGTACGTCGCGTCGGGCTGGCGAGCCACTTCGAGCAGGTAGTCGCCCGAGCGGACCCACCCCTCGGTTAGTGCTTCGGCGACTGGTCGGCTGATTTCTTGTTCCCCAAGAAACTTCACGATGGCCCGTTTCGCGACCTCGAAGCTTTTCTCACTCAACTCGTAGGCTAGCAATGAGGCTTTGCTGTCACTCAGCGGTCGGTTCTGGCGGACGCAAGATGCGACCAGCCGCCGAACCATAGGGACGAGGAATGCCCCCTCACCGGCCGCAGGCTCGACCGCCACGGCATCCACCAGGTTGGCTTCGCTCGAATATCCGGCCAGGTCCAGCAAAAGCTCGACCACCCAGGGCTTCGTGTAAACGACTCCCTTCGGGTCCGCGACCGAGACGGGTTTGATGGCTTCGAACGGAAGCAACGGTTGACGCATCGCCATAATCGCAAAATCATCCGGGCCGGGGCCGATGGGATGGGGCCGAGTCGATCAAACCCTACCTCCCGGTCGGTCGGTCGTCCAGGGCGATCAGGATGTTGAAACTTCGACCTTGGGCAACTCAAGAGGCGTCTTCCCCCGTCCGATTTCGCGATTCCGCCTCCAATGCAAGGAGCTTTCGTTTCCGGTCCGACCCCCAGCGGTATCCGCCGAGGTCGCCTCCTTGGCGGATGACCCGGTGACAAGGGATGACCACTCCGAGCTGGTTCGCCGCGCAGGCGCCCGCCACGGCCCGGGCGGCGCTGGGCTTGCCGATGGTTTGGGCGACCTCGGTGTAGGTGGCGGTTTTTCCGAGGGGGATGGCGCGGAGCGCTTCCCAGACCTGCCTCTGGAACGCGGTCCCCTGGATGTCGAGCGGGATGGTGAAGCCGAGGGTGGGGGTTTCGATCCCCCGGATGATCTCGGCGACCCAGCCCTGGAAGTCGGCGTCCTCTTTGGCGATCTCGGCGTTCGGGAACCTTGAGGAGAGGCTGGAGCGGAGGGCGTCGGGGGCGGCGGCGAACTCGATCAGGCAGACCCCTCGGTCGGTCGCCGCCACGAGGACCCAGCCGAGGTGGGACTCGGCGACGGCGAAGCGGATCGACCTCCCGGCGCCCCCTTTCTTGAACTCGGTGGGGGTCATCCCCAAGGTGTCGCCCGCGACCTCGTAGCAGCGACCGCTCGAACCGTACCCCGAGCCGTGGATCGCCCCAGTCACGGTCCCGTTTCGCGCCAGCCCTTCGCGGAACCGCCGAACCCGGACCGAGTCCGCATACGCCTTGGGCGTGACGCCGACCGTCCGCTTGAAGACCCGGTGCAGGTGATCCGGGCTGAGGCCGACCACCCAGGCCAACTCGCGGAGGCTGGGGGGCCGGCTCGCCCGGTCGATCCACTCGCAGGCCCGGACGACGGCGGCGACGCACGAAGATTGGGGCGGCTCGGCGTCGCCGGGTCGGCATCGCTTGCAGGCCCGGAAGCCCGCCCGCTCGGCCTCCTCGACCCCTCGAAAGAAGACGACGTTCTCGCGGTTGGGCAGGCGCGACGGGCAGGACGGTCGGCAAAAGATGCCCGTCGTCTTCACGGCGTAAAGGAAGTCCGGCTGGTCCCGCTTGACTCGATGGACCACGGCGTCCCACCTCTGCTCGTCGGTCGCGATCGGCCAGGTCATCGGCGTGTTCCCCATCATGTTCGGTCCCGCCTCTCGAATCCGGGTCCGCCCGGTCGTTGCCCGAGATCACTCACTCGACAGCCATCCTAGCCCCTCGGGCGACCCGCGAAACTCCGATCCTTGCGGTCCAATTCGGGATCGGGGTCTTGCCTCCAAGCCTCATCCTGGGAAGTCATCGCGGGGGATAGATCGCCGGGAGCGAACGATTCGCCTCGATCTTTTTGCCCAAAATCGTCCGGATTCTCCTGAAAGTATGCTAAGGCCGCGGCGCCAAAACGATAGTAAACCCTCGACGGCTCGATCGTTTCCGATCGCTCCCTTCCCTCAATCGCTTCGCACCAAAGATTTCCAAAGGGTCCAAGCCAATGCCCGTCACCTCCGAAGCCCGGATCGCCGCCAACCGACTCAACGCCCAGAAGTCCACCGGCCCGAAAACCACCAAAGGGAAGGAACGATCGCGGGCCAACGCCGTCAAGCACGGCCTGACCGGCGCGGGCGTGGCCCTCCCCGTCGAGGATGCCATCGAGGTCGAGCATCGCTTCCTCGCCATCCAATCGGAGATGGCCCCTCAGACGGTGATCGGGGTCTATCTGGCCCATCAGATCGCCCTGATGACGGTGCGTTGCCAGCGCGCCGCCCGCCAAGAAACCGCCGCCTTGGCGATCAAGGTCCGCCACGCCGCCGAGGAGTTCGACGAGAAGAGAAACGGCGAGGCCGACCACCTCATGGGCTGGATCGGCAACGAGCCGGTCAGCTACCGCCGCAAGCTGATGGCCATGCCCGAAGGGGTCGACCGCCTCATCGACGCCCTGCTCGGCTTGAGGTCGGAACTCGACCGCGAGGGGCAGCTCTTCTGGGACTACAACCACATGAGCAAGATCGAGGCGTACTTCGGGCGGAGGGAACTCGACCTGCCCCCCTCGCGCGGTTACGTCCTGTCCAAGGCGATCGGCGGCGACTACAAGCGGCTCGACCCCCAAGAGATCGCGCACTTATCCACCGACAACGAGAAGCGGAACTGGGCCTGCGACGAGATGATCGTCTACATCGACGCCGAGGTCGTCCGGCTTCGCGCTCATCGGGAGACTTTGGATCACGAGGCGATCGCGCTGGATCGAGCCGAAGCCGCCGACCGCGCCCTGTTCGACCCGAGCAAGGAGGCGACCTTGGCCCGGAAGTACGAGGCGGCGGCGACCCGCGAGTTCTACCGCGCCCTCCGCGAGTTCCGCGAGGTCGAAGCGACCGGCGAGTCCGAGGCGATCGAACCCGCCGAATCTACCGAGGAAGCCATCCGCTCAGGCGATTCGGCCCCCGCGCCTCGACCGAAGATTGAGCCTAAACCAGAACCCGAAAATGACTTAAGCGATTCATTGGGTTCGTTTGGGGAATCGACTCCGGACGACCCCAGCCCGGCCGATCCGGTCGTCCCGGCGAGCCGACCGGGAGGTCGGAATGACCGAGATCAGGCCACGGAGTCGAGGGTTTCCGGGGTCGGGACGTCGGCCAGCCTCAAAAATGCCTCGGGGGTTGTGAGTTGACGGTGGGTCACCCGGTTCCGGCCCGAGGCTTTGGATTGGTACAAGGCGACGTCGGCCGACTCGATCAGGTCGAAGGCGTCGGTGATGTCGAGCCCCGAGGTCGCGACCCCGAAGCTGGCGGTCACGTCGCGGATCGGCCAGGGGTATTCGGCGATGGCGGACCTGAGCCGTTCGGCCACGGTCGAGCCGGTCTCGGCGTCGGTGTCGGGCAAGAGGATCATGAATTCCTCGCCGCCGTAGCGGGCCACCAGGTCGAAGGGGCGGACGTGGTCGCGGAGGATCGTCGCCAACGACCGGAGCAGGTCGTCGCCGACCCTGTGCCCATGCTCGTCGTTGAACGACTTGAAGTGGTCGACGTCGATCATCACCACCGAGAGCGGCCTCTGCTCGGTCGAGGCGGCCGAGAAGGCGACCTCGAAGAATTCCCGGATGTGGCGTCGGTTTTTCAGGCCCGTCAACTCGTCGGTTTCCGAGAGGTCGGCCAGGTGGATGTTCGCCCGCCTCAACTCCTCGCCTTCCGCCGTGAGGCTCCGGATCAACCCGCTCGCCGCTTCGAGCCGCTTTTGGAGCTCGCCGAAGCGTTCCTCCCAGTCGGGGTTGCCGGTCAGGGCCAGGTTGGGCCGGGCCTCGGTGGGGGCCAGAGTCTTGAGGAAATGGGCGACCACCGCCGGGTCGAGGTGCGTCCCGGCGATCGACCGGAGGTGGTCGAGGACCTCGGGGTCGGACCACCCCTGGCGGTAAGGTCGGTCGGACCGGAGCGCGTCCCAGATGTCCACCACGGCGAAGATCCGGGCCGCCAGCGGAATCTGCTCGCCTTGAAGCCCCCGGGGGTAGCCCGTCCCGTCCCACTTCTCGTGGTGGCAGTAGGGGATGTCCATCGCCGGCTTCAAGAACGAGATCGGGGCCAGCCACTCATAAGCATAACCGGGGTGGAGCTTCATGATTTGCCACTCCTCCTCGGTCAGCTTGCCGGGCTTGAGGAGGATCGCGTCGGGGATGCCCAGCTTGCCGATGTCGTGGAGCAGGGCCCCTCGCCTCATGTGGGTCAGCTCGTCGGGGCCCTGGCCCATCGACCGGCCGAGCTTGATGGTCATCTCGGTGACCCTCCGGGTGTGCCCCTCGGTCTCCTTGTCGCGGAGGTCGAGCGCCCTGGCCCACCCTTCGATCGTGGCGTCGTAGGCCGCGACGAGGTTGGAGTGCGACCGCTGCAAGTCGCGGAGCAGGTGGGCGTTGTCGACGGCGATGGCGGCCTGCCCGGCCAGGGTTTCCAGGAACGAGAGCCAGTCCTGGTCGGCCTCGAACGGCTCGCGGTGGAACACCTCGAGGACCCCCCGGACCTGCCCCCGGGCCACGAGCGGGACGGCGTGGTAGGCCACGAACCCCTCGCCGGAGATCAACTCCTTGCGGACGATCCGGACGTCGGAGCGCGACAGGTCGGAGACCGCCACCGGCCGCTGCTCGGCGACGGCCCGCCCGGCGCACCCTTCGCCGGCCCTGAGCTGCGAGGCGACGATCTCGCCGGTCCGGAACCCCTTGCCCGCCGCGTAGGTCAAGACTTGATTATGCGAGTCGCCCAGCAAGATCGAGGCGGCCTCGACCCCAAGCTGGGTCTGGACCTGGTCGAGGACGATCCCCAAGGTCAAATTCAGGTCGAGGCTGGCGGAGATGGCCACGTCGATCCTCCGGAGGGCGTCGAGCCGGTTCAAACGCTGTTCGAGCTGGGCGTTCAGGTCGCGGATTTCAAGTTCGGCCTCCATCCGCTCGGTCAGGTCGCGGATTTCGAGTTGGGCTTGCTTCCGCTCGGACAGGTCCAGCATCGCGCCGATGACCCGGACGGCCCGCTTGTCGTCGTCGCGGAGGATATACCCCCGGTCGAGGAGGTGGACGATCGAGCCGTCGGGGCGGCAGGCCCGGTACTCGGCCGACCAGACCTGGACGTCGCCTTCGAGGGCGGCCTGAAGCCCGTCGCGCATCCGGTCGCGGTCGTCGGGGTGGACCTGGTTTTCCCACCACTGGCGGTCGTCCCCGACGGCCTCGGGGCCGGACCCGATCAGGGCGAGGACCCCGTCGCTCCAGGACACCGAGGCCGAGGCGATGTCCCAATCCCAGATCACCTCGTTGGTCGCCCTGGTGGCGAGGAAGAACCGCTCCTCGCTCCGCCTGAGGTCCTCCTCGGTCCGCTTCCGGACGATCCCGACGCCGATCGCGTTGCTGATCGGGTCGAGCTGGGCGAACAGGACGTCGGTCAGCGTCCGCCTGGAGAACAACGCCATGACCCCGACGACCCGGTCGTCGACGATCAAGGGGAAGCCCATGAATGTCGCCATCCCTTCGCGAGCGGCCCAGTCCTGGTCGCCGATCCGGGGATCTTGGGAAACGTCGTTGATCAGGAACGGCCGCCGTTCCGAGGCGATCTGGCCGATCTTGAACCGACCGACCGGGATTCGCGAGTGGGACCCGTCGATATGAGTATACATCCCCGCGCTCGCCTGAAGGACGAGGGTGTCCGACGCCTCGTCGAGCGTCCAGACGCGGGCGAACGCCACGTCGAGGTGCTCGACGAACGCCCCGACGCAGCCCCGGAGCGCCTCGTCCAGCGTCGCCCCGCCGGTCATCGAGGCGCCGACCTCGGCGGCCAGGGTCGCCACGCGGGTCCGCTGGATCAAGGCCGACTCGGTCCGGCGACGGACGGCGACCTCGTGCCTGAGCGAGTCGTTGGTCGTCGCCAGCTCGCGGGTCCGCTCGGACACCCTGGCTTCCAACCGGTCGTTCATCGCGATCAACGCCGCTTCGGACCTCTTCCTGTCGGTGATGTCGCTCTCGATGGCCATGAAGTGGATCAACGTCCCGTCGCCATCGAAGATGGGTTGCGCATCGATGTGGACCCAGTAGGAATGACCATCCCGGGCGTAGTTGAGGATATCGGTCTGGAAACCTTCGCCCCGGGCCAGGTGGTCGCGCATCCCTTGGGCGGCGACCGGGTCGGTCCCGGGACCGTGGAGCAAGCAACCCGGCGACTTCCCCTCGACCTGCCCCGGCGAATACCCGGTCATCCGCGTGAAGCCATCGTTGACCCACTCGATCCGCCCCCGGGGGTCGGTCAGGATCACGGCGTTGTCGGTCCGGGCGGCGATCATGGCCAGTTTCCGAGCCTCCAGCTCGCTCCGACGCAGCTCGCTCTCCACCTGCATCCGCCCCCACATCTCGGTCTGGAGCCTCTGGTTGAGCCGGTTGACGTCGGTCAGCTTCAAAGCCTTGGGCACGACCCGGATCGCCAAGGCGACGGCGACCCACGAGATGATCGCGGTCAGGGCCTTGACCACCCCGGTCAGCCGGTCAACCGGGTACCGGAAACTGATCGCCTCGAAGGCGTGCTCCAGACCACAAAACAGGACGAATACGCAGAAGACGCCGAACAACCAAGGCATCGGAAAAGAGCGGCGACGGACCAGGAAGTAGACGATCGCCAGGGGGACCGCGAGGAAGGCCGCGAAGATCGCCAGGTCCGAGACGATGTGCAGCCAGCCCAGCCCTTGCGACCATCGCCCGCTCTGCCACCGCTGGGGCAAGCCCGAGGTGTCGAGCAGCCCGAACCAGGTGTTGACCCCGCCGGCCATCGACGGGAAGAACGACCCGACCAGGACCATCGAGCCGATCTCGGGCGAGGAACCAAACGTCGCGGGGGGATTCATTCGATCTCCAAGGACGCCAACCGGCAAGGGCCGCCGATGGGAGTCCACCTGTTGTTTCATGCCCGAGACCGACGGGTCCAGGGGATCAGGTCGAAATCGCCGGCCCTGCCGAAAAGCGAGGTGGGCGATCGACCGATCGGCCGAGGCCCTTCCGAGTGCCTGCATGCTTGAACCTTAGGTCCCGTGCCGAAACTCGTCAATCAATTCCAAACGTTCGATCGTCGGTCGAGGTGACGCCGAGGGCGGGGGTTGTTTCGCCGAATCCACAACGAAAAAAGGGCGGCGCGACTTTTCGTCACGCCGCCCCGATGTTGGGCTGGCCCGCTCGATCCGGTCCGACGACCGGGTCTGGTCGCCTCGGTCAGCTCCGCCGAGCGACCTGGTTGCTGACGGTCTCGGGGGCTTCGGGCGACTGCCAGTCGAACCAGCGGGGGTCGAAGTCGATCCGACGCTTCTGCCTCATGGCGAGGTTGCTGGTCAGGGCGATCACGGCGTCACCTAAGGCGACTTCGCCTCGGCAGCGGGGCTTGTGGTCGGGGTCGCCGTGGAAGTCCGAGGCGTTCCCGTGGCGGATGCAGTAGGCGAAGTGTTCGAGTTCTTCGCGGTAGCCCCGAGACGGGTCGGCGGTGGCGAGCCCGCCGTAGCTCGAAGCGGCCGAAGGGCCTGCGGCACTGGGGCTGGCCTCGACGGTCGGCTTGCCCGCCGCCCCCTTGGGCTCGACGGTGACGACGGTGGCCTTCGCCCCGCCGCCGCCCTTCCAGGTGTTCCGGTCGATCTCCTTATAGAGGAGGATCTCCTTCTCGCCTTCGACGATCATCGTCCCCCGGGTCCCCATCAACTCTTCGCCGTAGTTCTCGAACTGGTTGGTGGTGATCGAGGAGTACGACACCACGACCCGGTCGTTGCCGTTCTCGGTCTTGCCGGGGAACTCGAAGTTGACGAAGACGTGGTCGTCGACCTCTCGGCCGTCGGTGTAGAAGAAGGTCCCGCCGATCCCGGTGACGGCCAGGGGGTGCTTCTTGCCGAGGAAGATCGAGCAGGCGTCGAGCTGGTGGCTCCCGAGTTCGGCCATCAGGCCGGCTCCGGTCCGGTTGTAGAGCCTCCAGCGGATCATCTCGTCGAGGCTCTTGTAGCCGAACTTGGCGAAGTCGATGTTCTTGTCTTCGGGCAAGATGTCGGGCTTCCAGCTATCGAAGTAGAGGACGTTTCCGACCTTGTCCTTCTTGTAGACGGGGATGCCCTTGTCGTCGTAGACGAGCTTGCCGTCGGAGTCTTTTTCGATCTGGGGGTTGGCGTTGTTGCGGTGCCACAAGGCCCGGATGTGGCGGACCTCTCCGAGGTGGCCCTCCTGGACCATGTAGTTGGCGTTGTCGTACAAGGCCGAATAATGCCTCTGGTGGCCGATCGCCAGGAGCCGGTTGGTGTCGTGCGCCGTCTTGACCATGTCCTTGCACTGGGTGACGGTGTGGGCCATCAGCTTTTCGCAGAAGACGTGCTTGCCGGCCTTGAGGGCCTTGATCGTGACGGGGGCGTGGAGCCAGAGCGGCAGGGCGATGACGACCATCTCGACGGCGGGGTCGGCGAGCATCTCATCGACGTCGGCGTACCTCTTGAGCTTGTCGACGTCGGCCTGCGAGTAGTCCTTGTGCTTGGAGAACTCTTTGATCCCTCGGGCCAGTTGCGACGGTCGGGCGTCGCAGAGGCCGATGTAGTCGACGTAGGCCCGGTTGTGGTCGTGGATCATGGCCCCGCAACCTTCGTTGCCGGTCCCGATGATGGCGGCCTTGACGGGGGGCTTGTCGCCCATGCTCTGGTAGCCGAAATAGAATGCACCCAGCGCCGGGGCGACGGCGGCGGCCTTGAGGAAGTCGCGTCGGGTCGAGCCGATCACCTCGTTGGCGTTGGCCTTGCCCAGGGCTCGTTGTTCGGGGGTCAGGTTCAGCATCGTTGATCAGCTCCGAATGGAAGTTTGAGGTGGATAGTTATCAGGGATTGCAAATTCCAGATTGCAAATCGCAAAAGAATCGAGGCTCACAATCTTCTTGCGTTATCTTTCCTGCAATCTGCAATCTGCAATCATCAGCGGTTCTTGAATTTCCGGCGGTCTTGCGGTTGGGGTCGGTCTTCCTGGGCGGCCTTGCGTTCGAGGTCGGCGATCCGGTCGGCTTCGCGTCGGGCGTCATTCCGACCGATCCAGCCGAAGAGGAGCGAGTCGAGGCCGATCCAAAGGCCGTTTGGGGTGGCGGCCAGGGCGAGCAGGGCGATCAGCTCGACCAGGTTCTTGTTGACGTAGCGGTAATGCCCCTCGGTAATCCCTTCGGGTAGGCCGGGCCAGGGGGGCATGCTCAGGTAGAAGCTCAACAGGTAGGTCGCCCCGCCCAGCGCCGCCGCCGGGGTGAATAGGCCCAGCAAGAGGCAGAAGCCGATCGAGGTCAGGCCCCACATCGTCGACCGGTCGAGCCAGTCCATCTGGGTCCAAGGGGCTTCATATTTGCCCGCCTCCTTGGTCTGGTCGGGGTTCGCCAGGGCAACCAGCGAGTCCCTCAAGGTTTCGGTCCAGGGGTCGACTTCCTTGACCAGATCCTTGCGGTCGGCCTCGGCGGTCTTCCGGTCCTTGATGGCGTTTTCCAGCTCGTAGGACATCGCGTTGGGGTTGCGCTCGATCGCCTCGACCTCGGCCAACTCGTCGAAGTACTTACGGATGCGTTCGCGGTTTTCGAGCGACTCGAACCACTCGTCGGCGACCTTCGAGCGGTCCTTGACGATCGTGTCGGCCTTCTGAATCTGCGAGGCGTCGAAGCCGTAATGCTTCACGACCCGGTCTTCGATCCCCTTCCACCTTTCCTTCATCTTGTCGGGGTTGAGCTTATCCCGACTGTCGACGTCGGGGATCATCCCCCGGAAGATGTGGGCCATCGGCCCGCTCGACGCCCTGAGGTACGGTTCCGAGGTGAACACGGGACCTTCGGGCACCGGGAAGATCCTGGCCAGGACCGACGCTTTGCCTTCGGGCGTCGAAAGGATTTTCAAGGTCCCTTCGTACAGGAAGTGCCAGCCGATCGCCGTCCGGAGCACGATCAAGAACAAGGCCCCGAAAAAGCCGGGGTAGTAGCGTCGCAGGGCGGACAGGGGAACCCTCCTTCCGGGATCAAACAGGTCCAATCAAGCCCGAGTCGGTCCGGGCGAATAATCGGCGGTGGTCAGGTGGAACGGGACGACTCGGGCCGACCCGCCGGGTCCGCCTCGATCGACGAACAACGCGGCGACCTCGGGGCGATCGGCCAGGATCGGGGCCGACTTGTCGGGGCCGAGCAGGTAGAACGCGGTGGACAGGGCGTCGGCCTCGGCGGCGGTGGGGGCCAAAACCGTGACGCTGGTCGAGGCCCCCTGGGGCGGCTCGCCGGTCCGCGGGTCGATGATGTGGCCGAAGGACCGTCCCCCGGCCTCGAACCGCTGGAAGCTTGAACCTGACGTGGCCATCCCCCGGTTCCGGAGGTGGATCGTCCCGAGCGAGTCGTCCGGGTGGTCCGGGTCGGTCAAGGCGACGGCCCACCGCCCCCCGAAGTCATCCGGCGGCGAGCCGAGGGCGAACAGGCTCGACCGGCCGCCGTGGATCAACGTCGAGGTCGGCCACCAGTGGCTCCGGATCACGTCCACCGCCCGGTCCACGGCGTACCCCTTGCCGATGCTCCCGAAGTTGAGCACGACGCCGGGTTTGCGAAACCGGACGGTTTGATTCTCAAGGTCAAGCTCGACGAGGTTCGATCCCGTCCGGCTCCGAGCATCGGCCAAGGTAGCGACGTCGGGCACTCGCTTCGGCCCCCGGGTGAATCCCCAGGCCAACGACAAGGCCCCCGCCGTCGGGTCGAACGCCCCGCCGGTCGCCCGGTTGATCTCGATCGCCCGCCTCAAGACCCGGAAAAGGTCTTCGCCGACCCGGACCGGAGCCAGATGCGCCGAGGCGTTGACCTCGCTGACTTCGGACGAGTCGTCATAAACGGTCATCCAGGCTTCGATGGCTTCCACGACGTCCAGGGCGCGGGTGGCCAGGTCGACGGCCCCCGGCACGCCCGAGCCGACGCGGACCTCGAAGTACGACCCCATGAGCGGTCGGCTGGCATTGATGATACCGCCCCGAGCGGCTGATTCGTTCCGGTCCGAGGCCGAGGTCGGGGCCTGCGGCATGGCGTCGGGCGCGGCGGTCCCTGTCGATCCGGTCCGGAACCGGAACAGGTCGCGCCGGTTGACCGGGCGAGGGGGAGTTCGGTGCTCGACGCCGTCCGGCTTCATGGCGCGGGGACCCTTGGAGGTCAAACGAGAGAAATGAGGGGACGAACGGACTGGTCCAGGATCGGGGTCACGCTCGCCTTTGGATCGTCTGGCCGCTCGGGATCGAAGGGGTCGGTGCGAAGGCCAACGTCGATTCACCTTCGCGGAGCGGTGAGCGCAGGTTCCAGTATACCCGATCCCGCCCGGTCGGGAAGGGGCTGGCACTCGGTCGATCGACCAACTTGGCCTACATCCGAGCGGTCTCGAGGGGTAGAGTGACCGGCGCAACTTCTCCGTCGTCGAACGAGCGACATCGGGCCGTCGGTTCGGCCCGGCCCTGACCTGGAATCCCCCCCGTGACTCGATCGGTCGGAATTGGTGAGCCGAAGCCTCGCGGTCGATGGCTGAGGTCGGTCGCTTGGTGTTGCCTCCTGGCAACATTGGCGGTCTGGCCGCCCGACCGCCAGGCCCGGCCGCATGCTCGGGCCTCGCGGGTTGACCCGGCCCGGCGTCGGCCCAACCTCCTGATCCTGGTCGGCGACGACCACGGCGGCGGTCGGCTCGGGATCGACGGCGACCCCCAGAAGGCCACGCCTCGGATCGACGGGCTGGCTCGGGCGGGGGTCCGGTTCGACCGGGCGTTCTGCAACGCCCCGCTCTGCTCGCCGAGTCGGCAGTCGTTCATCACCGGCAAGATGCCCCACGCCGTCGGCGTCACCCGCCTGACGACCTCGATGCCCGACGACGCCCTGACCCTGGGCCACTGGCTCGGCGACCTCGGCTACGACACCGCCGCTTACGGCAAGATGCACTTCAACCCCCGGAGCGGGGGCGACGACCGCCACGGCTTCTCCGACCGGCTCGACACCGACGACTGGTCACGATGGCTGGCGGCCCACCCGCCGACCGGGGGCGACCGGCGGGCGCGATGGCGACCATTTCGGACCCCGCCCCAAGCCTGGCTCAACGCCGAGACCCGGTCGTTCGGCCTCCCCGACGACGCGATGGAGTCCTCCTTCTACGTCCGCCAGGCCGAGGCGTTGTTCAAGGCCCATCAAGCCAAAACAGGCAACCCGCGTCCGCCTCCTTTCACCCTCCTGATGGGCTTCGACAACCCGCACGCCCCGTTCAAATTCCCCGACGATTGGCCGGAAAAAGACCGATACCGGCCCGGCCAGTTCCCCGACCAACCCCTGACCGACCTCGACCGCGCCCAGCAACCCAAGGTCTTCGCCGGTTTGACCTCGGAGGAGAAGCGGGGGATCGCCGCAAGTTATTACACGTCGCTGGCCTACCTCGACCGCCAGGTGGGCCGGGTCCTCGACGCCCTCGACGCATCAGGGCTGGCCGATGACACGTTGGTGGTCTACCTCGGCGACAACGGCTACCTGCTCGGCGAGCATGGCCGGTTCGAGAAGCATTGCCTCTACGAAGAGGCCGTCCGGGTCCCCCTGATCCTCCGATGGCCCGGCCACTTGCCCGAGGGTCGGAAGGTTTCGAACCTGGTCGAGCTGGTCGACCTCGTCCCGACGGTCCTGGACCTGCTCGGCCTCCCGCTCCCGCCGGACCTCCACGGCCGGAGCCTCAGGGATCTCGCCCAAGGGCGACCCGGGGCCACCGGGCGCGACGTGGTGGTCAGCGAATACCTCGAAAACGAGGAGGCGATGGCCCGGTCGGATCGGTATAAGCTGATCGTCGCCGCCGGGGGCCGGAAGCGGCTCGACGGCTACGCCCCGTCGGTCCCCACATTTGGCCCCTCCGAGCGCCTCTTCGACCTCCAGGCCGACCCCGGCGAAACTGCCAACCTGGTCGACCGCCCCGAACTCGCCCCGGTGGCCGCCGACCTCCGCCGCAAGCTCCTGGACCGGCTCCGGACCACCCGAGGGCCAAGGACCGCCGTGCCCGCCACCTTGACCGACGCCGAGGCCCTCCGATGGTGCCTCACCCCGCAAGATTGACCTGTTGGCCAAACCGAACCGACCCGCTTACAATCGAGTCGATCCGACCACACCCAACCTCCCCGAACCGAGCGAATCCAGCACCCATGCGGTTGTCGACCTTGACGTTCCTCATCCTGGTCCTGGCGGTCGTCTTCGCCCTCCTCCGCGACGAGGTCGGCCGGGTCGGCGTGATCGTCTTCATCACCGGCCTGGCCGTCACGGTCGGCGGCGTCACCGCGATCATGGCCCTCTTCCAGACCATCGGCGCCTTCGGCGAGGCCCAGACGGTGTACGCCCACGTCGAAGCCCTGGCCGCGACCGCCGTGGTCCTCGTCGTCTCGTCGTTCGGCCTCCTCGCGGCGATGTTCGCCGGGGCCTACCTCGTCCAGATGGCGGTGCCTTGACCCGATCCGTCAAACTTCTCGGGTCGGCGCCTCCGACAGTCGTTCCGACGCCCGGAAGATCCCCAAGCGAAATCGGTCGGAAGGGGCGTCGGTCAAAGCTTGCTCGATCGCCCGGAGGTCGCGGGCCGAGCAGCCCGCGTCGCAAACCGACTCGGGCGTCCGACCGAGCTCGACCAGCAAGCCTCGGACGCTCGACAGGCCATCGCCGACCGGGAACCAAGGCAAGCCCTCGGCGCCGGAGCCTTTGGGGGCGAAGAAGTCGCAGACCTGCGGGAGGTCGCACCGCCTGGCGGTCGCATGGAGTTTGCACCCGGAATTGGCATAGCCCCAGCCGCAAGCTTCGAGCGGCACGACCACCTCGTCGTGCCCCCCTTCGAACGTGATCCGCATCGGGCTTTTCATGGCTTCTCCCCCTTCGCGTCCTAAGATGAAATGAACCCGCGACTCGATCCGATCGGATGATCCGACGGATCACGATACCACAACGACGGGGGCGCGCCGAAGTTCGCGGTCGAGCGACCCATCGGGGGGTATAGCTTTCGAATCTGGAGATTGGGATTGCAGATCGCAGGATCGCAAATTGCAAAAAATCCAGAATCCAAGATTTCTCCTCCTTTGCGATCTGCAATTCTGCGATCTGCAATTCTTGATCCCGGAGAATCTCCAGATTCGAAAGCGACTCCCCCCATCGGGCTTCGCGACGTCGGGGCTGGCGAAGCTCGGGCTTTTCGAGGTAACTTAAACCCGAAAGGGATCGGTAGAGTCGGGGCCTTGTCGCCGGTTTGTCGCCGGCTCGCCCGCTTTCGCCTGGGAATAAGGATGAATTTGAAGATGGCCCACGCTGGGATCGACGCGAGCGTCGTCTACGAACCCGAGAACTACCCGCACCACTGGCTGCCCAACGAGGCGACGTTCAAGACCTGGCATGAAATCGAGCCGTGGTACCGGGCGCTCATCGACCGCAAGGTCGAGTCGCCCGCCGACCTGGAAAGCTGGCTCAACGACCTGGGCGAACTCAATGGCGCCGTGTCTCAGGAAGGGGTCAAGCGCTACGTCGCCATGACCTGCCAGACCGACGACCCCGACCGAGAGGCCAGGCACCTGGAGTTCGTCCGCGACATCGAGCCGAAGCTCAAGCCGATCCAGGACCAGCTTCGGAGCAAGTACCTCGACTCATCGCACCGCTCGGGCCTCCTCGCCGATCGCTACCGCGTCTTCGACCGTGCCCAGGAGAACCGCCGGGCGCTCTACCGAGAGGCCAACATCGCCCGCGAAACCGAACTCGCCGAGCTTGACCAGCAGTACCAGAAGGTCATCGGCGCCATGACGGTCCACTTCCAGGGGGTCGAGCGGACCCCGGCGCAGATGGCCCCGTTCCTCGAAGAAACCGACCGATCGCTCCGCCAGACCGCCTGGGAAGCCGTCGCCGCCCGCCGCCTGGTCGACCGCGACACCCTCGACGACCTGTTCGACCGGATGATCACCCTCCGCCAGGAGATCGCCCGAGAGGCCGGATTCGCCAACTTCACCGACTATGCCTACCGCCTCCGAGAGCGGTTCGACTACGGCGTCCCCGAGGCCACCGCGTTCCAGGACGCCATCGCCAAGGTGGTCGTCCCCCTCGCCCGGACGATCCAGGAGGAGCGTCGGAAAGCGCTCGGGATCGACGCCCTCCGCCCTTGGGACCTGTCCGTCGACCCGCTCGGCCGCCAGCCTCTGCGGCCGTTCGCCGAGGTCGACAAGCTCGCCGAGGGGTCCGAAGCGATCTTCCGCGACGTCGACCCCGAGCTTGGCGCCCAGTTCGCTTACATGCGGAAGCACGGCCTGCTCGACCTGGCCAACCGCAAGGGCAAGGCTCCCGGAGGCTACCAGACGACCTTGGAAGCCGATCGCTTGCCGTTCATCTTCATGAATGCCGTCGGGGTCGACGGCGACGTCCGGACCATGCTCCACGAAGGAGGGCACGCCTTCCACGCCCTCGCCAGTCGAGGCGAGCCGCTGTCCGCCTACCGCGAAAGCCCGATCGAGTTCTGCGAGGTCGCCTCGATGAGCATGGAACTCCTCGGGGCCCGCAACCTCGCCCTCTTCTACGGTCAGGCCGACGCCGACCGATCCTACCGCCAACTCCTCGAAGGGATCGTCACGATCCTCCCCTGGATCGCCACCGTCGACGCCTTCCAACACTGGATCTACGCCCACCCGAGCCACTCCCGGGCCGAGCGCCGAGGCGCCTGGAACGCCCTCTTGGACCGGTTCGGAGGCAACACCGACTGGTCGGGCTACGAGGACGCCCGGTTCAACGGCTGGCACCGCCAGTTGCACATCTTCCTGTACCCGTTCTACTACATCGAGTACGGGATCGCCCAACTAGGCGCCCTGCAAGTCTGGCTCAACAGCCTGACCGACAAAGCCGACGCCGTGGACCGCTACCGCCAAGCCCTGTCCATCGGGGGCGCCCGCCCCCTTCCCGAACTCTTCGAGGCCGCCGGCGCCAAGTTCGCCTTCGACGAGGCCAGCTTGCGGCCCTTGATGGAAGCCATCGGCCGCGAGTTGGAGAAGTTGCCGCTTTGAAGATTCGGCCCGTTGCCCCCTGCTTAAACCAGGGGGTGGCGGATGATGTTGGCGCTGGCTTCGTTGGCCAGTGCGATCAAGATGGGCCGGAAGCGTTTTCTGTCGGCCTTGAAAGTGTTGATGTTGATTTCCGAAATGAGAACATGACCAGGAACATCAGGGCGAGGGTCGGGTTGTACCCCGAAGCCCAATCGCTCGATCAAGGCGACACTGACGAGCACGATGGCATATCGGTCCCGCTTCGCCACATCGGGGAAAGGTCTTAAAGCGTCAGCCGGATCGGTCAGGCAGGCCAGCCGATAAAGGCTGATTCCGCCGGGTTCGTTGGCACGAGGTTCGAAGGAACTGGGCGCGATGACCGGATCGCGGTCCGTCACTCGCTCGTGCCAGACCAGTCGAATCAACCACTCATCGCTCGTGATCGGATCGGTTTCAGCCAGGAGCAAGGTCGCCAACCTTTCCTTCGATGATCACCAGCGGAACGTGCCGGAGGCGCTTACTTGATCATCGCCGAGCATCGAGAAAACTTCCGCCTCGTTGGGGGCCACGACTTCGATCAGGAAATACTGATGTTGCTGGTCGACCCACTCGAATTGCACGGTGCCGTTGACCCCGGCGGTGGCGAAGTGGGGCGGAGCGGCCCGATGATCACTCAGCCAACGGGCCAGTTCGATGGCGCTTTCCAGCAGATCCGCCGCCGGGGCGATGGCACGCTGGCCGTCCCAGTCGTCTTCGAGCGATCTTAGACTCACCAGGTGATCGATCGATTGACGCCAGGCTTCCTGGTCAGACAACTCCTCGGTCGCCGACCGGTCGGCGACCAGATTCCGGCGAAGGGTGAACGGGTTGTTGCCGTCGAAGAGGCAGTCCAGTATCTTATGATCGGCGATGATCGTCATGGGTCACGAATTCTCCGTGCCTGGAGTCCACAGCGACGGTTGGCAAAGTCGACTGTGTTCCAAAATAAGAAATACTCGAAGGGAAGTCGATCCGGTCAGGCGTTTTCGAGCGTTTCCCGCTGCAACTGCCCCAAGCGGTCGATCCCCGCTTCGGCCAGGTTCAGCAGTTCGTCGAGTTGCTTGCGGGTGAAGGTCCCGCCTTCTCCGGTCCCCTGGACTTCGACCAGCCCCCCGGAGCCGAGGCGGACGATGTCCACGTCCACCTCGGCGCGGGAGTCTTCAGATTGGTCGAGGTCGACGACCGGCTTGCGTTAGCTCGTCGTCCGGATGCTCTGCTCGCTGCAATGGAGGGCGGGCCGGGCTGGATCAGTAGCTATCGGCCGAGAGGACCTCGCCGCCGGCCTTGGTGCCCAAGGCCCACCACGACTGCGGGGCGATGGTAGCCTTGATGAACTTGACGCTGCCGTCGGCGAGCAAGACGTTGACGCCGCCGGGGTGTCGGCTGTTGGCGTTGGCGAACTCGGACCCCTCGACGCCGCACTGGGCGCAGTTGGACCGGCAGGACCCCCAGCCGAACTGGCGAGAGCTGGGCGGGACGATGGTGTTGAACAGGCTGACGGCCGGCGAGCCGAGCGCCCAGGTGTAGCCCCGGTTGTTATATAAGTTGCCGCCGCCGGGCAGCGCGAACTGGGTGTTGCACACGTTCAGGGCCGGGAGCGTGATGGTCGGGTAAGTCACCGAATCGGTCGGGGTTTGCAGAATCGACAGGTCCGAGGAGAACGACACGCTGGTGATGCTGTCGGACCCGTCGTTGAAGTCCTCGCCGCCGTGAGCGCTGCCGACGACCGCCTCGGAGAAGGCGATGGTGTTGGAGGTCCCGTCCTGGACGTCGGCGATCCCATAACAGGTGTAGCGGTGGGCGAACATCCCCGGGCTTTGCTGCTTGTAGATCGCCATCGACGGACCCATGCTGCCATAGTAGTTATTGATGTTGTCCTGGCCGGCTCGACCGTCCGAAGGGCACAAGAAGAAGGCGATCTTCGAGGTCGAAGCCGTCGAGTTGATGTTGTACGCCGGCGAAATCCGCACGGACCAAGCGAAGTTGATGGAATTGTAGAGGGCCGTCTGCTCCATGTAGGGGAGCATCATCGACTGGGGGCTCCAGCCATCCCAACCGTTTTTACCGTTCCCGTTCAGATCATCGTAATCGCCAGGTCCACTTCCCGCTTGCCTCGACATCCCCATCGGGAAGGTGTTGATCGACTGGTGGTAGTTGTGCAGACCCAGGCCAAGCTGTTTCAAATTGTTGACACACTGGGCGCGGCGAGCGGCCTCGCGGGCGGCCTGGACGGCGGGCAAGAGCAAGGCGATCAGGACGGCGATGATCGCGATCACGACCAAAAGCTCGATCAACGTGAACCCGCGACGCTTCGGACGAAACATGGCACCGTTCCTTGTTTGGGAGAGAAAGCTGGGAGTCGGGCGCGACCGCGACACGGCGATGAAGTATCGAGTCGTGGCAGCTTTGACTGGATTTGAATTGGGAATGATTGAGGATATTCGCCAGAGGGCGGCCCCCACAAGAGCGCAATCAAGTATCTCAATTAATCGTGGTTGCATGATGCCCCGATCGATCGGGGCGTCTCCTTGAGGAATCAGGCTCGATGCCGATCGGACACCACGCGAGGATGTTCAACGCTTGCGTCCGGTCTGCTTTGCCCCGGGGCCGGACTTGAAGTAATCCTGCGTCGCTTTGTTCGCCTCAACTTGACCTTCGGGAGTTTTAATCCCTTCCTTGCCCGCCGTGTTCGAGTTATCGCAGCCCGAGAACAGGACGGTGACGTAGACCGCCCCGAGCTTGAGGGCCAACTTCGAGAGAGTCCGCCGTGTCGGCATCATTGACAAGCCTCGATTTCGGTGATGTGGGCGGAGATGGGGCGAAAGGAGTCCGATGCCCAATGGCTTATAGGACAAATCAGGCCAGGAAACAAGTCGGATGCCGGACCACCGAACTGGAGGGCAGGCTCCGCCACCGGGGTATAGCTCTCGAATCCGGAGATCCTCCGGGATCAAGGATTGCAGGTCGCGGGATCGCAAATCGCAAAGGGTTGAAAGAGCCCGGTTCCCAACTTCTTTGCGATTTACGATCCCGCGATCTGCAATCCGAATCTCCAGTTGCGAGAGCCATACCCCCGCTAACCGAGGGCCTCGAGGGCCGACGATTTGGGTCGACCGATCCCCGGGAGTTCCATTCAAATCTCGCCCAGCGCCGCGCGTTGAAGCCCGACCAGGCGGTCGATCCCCGCTTCGGCCAGGTCCAGCAGTTCGTCGAGCTGCTTCCGGGTGAAGGTCCCGCCCTCGCCGGTGCCTTGCACTTCGACCAGCCCCCCGGAGCCGAGGCGGACGACGTTCATGTCCACTTCGGCCTTCGAGTCTTCGACGTAGTCGAGGTCGACGACCACCTCGCCGCCCACGATCCCGGCGGACACGGCGGCGATGCTGTCGCGGAGGATGGCCGAGCGGACTTCGGGGCCGAACCGGGCTTGGAGGGCGTCGGCGACGGCGACGTAGGCGGCGGTGATCGCGGCGGTCCGGGTCCCTCCGTCGGCTTCGAGGACGTCGGCGTCGACATGGATCGTCCAGGGGCCGAGGGCCACCGTGTCGACGACCGCGCGGAGGCTCCGGCCGATCAGGCGCTGGATCTCGGTCGATCGACCGTCGGTCCCTCGGGATTTGCGGGTCGGCGTGCTCCCCGGGAGCATGGCGTACTCGGCGGTGAGCCAGCCGACGCCTTTGCCTTCGAGGAACGGCGGGACCTTGTCCGAAACGTGGGCGGTGACCAACACCGTGGTCGCCCCCGACCGATACAGGGCGCTCCCCGGGCAGGTCCGGACGAACCCCCGCTCGATCGAAACGGGTCGGATCTCGCCGGGGGCGCGGCCATCATGTCGGGGCATCGGGGTCATCCGGGATTCGGAGGGGTCTTCGAGGATGAGCCGGTCGTGCCGACCGACGTCACCGACCATGGTATCGACGACCCGACGCCATGCCGAGTCGGATCATCCGGAAGTTGACGCCGAGGGACGGATCAACTTCGGCTCGTTTTTCGTCAAGGTGGAAATCCGATTCGACCGAAGCTAAAATGGCTCGATCCCTGGTGCGACATCCGACGAACGACCCGACTCGTCGGCATCGGCAAGACGATTGGTGGGCGTCCGGCCTTGCCGGGCGGCGATCCGATCGGGATCGGGCGCGACCGTTGGCTTCGAAGCCCATGACTTCCGCAGGTTGACAAATCCTCGAATCTTGACTAGCAAGAGTCTTCGACGATCTTGAAAACTTGCAAAAGTCGCGCTCTGATCCCGTTGGGGAGTACCATGGACGGTAATTCGCCGGAAAATCGTGACTTGTTGTCGAGCCTCGGCCTCACCGAAGATCAGCAAGACAGCTTCTTCGATCACGCCCCCGTGGTCTATTCGATGCGGACGCAGACGAAGCTGGGCGTCGGGATGATCCGCCTCATCGACGAGAAGCGACTCCGGCATGGGATCGTCGAGATCGAAGACCCGGGCAACGGCATCCGCCTCTTCGGCCAGTATCGGGCCAAGACGTTGGACCTGGCGAAGAACCTGGGCCTCAGCGAGGTGGAACTCTTCGGCGCGGCGATCATCAACCTCAAGCTGAAAGAGATGCTGTCGCGCCGGGGGTTCGAACCCCGGGTCGAGGCGATCCCCGACGACCTCGACGAGGAACTCAAGGAAGAACTCGGCCACGACGGGGTGATGGAGATCCTGACCAAGACGTTCTCGGTCCAGGAATATCTGGCCAGGCAATCGCCGCGCTGAGTCGGATCAGTCGGCGTCGGCCTGATTGTCCTTCAAGAGCCAAGCCAGCAAGGCTTTTTGCAGGTGTAAACGATTGGCGGCCTGGGGGATGACTCGGCTTTAGGGGCCGTCGAGGACGGCGTCGGTCACCTCTTCGCCCCTGCTCGCACGGAGGTCAGTGAACACCGCGTCGCCCCCGAGCGTCAGGAGTCGAGACTTCTGGTAATCAGTTCTGATTCATGATCTGCTTGTTAACAGATGACCAACCAGCCATACGAAGCCCTGGAACTCCTGTCAAAAGTCGGATTAGACGCTGGGCAAGTCAATTCGTTCTTCAGCCGAGTCGCGATCGTTTATCTATTGCCCACTCAAACCAAACCTGGCATTGGTCTGATTCAATTGATTGACGCGACTCGGCTTCGACATGGTATCGTGGAAATTGATGATGTGGGCGGCGGATTACGATCGTTCGGCCAGTTCCGCGCGAGGACAATGGCCCTGGCTCGTCTCCTGGGTTTAGTCGAAGTCGAACTCTTTGCAGCGGCGGTGATCAATCCCAGATTGGAGCGCTTGTTAATTCGCCAAGGGTTTATACGCGGGGAAGAGCCTGTCCACGAAGAACTGGGCGATGATGGAACGATGGAAACGCACTCCAAATGGATCAGAGTGGTAAGGGGAGGATGAGCCGCGATGGACGACTTTCGACGGTATGAGGTTCTTCGAGAACATGGTGACGATGCCCACTCGATCTACCGAGTCGGTCAAGCCGACGGTCTGGACGTCATCACTTTGATGCGAATGATCCGAAAAGTTTGCAAACTGTCGCTCGTCGGGGCCAAAGAAGTTGCGGGGCTTCGGCAGGTCTTCGATCAGCCTCAACCCGTCCATGTTGGGGCGTTGGTTTTCTGGGACTCGAGCGGGTCGAGCGGGAACAAGATTCGGACAGGGCGTGTCCTGTCGATTGAGGACGACAGGGTGAATATCAAAGTCACCGAAGATTATGATCGCGACACCGGGGAAACGTCCCCGGTCCTCTCAGAAGAAGAGCAAGACATTTCCGCAAGCTACTTCCAATTGTCATTGATAGACCGGATGGAGCAAACCCAAAAGTTCTGGGAAGACGTGAACCGCCAACTTCAAGGCTGACTCAGTCCGCGTCCGCCTGATTGTCCTTTAGGAGCCAGGCCAGCAAGGCTTTTTGCAGGTGCAGTCGGTTGGCGGCCTGGGGGATGACTCGGCTTTGCGGGCCGTCGAGGACGGCGTCGGTCACCTCTTCGCCCCTCCGGGCCGGGAGGCAGTGCAAGAAGAGGGCTTCGGGCCTGGCCAGGGCCATCAATGGGGCGTCGACGCGGTAGGGGGCGAACACCTCCTTGCGCGAGTCGAGTTCGGTTTCCTGCCCCATGCTCGCCCAGACGTCGGTGTACACGGCGTCGGCCCTTTCGACCGCTTTGGCGGGGTCGTGCTCGACCGTCAGCGGGACACCCGGATAAGTCTCGGCGAACTTGACGGCGAACTCGGTGGGGTATTCGTAGCCGGGGGGGCAGGCGAGGACGAAGTCGACCCCGAAGAGCGCCGAGGCTTGCGCCAGGCTCCGGGCGACATTGTTGCCGTCGCCGACGAAGGTGAATTTTAGGCCCTTCAATCGGCCGAGGATCTCGCGGAGCGTCAACAGGTCGGCGAGCGCCTGGCAGGGGTGGGCGGAGTCGGATAGGGCGTTGATGACCGGGATGGTCGCGTACCGGGCCAGCTCCTCGATGGTGGTTTGCGAGAAGGTCCGGACGGCGAGGGCGTCGACGTACTGGCTGATCACCCGGGCGAAGTCGGCCACGGTTTCCCGGGTCCCGAGGCCGACGTCCTTGCCGTTCAAAAACAGGGCGTTGCCGCCAAGCTGGGTGATCGCCGCCTCGAAGCTGACCCGCGTCCTGAGCGACGGCTTGTCGAACACCAGGCCCAAGGTCCGCCCCGCGAGGAGTTGGGGGCGGTGGGCGTGTTTCCGGTTGTCGGCCTTCAAGGCTGCGGCGAGGTCGAGCATCTCGGTCGCCTCGCCCACGGTCACGTCGAACAGGTCGATGAAGTGGCGGATCACGTCGCCTCCTCTTGGCTCACGGCGAGTCGCCGGAGCGCGTCGGCGATGATCGAGCACCCCTCGTCGACCTGCTCGTCGGCCAGGTTCAAGGCGGGCAAGAGGCGGATCACGGTGCCGTGGGTGGCGTTGATGAGAAGCCCTTGCTCCATGCAGTCGCTCACGACGCCCGAGGCATCCACGCTCAACTCGACCCCGATCATGACCCCGGCGATCCGGATGTCGCGGATCAAGGCGGGCAACTCGGCCCGGAGGGTTTCAAAATGGCCCCTGAACCGCTCGCCGATTGCGTACCCCCGTTCGAGGAGGCCGTCGGCCTCGATGGTCTCGATCGCCGCCAGGCCGGCCCGGCAGGCGATCGGGTTGCCGCCGAAGGTGCTGGCGTGCATCCCCGGCTTGAGCGCGGCGGCGACCTCGACGCGGGCCATCACGACCCCCGCCGCCACCCCCGCCGCCAGGGCCTTGGCGCAGGTGAGGATGTCGGGCGTGACCCCGAAATACTGGTAGGCGAACCACTCGCCGGTCCGACCCAGCCCGGTCTGGACCTCGTCGAAGATCAAGAGCGCCCCTCGCTCGTCGCAAAGCTTGCGGATGCCTTCGAGGTAGCCGGGGGCGGGCATGTTGATCCCGCCTTCCCCCTGGATCGGCTCGATCATGACGGCGGCGGTCTGGTCGTCGATCGCGGCGGCCAAAGCCTCCAAATCATTGTGCGGGACGTAGACGAATCCCGGAACCAGCGGTTCGAACCCGGCATGGTACTTCGGCTGCGCCGTGGCCGAGAGAGCCGCGTAGGTCCGACCGTGGAACCCATGCTCCATCGTGATGATCTTGTACCGCCCCGAAGCATGACCATAAGCCTTGGCCATCTTGATGGCGGCCTCGTTGGCCTCGGCCCCGCTGTTGCAGAAGAAGCACTGGCCGCCGAATGACCGCTCCGAGAGCGCCTGGGCGAACGCCCCTTGGGCCTCGATATACCAGGTGTTCGGGATATGGATCAACTGGCCCACCTGGTCGCGGACCGCCTCGACGACCCGAGGCGGACAGTGCCCCAGGAGGTTGCACCCCCAACCCGGGAAGAAGTCCAGGAGCCTCCGCCCCTCGGCATCCCAGACCCAGGACCCTTCTCCCCTGACCAGGCAAACCGGATATCGCCGGTAATTGGGCACGACATACCGGTCGAACTGCGCGATGGTTTCGAGCGAGGTCTGGGTCGTGGCTTGCGACATGATCGAAAGGGCTCCCGGCGAAGATCCAAAGCGAAGGCTCAGGTTTGATTGATTGTGGGCAGACACGAAGGCTCGATCAACCGTTCGCGCGGCCGAGCGTGGGCACGGGGATTCGGTCGCCGTTGGCGACGCCGTTGCCGCCCCTCAGGTCGTTCGCCGCTCGTACCCGGACGATCTCGGTGCCGACCCCCGAGCTGGTGTACATTTCCAGCAAGAGCGAATGGCGGACCCGGCCGTCGATGACGTGGACCTTCTTGACCCCGGCGGCCAGGCTGGCGAGGCTGGCCTCGACCTTGGGGATCATCCCCTTGTCGATGATCCCTTGCATGATCAGGTCGTGGCAGTCGTCGGGGGTCAGGCTGGGGAACATGCTGTCGAGGTCGTGGCGGTCGCGGAGGATGCCCGGGGTGTCGGTCAGGAAGACGAGCTTCTCGGCCTCCAGGGCCATCGCCACGGCGGCGGCGGCGGTGTCGGCGTTGACGTTGAGCAAGCCGCCGTCGTCGTCCTCGGCCAAGCTCGGCAAGACGGGAATCACTCCCATCAGGCAAAGGTCGACGATCGGCGCGGCGTCGACCTCGGTCACCTCGCCGACTCGCCCCAGGTCGATCGGCGAGCCATCACCATCGGGCAAGGTCAGCCGGTTGCCGTAAAGGCACTGGTGGGTCTTGTGGTGCAGCCCCGACGCCCGACCGCCGAACTTGCGGATATGGCGGACGATGTCCTCATTAATCTCTTCGGCCAGGACGCGGGCGACGATGCTCAAGGTGGCCTCGTCGGTATATCGTCTCCCCTGGACCCACCGAGCTTCCAACCCAGCCTGCTCCATCGCGAAGGTGATCGCCTTCCCCCCGCCGTGGACGACCACCGGTCGCATCCCGACGGTTTGCATGAACACAACATCGACCAGCAAGGCCCGGAGGGCTTCGGGGTTCTCCATCACCGAGCCGCCGAGCTTGATCACCGTGAACTTGCCGTGGAACTGGCGAAAATAGCCCAGCGCCTCGATCAACACGTCCGCCTTGCGGATCGCTTCCTCATGCACCTTGGAAGCCCTCTTCGACGCTGGTTTTCCGCTTGGCGACAACACCTCGATCAAACCGTCATTTTCGCCATCAATGAACCCTCGGTCAAGCCCCCACCTCACCCGCATCCTCTGGTATGATGGCAAGCGCGACCGAATCCAACCAACCCGAGGGTACCACCGCCGTGGAACCGTCGACACCCCCAAACCCACCGCGCCCCGACCTTGACTTCGCGCCCGACCCGTTCCCCCCGTCGCCGCTCCCGAGCCACTTCGCCCCGCTCGAACACCAAAGGCTGGTCGTCAACCCGTTCCTCGCCATCGTCGCGCTGGTTGCTTGGGCGTGGCTGACCATCCAATTGTTCGCGACCTCGTTCCCGCCCTTGGCCCTCCTCCCCACCTTGATCCTCGGCCTGATCCCGACCTTGATCCACACCCACTGCCTCGACTGCGGGGCGACCGGGATCTACCCCCGATGGTGGAAGCACGCCTGCCCCAAGGTCATCCTCCGGGCCAGGGCCAACCGCCGAGGCTGGTTCCCCTGGCCCTCGGCCCGGACCCAGCTCATCCTCTGGGGCTACCTCCTCGGGGCCTCCACCCTGCTCCTGATCGTCCTCGGCGCCGGGGTGCTGCTGATCCTCGGGAGGGAATGACGCCGGTCGGATTGCGGGCGAACTTCACCGAAGCCGCCCGGTCCGGCGATCGGGAATCCATCGAAATCGGTCCAAAAAGGCGGTTATCGCCCCCGTCACAAAAGCGATACTGTTCCCTGGGTGATCGCGCTTCCACGCTCGTGAGCGTTCGAAAGATCGAGTCGGATTCGCCTGGTCGGCGAAAGGGCTTCGGTGCGGTCGATGTGGGTCGCATCTCCTCGTCCGAGGGTCTTCGACGACAAGGCCGACTCGACCGACCACCGACCCTCGGCTGGCATTGGGTTCGTTTCGCCTGCGCGATCACTACGAGGTTGCTCCGGACGGGCGAGGTAGGGTTCGACCCGCCGGAGGGGAGGACTACGGCGACCGAGGTCCGGGCCATTGGGTTCGTTTCGCCAGGCCCGGGATCGAACTCGTGGGGAAGGGTGATCGACCGCTTGGGTTCATCATAAATTGCTTTTTGGTATAAGTTTGTGGCTCGTGGGTTCGTTTGGGAAGGTTGGTCCGTCGGGTTTGTTGGAGTTGGCTTCGTTCCGCTGGCGGAGGCGTCCGAGCTGCCCCGTTCGGCTCGCGTTGGCATTGTTTCGCCAATGCGCCGAGTGCGTGAGTTCGGGATTGCCCGGGCCTGATGTCCGAGGTTGACGGTTGGGAGGGTCTTTGTTACAACGCCGACGCGCGACGGTTTTTGGGCGGGTTCGTGGGGTTCGATCGCCGACTCGGCGGGTCGTCCTGGCGAAGCTGTCTTCCGTGTGCGACGGAGCGGGGCAGGATGCCCCATCGCACCCGGTTTCGGGGCGGTTTTGGAAGGATCACAGGTCCGTCGGAGGCCGTCCCGTGGCGAAGATCGCCTGCTTGACCCCGCTTTATTTCAGCGACGAATCCTACATCGGCGGCGGCGAGCGATACCCGCTCAACCTGTCGAGGGGGATCGTCGAAAGCTCGGGCGGGGCTTACTCGGTCGACCTGATCTCGTTCGGGGCGACGGCCCGGACGTACCCGGTCGCGCCGGGCCTGACAGTCAAGGTCCTCAAGGCCGCCCGACCGCCGCTCAACTCGCTCGACGTCGTGTCTTGGGACTTGCCCGCCGCCGTCGCCGACGTCGACCTGATCCACATCCACCAGGCTTATACCCGGTGCTCCGAGGTGGCGTTGCTCGTCGCTAAGCAGCAAGGCAAGCCGATCGTCGTCACCGACCACGGCGGGACGACCAGCACGCTCGGGACGTCGGTCGGGTCGCTCGAACTGGCCGACGCGATCGTCTCGAACTCCGAGTTCGGCGCCTCGCTTTATCGGACCAGCACGCCGATCACCGTCATCAAAGGCGGGGTCGACGGCGGCCATTTCACCCCTCCGAAAACACGGGTCGAGCGCGACCGCATCCTCTTCGTCGGCCGACTCCTGCCGCATAAGGGGATCGACCAGCTCATCACCGCGCTTCCCAAAGACCTCCCGCTGACGGTCTGCGGTCGACCCTATCACCCCGAATACTTCGAGGTCTTGAAGGGCTTGTCCGCCGGCAAAGACGTCCACTTCATCACCGACGCCTCCGACGATGACACGCTCTCGCTTTATCGGAGGGCTTGGGTCAACGTCCTCCCGTCGGTCTACCGCGACTATTACGGCCACACCCACCTTTGCCCCGAACTGATGGGCTTCACCTTGCTCGAAGCGATGGCGTGCGGGACCCCGGCGATCTGCTCGAACGTCGCGGGGATGCCCGAATATGTCCTCGACGGCGAGACCGGCTACGTCTTCGACGATCTCCCCATGCTCACCGACCGCCTCAAGCGGCTCGCCTCCGACCCGGGCTTGGTCGAGCGTTTGGGGCGTCAAGCCCGTCGCCAGGTGGACATCGAGTACGACTATCGAGTCGCCGGGGCGAGGATGATCGACGTCTACGAGCCTTTGATCGCCCGGAGCCGGGAAGGGGTGGCCGCTTGAAGATCCTCGTCCTGTCGAACCTGTACCCGCCCGACATCATCGGCGGCTACGAACTCGGCTGCAAGCAGGTGGTCGACGCCCTCCGGGCCAAAGGGCACGACGCCCGGGTCTTGACGATCGCCCCCCGGACCCCCGTCCCGGTGGAGCCACACGTCCTCCGCTCGCTCAAGCTCAGCGAGGTCTGGAACAGCAACCGCTACGTCCTCGACAAAAGCCACGACGTCACCAGACGCCTTCTAGAAGCGGAAGCGACCGGCGTCAACGCCTATAACGTCCATGCCTTGACAAAAACCATCGAAGAATTCAAGCCGGACGTCGCTTACGTCTGGATGATCGTCGGTATCGGCGGCCTGGGGCTGATGGGGACGTTGCAGCACTTGCAGGTCCCCTGGTTGTGGCACCTCATGGACGATGTCCCGGTCCAGCTTTGCCGGACTCGGGGGCAGGTGGTCGAACCCTTGCTCAAAGAGGTCAACCGCCAGCTCGACGGCCAATATCTGGCCTGTTCGAGGCAGTTGGTCGACGAGATCGAGTCGCTCGGCGTCAAGCTCCAGCCGAACGTCGAGGTCGTGCCGAACTGGGTCGTCGGCGACGCCCCGGTGGCCAAGTCGGCGTTCTATCGGCCGGGAGATACCTTGCGGGTGATCGCCGCCGGGCAGATCGCGCAGCACAAGGGGATCGACATCCTGATCGAGTCGGTCGCCGAGGTCCGCGACCGGGGATATGAGAACATCGAGGTCGATATTTATGGGAACGTCGAGGACCAGTTCTTCCCGACGCTGGTCCGCCGCCTCGGGGTCGACGACCTGGTGACGTTTCAGGGGTCGAAGCCGCAAAGCGAGCTGGCCCGGTTGTTCCCGCTCTACGACCTGTTCGCGTTCCCGACCTGGCACCGCGAACCGTTCGCCTTCGCCCCGCTCGAAGCGAGTTGGCGAGGGTGCGTGCCGCTGATGTCGCAGCTCAGCGGCAACGCCGAGTGGGCGGTGCACGGGGTCCACGCCCTCAAGGCCGACCGCAACCCGAAAGCGTTCGCGGATTCGTTCGTGTCGGTCTTGGACGGGACGATCGACCTCGGCCCGGTGTCGCGCCGGGCCGCCGCCGTGATCGGCCGCGACTTCCACCTCGACGCCCAGGTCCCCAAGATCGAGCGGGCCTTGGCCGCCGTGGCCCGCAAGCCCCGATCAAGGGCCACACCCGGGACCGCCGCCGAAGCCTACCGGATGGCCCTCCTGGCCGAAAAACTCACCAAGGTCCTGGTCCAAGAGGCCGCTTGCGCTTGACCCGAATCGAAGATTTTTAGCCACGGATGGAACATGGATGAAACACGGATAAGAAAAATTTTATCAGGAATCATCCGTGTTTCATCCGTGTTCCATCCGTGGCTGAATAGAATTTCCCCCTCCAAGGTCGCGCAACCATGAAGATTCTTGTCCTGTCGAATTTGTACCCGCCCGACGTGATCGGCGGCTATGAGCTGGGGTGCAAGCAGGCCGTGGATGCCTTGAGGGGTCGGGGGCACGACGTCCTGGTCTTGACCACGGTGCCGAGGACCCCGGCGCCGAGCGTCGACCACGTCGTCCGCGACTTGCAGTTGAGCGAGGTCTGGAATCACTATCTGTTCGAGCATAGCCGACCGGTCACGGCCCACCTGCTCCAGCACCAGTCGTGCCTGGTCAACGCGATCAACGTCCACGCCTTGGCCCGGGTTGTCGAAGGGTTCCGGCCCGACGTCGTTTACGTCTGGAACCTGATCGGCGTGGGCGGCGTGGGACTGATGGCGGCGGTCCAGCACTTCCAGATCCCCTGGCTCTGGCACCTGATGGATGACGTCCCGCTCGGGTTATGCCACCTCGGGGGGAGCTACCACGACCCTTTGCTCCGCGAGTTCGACCGCCAGCTCGACGGCCGGTTCCTGGCCTGTTCCCGCCAGTTGGCCGACGAGGTCGAAGCCGGCGGGATCGCGCTGGAATCGCGGGTCGAGGTCGTCCCGAACTGGGTCGTCGGGGCGGCTCCCGAGCCTCGGACCTCGTTCTACCGGGCGGATTCGGGCGAGCCCCTCCGGGTCATGGTCGCCGGACAAATCAACCGGAACAAAGGCGTCGACGTGTTGATCGAGGCCGCCTCGATCGTCCGGGATTCGGGCTTTTCGGGGTTCACGGTCGACCTCTTCGGCCAGGCGGACGACCCTTACTTCGAGGCCCTGGCGAGGAATCGGGGGTTGGGTCGACTCGTCCGCTTCCTCGGCCCCCGGCCCCACCATGATCTGCTCCGGATGTACGCCGAGTACGACCTGTTCGCCTTCCCGACCTGGTCGCGCGAGCCGTTCGCGTTCGCGCCGCTCGAAGCCGCCTGGCGCGGTTGCGTCCCTTTGATGTCGCAGCAGTGCGGCAACGCCGAGTGGTTCGTCGGCGGGGTCCACTGCTTGAAGGCCGGCCGGACGCCCGAGGCGTTCGCCGACGCGATGATCTCGGTCCTGGATGGGTCGACGGACCTGCGACCGATCGCCCGTCGAGGCGCCCAGGTGGTCGGGCGCGACTTCCACCTCGACACCGTGGGCTCCAAGATCGAGCGGGCCTTGGTCCGGGCCTCGGGACGCCCGAAGCGACCCGGGGGCACCGCCGCCGAGGCGTACCGGCTGGCGCTCCTGGCCGAGAAACTGACCAAGGTTTTCGTCGGCGAGATGGTCCCCGCCGCCTGATGTCTTTCATTAACGATTCAAGGGATGATGCCGGATGTGTCGATAGACCTCTTAGACATGTCTCATTGACGGGGATTTCCGCGAAGGTCGATCGGCGATCCGAGGGATGCCACGGTCGCGCACTCAAAGGTTGGGGGGTGAGATCGCGATGGATCATTTGGCCTATTACAACGCCGGCTGCGAGCCGACTTCGGGCGGGTCCCGGCTCAAGGTCTGGGTCCGTCGCCAGTTCCGCCGGGTCCTCTTGCCGATGTCGAGGCGGATGGTCGAGATCCTCGTCAGCCTCTGCAACCGGCTCGACGTGGCCGAGCATGAGATCCGCGACCTCCGAGGCCAGCTCGACGAACTCCGCCGACGCCACGAAGATCAGGCCACCAAGCTCCCCGCCACCATCGCCTTCGGCTGGGATTACGTCGCGATGGTCCGCCGCCTGGCCGTCCTCGAAGAACACGTCGACGCCCTGCTGACCGCCAAGCCCGAGCCGCAACCCGCCCTCAAGAAAAGCGAATTGAGCCACGGATGAACACGGATGGGACACGGATAAGAGCAGAATAATTATTAGTATTTGTCTTATCCGTGTTCCATCCGTGGCTGAAAACCAATAGATCTCTGGCTTGGGCGACGGGAACAATGGGGTTCCCGCCCGCGTCTTCGGTGGTCCCTTTCGCGGAGCGATCTGATGGCGGCCCCCCGATTTCCCACCCACCGGCGCGACGTCGCCCACCCCATCGCCCCGGCCTCCGCTTCGAGCCTGGGCGCGGGCCTTTCGCCGGCGGATGCGACCTTGAATCTCGCCTCGCCCGCCCGTCGCTTGCTGCCCGTCGCCGCCGGCCCGAGGATGCGGGTCTTGTCGGTGTTGTCGTCGTGCAACCAGATGTACTCGGGGATCGGCCGGGCCGTGTTCGAGCTGACCGCCCGGCTCAAGGAGCGGGTCGACTTCGAGTTCGCCATCGACGACCAGTACCCCAAGAACCTCGACCTGGTCCTGGGCTTCGGGGCGAAGCACAAAATCCCCGTCCATGTCGGCCCGGCCCTGTCGTCCCCCCGGTCGCTCGACACCTTCAGCGCGACCTTGCCGACTTTGCTCCGGGTCGGCCGGTATGACCTGGTCGAGGCGCTTTGCTGGGCGAACTCGGCGACGAATGGTGTTGTCCTCCGCGAGATCGGCGACCGGGCCTTGGTCTACACCGGGCATTTCCAGCCGCTCTGGACGGTCCCGATGTCGGACGAGGTGTCGAGCCACACCGACGACATCCACCACAAGATGGCCCAGCGAGCCGACGCCGTGCTTTGCGTGTCCCCCTGGGAGCGCCGGGTGGTCCAGTCGCAGGCGCCGGGTCGGAACAACTGCCATTATGTCGCCAATGGCTGCAACATGGCGGACTACCGCCCGAAAGGGGAAGTGCGGAAGCCGCAACTCCTCTTCGTCGGCGACCTGGCCGAACCCCGGAAGCGGTTCGACCGAATCCTGGCGATCTTCCCCCGGCTCCTGGCCCGCTGGCCCGAGTTGAAACTGGTGGTGATCGGCAACGGCTCCGACACCGCCCTGGCCCGAATCCCCGAGGCGCTCCGACCCGCCTGCGAGCTTCGGGGGTACGTCTCCGAACCCGAGCTGCGCCGGGCCTACGCCGAGAGCCGGGGCGTGTTCCTCCTGTCCGAATTCGAGGCGTTCGGCATCCCGATTTTGGAGGGGCTTGTGTCGGGGACGCCGGTCTTCTTGACCGACCTCGAAGTGACCCGGAGCCTGTTCGCCCCGTTCGGTGGGGCCAAGTTCTGCCCCGGCGACGACCCTAAGGCAACACTGGCAATCGTCGAAGCGACCTTGAGCCGGGGCGAGGCCGAGTTCCGCGAGATCCTCCTCGACCGCGACCGCCTCGGCGCCGCCTTCGACTGGGACGCCCTCGCCCTCCGCAAGTGGCAAGCCCTGTCCGCCGCCTGGTTCACCCGCCACTACATCGACCGCCCCTTCCAGGGGCCTCGGTCGATGGGGGCCACGACTCAGGTGAATAGAAAGTCGTAACTCTGTGATCCGTTGATCCTAACATGGCTCACGGATGCTGCTTAATGAACGAATCATAGTCGGCGTGTGAACCGATGAAGAACCAAGTAATCGTGCCCGCCTGAACGCTCCCCAAAGCTCGATGACCGATTCCGACACGAGCCGAAAAAGTCGGGGGGTTGGCGATCACCAACTTGAAGTGAAGGCTTGGATGCGCTGGATTCTGCCGAAAAAGTCGAAAGGCATCTCTCGCCTGCCTGCGGACGTGCTTCGGCAACGCGGCGAATAAAATTCGAAACCTTCGGCTCGTTCGAGAGTTCATGGTAGCCGGTCAAGGTCCAACTCTTCGGTCTCCCCGGCCTCGAACTCCTTCAAAGCCTCAGCCGCGAAGACTGCCAGTCGATCGGCCGAAGCGGCGATTGCCCGATCGAAATCGTCTTCGGCTTCGAGTTCCGCCATAAGCCGAGCCGCCAACACATCCTGAGCCTCTGGCGGAAGCTTCGCCGCCTCGTCGAAGGCTCGTTTCAAGGAAGCGTTCATGGTTGATCCGTTACTAATGATGAGCGAAGAGAGCGCAGGTCTTTGACCCCGCCCAGCATTTTAGAGTCATCAACAGCCGTCTGAGACAGAATCAATACTGAGTGGGAAATTGGCGAAACAGTGGACGTTCATCCTGGACCCGATCCAAAGCGGCGGCTGGCTTCCTCCAAGGGTACTTTCCGCCCTTCCCGCGAATCCTTCATTCCCGCCTCGACCGCTTGGCGAAAGTAAATCTCGTACTGGAGATCTTCCCAAGTGGCCTCATCCGACAATCGCTCAATTAACCGGCGAGCCTCATCCTTGATCGTCGTGTTCGTCATCAGCTCCTCCTTCGTGGAATCGCAATAGGTCGAGTAGAATCGTCATGAGGGTGGGAAGATACCTATGGAGGGCTGCTACGACACAAAGTCAGGCGTCGGCTTCGAGCTTCAATGCCATATGTACTTGATCGTAGAACGTCCCTTCGACGAGCAATGCGTCGGGCTCCAGGCCGAACGGCACGAAGCCCAGCGACAAGTAGAGGTCGTGGGCCGCGATGTTGCCCTCCGTGACGGTCAAGAAAACCTGCCGGATCGCGGCGAGCCGACGCGCATGTTTGATCGCGGCGTTCGCCAGCGATCGGGCGACCCCGCCCCTCCGGCGCCCGGGCACCACGAACATGCCGGAGAGCGAACCGATGTGGGCACGCTTCGCGCGAACCTCCCTCGCAAAGCCGAGCATCCCGACGAGGGTGTCGCCGGGATCGAAGGCCCCGAAGATCCCGCTAACGGGATCGCCATTCGGTCGGAGCTTGGCCAGGAAGTCGCCGAGGGGACGAGCGGCTTCCTCGGCGTGACTCGTCGCGAACGCCGTCGGGACTTCACGCAATGCCTTGAGTCGCAGATCGCGATAGATCTGAATGTGTTGCGGCCCGAGAAGCTCGATGATCATCCGATGGGCGTCTCCAGGTTATTTCAAGAAGAAAACGCCCCAATGTCATCCTAAATCTTACCTGAAACGCGGATCAAATCGCAACCAAAGGAGAGAAGTAAACTTCGATCGGCCAGATTTCTCGGGTTTTCGAGTCGAGCCACCGGCCCCCTAGATCCTCGAAGCTCTTCATCCGAGCCGCGGCGAACTGCAAGGCGAGCATCATCGCACCAAGGCCATCGATGTTGACAACTTCGATGGGACCTTCTTCCCAGCCGGGGATGGAGACCGAGCAACCCCAAAGGTCGGGTTCAATCTGTCGAGGAGGGTCAACCCGGACGAACGCCGTGAACTCACGGCCGGAAGCGTCGACGCCGAGGAGGGGCAGGCTCGTCGCGAAGGGTTTGGTCTTCATATCCGCTCTTGAGGTCGGATGGGTATTCACACTTTTTTGGCGATTGAACAATCGAGGAGGGGGCCGAACCGGTCGATCCAAGTCCCGTCACTCTTATTCGACACGCTCCAATTCGATGACCATGAGACCGTCGTCAACTTTCGTCTTGAATGTTGTGGGCCGCCCGCCGCCGGAGAAGGGCACGCAAAGTTTCCAACGACCTTCCTCCATCGAGAAGATTCCAAGCTGGGTCTGCCCCTTCTCAGCGCCGTCGAGTGAAGTAAGATCGATCTCCATCGGAGTCTTCGTCGGGTCGATTCTGAACGTTTTCTTTCGCTCAATACATCGATCACCTCGACAAGTCATCAAAATCATCTCGTCGCCTTTCATCGTGACTTGAAAGGCTTTGGCATCTTCGACCGCCGCTTCCACATTGTTGATCTTGAGCGTGGTCCCACGCCATTTACCCTGCAAGTTTTTGGCGGCGTTGGGTCTTTCCTCTCCGCTCCATACGATTCCCGACCCAAGAATGAAGCAAGAGAGAGCAGTCAGCAGTACTCTTGACATGGGTATCTTCTCAAAAGTGCAACCACACGTTTCAGGCTCAAGCCGCATCACCAAAAGTATCGCCAAAATGCCCCCGACCCTCCCGCCATCGAGAGGGCCAGGGATCTTTCAACCTCAGACCACGGCGGGGACCTTGAAGCCTTCGCGGTAGTTGCGGGTCAGGTGGCTGTCGGCCTCGGAGTCGTGGACGAACGACTCGGTCGAGGGGTTGATGTGGAGCTTGCGGTCGAGCTTGTAGGCGATGTTGCCGAGGTGGCAATAAGCACTCGACTGGTGGCCTTCTTCGATGTCGGCGTTGAGCGACTTGACGTCTCGCGAGTGGACGGCCTGGAGGAAGTTGGCGAAGTGGTCACCGCCGCCTTTGCCGCCGGGGCCTTTTTCGAGCTTCGGCCCCATGTAGGTCTGCCAGTCCATGTAGCTGGAGATGGCGAGGATGCCTTCGGTCCCGTAAAAGATGTCGCCGACCTTGACGCCAAGCTCCTCGTTCGTGGCAAGACCTCGGACCTCGAACTGGAGCAGGCTGTCGTCGAACTCGTAGGCGACGGACAGGGTGTTCGGGGTCTCGCCGTCATCCTTGTAGCCGTAGCGACCGCCCGAGGCCGTGACGGCTTTGGGGAACTCGGTCTTATTCAGGCCCCACCGGGCGAGGTCGACCTGGTGGATGCCTTGGTTGCCGAGGTCGCCGTTGCCGGTGTTCCATTCCCAGTGCCAGTTGTAGTGGAGTTTATTCGCGTTGAACGGCTTCATCTCGGCGGGGCCGGTCCACAAGGCGTAGTCGAGCCCGGCGGGGACGGGGCCGTCGGGCTTGATCCCGATCGAGCCTCGGGGCTTGTAGCAAAGCCCCTTGGCCATGTAGACCTGGCCGATCTTGCCCGCCCGGATGAAGTCGATGGCGTCCTGGATGCCCTTGTGGCTCCGGCACTGGGTCCCGGTCTGGACGATCCGGTTGTACTTCCGGGCCGCCTCGACCATCTTCCGGCCCTCAAAGACGTTGTGGCTGACCGGTTTCTCGACGTAAACATCCTTGCCCGCCTGGCAGGCCCAGATGGTCGCCAGAGCGTGCCAGTGGTTCGGCGTGGCGATCGACACGGCGTCGATGTTGGGGTCGTCGAACACCCTCCGGAGGTCCTGGACGTACTTCGTCTCTTTGCCGCCGTTGCCCGCGCGAACCATCAGGTTGGCCTTGCCGAACATGGCCTCGTCGGTGTCGCAGATCGTCGTGATCACGGCGTCTTTTTGTTTCAGATACCCGGCGATGTGCTCAAGCCCCCGGCTCCGGACGCCGATGATGGCCACTCGGATCTGGTCATTCGGCCCAGCCTTCTTGGGAGTGGCTTTCTCCTTGTCGGCCGCGTCGTCGTCGGCCTTACCTCGGGTGGCGGCGGCTTCGAACGCCGCGAAGCTCGCGGTGAGTGCTGCGGAACTCTGCAAGAACCGGCGACGATCGATCGACGACATGATGGAGGTACTCCTCGGTGGGAAAGCTTTTAGAACTCGATCGAGGGAAAGGATTGGTTTATCAGAACCACGCCGGGTGCCCGAGTCAAGTCCGAGTGGAACTTGTTCGTCAAATGGTTCAAAACAAATCGAGTCAAGTCCGAGTGGAACTTGTTCGTCAAATGGTTCAAAACAAATTCCAAAAAATTTCCGAATGTCTCTTGAATTGTCCGCGACGTCGGACATATGATGCCGAACGTTACGCATCAACAGGATGGTCGTCTGGGAGCGCTCATCGAATGAAGCGTCGTGCTTATGCCCTTTGTTTGGCGGGTGTCTTGCTTGTTTCGGTCGGGGCCGCGAACCTCGCCTTGAAGCGAACCGTCATGCCGGGCCATCTGGTCAGCGACAAAGCGGTTATCACCAGAAAAATTTCCGTCGAAGAATCGCGTCAGCCGATCCGGGCCTCGTTCACGCTCACGAACAAAGGCGAAACAACGGTCAAGATCATTCGAATGATCAGCAGTTGCAGTTGCACGGAGGCAACCGTGGCCCCCGAGATTGTGCCGCCAGGTGCGGTGAGCGTCGTGCGGCTGGAAGCACACGCGGCAGCCGTCGGTGATCTGGACGCCGTTGTTTCGATCGAGACCAACTCGACGCTTACCAAAGTCATTCCCCTGCAATTGCATATTCAGACGGTCCGCGCGGTCCCCTTCATGCTCAGTGCGGGGGGCGAGTTGTTCTTCACCGGCGATTACGCCGTGGGTGACACGCGGAAGATTTATGTGACCACGATTGAAGCGACCCGTGACGGAACCGAGAAGCCTCTTCTTTCCGTCGACCTTCCCTTTTGTACGATCAGTGAACCGACCGTGATCCGGCAAGGGATGCCCGCCTCGGACGAAGAGGGATCGGGTAAATTTTCTATGTACAAGTGCCTGTACACCTACGACTTCACCTTGAGTGGTCTTCCGCCGGACGATGGTGGTTTCAGCGGACAAGTGAGGATCGTGTACCCCTGGGATGGGGACCATGTGGTGAAGGTAATCGTCCAGGGCGACCCCGCCATATCGGCTCGGTTGTCGACCATCCCGTTGATCATCAAACCGGGGGAAAAGTGATGGTTTCCTCGAATCCGCAGATGTGTCTAGCTCCGGTTCGGTCGCGTGCCTTCACGCTGATCGAAATGATGGTGGTCATCGGCATCATTGGCATCCTCGCGGGCCTGACGATTCCTGCCGTTCAAGCCGCCCGTGAGTCGGCACGCCGTGCGCAATGCACCAACAATTTGAGGCAAATGGTGCTGGGCTTGTCCTCTTTCGAAGCGGCCCAGGGTGGAATCCCCGCCGCGACATTCATCCAGCCGTCGGTTTTGCCCAAGTATTTCCGCACCGATACACCCCATTCCCTTATCTTGAGGCACTTGGAGCAAAATCAAATCTACGATGCGATGAATTTCCAATTCCCAAATTACTACGTGGGCGAAATCTTTTCCTATCAAGTCAACTTGACTGCGGCGACCCAACGAATTTCTACTTTTGTTTGTCCGTCCGACCCTCAAGGAGGCAGGTTGGTCTTGGCACCGACCTCTTACCGGATTAATCTCGGAGTCGAACAGGAGAGGCGGGTTATCCACCCGTCCTATCAAGCCGAGGCTTACAGCGATGGTCTTTTCCAGTACCGTCAAAAATTAATGCCGCTCGCCGAGGTGTCTGATGGGCTTTCCAACACCCTAGCGTTCTCCGAGAAACCGATCGGGTCGATGGTCGGGTTTGGCCAAAACCCATCCTTCGGTCAACCTCCATACACCGATTGGGCCCCCAAGTCGGGTGCGAACCCATTCACCGACTGGACAGATGCGGGCTTGGGTGCCGCAGTCACCGCCGACGATTGGGTCTCGGTTTGCGAAGCCCTTGCTTCCGGTGGGCAGCAAAATCTTGGCTCGTTCACGGACGCTGGAGTAAGTTGGACCGCTCCCGGCGCACGTTACACCGGATTCATGGCAGTTGCTGCACCCAATTCACCCATAGTGGATTGTGGTGAGCTGACGAACAATGGATTCGGCATGTTCACGGTGCGAAGCTACCACCCTGGTGGGATCAATGCGGCGCTGGCCGATGGGTCGGTCCGCTGGTTCACATCCACCACAAATTCGAAACTTTGGAGGGCGCTCGCCACACCCACCGGAGGAGAGGTCTTGCCTTGATTTGTGGTCGAGGCAAGCGTTTTGCCGCAAGAGAGGATTTTCGTCCCTCGGTTCCCATGGGAGGACTACATGAAAGTTTTGCTCAAGTTGTCTCGAATCGGCGTGAGGATTTGGGCCATCACGCTCGGCCTCGCCGCGATATCGGTGGTCGCCCACGCACAAATCCAGCCTTTCAAGCAGCCAGGATATGGCTGCTCGCCCCTTACCGTGACCTGCATTGACTGCAACTTGCCAGGTGCCACTTGGGGTTGTACAACACCGATCCCAGCCCCCTGGAACTTCGGAGCTTGTGTGAAAGCTCCTTCCATTCTTTATGTGTGCCAAGCCCGGACCGCATACGACTGCGGTTTTGTGCAATTGTGCGCGTCTCTGCAATCGCTGGGGCAACCCTGCTCGAACGGCAATATCTGTCGCTGATCAAGTACCGCTCGATGACCATTGCGAGCACAAGTCTGCGATGGTCATCGTTTTTCACAGTTATAAACTTGCAAAACGGTGGACTGTATCATTCGTTCTGATGAAAATTGAAGTCGGTACCAAAAGTGTCAGCCTCGTCGGCTTTTAATGCGACAGCCCTTGAAACAGAATCGACGTGATCGGAGCGACCTCCATGAGCGATCCCGACAAAACGGTCTTCAACAAACTCGCCTCGGACGTGAGTACCTGGAAGTCGATCGAAGTGCGTGCCCGCGAGGATACCGCCTGCGACGACCCCGAGATGGCGAAAAAGATGACATCCCATTCTATTGAAGGACATTACGTCGAGACCGTGAAGGGTCAACGCTATCTGGAGCGAGCTTTGGTCGAAGGTTCGACGGTCGTGTCGAAGTCGATCTATTACAGTGATGGCTCGCGATGCGCCGACGTGGGATACGATCGAGATCATCCCGATTTGCAAACAACAGTCGTCATCAAGCGAAGTTTTATCAGGAGGGTAAGAGCGAGGGAGTCAGTCGCCCCGTGCCGCTCTTGTACCTGTATGTGGGAAAGCGACAATTGGGCAAATCAGCGGCGTCCGCACTCTATTCCGGTCCCGCCAACATCATCGGCCGCCGGTGCGATGATTGGCTGTTCGAGCAGGTCAAGTGGCCTGTGCCGCAGGATCACATCTTTACGCTCGACCGGGAAACCGGCGTTCCATTAAAGGTCACGAGCTTTCGCGACGCCGAGCATCGTACCCAGAACCAGCCTTTCTTCACCTGGGTCGCCGATAGTCTGGATACGGTCGACGGACATGCGATTGTCCGCAAGTCGCACCAAGTCGATTACATCCACGGTCCAATCGGCCCGGGTTCCAACTCGCCCGCATCACCTGCTGATTTGCGTACCACTCACTTCACACGCAACTTCGTCGTTCAGTCCGTGAGTTTCAACAAAGAATATCCCGCAGCGACTTTCTGGCCGGTGATCGAACCCGGTGTCACCGTCTTTGACAGCATCTCTGGCAATGACTATGTTCAAGTAGGTCAGCGGCCCCAGGTTGATCGCAAAGCGGAACCGGCGAACACCGCCGTGCCGATCGTCGCGGCTCCTCCCCGGGATTGGTCGACCACGATCTCGACCGCAAGCCTTGTTCTGGGCCTTCTGGTAATCGCAATCGGTGCCTATTCTTGGATCAAAAACAAGAGAGTTACAAGTTCCGGTTCGGTTTGAGATGCCGCGAATCGCCGACTCGCGGCATCCCATTGACCGATTTATTGTCTTCTACTCGCCAATTCGCGGACCAAGCCATCGGCCGAGTAGACCGAGCGGAGGGCTTCGATGATGGCTCGGGCGTCGACCGACACGGCCCGGGCCTTGCGGTCTTCGTAGGCGTAGTCGAGGACGAGGGAGTCGACGTTGCCGTCGAAGATCAGGCCGACGACTTGGTTGTCGCGGTCGACGACGGGGGAGCCGGAGTTTCCGCCGATGATATCGGCGGTTGAGATGAAGTTGAGCGGGGTGTCGAGCTTGAGCTTGACCGACTTCCGAGCCGCGACCCAGCTTGGCGGGAGTTCGTAGGGGGGTTTGTTGCCGTGGGCCTCGGCGTGGGCGAAGGCGCCGTTGATGTCGGTGAAGGGGGGGATGGCGGGGGTCCCGGCGGTCGGGTCGGCGGGAATCCCTTGGATGGTCCCGTAGGACAGGCGGAGGGTGAAGGTGGCGTCGGGGTAGGTCGAGTCGCCTAGCTCGGCGAACTTGGCCTTGGCGATCAGGCCGTACTGGACGGTGTCGACGGCCTGGATCTCGTCCTCGGTCCGCTTTCTCAAGGCCCGGGCGTCGGCGTCGACGGCCAGCGCGAGCTTGATCATCGGGTCGTCGCTGCTCTCGATCGCCTTGAGGCCCCCTTCGGCCAGGGCCTTGCGGACCTTGACGTCGGCCAGCTTGGTTTTGCCGACAAACTCGGCTGCGGCCACCTCGGGCGTCCGGCCTCGGAGGACGGCTTCGACGATCGGGTCATTCGGGGCGTGGGCTTTCCAAAACGACAGCGAGCGGGCGAGCTTGGCCGTCTCGAAGTCGGCGTAGGTCGGGGCCTCGGAGAAGAGTTGGAGCTGGAGCGACTCCAAGGCCGACTCGCGGTACTCCCGGAGTCGGTCGGCGTTGGGCTTGCCCTTCTCGGCGGCGAGCCGGACCAACGTCCGGGCGATCCCGAACAGCGGCGAGTCGAACGCCAGGCCGCGTTCGAGGAAGCTCGAGCGGGCGCCGACCTCGTTGGCGACCTGCTTGGTCGAGGCGATCTTGTCCCAGGCCGGGGCGTACGCCTCTTTCTTGGCGGGGTCGGCCTCGATCCGGCTTCGGAGGGCTTTCTCGTCCTCGGTCTTGCGGGTCATCACGCCGGGGTCGTTCAACCCTTTGAGGCCGCCGGCGATGGCTTTCCGGCTGTTCTGGATGCCGAACAGGTCTTCCTTCGACTGGCGAAGCTGCTCGGGGCCGAGCTTGCCGTATTCGAGCAGGAACGCCTCGCGGTCGCGGAGGGCTTCCAAGGTCAACGGGGTGGCGTGGTCCCGGAGGTGTTCGAGGTGAGCCACGGTGTTGAGCCGACTCGTCCGCCCCGGGTGCCCGGCGACGAACGTCAGGTCGCCCGCCTTCGAGCCGTCCGTGTTCCAGGAGAGGTAATGCTTGGGTCGGACCGGCTTGTCGTTCTCGTAGGCCCGGAAGAAGGTCACGTCGAGGTCGTAGCGGGGGTACTCGAAGTTATCCGGGTCGCCGCCGAAGAAGGCGATGTCGAACTCGGGGGCGAACACGAGCCGGACGTCGGTGTACTTCTTGAAGGTGTAGAGCGAGTACCGACCGCCTTGATAGAGCGTGACCACGTCGCTCCGAAGCCCCGTCTTGTCGAGCGAATCCTTCTCGATCTTGGCCATCGACCCCCGCCTGGCGACGTTGGCGGCGGCATCGTCCATCCCCTTGGCGACGGCCGCGTTGACCTGGTCGGTCACGTCCTCGATCCCGACCAGGACGTTCAGCTCCAGGTCGGGCGCCTTGACCTCTTCGCCCAGGGTCTTGGCGTGATACCCGATCTTGTAATAGTCCTTGTCCTTGGTGCTGATCTTCTGCAAAGTATCGGCGCCGACGTGGTGGTTGGTCATCACCAGCCCGTCGGGCGAAACGAACGACCCCGACCCCCCGCTGTTGAACCGGACCGCCGACGACTGCAAATGCTCGGCCCAGCCCGGAGGCGGCTCGAAGCCATAGGTCGCTTTCAAATGCTTGAGCGGCAGGTTGTCAAAGGTCCACATTCCTTCATCGGCGAGCACGTTGCCTCCCATCAGCAAGGCGATCAGGGCCAAAGCCCGCAAACCGGTCGATCGGGTCGGAAGTCGCATCAAGAAGCTCCTCAAGCGGTGATCGGGCCACGAATCAACCACCCCCTCGTCGGCGGGCATCGATTCTCGAACAGCGAAGCTACCGGAACCGCCGCTCTCGGGCAACCGGTCGAGCCTTGCGATCATCGCACGTCGAGGGTGTAATCATGGCTCGATCCGCTCTCTCCACGATCCGGCAACAACGCCCCCCCGGTCCGCGCGACGACCACGATGACCCACTCATTCTTCGAACATCCGATCCTCAACTCCCCCTACGAGTGTCCGGTTCGGCACTGGGAACTCGACGAGCAGGGCCAGCCGACGCAGAAGGTCATTGAGGCCCGCCGCCGCGCCGAGTTCATCACACCCATCGCTCGATCACGCAAGCGGAAGAGGTCCGAGACGCAGCGCGAGATGGTCTTCGACGAGGGGAAGGGCCTGTCCACCTCGAAGCAGCAGTACGTCACCAACGAGAACATCAACGCCGTCCGCGACCGGGTCGACCGCTGGCGCAGCCTGACAACCCCTGCTGAGTGGCAGGTCACCCCCGAGACGAGCCGCCTGCTCCAGCACTGGCGCTCGCACCCGTTTGCCGGCCTCCGCCCCTTCTTCTGCCAGGTGGAGGCCGCCGAGACGGCCATCTGGCTGACCGAAGTCGCCCCCAGGTCGAAGGACGGAAAGCAGATCATCGATCGCCTCGAAGCCGACAACCGCGACGCCAACCCGGAGATCCTCCGCTTCGCCCTGAAACTGGCCACAGGGGCTGGCAAGACCACCGTCATGGCGATGCTGATCGCCTGGCAAACCCTCAATGCCGTCCGCCGCCCCGGAAGCAAGACCTTCACCCGAGGCTTCCTCGTCGTCACGCCCGGCCTGACGATTCGAGATCGCCTCCAGGTCCTCCAACCACACGACCCGAACAGCTATTACGCCAGCCGCGAACTCGTCCCGGTCGATATGCTCGGCGACCTCCGGCGGGCCAAGATCGTCATCACCAACTACCACGCTTTCAAGCTCCGCGAGAAAGTCGAGATCGCCAGCGGCACTCGGGCCTTGCTCCAAGGGCGGGGCGAGAAGTTGTGGACGACCGAAACCGAAGGGCAGATGATCGAGCGGGTCATGTCTCCCTTGATGGGGATGCGCAACATCCTGGCGCTCAACGACGAGGCGCACCACTGCTATCGGCTCAAGCCCGATCCCGAAGAGGCCGAGGAACTCACGGTCGAGGAAAAGAAGGAAGCCGAGGAGAACTCGAAAGCGGCCCGGCTCTGGATCTCCGGCCTGGAGGCGGTGGGCCGCAAGCTCGGCCTGGGCCGCGTCATCGACCTCTCGGCCACGCCGTTCTTCCTCCGAGGGTCGGGGTACGCCGAGGGGACCTTGTTCCCCTGGACCCTCAGCGACTTCTCGCTCATGGACGCCATCGAGTCCGGGATCGTCAAGCTCCCCCGCGTCCCGGTCGCCGAGAACATCCCCGGCAACGAGATGCCGGTTTTCCGCAACCTCTGGGAGCACATCCGCCCGGAGATGCCCAAGAAGGGGCGGGGAAAGGGGGGCACAATCAACCCTCTGGATCTTCCCACTCGGCTGCAAACCGCGCTGGATGCGCTCTATGGCCACTACGCCAAGACCTTCGAGCTTTGGCGAAACGGCGGCATCCAGGTCCCCCCTTGCTTCATCATCGTCTGCCAGAACACCGCGATCTCGAAACTGATTTATGACCATGTCTCCGGATTCAAGCGGCCCAACGAGGACGGCCCGACCGGCGTCGAAAACGGTCGGCTCGAACTCTTCCGCAACTACGACGAAAACAATCATCCCCTGGCGCATCCCAGGACGCTCCTGATCGACAGCGAGCAACTCGAATCCGGCGACGCCCTCGACGACAACTTCCGGGTCATGAACGCCGACGCCATCGACCGTTTCCGCCGCGAGATCATCGAGCGGACCGGCGACCGCGACGCGGCCAACGACATCCCTGACCAAAAAATCTTGCGCGAGGTCATGAACACCGTCGGCAAGCGTGGCCAGCTTGGCGAGTCGATCCGCTGCGTCGTGTCGGTCTCGATGCTCACCGAGGGGTGGGACGCCAACACCGTCACCCACATCCTCGGCCTTCGCGCCTTCGGGACCCAGCTTTTGTGCGAGCAGGTCATCGGCCGCGCCCTGCGGCGGCAGTCCTATGACATCAACGAGGAAGGGCGGTTCAACGTCGAATACGCCGACATCTTCGGCATCCCGTTCGACTTCGCCGCCAAGCCCGTGATCGCCCCTCCGCAACCGCCCCGCGAGACGATCCAGGTCCGCGCCGTCCGCCCCGAGCGCGACGCCTTGGAAATCACCTTCCCTCGCGTCCTGGGCTACCGGGTCGAACTTCCCGAGGAACGCCTGTCCGCCGAGTTCAACGCCGATTCGGTCCTGGAATTGACGCCCGACCTCGTCGGCCCGTCGGTCACTCAGAACAGCGGGATCATCGGCCAATCCGTCAATCTCGGCCTGGACCATGTCGTCGACCGGCTGATCACCGTGGCGTACCACCTCGCCAAACGTCTGGTCGAGACCCGGTTCACCGATGCGGACGGAAAGCCGAAGCTTCACCTCTTCGGCCAACTCAAGCGGATCACCCAGCAGTGGCTCGGTCTTCACCTCATCTGCAAAGGAGAAAACATCTCGCCGGGATTGCTGAGCCACTACCCCATCCTGGCCGAGATGGCTTGCGACAGGATCAACACCGCGATCATCCGCGCGGCCTTGAAAGCCAAGCCCGTCGTGGGCGAGGGGCCGATCCGGGCGCAACTCGACCCTTACAACGCCACCGGATCGACCCGCCACGTCCGGTTCAACACCTCCAAGCTCGAACGCTGGCGGACCCGCCCCGATCGCTCCCACATCGACTGGGTCATCCTCGACAGCGATTGGGAGGCCGAGTTCTGCCGGGTCGTCGAGGACCACCCCCGGGTCTTCGCCTACTGCAAGAACCACAATCTGGGGTTTGAAGTGCCTTATGCGTTCGCGGGCGGGAGCCGGAAGTATCGCCCCGACTTCATCGTCCTGGTCGACGACGGTCGAGGCCCCGACGACTTACTCCATCTGGTCGTCGAGATCAAGGGGTATCGGGGTGAGGACGCCAAGGAGAAGAAGGCGACGATGGAAACCTTCTGGATTCCGGGCGTCAACCGCCTGGGATCGCACGGGCGCTGGGCGTTCGCCGAGTTCACCGACGTTTACACGATTGCCGACGACCTCCGGGCCAAGATCGACGCCGAACTGGCCCGGATCATCGCCGAGGTTGTCCCCCCAGTTGCGGCGGAGGTACGCTATCTACCATGATCTTGCGCGAAATCGTCATTGAAGGGACACTGAAGCCAGACGGCACGCTCGAACTGGACGGGAAGCCCAACCTTCCTTCCGGTCGAGTGGAAGTGACTTTGCGCCGGGAAACCCCCTCTCCGCCACCGGAAGAGAGCCTTTGGCAATTCCTCCAACGCAGTCGTCGGGACCTCGAAGCGTCCGGGGCCAGCTTCCTGAACGGCGCCGAAGTCGCATCGCACATCGACTGGCTCCGGGAGTCTGACCCGACCGATGAATCGCCGCAAATCGTCGAGGAATCGGTGGCGAAAGCAAGCCCCTCGATTGCCGAGTGAAACCTGATGCCATCCGCTGCGCTCACGTCTTGGCGGAACGATCGGTTGGTCCGGCTGGGCTTGGTGGAAGCCCACTGCTCGACCCTGATGCCACCGGCCCATGTGTTCTCGCCCGGCGGGGTCGCCCCACCGCCGCTGCCTGCCCCAGTCCCGGCCATCTCGCCCATCGCCCGGGAGAGCTTGCAGGGGCTTGTGATGCTCTTGAGTGGCCACTTCCAGGGGTTTTGCCGCGACCTCTACACCGAGTGCGCGCAGATCTGCGCGGCGACCGTGCCGCCGGGCCTGTTCGATACGGTCTTGGCCCAGTTCGCCGCCGAACTCAAGCTCGACTCCATGAATCCCACGGTCGAGACGATCCGCAGGGACTTCGAGCGGTTCGGGTTCGCGTTCGACTTCGCGGGTACCGACCCGGCCAACCCGCCCCGGATCACCCATCTCGGCCACCTGAACTACTGGCGTAACGCCATCGCCCACCAGAAGGCCACATCCCCATCGCGTCACGCCCCCACCCCGCTGACCTTGGCGAATGTCCAGCTTTGGAAGGCGGCCTGCGATGGACTCGCCGGTTCGCTCGACGGTATCCTGGTCGTTAAACTACTTCCGATCCTCGGCGTCGCGCCGTGGTGACACGCAAGCCAAGGAGCCTGGTCATGCCGGTCGAGAACCGCCCCGAGCCTTATCCGGTCGGCACGCTGGTCAAGATCCTCAACTCACAGTGGCCCCGCGCCCGGATCGTCGAGATTCGCGGCAATCTCGGTGTCGGGGGGGCCAGGATTTATCGCCTCATGCTCCGGCGGAAGCCCAGCCCCACTTACATCGAACTCCCCGAAAGCCGCATCGAATTGTTCCCGGAGGAAGCGCCGATGGCCGAGGATGTCGCGCGGGAAAACTCACCCCTCTAAAATCTTTCCAACCGTACAGGTACGCCGATATGGCCCGCAAGATCTCCCAGCCGAAGACGGTGGACGCCCAGACTCACAAGGATGATCGGCGGGCCGACATTCACAGCGCCGAATTTCGCCCGATGGTCTCCGAGGCCGAGCTTGACCCGATCCGCGTCGCTTTCGAGCGCCGCAACCGCGACCTCGACCCGCAACTGGTCTGGCGCGGCAAGGATGAGCGGGACTGGAGCGACCTGGTCGTCGCCGCCCCCCCGCTGTTCATCCAGGAGTTCGTCGACCCCAAGTTCCTCATCAACGACCTCCAGCGCAGGACTGAGGCCGCCGAGCGGGCCGCCGACCCGCAACTCCTGTTGATCCCCGACGTCTTTTATGACTTCCACGGGGCCGGGCCGTCGAACGAGAACCCCTCCTACACCAGGGCAAACGCACCTAATTTCCGGCATTTCCGCACAATACTCGCTGGAGATACCCCTCGTCCCAGGAGGCTCTCAGCCGCTTCCCCTTGATGCTCCGCTTCGACGTGCCCTCTTTCTTCAGCAG